>Ga0302279_10002967_pt1 | contig 21775 bp, 16 predicted proteins | sample III_Bog_N3_3_FD_194541 | JGI IMG/M metagenome (GOLD analysis project Ga0302279, IMG submission 194541) | Peat permafrost microbial communities from Stordalen Mire near Abisko, Sweden - III_Bog_N3_3 | ecosystem: Environmental > Terrestrial > Soil > Wetlands > Peat | place: Sweden: Abisko...
TGAGCCGCATTTTTCTGGGACGAGCAGAGCGGAAGTGACGGCAATGCATGCGCGAGCTGTCACTTCCATGCCGGCGCCGATACGCGCTTGCGCAACCAGTTGAATCCAGGCTCGGATGACGTCACCAAAGGCCCGAACGGCGATACGGCGTTCGGCTCGGAACGCTCGGATACGGGCACAGTCCTTCCGGGACACATGCCGTCGGGCGCGCTCGCAGACCCGAATTACCAGCTTAAGTCAGCGGATCTTCCGATGCATCGGCTTCTCGACGAGACGAACCGCGACTCGCCGATCGTCACCACGACCAACGATCGCGTCTCGTCGCAAGGGGCGTTCAACGCCCAGTTTTTTCACATCAGACCGGGACAGCCCGACCGATGCGGCCCCGCGGATGCGAGCGTGTTCCACGTCGGCTCACTCGCCGCGCGCCAGGTCGAACCGCGCAACACTCCCACGTTCATCAACGCTGCGTTCAACTTCCGCAATTTCTGGGATACGCGCGCGAACAACCTGTTCAACGGCGTGGGCGCGTTCGGCATGCGCGACGTGGTCGGCGACCCCGCCGATCCAGACGATCCCCGCAACAACAACCGGATCGTCGTGATCGAGCACGGCAAGCCCACGCTCGATTTTCTTCGTGTCGAGAACGCCAGCCTGGCCTCGCAAGCGGTCGCCCCGCCGGTGAGCTCGCCGGAGATGTCGTGCGTCGGTCGAATCTTCGCGGACGTGGGGCGAAAGCTTCTGTCCTCGACGCCGCTCTACGGCCAGCAAGTATCGCCGCACGACAGCGTGCTCGGTCCATACGTCGGCCCGTGGGGACGCGGGCTCGATTCGCAGTACGACTATGCATCTCTGATCCGGCGTGCGTTCGACGAAAACTACTGGGCGCTCGAGGGGCGTTATCGCATCGAGCACGGGCGGCTGGTCCCCGATGATCACGGCTATACCCAGATGGAGCTGAACTTTTCGATGTTCTGGGGGCTTGCCATCCTCGCCTACGAGGAGACGCAGATCTCCGACCGGAGCGAGTTCGACACGCTGCAGAACGCTGGGCGTCTCGTGATGACGCCGAGCTTCGTCCCTGCTGGGCCCGGCGTGGGCGGGTGCACCGGGGCAGGCGGCGTCGACCCGCTTCTCGTGCGTGGCTGCACGATTTTCTCACGCCTCAATGTGGGTCCGTTCGTCCCCCCTCCACAGGACGGCATTCGCGGCGGAAACTGTTTCGTCTGCCACAATGCACAAGGGGGCGGCGTGGGTCGCCCCACGCAGCCGCTGCTCGCCGAGGGGACATCACAACAAGGCGAGCCGTATGCGTTGTTCATCACGGTTGCCGACGTGAACAACGTCAACGATTTACGCGATCAAGGATCGGCGAACATCGGCCTTCGTCCCGTGTTCACCGACTTGATGAGCGGCCGCGTCGATCCGTACGGCAACCCGCTCTCCTTTGGACGGCAATACCGCAACTACCTCGACGGAGCGTCGAATTCGATTCTCGACCCGGCGCTACAGCGCGAGATCGACGCGCAGACGGTTCCCCCGCCGACGACGTTCGGCAAGCTCGAGGTCGACGGCGCAGCGAAAGCACCCATTCTGCGAAACGTCGCGCTCACGCCGCCGTACTTCAGCTGGGGCGGTTACCCGAACCTCCGGCAGGTCCTCAAGACATACAACCGCGGATTGAACCGGCGCGACATCGTGGGTCCGGGAAGCCTCGACGCCGACGGGAGCCCGTGCATCCAAGGCGACAACTCGGGGTCGGGGCCGGACGGAAACCAGAGCTGGCCGATCCAGGGGCCCGACTGCAACACGAACACCACGGGGCTGATCGTGCCGCTCGGCCTGCTCGATTGCGACGCGAACGGCGAAACGAACCCCGAGTGCGTCGCGCAAGGGCGCACCGTGGACGACGACGACCTGGCTGCCGTCGTGCGCTTCTTGAAGGCACTCACCGATGAGCGAGTCCAGTGCGACCAGGCGCCGTTCGACCACCCCGAGCTCACGATCTTCGACGGACATCTCGCGAGCGACCCGAACCACGATGGGCGAGCGGAGGACATCCCCTACACGCTCCCCGCAGTCGGAGCGTCGGGATTCCCAGAGTCGTCGGGTTTGTGCATCCCCAACGCGGGCGACCTGTTTGCGCCGGGAATGGCGGTGCGCACCGGCGGCCCCTGACGCGAATCGTGCGCGGTGCGCCGCTCCGGCGAGCGGCGCATCGGCGCGGCGCAGAAACGTCGCCCTCGCGTTGGTGCGCGCGGCTGGGGTACAAGAGAGCGAGTGCGCCGCGGGACGCAGGAGGTGGCGATGAACCAGAAGGTGGACGCGTTTCTGAAGCGACAGGACAAGTGGCGTGCGGAGTTCGAGAAGCTCCGCGAGATCCTCCTCGCCAGCGGGCTGACCGAAGAGCTCAAGTGGGGTCAGCCTTGCTACGCGCTCGACGGCAAGAACGTCGCCCTCATCCACGGGTTCAAGGAGTATTGCGCCATCCTGTTTCACAAGGGCGCGCTGCTCCCGGACCCCAAGGGCGTTCTCATTCAACAGACCAAGAACGTGCAGGCGGCTCGGCAGATCCGGTTCACGAGCGTCCAGGAGGTGACGAAGCTGCAGAAGACGGTCAAGGCTTACGTGCACGCGGCGATCGAGATCGAGCGGGCAGGGCTGAGCGTGCAGTTCAAGAAGACCGAGGACATCGAGCTGCCAACGGAGTTCGAGTCCAAGCTCGCCACGAATGCCAAATTGCGAGCGGCGTTCGCCGCGCTGACGCCGGGTCGGCAGCGAGCGTACATCTTCCACTTCTCGCAACCGAAGCTGTCGACGACGCGGGCCGCCCGGGTGGAGAAGCACGTCGAGAGGATCCTCGAGGGTCTCGGGCTGGACGACTAGTACTAGCGGACGCAGCGCCGGGCGCTGCACGGACTCTCAGTTTCGGTCGAGGAGGCCGTGGAGGTGCGCCTTGTTGAAGGCGTATGCCTTGCCGCAATAGTCACACGTGAGCTCCGTTGGGCCGTCTTGCCGCAGAAGCTCCCCGATCTCGGAGCGGGGGAGGCAAGAGAGCGCCATCGCCACGCGCTCCTCACTGCACTGACAGCCGAACCGCAAGGGCGAGTCCCCGACGATCGAATACGGCATCGCGTAGAGGAGCTCACCCATCAGCTTGTCGGGAGGCCCCAACCCATCGGCGAGAAGGCGTTCCATCGATTGAAAGTCCTTCAGCCGCTCGGCCATGACGAGAAGAGGGCCGCTCGGGTCGAGCACCTCCGGGAGCAACTGTACGAGGTAGCCCCCGGACGCGACGATCTCGTCCCCCTGCCACTGGCAGCCAACTGCGCACATGGTCGCGACCTGCTCGGACAGCTGCATGTATTGCATCAGCGCATCCGAGATGCCGCCCTTTGCCATGAGCTCGACCGAACCTTCGTGAAGCGCGCCGTTATGCAGGGTTCGCCCGACCTGAAGCAGGTCGCCATCGAGGAGAGCCACGGCACGGGCGGGATCAGGGCTCTGGACCAGGCCGCGAGAGCTGCGGTCGGGATGGGCGTCGGCGACGAGTCGGCTCCGTTGAGGGGGGCTTTGCAGAATGACCTGCACGCGGAGGTCCGGGGCCATGCTCTCGCGGACGAGCACGGCACCCGTCACGAGGTCCGCGAGGAGGCTTGCCGTGGTCGCCTGAGCACCGGAAAGGTGCTGAGCCTGCATCACGCCCCGGACGGTGGCGCTCGTCCGGACCGTGATGACCCGGAAGGTGCCGTCATCGGTAAGCGCGCGGAGAACGCCGTCGGGCGGTGGGCTCATGGGGCGGGGCAGGGTCTCGGCGGAGGAGAGCGACGACCTCCAGCTTAGCCGCGAGTGAACGCAGCATTACTCAAAAAAGCCGTCCAGGTGGGCCCCCGTCGATATCCCACCCTGGCTACTGCGGCGAGGGCTGCGCGCAGTACCCGTTGATGCACTGAAAGCCCTGCGCGGCCTGGCAACAGTCGCTGGCCGTCGCGCACTTCTCGTTTGCCTGCGCGCATCCTGCGGGTGGAACGCACACGAACTCGACGCCGCCGCCCGCGCCCAGAGCGGCGTCGGGCCCTGCGTCCTCATCCGCCCCAGCGTCGACCGTGATCTGCCGGCAGAAGCCTGTGCAGCACTGGTCCCCGGCCCGACAGCTCTGCCCGTTCTGCTCGCACGGATCGAGGGCCCAGAACCCTCGCATGTTGCCTGGTGTGAGCTCCTGCCCCTCGAGGTAGAACGCGGGGTGGGTGATGTCGGTCGCCATCGTTGGCGGCGACATGCTCTCGCCGCCCATGGAAGCGATGCTGAGCGCCGCGACCCATAGCTTCTTGCGCGGGCTCGGCGCGCCACCCGCGCCCTTGTACGCGTCGCCGTTGATCGTGTTGCCGTAGTTGCGCCGGGACGTGAAGACGACCCAGTAGTAGCCGCCGGACGCGACAGGCAGGATCGTCGGCTCGAAGCTGAGGTTCGCGTCGTCCGGGAACGGCAGGTAGGACGCGCCGTTGGCTACGCCGTTCAGCATGTCCGCCGTGGCGATCGTCGCGGAGGGGATATGAGCGACGTAGATGTTGCCCGTAGGCTCCGGCGGATTCGGGGGCGAGTCGGAAAGGGTGTCGTACTCCGGGTCGGTACCACTCGCGAAGAGCAGGTACTGGTTGTCGGGGGTGAAGGTCGGCCACCCCGCAAATTGGGTGGCCGGGAGCGTCGCCACGTCGCGGAGGTTCGAGAACGTGTTCGTCGTGGTGTCGAAGTCCATCACCGCGATCGTGTGGCCCTTCCCTGTGTCGTAGTGGTTGAACGCCACCTCGGTGCCATCGGGTGAGAACGCCGGCATCATCATGTTGAGCGCCTTGCCGGCGGGTCCCGCGTCGAGGCCGACGGGGTTGAGTGACGCGCCCGTCTTGGGATCGAACAGCGCGCTCGGCACGTCTGTAGTCGCGTTTCCCATGCCGCGCACGTCCGGTGCCCACGCGCCGCCCGTCCACGGCACGGCGCCGTAGCGGAGAAACTTCGTCCCATCGGGTGTGAAGGCGCCGAAGTCCCATGTCCGGTCGGCCGCCGTGTGCTCCGGCGTCGACGTTCCACCGTCCGCCGTGAGGTCCCAGACCCCGTCCCGCGTGACGGAGGCCGACTCGTCGGCGGCTTCCATGATCGACCCATTGGCCGCCACGGCGTGGCAGACGTGGCAGGTCGTACCCCCGTTGGTCGATATGACGACGCTGAGCTGCTGCTCGGTCGGCCGCAGCTTCAAGACGGCGCCCGTGTTGCCGGCGAGCTTGGAGTTGTACGAGTTGTAGAAGATGGAGCCGCGGAGGCTCCCCGTCGCGATGGTCCACGTCTCTGTGATGGGCCCGGTCACCTGACCGCCCGCGATCTTGGTTACCTGGACCTTGACCGCGTCGGTCCCGGAGGCGGACTGCGTGATCGCCTGCCATGCGGTCGCCGAGAGCGGGATCTGCGACGCGGTGGTCGATGGCCCGTAGAAGCCGGTGTAAGTGAGGCTGCCGAAGGTGACCTGCACCAGCGCCGCGTCGAACTTCGGAGGTCCTGCCTCCGCGCTGGAGGCGAACTGCAACGTCGGTGCAGGGAGGTCTCGCGGAAAGACAGTCTGGTTGTAGGGGTATAGCCAGGCGAAGCCCGGGTCGGCCATGCCGCCGGCCTGGAGCAGCGTCTGCGTGGCGGAGGGGACGTTTCCCGGATTCTCGGTGAGCTGGAGCACGATGTTGAGGGCCGTCTGCGCCATCTGGCCCTGTGACATCGCGGTCACCTCGACCGCGCCCCCCTGCGTGCCCGACGCGGTGAAGAGGCCGCTGCTGCTGATCGTGCCCACGCCCGCGCTATCGAGGGTCCACGACGCAGGCGTCGACTCTCCGCCTATTTCGGCCTGAAACTGCTGCGTGACGCCGGGGGCGTTGACGGTCAGCGTCATGTCCATGGGCAGGATGGAGAGGACCTGCGAGGGCGCGTCTCCGCCGCCGAGGATGGCGGTGCTGTCGGTGGCATTGCCGTCTGCGAGCCCCGCGTCGCCAACGGGCCTGGCGCTCCCTCCGGAGGACTTCTTGCTGGCGCAACCGGTGGCGGCGCTCAACGCGAGCAGACCCACCAAGACAAGATCCGTTCCCTTGCTCATCGCAGCGGCCCCTAGCATCGTGGTGCGGCACGCGAAATCGCGCGCAAGGCGTTCACGCTCGAGAGCGTGGCATGTGCTCGGCAGCGGGCGCAAGCACGACCCCGTTCTCACCCAGCTCCAGTGATGGGGTATGCCGGCGTCCGAGGGGTCGTGGCGGGCGCGCGCCACTCACCCGGGCAGAGCAGCGTTCCCGCGCTCACGCTTGATCTCGCGCCCCCCATCACGCTTGTACGTTCCTGGCGTCTGGCCGGTCACCCTCCCGAACGCGCGCGTGAACGAGATGCCGGAGTCGTAGCCCACCTTGTTGGCGACCTCCGCGATCGCGACGCCCTGGCGGATGAGCGCCCGTGCCCGATCCATCACGAGGTGGGTCAGATATTCGAGAGGCGTCGTATTCAATCAGGTACCCATCGCGACGAGGCTCCAGCGGCGCACAGTCCATGCACCTGAACTTGGGCGAACCGCTGCCTGGCGCACGCCGCCCTTCGTCCAGACCAGGGTGATCCACGACCGATCGGTGCGAAGGTCGCTCACCGTGCATCCGTCCGGAGAAGGGTCCTTCGTCAGCGCGTCGAAAATCCCCTGCGCAGCCGCCGGAGGAACCGCCTCGGTGCATTCGTCGGCCAGTGCGCACGGTGAAATCAGAAAGCTGGCCGCAAGGCCGATCACGGAGGTGATGAAGGCAATCCCGCGCGCACGCATCGAGGTGAGAATGTCACACGATCCTGGCCGCCCCGCCCCGGATCATCGAGGGCGCCACCTTGCCCTCGAATCCAGTGCCACTGGCCCGCACTGCTGCCACACGGCCCTCGGCCTGCTCAGCGGTCAATCTATCGCTTGTCCACGCTCGCCCCGGGGTATCTTCCCGTCGTGGCTGGCCGACGCAAAGACGCGCAGAAGTTCATCGCGCAGAACCGCGCGGCGACCTTCCACTACGTCATCTCCGAGCGCTACGAGGCCGGCATCGTGCTTCGTGGTAGCGAGGTGAAGTCCCTTCGCGACGGACGCGTCGACCTCACCGACGCGTACGCCTCCATCGAGGGAGGAGAGGTGTGGCTGCGGCAGATGCACATCGCATCCTTCTTCGCGGCCCGCGCGTTTCCTCACGCCGAACGAGGGGTGCGCAAGCTGCTGCTCCACGCGAAGGAGATATGCCACCTGGAGCGCTCCGTGTTGCGGGAAGGTTACACGCTGCTTCCCCTCGATCTCTACTTCAAGGATGGGCGCGTCAAGGTCACGCTCGGAGTGGCTCGCGGCAAGAAGGCCCACGACAAGCGTGCGGCCATCGCCGCACGGACGGAGAGCCGCGAGGCTCTCGAGCTCGTTCGCGCGCACCGGCAGCGCACCGCGGGTTGAATGTCGGACGCTTCGCCGCTCACGTTTCCGCCCGAGCTGCCCATCTCGGCGCGCGTCATCGACATCGCCGTCGCCGTCAACGACCACCCGGTGGTCATCGTGGCGGGCGCCACCGGCTCGGGAAAGACGACGCAGCTGCCGAAGATCGCGCTCGCCATGGGGCGCGGGGTGAAGAAGCTGATCGGCGTCACCCAGCCGCGCCGCCTCGCCGCCACGAGCGTCGCCGCGCGGGTCGCGGCCGAGGTCGGATCTCCCCTCGGCGCCGACGTCGGCTATCAGGTGCGCTTCGACGATCGCACGACGGCGGCGACCTACGTGAAGTTCATGACCGACGGGATCATGCTGGCCGAGATCCACGGCGATCCGCTTCTACAGCGCTACGACACGATCGTCCTCGACGAAGCGCACGAGCGGAGCTTGACCATCGATTTTTTGCTCGGATGGATCAAGCGAATTCTTCCCCAGAGGCCCGACCTCAAGGTCATCGTTAGCTCGGCGACGCTCGAGACGGAGCGCTTCTCCGCGTTCTTCGACGGCGCGCCGGTGATCGAGGTCGAAGGGCGGACCTACCCGGTGGACGTCTTGTACGAGCCCCCGGAGAAGGACATCGATCTCGCGGACGCGGTCGCCGCCGCCATCGTCAACGTCACGACACTCGATCCGCACGGGGACATCCTGGTCTTCCTGCCCGGCGAGCGCGAGATCCGCGACACCGAGAACGCCCTGAACGCCCTCGACTTGCGGCACACCGTGGTTCAGCCGCTCTACGCGCGTCTGTCCGCGTCGGATCAGGCGCGCGTGTTCACTCGCCTGCCGCAGCGGCGCGTGATCCTGGCCACCAATGTCGCCGAGACGTCCGTGACCATCCCCGGCATCGTCTACGTCGTCGACACCGGCCTGGCGCGCCTCTCCCGCTACGACGGTCGTTCCGGGATCACGCGCCTGCAGGTCGAGGGCATCTCCCAGGCGAGCGCCGACCAGCGCAAGGGGCGCTGCGGTCGCGTGCGCGCGGGCGTCTGCGTACGCTTGTACGACGAGGCGAGCTTCGCGTCGCGCCAGGCCTTCACCGATCCCGAGATCAAGCGCACCGGCCTCGCCGGCGTCATCTTGCGCATGAAGTCGCTCGGCCTGGGTGACGTGGAAGCGTTCCCGTTCCTCGACGCGCCGCAACCGAAGGCGATCACCGAGGGCTACCGGGTGCTCGAAGAGCTCGGCGCGATCGACGACAGGCGGCAGCTCACCAAGGTGGGCGAGCAGCTGGCGCGCTTCCCGGTCGATCCGCGCATCGGGCGCATGATCCTGGCGGGCGCCGATCAGCGCTGCCTCCGCGAGGTGCTCATCGTCGCCGCGGCCTTGAACGTGCAGGATCCACGCGAACGACCGCGCGAGCAGCGGCAAAAGGCCGACGATCTGCATCGACGCTTCGCCGACGAGCGCTCCGACTTCATGAGCCTCCTGCGCCTGTGGGACTTCGTGCGCGACGCGGAGAAGAAGGGCAGCTCGAACCTGCGCCGCGTCTGCCGCGACGGCTTTCTATCGTGGCTGCGCGTGCGCGAATGGACCGAGATCCACCGCCAGCTGGAGGACATCGTCCGCGAGCTCGGGCTCGACAGATCGAAGACCGCGACGGCCGTCCTGCCGGGCGCCAAGCCGGACGAGAACGCGCTCCATCGCGCGCTCCTCACCGGGCTCCTCTCGAAGGTCGGGCTCTGGAACGCGGAGGCTCGCGTGTACCTCGGCGCGCGGCAAACGCGGTTCGCCCTCCATCCGTCCTCGTCGCTCGCGCGGAGGCCGCCCCCGTGGATCATGGCGTTCGAGCTGGTCGAGACGACCCAGCTCTTCGCGCGCATGGCTGCCAAGATCGATCCCGACTGGCTGTTGGAGGTCGCGCCGCACCTCCTGAAACGAAGCTATTCCGAGCCGTACTGGTCGGAGAAGTCGGCGCGGGCCTCCATCCGAGAGCACGTCACGCTGCTCGGTCTCACGGTCGCCAAGGATCGCAGCGTGGACTATGCCAGCGTGGCTCCGGGCCCGGCGCGCCAGATGTTCCTCGATCACGCCCTCGTGCGGGGGGAGTACCCGTCGCGCGGGGCCTTCCAGGCGAAGAACCGGGCGCTCCTGGAGACGGTGGCCAAGCTCCGCGACAAGGCGCGCGTGAGCGACATGATGGCCGACGACGAGGCGCTCCTCGCCTTCTTCGATCGGCGCGTGCCCGACACGGTGGTGAACGCCCAGCTCTTCGAGGTCTGGCGCGAAGAGGCCGAGAAGACCAGCCCCGCGGTCCTGGAGCTGTCCCTCGCCGATGTCCTCGTCGGGGATCGCGCGCTCACGCCAAGGGACTTTCCAGACACCCTCCGGCTTCACGGGGCCGAGATTTCCGCGACCTACAAATTTGATCCATCGGCCGACGACGACGGGGTGACGTTGGCCGTCCCCCTCGGGCTCCTGCCGCAGCTCGACCCAGGCGACCTCGACTGGACGATGCCCGGCTGGCAGGTAGAGAAGATCACCTACTTCCTGCACGACCTTCCGAAGGCTGCGCGGCGGGAGATCTCCGAAGCGGGAGGGAGCCTGGGCGACGTCGCGCTCACCCTCGCCGAGACGCTCGTGCCCTTCGAAGGACCCATGATGCCCGCCCTCGCGAAGGCGCTGTCGACCTTGACCGGCTCGAGGATTACCCCGGATCTCTTTCGACCCGAGAACGCGCCCCGGCACCTGCGCTTCTTGATCGAGGTGCTCGACGAAGAGCGCAGGGTCGTCGCAGAAGGGCGCGTCCTTGCCGAGCTGCAGGCGCAGCTGGGGGTGCGGGCGCGGGCGGCTTTGAAGCGCACCGCGCCGGAAGGTCCTGCAGCGCGAACGTGGGAGCGCGCCGGTCTCACCGCGTGGGACTTCGGCGAGCTGTCCCCGTTCGTCGTGCGGCGAGTCGCCGGGACCGACCTTCGCGCTTACCCCGCCATCGTCGACAACGGCAGCTCCGTCGATCTCGGTCTGCTCGAGTCTTCGGCCGCGGCAGAGGCTGCGTCACGCAAGGGGATCCGCCGGCTCTTCACGCTCGCCGCCCGACGCGAGCTCTCGGCGATCTCGCCGCGTCTTCCGCGCCCCCTGGCTTCGCCGGCTGGCGCGATGGAGAGCCGCGCGCTCCGCGACACCTTTCAGGCGCGGCTCCTTGCTCGCATCGTCGACGGCGCATTCCAGCTCGAAGAGGGCTCGCCGCTCCCGCGGACGAAGGCCGCTTTCGACGCGCAGCTCTCGGCCGGCATCCCCAAGCTCGATGGGCTCTTTCGTCTCTGGTCGCAAAACCTGAGCGTCGCCGCGCTCGAGCTCGACAAGACCCTCGCGGCCTTGAAGTCGGCCGCGAAGCACCCGAGCGGGCGCGCGGCGATCCTCGACATCCATGCCCAGCTCGACGCGCTCGTTCCGCCCGATCTCCTCGCGTGGATCCCGCTCACGCGCCTCGAGCACTACCCGCGCTACCTCCGTGCGGCCCAGACTCGCCTGGCGCGCGCCGTGACCGATCCTCGGAAGGACGCCGAGAAGGTGGCGCCTGTCGCGGCACTCTGGGCGACCTTCCTCGCCAAACAACAGCGCGCGCGCGACGACGAGGTTGCCGACGTACGCGAGATTCGGTGGATGTTCGAAGAGCTGAGGGTCGCCGTGTTCGCGCCGGAGCTGAAGACCCCGGTGCCGGTGTCGGCCAAGCGGCTGTCCGACCTGATCGCAGGCTTGACGGTGCGCGAAGCGCGCGCCTGAGCTGCGCGGCTTCGTTGCCGCTGGTGGCGACCACGTTCATCGCGCCGCGCCGAAAGGTCGAGGGCGATGGTTCGGGTCTTCGCTGGGAATCACCGCAACTACACCCGGGTTTCCCTGCTATGAGACTCGGCACAATCGCTCCTGTTTGGCTGTGGGGCACCGTGCTCGCGGCATCGGCCACGCTGTCGTCCGGGACGGCGAGCGCCGGGCACCTCTTCGAGCTCCCGAGCGTCCTCGTCATCACCAAGAGCAGCAACAAGAACCAGCTGCACTACGCGGCGCAGGTGGACGACGCGTGCGTACCCGTGGGAGAGGCGCCGGTACGTCCGTACTGGAGAATGCTCGAGCGCGGGCCAAACGAGACCGAGCCGCTGCTCGACGGCGAAGAGCGGGTCCTCGGGCTCGCTCGCCAGGAGGTCTCCGGCAACACGGTCCAGATCGCCTTACGAGCGATGCCGGCCCGCACCTTCACGGTTCACACACAACGCGCCAAGGACGACCGCTGCTCCTCGTGGGTGGGAACGACGATCGCCGGCGTCCCGGCACGAGTGGGCGGCGTCTTCGTTCGGCAGAAGCTGCTCGGCGTGGACTACGTTCTTCTCACCGGGTGGTCCGAGGACGGCAAGGCCGTGCGCGAGCGAATCTCGCTCTGAGCAAGGACCAGCCGGGGCTAGGTTACGTGCGGATCATGCCCTCGCGAATGATGCGCGCGTAGGTCTGCCCGGTCCCGCGCAGCCGGCGCTCCCCGGTGTCGTAGTTCACCTCGTAGAGCCCGAGGCGCGGAAGGAAGCCATTCGCCCATTCTTGGTTGTCGAGCAAAGACCAGTAGAAATAGCCGCGAACGTCCACGCCTCGCTCCTGCTTGGCGTAGGCGAGGGTCCTGAGGTGCTCGACGAGGAAGCGCTCGCGCTCGCGGTCGTCGGGATGCGCCCGACCGTTCTCCGTGACGTAGATTGGCAGCCCATAGCGCCGGTGCGCGGTCTCGAGCACGTCGAGGAAGCCCGCGGAGTAGAGCTCCCTCGGCCAGATCTCCTTCGATGTCCGGTGATCGTGCAGCACCTCGAACGCAAGGGGCCGCGAGGCTCGCGGGACCCGTACGAAGACGCGCTCGTAGTAGTTGACGCCGACGAAATCAGCGGTCCCCCGGAGGCCCGGCACACTTCGGCAGAGGAGCCGGCGGCTCCGCGTCCGCATCACGATCTCGCCGCTCGCGATCGCGTCCGGCACGAGCCAGCTGAAGGCCTGCTCGACCTGCGCAGCGATGGCGGCCTCGAGGGGGCTATACCGGGACTCGGGCTCGAACACGTGAAAGTGCTGAGCCACGCCCACCTGGGCGTTCGGCGTGGCCGCCTTGACGATGCGATACGCGTTGGCATGGCACTCGAGCAGATGGCCCAGTATCGGAAAGAGCTCCTCGTCGCCGCGCCGGTGCCCAGGGGCCAGAATCCCCTCGGAGTAAGCCCCGTAGAGGAAGACGTTGGGCTCGTTGAGCGTGCAGAAGAGATCGGTGTGAGGTGCCAGGGCGGGGACCACCGCCTCGCAGAAGCGGGTGAAGCGGCCCACGATCCGCGGGTCGTACCAGCCCGACCGCGTCTCGTCGGAGTGGTCCCATATCCAATCCGGGCTGGACCAGTGAAAAAGCGTGACGCACGGGCGGATGCCGGCGGCGCGTAGCTCGCTGCATATCTCGGCGTAGCGCGCGATCACGGCGCCATCGAACTGTCCCTCGCGGGGCTCCACGCGACTCCAATCGATCGAGAAGCGATATCCCGTGAGCCCCAGCGTCTCCTTCATCCGCTTGATGTCCTCGGAGAAGAGGCGCCAGTGGTCGCTCTTGTAATCCTGGGCGTGGACGGAGTGGCTCGCGAAGGACTGGACTGTGCCTTCCTGGCGCTCGTAGCGCCACCAGTCGCTCCCCGTGTCCATCCCCTCGACCTGGTGGGACGCGGTCGCGGCGCCCCAAACGAAGTCTCTCGCCAGGGTGTAGACGCGCCCGGGCGGAATCGCCGCGAGCGGATCTCGCCGGTGGCGGCGAAGGAAATGAGCGGGAAGCCTCATCGGGCCCACCTAGCATGGCCACGCCGCCGGCTCACCCGCGGGCATACTGCCCGCCCCGGGCTGCGACCTCCGGGCATGGTCTTCACCCCCGAGCGCTGCCGTGGGGACGAGAATCGATCTCGCTGTCGAGATGGGCCATCATCGGCGCGGGGTAGCGGTCCCCTGCGATCGCATCGCGCGGGACGAGCTGCTCCAGCTCGGCCATCTCGCTCGCCGAGAACGGCTTGTCGAGCGCGCCGAGGACACCGCCGAGCTGTGCGGGCGTTCGCACGCCGATCGTCGGGACGAAGCCCGGCTCCTTCGCGAGCGCCCACGCGATGCAGAGCTGCGCCGGCGTCTGGCCGCGTCGCTCCGCGACCTTGCGCAGCGCCTCGACGACCGCGCCGTTGCGGCCCTGGTGATCGGCCGAGAAGCGGGGCAGGTGCGCACGCATGTCGCCCGCGCCCGTCGGCTTGCTGCCGCTGAGCAGCCCGCGCGAGAGCACGCCGTAGAGCGTCGCGCTGATCCCGAGCTCCTTCAGGACGGGGAAGATCTTGGCCTCCGGGCCGCGCGAGACGAGCGCGTACTCGATCTGGAGATCGACGATCGGATGCGTCTTGGCCGCGCGGCGGATCGTCTCCGCGCCGACCTCGGAGAGCCCGATGTGGCGGACGTACCCCTTCTTCACGAGATCGGCGATCGCTCCGACGGTGTCCTCGATCGGGACGTTCGGATCGAGCCGCGCCGGTCGGTAGATGTCGACGTGGTCGGTGCCGAGCCGGCGCAGGCTGTATGCGAGAAAGTTCTGTATCGCAGCCGGCCGTGTGTCGATCCCGACGAAGGCCCCCGCCGGGTCGCGCATCCCGCCGAACTTCACCGAGAGCTGTACCTTGTCGCGCCGCCCGACGAGCGCCTTCTGGACGAGCATCTCGTTGTGGCCCATCGAGTAGAAGTCGCCCGTGTCGATGAGGTTCACGCCGCGCTCGATGGCGGCCTGGATCGTGGCGATCCCGTCTTTTTCGTCCGGCGCGGCGCCGTACACGCCGGGAGACATGCCCATGCAACCGAGGGCGATGGGAAACACTTCGGGTCCGGTCTTGCCTAGCTGGGTCATGCCTGGAATCTAGGCGTCGCCGAAGAATCCAACCAGTGAATTGGCTGTATGCGACTCATGAGTGAACGTCATGGAACGGACCCCGACCGGAGCGCCTCTAGCCGAGCGCAGCTTACGCCTCGCCGGCGCTGACTCCGACGGCATCCAGGCTCGCGAGCAGCCTCCGTACGGCGGGACGCACCTTGCGTGGCCTGATGTCGAGGTCGTCCGCGACGCGGAGGAGCGCGGCCTCCAGAGCGGGCTTCGCCGCTTCGGTCCGGCCGCCCGCCTTCGCACGCGCGGACAAGCCTTCAGGGTACCAGAGGTGCCATCAGGGCGGTACCATTCGCCACGCGAGCAGCAAAGCTCGCAACGGTGGCACGTCATGTCGTCACCGAGTCGCACGTTATCGCCACCGAGTCGACACCTTGTGCCAGCGAGGCAACATTGATTGCCACCGCGGCGACTGAATGTGCCAGGGATGCGGTAGCGACACCCAGGCGCGGGCCGAAGATGCAGCCCTTGCTCCTCGCCAGTGAGCAAGGGCTCAAGTCTACTTTGCCCGGCTGAGCTTGTTCAGCGCCTTCGCCCGAACGTGCTTGTTGGCGTGCTTCGCGAATCGGTCACCCTCCAGCTGCTTCGTGTCGGTGACCTGAGCAATTGCTCGCTCCGCCATCGCCCGCGTGAAATCGGCCTTCTTCTTCGGCTCGGTGGTTGCCATGTGTGCCTCCGGCTGGATGTATACAGGCCAAAGGGCACCGCGCTTCGACTATCGGCATGCGGCGCTGCGGTTGCGCGAGCCGTGATTGTTCCCGTCCCGGTGACGGCGTACGATCGCCCGGATGCGCGGGAGCCGTTTCGGGATGGCCCTTCTCTGCGCCAGCGCGGCCTGCGGGACCTCCTCGTCGAAAGCCCCGCCCGCTGCCCCGGACGCGGACGCCGGCTCCGACGCGGCGCCGGCCACCTGCACGAGCGGGCAATACCTCGACGCAGCCACGCAGCAGTGCGTCTCCTGCGACCAGGACATGAGGCTGAACGCCGCCGGGACGGCATGCGTGAAGGTCGGCTGGCAAAGCTGCCCCGCAGGTTTCGTCGTCGACCCGACGGGGTACGGCTGCATGGACGTGTCCCCTCCGGGCGACTGCCCGGCGGGAAAGATGCCCACGATCGGCAGCGCGGCGTGCCAGCCGGTTGGCGTGACGTCGTGCGCGGCGGGGTTCTCCCCCGATCCGAGCGGCTGGGGGTGTGCCGCCGTCGCGCCGCCCGCCGCGTGCAGCGGGCCCACGATGGAGAAGCTCGGAAGCGCGGCGTGCGTGGCTGTCGGAGACTGCACGGCCGCCTTCCCGCCGCCGGCGGCGACGCTCTTCGTCAGCGCGACCGGTCCGTCCGACGCGACGCACTTCACGACCATCGGCGCGGCCCTCGCGGCTTCGTCCGACGGCGTCACCATCGCCGTGGACTCCGGCACCTACCCCGAGTCGCTCGCGCTCCTGCACGCCGTCAACGTGATCGGCCGGTGCCCCGCCCAGGTCACGATCGCCGCATCGACGCCCGCCGCTGCCGGCGTCATCGTGAGCGGCGTTCACGGCGCAACGGTCAGCGGCGTTACCGTCCACGGGAAGTCGCCCGGCGTGGCGGTATCGGCGGGCGCCTCGTTGACCCTGAGTGCGGTCGTCATCGACGGGAACCTCGGCGCCGGTGTCTCCGTGTCGGGCAACTCCAGCAGCGTCACGATCGAGGACTCGGTCGTGCGGGGGACGACGGCCACCGCTGCCGCCATCGGCGATGGCGTCGACCTCAGCTCGGGCGCAAGCGCAACGCTCGAGCGGAGCGCCGTCGTCGGCAACACGCAGGACGGGCTCTTCGCGACCGGCGCGGCCACGATGCTGAGCGTCACGGACAGCATCGTCTCCGACAACGTCCAGAATGCCACAGCCAATGGCGGTGACGGTATCCAGGTCGTCATGAGCGCCGCTGCCGAGGTCGATGGCAGCTACATCGCCCGCAACCAGGAGGCGGGAATCGACCTGACGAGCGGGTCCCAGGTGCACGTCACACAGTCGGTGATCGCGAACACGGCACCGAGCATGGTGGCCGGATACGGGCGCGGCATGACGGTCGACGGCGCCCACGCGATCGTGGACGAGTCGTCGATCGTTCAGAACGTCGACCTCGGTGTCGCGACCTTGTCCCCCGGCGGCGTGCTGGACGCGACGAACTCGGTATTTCGCGCCCAGACGCCCAACACGGACGGCACGCACGGTGCGGGCGTGTCCGCCACCGCCGGGGCCGCGGTGAACCTGACGGGCGTGGCTCTCGTCGGCAACACGGAGGAGGGGGCGCTCGTGGATGGAGCGGGCTCCGTCTTGACGATGAACGCGTCCATCGCGCGCGATGGCGTGATGCTCGCCGGTGATACCGCCGGCGACGGTGCTGCCGCGCAGAACGGCGGCGCGCTCGTCCTGCAAGGGTCGGCGCTGATCGCGAACCACGAGTCTGCGCTCATCATGTTCGACCCGCAGACGACCGCGAAGCTTACCCTGTCGATCCTCGCCTATCAGCTACCGAGTCAGGGCGGTCAGTTCGGTCGGGGGATCATTCTACAGAACGGCCCCGCGTTGACGATGTCCCAGTCCGTCATCGCGAACAACACCGACATCGGCCTGTCCTCCACGGGGGCGGGGACGAACGCCACGCTCACCGAGTCGGTGATCCGCGACACAGATCCGCAGGTCGTCGACGGCGCGCATGGGCGCGCGCTCAACATCGTGGAGCAATCGACGGCGACCGTGAGCCTGTGCGAGCTCTACGACAACACCGAGGTCGCGGCGCTCGTCTCGGGTTCGAGCGCGCAGTTGACGATCGATAGCTCGGTCATCGCCGCGACACGCCTCGACAAGGTAGAGCAGTCCGCCGGCCGTGGGTTCGCAGCCCAGCTGACGGGGATCGGCTCGATCACCGGTAGCGCGGTGCTCGACAACTTCCAGGTGGGAGTGTCCTCGATGGCCACGGGCGCAACGCTCACCGTGGCCACGACGCTCATCGACGGCACCAAGCCCTCCGCCGACGGTACCTACGGACACGGCATCCTGGTCGACGACGCCGCGACCCTCACCGCGGCCAACAGCACGGTCCGAAACAGTGCCGCGGTGGGGGCAGTCGTCGCGGCAGCGACCGCGACGTTCGCCGACTGTCGGATCCTGAACAATGCCGTTGGCATCAACGTGCAAGGCGGATCCGCCCTGAACCAGGTCGCCGTCGTCCCTGCGTCACCGCAGCCGCTCGACGTGGACGTGTCGACCGACACGGTCTTCGACGGGAACCAGACGAAGGTGAGCGCCAATGTGCTCCCGCTCCCGCCGAACCTGAACTAGCGCTCGACTCCCTCTCCGCGGGCGCTCCGATCAGAGGCAGTGCTCGAGCGTCAGGGGCTCGGTCGTTCCGTCCGCCTTCGTGAGGGTGGCCTCGCCGCACGCGCTGCTGAACGCGAGCGACTCTGTCTTGCCGGGGCCGTCGCCGCGCAGGAAGGTCGTCGAGACGCTGCCCGTCGTGGGAAAGCAGCAGCCCGCCTCCCCATAGCCCACGTTGCTGAAGGTGGTCTCGGCCGTGTACTTCAGGATGTTGTGCTGGACGGTCACCGAGCCGTTGACGATGCGGCTCGTGCCGGAGCCGGTCACCGTCAGGCCGCCGTCGCCCGTCGACACGGTGTGGTCCCAGATCTTCGCTTCCTTGCCGGCCACCGTCACGGTGCCCGTGAGGTGGCTACCGTTGATGATCAGGTTCTTGCCCGCGACGCAGCCGCCGGAAGCGCACGTGAGCGCGACGCCCCCGTCGCCCGGCGCAGGGCTGACCGCCGAGTCCCAGCCGGACCCGGCGCCGTTGGTGTCATGAACGATCGCGTACGTGTTGCCGTCCGGTCCCGTGAGCGTTCGCGTGCTCCCCGTCGTGGTCCGCGTGAGCGAGCAACCCGCCGACTGGCCCTCCACGAACGGATGCTTGCCATCGCACTCCGTGCCGTAGTCGAGCGTGAACGGACCCGACCACGCCGATGACGCCGTCTTGCCGTTGTCCCACGTGACGCTGCACGTCCTCGGGGTGAACTCGTAGGACCCGGGGCCCGCGAAGGACGGCGAGAGCGAGCCTCCGGTGCAGGTCCACTCTGCGGCCGATGCCGTGCCGATCGGGTTCAACGCGTCGAGCACGCGATCGAGCGGCGAGGAGCGAGGGGGCTCGGCGCTGCGCATGGCTACGGCGGACCCGTTCGTGTTGTTCAGCGCGCCGCTCACGAGGCTGACGGAGACCTCGGACGTCGAGGGCCCGTCGACGGACGACGAGCCGCCGCTGCTGCTGCACGCGGCCTGGGCGACAACGACACCGGCGGAGAGGATGCCAAACGCGACTCGGTTCATGGGAGACCTCCAGAGAGAGACAGAAGATGGGCGCGTCGGAAGCGTTTCTCCCGCGCGCCGGGAACAAGGGCCCGTGGTGACGGGCTGTACCTGTCACTGAGCACGCGGCATGCCGCGCGGCCGGGGCCTGTCCGAATTCCCCAAATTGCCGAAGTTGCTCGCGATTGCCGCACGGGCCACAGAGCCGTGGGTGGACGTCGGCGCGTTCAGGGATGAACGCGCCGTTCGCCGGGCCACCAGCGCGACTACGTGACGCCCTTCGTGTCGAGGAGCGCGAGTGAATCGCTGAACGAGCAGTGGCCCTCTCGGCGTTCCGAGTTGCCAGGCACGTGGCAGCTTCACGCAGGCCATCGGCGCGCCAGCAGAGCTTCTGCGGCAGCTCAGGCTGAGCTCCGTTGGGCCTCCGTGGCACGCGTCCTGCTAGCCATCGGCCGCCATGACCCTTCTCTCTTCCATGGTCGAAGCCAACTCCAAACGACTCCGGGAGATCGCGGATGGGCTCTTGACCCGCTTCGCCCCGAACGTTCCGCTTTCTCGCCCCATCGATGCCGAAGAGAAGACCATGACGACACACCGGGGGCCGACGCTCGCGTACTATGACGATAGAACGAAGCATGGGGACCAGCGGCCTCTCGTCCTTCTCCACAGCGTGAACGCTTGCGCCTCGTCTTACGAGATGCGCCCGCTCTTCGAGCATTACCGCGCACTAAGGCCGACCTACGCGCTCGATCTCCCCGGGTTCGGTCTCTCGAGCCGTGGCGATCGTCCGTACACGATCGATCTCTACGTGGACTCGGTGCGCGAGCTGCTCGCGCGCGTGAAAGATCGTGACGGGGAGGCAGACGTGGTTGCGCTCTCGCTGTCCGGAGAATTTGCGGCCCATGTGGCGGTGACTCACAAGGACCTCGTCCACTCGCTCGCCCTCCTGTCTCCAACAGGCTTCGACAGGACCGCCCGCCAGCATTCGTCCCTCGAGCGTCCCCTCAAGGTGGTCCGCCGTGAGCCCGTACTGTCACGCCTCGTGTTCGACGCGATCGCGTCCCACCCAAGTATCTCGTACTTCCTCCGCAAGACCTTCGTTGGTGCTCCCGATCCGGGGCTCGTCGCGTACGACTACGCGACCTCGCATCAGCCAGGTGCGCAATATGCTCCGCTGGACTTCCTCGCCGGCAACCTGTTCACCCCGAACGTCCGCGAGGACGTCTACGCACGGGTGTCGGTGCCCTCGATCGTCGTGTACGACACCGATCCCTTCGTACGCTTCGACGCGCTCCCCTCGTTCGTCGTCGCGCACGCGAGCTGGCAGGCGGAGCGGATCGCCCCCACCCGGGGGATGCCACAGTTCGAGCAGCTCCCGGCGCTCACCCAGGCGCTCGATACCTTCTGGCACTACCGCGGTCATCCCAGAAGGGTGAGCTAGCGAGAAACGCGGCGTCGGCGGTTCACTGCTCGGTCTCGCGCAACGCGGATGGCGAGCTTGCGAGCAACCGGCGCCCGTTCCGTGGCATCGTATCGGCAGCCATGCCCATAGCTCCTCTCCCTGGATCCGCGCTCGAACAGATCTTCTCGCAAGCCCGTACCCACTCCGTCTGGGACGACACCCCCGTGACCGAGGACGAGCTCCGTCGCCTCTACGAGCTTCTCAAGTTCGCTCCCACGGGGGGAAACTCTGGCCCAGGCCGCTTCGTCTTCGTGCGTTCCCCCGAGGCGAAGGCGCGGCTGCTTCCGGTGATGGCGGCGGGCAACGTGGATAAGACGCGAGCGGCCCCCGTGACCGTCGTCGTGGCGCAGGATACGAAATTCTTCGAGCACTTTGCGAAGCTGGCTCCGCACGCGCCGGCCATGAAGCAGGCGTTCGAGTCGAACCCGGAGCGGTCGGCAAAGGCCGCCCTGATGGGGAGCACCTTGCAGGGCGCTTATCTCATCCTGGCCGCGCGGTCGCTCGGGCTGGATGCCGGCCCGATGGGGGGCTTCGACAACGCCAAGCTGGACGCCGAGTTCTTTCCGGACGGGAGGTTCAAGTCGAACTTTCTCGTGAACCTGGGCCACGGTCTCGCCGACAAGCTCCACCCGCGAGCTCCGCGACTCTCCTTCGAAGAGGCGTGTCAGATTCTCTGAATCTACCGCGCGCGCGGAAAGCTTGATCGCTCGGACCGAGGGCGTCCGGCTCACGCTGCCGTCCACAACGGCACGCCGAGAAACTCGGCGAGAACGATCCCGTCCGCCGTGATTTCCACGAGGTCGCCGTGCGACACCACGTGCAGTCGCCCCCCGTCGGCGAGGACAAGGTTCAGCTCGTGGCAGTAGTACCTCTTCCCGCGCGCGCTGCTCCGTCGACGAAGCTGTTGCACTGCGTGCACGCGCTCGAGGGGGACCCCGGCCCCGTTCCTCGGGGCGACCCACGCCTTCCAGTAGCGGGCGCGCGGTCGATCGAACACGATGGGCCGTGCGCCAGCCCACACCATCGCAGCTCCGGCTCCGAAGAAGATGAGTCCCATCACGAGGGGCCCCGAGGGGCTGTGCCCACGCGCGGCGTAGGTCGTGTATGCAGCTCCCAGAAGGGCGAGACCGACTGCCAAGAAGACGCCGTAGATCGCAAGCGCCCCGAGCGTCGGACGAAAGTGGACGCGCGAGGGTCCGTCCAGCACGAGGCGGTGGGTGCGGAAGCTCGCGCCGCCGCCGAGCGTCGTCCATGACGTCTGCGTCGCCACGGGGTCGTGCAGCGACGCGGGATCGAATCCTACGCTCATGCCGCGACGGTAGCGACTCCCGCCCACGATTCAAGCCTCCGCTCGGTTCGACGTCGCGGAGACCTCCGCTTCGCGCGACCTCACTCCTCCTTGCCCGCGTAGAGCCCGGTGTCGGTTGCCCCGCTGCCGCAGCACGCGCGAGCCATCCAGAAGTGCTCGCGTCCGACCTGAAAGTGGTAGTCGATGTAATCGCCGCCGCCCGTGCTGGGCTCGTAGAGCGGCCAGTCGACCTCGGGCGCGGCCTTCGTCC
>Ga0302279_10002973_pt1 | contig 21756 bp, 19 predicted proteins | sample III_Bog_N3_3_FD_194541 | JGI IMG/M metagenome (GOLD analysis project Ga0302279, IMG submission 194541) | Peat permafrost microbial communities from Stordalen Mire near Abisko, Sweden - III_Bog_N3_3 | ecosystem: Environmental > Terrestrial > Soil > Wetlands > Peat | place: Sweden: Abisko...
GCGCGACCGGGGCGTGATGGAGAAGTGCTCGTACTGTGTACAGCGCATACGGGAGGCCGAGATTCACGCCGGCGTAGAGGCGCGGGCCGTCCGGGACGGTGACATCCGTACGGCGTGCGAGCAGGCCTGCCCGACCAAGGCCATCGTCTTCGGCAACGTTGCGGACGCCGGCGCCGAGGTGACGCGGCTCCGCCACGCGGACCGCTCCTTCGCCGTTCTGAACGACCTCGGCACGGTCCCTCGGACGCGCTACCTCGCCCGGATCAGGAACCCCAATCCGGAGCTCGCGCGGTGACCGCCGCCGTTCCCGTCCAGGGCATACGCGAAGACGATCGCCCCGACGTCGTCCTCATCGGCCGTCCGGGCGATCGCGAGCTGACGGCGCAGCTAGTCGGCGCGGTCCTGTCGCCGCCGCCCTGGATCAACAAGGTCCTCCTCGTGACGGGATTCGTGACGCTCATCCTCTTCGCCGCCGTGACGTACACGGTGCTGACGGGGATAGGGGTCTGGGGAAACAACATCCCCGTTGCGTGGGCCTTCGCGATCACCAACTTCGTCTGGTGGATTGGGATCGGCCACGCCGGCACCTTCATCTCGGCGTTCCTCCTCTTGCTCGAGCAGAAATGGCGGACGTCCATCAACCGGTTCGCCGAGGCGATGACCCTCTTCGCGGTCGTCCAGGCGGGGCTCTTCCCCGTGCTGCACCTCGGGCGCCCCTGGTTCTTCTACTGGCTCATCCCCTACCCGAGCACCATGGATGTCTGGCCGCAGTTCCGGAGCTCGCTCCCATGGGACGTGGTCGCGGTCAGCACGTACTTCACGGTGTCCTTGCTGTTCTGGTACCTCGGCTGCATCCCGGACCTGGCCACCGTGCGCGATATGGCGCCCGAGAAGTGGCGCCGCAGGGTCTATGGTTTCTTCGCGCTCGGATGGCGCGGCACGGCGCGCACGTGGAGTCGTTACCGGATCGCGTATGGGATCCTCGGCGGGCTCGCGACGCCCCTGGTCATCTCCGTCCACAGCATCGTCAGCATGGACTTCGCGATTGCGCAGCTGCCGGGGTGGCACTCCATCATCTTTCCCCCGTACTTCGTCGCCGGTGCGCTCTTCTCGGGCTTCGCGATGGTGCTCACGCTGCTGATTCCCATCCGGCGCCTCTACCGGCTCGAGAACGTCATCACGACGGCACACCTCGATCTGATGGCGAAGATGATCCTGCTCACGGGCAGCATCGTCGCCTACAGCTACACCGTCGAGATCTTCCTCGCCTGGTACAGCGGCGATGTCTTCGAGCGGTGGATGCACCTGCACTCCCGCATCCAGGGTCCGCTCGCCGCGACGTTCTGGATCGTCGTCTTCTGCAACGTTCTCACGCCGCAGGTGCTCTGGTTCAAGCGCTGGCGTACGTCCCCCCGGCTGCTCTTCGTCGTCACGATCTTCGTCCAGCTGGGGATGTGGATGGAGCGCTTCATGCTCATCGTCACGTCGGAGGCCCAGGATTTCTTGCCCTCCAGCTGGCGCACCTACAGGCCCTCCGCGATCGACATGACGATCCTGTTCGGGACGATGGGATTCTTCCTGTTCCTGTTCTTCCTCCTCATCAAGTACGTCCCCTTCATCCCCATCGCCGAGCTCAAGGAGACTCGCTTCAAGATCGAGGAGGAGACGCGCGGGGGACCGGTGATGGGACCATGATCATCGCCGAGTTCGACCACGCGCAGGACATCGCCTCCGCCGCGGAGCGCCTTCACGAGAGCGGCTACACGCGCCTCGACGCCTACACGCCATTCCCGATGCCCGAGCTCGAGAAGCACCTCGGCATCCCTCGGTCGAAGCTCAACGTTTCCGTCTTCGTCGCCGGCGTCTCCGGCACGGCCTTGTCGTTTTTGATCATCTGGTGGACCAACGCCATCAGCTATCCCATCAACGTCGGCGGCCGGCCGCTCAACTCGTTCGTCACGGACATACCCATCATGTTCGAGACGACGATCCTCTTCGCCGCTGCGACCGCGTTCATCTTGATGCTTACCCTCTCGGGGATGCCTCGCCTGTGGGACCCGAGCGTCGAGCTCGAGGGCATCGAGCGCACGACGATCGATCGGTACTGGCTGCTCATCGATCCGCTGGATTCCGCCTTCGACCCTGCGGTCGTGGACGAGATGCGGCAGTGCGGAGCGCTCGCCGTGCGGCGTGTGGAGTCCTGATGCTCCGCCCGGCGTACACCTGGATCGCCGTGGCCACGGCGTGGCTCTCGCTCGGCACGAGCGCTTGCAACGACAGCGCCGTCTGGCACCGAATGCACCCGACGCTCGAGCGCATGCTCGAGCAGAGGCGCGGAGACCCGTACGCTCCCAGCCCGACCTTCGCCGACGGGCGCGCGATGAGGACGCCTCCACCGGGCACCCTTGCGTGGGGAGAGGAGACCCCGCCCATGCGCGTCGACGGCGGCTTCGTGGACGAGCTTCCCTACCCCCTCACGCGCGACCTCCTCGCGCGCGGGCGGGCCGAGTTCGAGATCACGTGCGCGGCTTGCCACGGCATCCTCGGTGACGGCGAGTGCGTCGTCGCCACCAAGATGACGCTCCGTCCGCCCCCGTCGCTCCACATCGACCGGATCCGCACGCTCCCGGTGGGAGAGCTCGCCGACGTGATCGCGAATGGCTACGGCCTCATGCCGTCGTACGCGGCGATGCTACCGGCGCCGCAGGACGTATGGGCGGTCGCGGCCTATGTCGAGGCGCTGCAGTTTAGCCAGCACGCACGGGTCGCAGCGCTCCCTCGGCCGATCCAGGACGAGCTCAATACGGAGGCACCGTGAGGCATGTCATCCTGGCCAGCCTCGGCGTCGCGGCGCTCGGGCTCGTTCTTCTCGGGGTCGAGCTCGGCTTCGAGGGTCAGCGCGCGCTCTTCGCGTACACGGCGGGCTTTGCGTTCGCGCTCAGCACGTCGCTCGGCGCGCTCATCTTCCTCCTGATCGTGAACACGGGCCACGTCGTATGGATCATCCCGCTGCGGAGGCTCCTCGAGTCCGCCGCGGCCACGTTGCCCATCTATCTCTTGCTATTTTTGCCGATCGCGCTCGGGTACCGGACGCTCTATCCGTGGGCTCACCCGGACGACTTCACGTCGGAGCACGTGCACCGTCAGCTCCTGGCGACGGCGCACTGGATGAGCCCTCGCCTCGTATTTCTTCGCGCATACGGCTACATGCTCGTCTGGGCGGCGGTCAGCCACTTTCTCCGGAAGGACTCGGTCCTCCAGGACAAGACGGGGGCGGATGCGCTCACCGACCGCCAGCGGGCGCTCAGCGCCGCGATGATCCCGGTCGTCGGCCTCACGGCAACCTTCGCCTCCTTCGACTGGTTCATGTCGCTCGTACCTGGCTGGTACTCGGATCTCTACGGCGTCTACTTCTTCGCCGGCGGGCTCCTCGGAGCCGTGGGGCTCGTGGCCGTGCTCACGTGGGCTGCCAAGCGCGCGGAGCTGCTGCCGCCGGGTGTCGGGCCCTCGCACCTGTCGGCCGTGGGGCGCGTGATGCTGATGTCCGTGATCTTCTGGACGTACATCGGCGTCGCGACGTTGATCCTCATCTGGACGGCCGACCTGCCGCACGAGGTGCTCTTCCTCGCCCAGCGCATTGCGGGTGCATGGGCGCTCATCGCGGGCATCCTCGTGTTCGGCCACTTTCTCGTGCCCTTCCTCGCTCTCCTGAGCCGCGACATGAAGAGACACGCCGAGCCGCTCGCCCTCCTCGGCGCGTGGCTCGTCCTCATGCACGCGTTCGACTCGTACTGGCTCGTCATGCCCTCGCTGGGGAGGTCTCCTCACATCCTCGACGCCGGAGGCGCTCTCGCCGTCGGAGGGCTCGTCGTGGCCTTCGGCGCGTGGCGCTCCTCGCTCGCCGATCCATACCCGGTCCGGGACCCGAACCTGGCACGTGCCCTGCGTTACGAGTCGGAATGAGCACGCACGACTTCAAGGTTCGCCAGGCCAAGGACAACGTCCCGAGCGGGAAGCTCATCGGGCTCACGATTGCCTCGATGTTCGTCGGCGGCGTGTGCGTCCTCGCCTCGAGCTTCGTGCAGTCCTGCGAAACTAAAGACCAGCGACACGGGCTCGTGTCGTATCCCGCGCCCGAGCCGCCGGGGACGGTCGAGCACTCGCTCATCGAGACGTCGAGCCGCGGCCTCGATCAGATCGCCGTGCAGCGCCAGGTCCTCGACCACTACGGCTGGGTGGACCGCGCGCGTGGCATCGCACGCCTGCCCATCGACCGTGCCATGGATCTCATGGTGGAGGACGCGCGCGGGCAGCGGCTGGAGCGACGTCCGTGACAGTCTCGGGGCTGCCTAGCATCGTCCGCGACGTGCTGGACTTGCCGCCGGAGGCGTCGACCTTTGCCTACAAGATCGACACGCTTCACTTCGCGATCATTGCCACGACGATGGTGGGCTCGACGTCCATCTTCCTTGTCGCCGTGTACTTCACGCTGCGCTACCGGCGGCGTTCCAACGTTCAGCTAACGGAGCACATCGTCACGGGACTGCCTCTCGAGCTGCTCTTCATCTTCGGAACTCTCGGGCTCTTTCTCGTCTGGTGGGCGATCGGCTACCACCAGTACGTCGACCTCGAGGTCCCGCCCAAGGATGCGCTGCTCGTCTACGTGCAGGCGAAGCAGTGGATGTGGAAGTTCACCTATCCGGACGGACGCAGCACGAACGACGTGCTCGTCGTACCGGCGGGCAAGAACGTCCGGCTGGTCATGGGGTCACGGGACGTCATCCACAGCTTCTTCGTGCCCGCGTTTCGCGTGAAGCAGGACGTCGTCCCGGGCCGTTACGTCACGACCTGGTTCCATTCGGACAGCCCGGGCACCTACCCGATCCTGTGCGCCGAGCTCTGCGGCGTGGACCACTCCGTGATGCGTGGCAGCGTGGTGGTCCTCGGGGGCGAAGACTATGACGCCTGGCTGGGCCAGAACGTGGTCGGCACGGGGAGCACGCCGCTCGCGGGGATCGGGCGCGAGGCTGCCGTCAAGCACGCGTGCGTCGCGTGCCACACGTGGAACGGACAGCGTCACATCGGTCCCACCTGGAGCCACCTCTACGATTCGAAGGTCTCGCTCGAGGGAGGCAAGACCGTCATCGCCGACGAGGAGTACCTGACTCGCTCGATGATGGAGCCGGGAGCGGACATCGTGGCGACGTTTCCTAACGTCATGCCGGCGAGCTACCGCTATACGCTCTCCCAGCCCGACGTTGCCGCGATCGTAGAGTTCATCCGGTCGCTCGAGAACGCCCCGGAGACGCAAGACGCTCCGCTCCCCGCGGTGGAGGTCAGGGAGGTCGCCGACGCAGGACTGCCCTTGGGGCCGCCCCCGGGACCCCACTTGCCCGTCCCTCCCGCGGGCCGGCCCGACCAGGAGCAGCAATGACCACCGCCCCCATCGCCATGGAGCCCAGCTTCGTCCGGAGCGAGCGGACGGTCGCCTCGTGGCTGCTCACCACCGATCACAAGAGGATCGCCGTCCTCTACTTCGTGTCGGTGACCTTCTTCCTCTTCCTGGGCGGCTTGTTTGCGATGCTCATCCGGATCGAGCACTTCGCGCCCGGCCCGACGATCGTGGACGCGATGACCTACAACCGCCTCTTCACGATGCACGGCGTGACGATGGTGTGGCTCTTCATGATTCCGTCCATTCCGGCCGTATTCGGTAATTTCCTGTTGCCGATCATGCTCGGCGCCAAGGACGTCGCCTTCCCGCGCCTGAACCTGCTGAGCTTCTACATCTACCTCCTCGGCGCGATCGTGGTCATGGCTGCGCTGTTCATGGGCTCCGCCGACACGGGGTGGACGTTCTACCAGCCGTACAGCGCCCACTCGCCCTCCGCCGTCCTGCCCACCGTGCTCGGCATCTTCATCCTCGGGTGGTCCACCATCCTGACGGGCATCAACTTCATCGTGACGATGCACACGATGCGGGCGGCCGGGCTGGGCTGGATGCGAGTCCCGCTGTTCGCGTGGACCATGTACGGGGTCAGCATCATCCAGGTGCTGGCGACGCCGGTGCTCGGACTGTCGCTCTCGGTGGTCTTCCTCGATCGCGCCTTTGACTGGGGGCTGTTCGACCCTTCGCGCGGGGGCGACCCCGTCCTCTACCAGCACCTCTTCTGGTTTTACTCGCACCCCGCCGTCTACATCATGATCCTCCCGGCGATGGGGGTCATCAGCGAGGTCATTCCCACCTTCAGTCGCAAGAACCCCGCGTCCTACAAGGCAATCGTCTATTCGACCATCGGGATCGCCTTCGTGGGATTTCTCACGTGGGGCCACCACATGTTCGTCTCCGGAATGTCCATCTTCGACGCGGGCGCCTTCGGAATACTCTCCATGATGGTGGCCATCTTCTCGGCCATCAAGACGTACACCTGGGTCGGCACACTCTACAGAGGCGCCATCCTCGTCAGCACGCCGCTCGTCTATGCGTTCGAGTTCCTCTTCCTCTTCGTGTTCGGAGGAATGACGGGCGTGGCGGTGGCGACGATGAGCCTCGACGTCCACTGGACGGACACTTACTTCGTGGTGGCGCACTTCCACTTCATCATGGTCGGTGGCACGCTCACCGCGTTCCTGGCGGCGTTGCATTACTGGTTTCCGAAGGTCACCGGGCGCATGTATAGCGAGAAGTGGGGCCTCCCGGCCGCCACCCTCGTATTCCTCGGCTTCTTCGGGACGTTCTTTCCCCAGTTCCTCCTTGGCAATGCGGGGATGCCGCGCCGCTATTACCAGTACCCCGCGCAGTACCAGGTGCTGAACGTCGTCTCGACGGTCGGCGCGTTCGCGCTCGCGCTGGGCATGATCATCACGTTCATCTACCTGACGGAGGCGCTCGTCCGAGGTCCCCGCGCCGGCAACAACCCTTGGGGCTCGCGGGGCTTCGAGTGGCGCACCACCTCGCCTCCGCCGACGCACAACTTCACCGCCGAGCCCGACTTCAAGATCGGCGCCTACGACTACACCGTGGCGCTGCCCGGCGAGCTCGAGGAGCACCGCGAGGCCGGCCATGCGTGACCTCGCCCTGCCGGCCGGGCATTTCGAGGACCTCGCGCAGCAGAGGCATGCGGCGAAGCTCGGTATCGGCGTATTTCTCGCGAGCGAGGCGCTGCTCTTCGCGGGCCTCTTCGCGCTCTTCGCAGCGTACCAGACCGAGTACCCGGACGCCTTCCACGAGGGAGTGCTCCACAACACGAAGGTGCTCGGGTCCGTGAACACCGGCATCCTCCTCCTCAGCAGCACCCTCGTGGCGCTGTCCGTCCATGCGGCCCGCCTCGCGCGGCGGAGGAATGCCGCGGTTCTCCTCGCGCTCACGATCGCGCTCGGCCTCACGTTCCTCACGATCAAGCTGGTCGAGTACGGCACCCACTTTCGCGAAGGCATCTTCCCCGGCGGCGCGGGCTCCTTCTTCACCGATCACGCGGACGCGGGGCTCCCGCTGTTCTGGACTCTCTACTACGTGGTGACTGGGCTCCACGCGGTTCACGTCACCGTCGGGCTGACGGTGCTCGGCTTCATGCTCGCCGGCGTGCTCCGCGGCAGCATCGCACCCCCTGTGACCTACAAGCTCGAGATCGGGGCGCTCTACTGGCACCTGGTCGACGTCATCTGGATCTTCGTCTGGCCACTGTTCTATCTCGCATGAAGGCGCGCACTGTCTCCCTCCGGACCACCCTCGTCACGGGGGCGCTCCTGTTCGTGCTCTGGGCTACGAGCTGGAGCGTGTCCTACGTATCTCTCGGCCCCTGGTCGCTCGCGGTCGCCCTCGGAATCGCCGCGCTGAAGGCCGCGCTCGTGGCGCTCTTCTTCATGGAGCTCGTGCTGGAGGGGGCGGCCTTCAACTTCGCCATCGCGGCTGCCGTTACGCTGATTGCCATCCTGATAGCGCTCATGGTGGGCGACGTGGTGACGCGCGCCGCGCCGCCTCTTTTGCCGCCACGCGCGACCCATCCCCTCGCCCAGGGGGCGTCGTGAAGGTTCCTGCCCTCGCGCTGACCCTGGTACTCGCGGCGCTCCTCCGGCCCGCCGTGGCCGCCGCGCAGGCTCCTGCGCCCGACGGCATCGGCGTAGACGAGCACCTCGGCGCCACCCTGCCGCAGGATCTACCGTTCATGGACCACGAGGGTCGCGCGGTCACGCTCCACGAGTACTTCGACGGCGAGCGGCCCGTCATCGTAGTGTTCGGCTACCACTCGTGCCCCATGCTTTGCGGGCTCATCCAGGGAGCGGTGGTCGACGCTCTTCGCGGGGCCTCGTGGTCGGTCGGGCGCGAGCTCGACGTGGTTGTCGTCAGCATAGACCCCAGGGACACGCCCGACGTGGCGGCAGCCAGGCGCGCGGTCATCCTGTCTCGCTATGAGGCGGCGCGCGGACCGGGGTGGGCGCCGGCGGGGCGCGATCGCGGATGGCATTACCTCGTCGGCACCGAGGGCACCGTGCGGGCGCTCACCGCGGCGGCGGGATATCGCTATGCCTACGACTCCGTGCACGAGCAATACGGGCATCCGGCGGTCGTCATCGTGGCGACCCCCGCGGGGAAGATCGCGCGCTACCTGTACGGTGCCGAGTTTCGCCCGGACGACGTTCGCTACGCTCTACTCGAGGCTTCCCTCGGTCGGTCCGTCTCCACGGTCGATCGAATCCTGCTCTATTGCGTTCACTACGATCGTGCCTCGGGACGCTATGGCCTCGTCGTGAGCCGGATCATGACCGTGGGCGGCGCGGCAATCGCCGTGCTCCTCGGGTCGCTCCTCGCCATCCTCTGGAGACGCGAGCGGCGGGGCGCTCGTGTGCGGCGCGCGCCCGCGGAGTCCACGTCGTGAATCGACCCTCCCGTCAGACCTTCGCGGCGCGCGGCGACGCGAGGGGGAGCTGGATGTCGAAGGTGGTCCCCCGCTCGGGGTGCGAGTCGACGGCCACCTCGCCCCCGCACGCCTCCACGATACGGCGCACGATGGACAGCCCGAGCCCGGTACCCGGCGTCTCCGACACGCCCTTGGCCCGGTAGAACGGGTCGAACGCCTGCCGGGTCTCCTCGGGCGACATTCCGAGCCCATTGTCCGAGACGCGGAGCTCGTAGCTGTGGCCCGTGACGCGGCCTTCGATGTCGAGCGCCAGCTGGACGCCCGGGCGACGGTACTTGACCGCGTTGTCGGCGAGGTTCCAGAGCGCCTGGCGAAGCAGGCCCTCGCTGCAATGGACGTGCGCGTGCTCCACGTCGAGGTGGACGACGCCTCCGCCGTCCTTCACGCGCGGCGCGAGGTCCTCCTCGACGGCGGCTGCGACCGGCGCAGGGTCGCACTCCACGGTCGCGGACTGCTGACCGACGCGGGACAGCGTGAGCAGGTCCTGGATGATGGACTCCATCCGCCCGACTCCCCGCTGGAGGATTGCAGCGGTGGGAGCTTCGTGGAGATCGCGCTTCGAAAGTGCGGACGACGCGAAGCTGATGGCCGTCAGTGGGCCTCGCAAGTCGTGGGCGACGCGGCCGGCGAACGCGTCGAGCTCCCGGTTACGCTCCTCGAGCAGGAGCGACATCTTCCGGAGCTCCGAGGCGCGAGTGGTGAAGAGCCGCGTCACCCAGACGGCGATGACGACGGAGAGGCTGGCCCCCAGAGCCGTCAGCACGGCGATGAGGATCACCGCCGACCGCTGCATCGTCCGGACCTCGCCCAGGACGCGCAGCGCCTGCTCGCGCTTTATCGTCGCCAGACTACGCACCTTCTGGCTAACGGCGTCGAAGTCATCTTCCACGAGGGTCAGCTGACCTCGGGCCTCGTTGTTCTGGTTGCGGCGGGACAGAGCGAGCACCCGATCGATGTCCGCCTCCACGCGCTCGACCCTCACCTCGAGCTCCCTCGATGTCTCGACCTCCAACCCCGACGTGATGAGCGGTCCGTACGCGCTGACGGCCGCGGCGATGTCGACGCGGAGCTCGGCGATCTCCGCTTCGAGCTGCGTCATCGACTCCGGACGCGTCTCGAAGATGTGCGTGTCGACGAGGATCCGCTCGCGGTTCACGTCGCGCCCGATTCTCGATATGAGCTCGGTGCCGGTGAGCATGTTCTCGACGATCTCCCGGCTCTTCGCCTGTACGCCCCGTTCGCCGAACACGACGAAGATGCTCGCCACCGAGAGGCAGTTGACGAGGACGAACACGAGAATGACGGCGGCAAAGGCCCATCGCAGCAGGCGGCTGCCCGTCTCCGGTAGCTCACTGGCGGAGAGCTTCATGGCTTCCGTTCTCCAGCCGAGGCGACGGCGGAGTCCGCTCCCGAAGCGCGCGCTGCATGAGGTCGAGCACCGCGTCCACGGTGTAGGGTTTCGCTAGGAAGTACGGCGTGCCGACCCTCGCGGCGACGAGCGGAAGGGTGACGATGCCGGACAGGAGGAGGATGGGGATGTTCTCCTGGCCGCAGTCCCGGAGGAGCATGCGATAGGCCATGTCGGGTCCGGTCAGGACGGGCATCTCGACATCGAGGAGTACGAGGTCAGGGTGACGCTCGGCGACGAGGATGAGTCCCTCGGCGCCGTTCCGGGCGACCCGAACCACGTGCCCCTCCGCGCACAACAGCTCGGCCATCAGCCCTGCCACATCGATGTCGTCGTCGACGACGAGCAAATCTGCCATGAGCGTGCGTCGGACCAACGAGCAAGGCACGTGCCGGGGCTATCAGAACCAACCGACGAGGCCGCAGCGGAGCTGCACGAGGTCGACGGCTGCGACCTGCTGCCCCCCGACCGTGCGCCAGAGGTCGCGGCTCAGGACGGGCCCGACCTCGAACAGCGTGTGCGCGCCGAGCTTCAGCGCAAAGGGGACGTGGACGCCGACGCGCAGGTCCTCGAGCGAGGCGCCGTTCGCGTTGAACGCCAGCGAGGTCGCGCCGGGCGGCGAGCTCACCGTCGGGACACTTCCGGAATCGAAGGAGAGGAACACCTTGGGCCACAGTATGAAGCTGTCCCCGAGGCGCAGGGCGTAGCCGACGCGCGGGCCGCCGCCCACCGTGTAGATGGTGCCGTTGTAGCCGGGCTGGCTTGCGACGTCGAAGCCGACGGTGGCCCCGAAGGAGAGCCCCGGCAGGACGAAGGCGTCGAGCGAGGGCCGCACGCCGAAGGCGAGCGGCTGCGTGGGCAGCCCCGCGTTCGCCTGGCCGTAATCGAAGCTCAGCGCGAGCGCCCGGGTGCCCGCGTCGCCGAAATGCTGCTCGGGCGCGGTGCCGGTCCGGACGTCCGCGTTGGTCTCCGCCGGGGCCGAAGGAGCGACGCTCGGAGACGGCGTCGGCCCCGTGCCGAGCGTGGGAGGGCCGCTCGGCAGCAGCGGCGTCAACGCGTGGGCCTGCGCGGCGACGAGCGAGACGAGGAGTGCGACGGGGGCGGCAACGCAGTAGGGCAGGGCGCGTGACATGGGCATTCTCCTGTTCTCACGCAGGAGCAGCTTGCGTGCCGCGCTCGGCAGGCCGCCAGATTCCGCGATTCGCGCGGCTCCGCCGAGCGAGCGAGTCTCTCGTGGTAGGTCACCCGCGCTTCGAAGGGACGCCTTGCCCCAGGCTCGGTCGCCGGAGCGTCAGAACCAGGTGCGAGCCCTGTACGCGCGGTACGCATCGCCAAAGCGCGCTTCGAGGACCTTCGCCTCCCGCCCCGCCCGCACGACCTGCAGCGCCATGACGGGCAAGAGACAGAAGAGAAACCACGGTTTGCCGAGGTAGAGCAAGAGCCCCGCGAAGAGGAGCGACCCGAACACGTACACGGGGTTGCGAATGCGCGCGTAGAGCCCGTGGGTGACGAGCATCGTGGCCTCGGGCGCCACGGAGAAGGCGTCGCCGAGCTGGAGTCGGGCGATCGTGAGGAGAAGTAGCGCCGCGGACAGGAGCACGAGCCCCACGAGATGGATGGCGCCCCAGGCTCCCACCGGCGCCCCGAGATAGACGATGCCGGCGATGGGGGCGATGGGGGCGACTGTGACGAAGAGGGCGCTGGACTTCATGGGTCACGCGAAGGGCAGACGCGCCGACTCGGCGAAGGAATCCGAGAGAGAGTCGGGGCGGTCTTCCCCCCTCCCCCCTCTCAGTGGTCCCCCCGGACCGGGCCACCGAAACGGACTGCTCATTCACCTTCGACGAACTTCGTGGAGCTGAGGGGGATCGAACCCCTGACCTCATGCATGCCATGCATGCGCTCTCCCAGCTGAGCTACAGCCCCAGAAGCCCCCCATCTACTGCGAGACGAACCTGCTGTCGCCTCTTTTTTTCAACGAGGTACCCTCGAGCCCATGCGAACGGCCTCGAGAGCCCTTTCTTTTCTGCGACGTCTGGCCCGCCTCCCGCCTCTTCTTCCGCTGTTCGCGATCGCTGCTTGCGGAGCGGAGCCGCCTCCGCAGCCGGCGACCGCCCCGGGCCCCGACGCCCATCCGGCGTCGTCGACGGCTCCCGCCCTTGCGCCCCCTCCCTTCGACGAACAGGCCGCCGTCCGCAAGGAGGCCGACGGCTGGCGCGCCCGGCACCTCTTCGTCGACCTCCACGAGCACATCGACCCGACCCCCGAGCACATCGCCCAGGCCGTGCGCATCCAGGACGCGGTAGGCATCGGCCTCGCGGTCAACCTGAGCGGCGGCACGGTGACCCGCGCAACCAAGGGGCCGTCCGATTTCGAGCTCATCAAGGCGCTGACGGACAACCTCGTTCCAGGGCGGTTCCTCGAGTACATGAACCTCGACTACGAGGGCTGGGACGCTCCCGACTTCGGCGCCCGCGCGGCGGCGCAGATCGAGGAGGGACACCGCCTCGGCGCCGCCGGGTTCAAGGAGTACAAGCGGCTCGGCCTCTACCTCCGCGACAAGGCGGGCAAGCTCATCGCGATCGACGATCCGAAGCTCGATCCGGTCTGGAAGAAGTGCGGCGAGCTTGGCATGCCGGTCTCCATCCACGTCGCTGACCCGAAGGCCTTCTGGGACCCGTACGACCCGAGCAACGAGCGCTGGGAGGAGCTGCGCGATCACCCGCGGTGGTGGTTCGGCGACAGGACCAAGTTTCCTCCGCGGGAGGAGCTGCTCGCCGCGCTCGACCGGGTCATCACGCGCCACCCCGAGACCACGTTCGTCTCGGTGCATTTCGCGAACAACGCGGAGGATCTCGCGTGGGTGGACGCCTCCCTCGACCGACACCCGAACATGATGGCCGACCTGGCCGCGCGCATACCCGAGATAGGTCGGCACGATCCCGAGGCCGTGCGCCGCATCTTCCTCAAGCACCAGGACCGGATCCTCTTCGCGACCGACTTCCAGGTCGCTGACGAGCTGACCCTCGGCTCCGGCGGGAGCGGACCGCCGCCCACCGAGGCCGACGCGATCGACTTCTTCCACAAGCACTGGCGCTGGCTCGAGACGCGCGACAAGGACTTCGCGCACATGACGCCGATCCAGGGCCGCTGGACGATCAGCGGCATCGGGCTGCCCGCCTCCGTGCTCCGGAAGATCTACTTCGAGAACGCGCGGAAGCTCCTCGCGCGATCGCTGCCACCCGCCGCGCCCTGAGCGTCCGCAGGGAAGATCACTTCGAGCGCGACTCGATCTTCAGGCGCTTGATCATCTTCTGGAGGCCGAAGCGGGAGAGGCCCAGCGTCTGCGCGGCCTTCGTCTGGTTGCCGCCCGTCTTCTCGAGGGCATCCTTCACGAGCTCGACCTCGAGCGCGTCGACGCGCGAGCGAAGATCCGTGTGCGCGCCCCGCGCCGCTGCAGGGCCGCCGCGCGCCACGTCGGCGGAGAGCTCGACCACGTCGATCCGTCCCTCGGCGCCCTCGGCCGTCCCGTTCGCGAGCACGAGCGCGCGGCGGACCTCGTTCTCGAGCTGCCGGACGTTGCCCGGCCAGGGGTAGGCCGTGAGCTTCGACATCGCCGCCCGCGTGAAGCGCATCTGCCTGCCCGCGCCGTGCTTCTCGACGAAGTGCGCGGCGAGGAGCGGGATGTCCTCCGTGCGCTCGCGCAACGGCGGGATGCGGACCGTGATGACGTTGAGGCGGTAGAAGAGGTCCTCGCGGAACGTCCCCGAGGCCACCATCGCCGCGAGGTCCCGGTGGGTCGCCCCGATGACGCGCACGTCCACCTTGCGCGTGCGGTCGCCTCCGACGGGGCGCACCTCACCGTCCTGGAGGACGCGGAGGAGCTTCGCCTGCATCGCGAGCGACATCTCGCCGATCTCGTCGAGGAAGAGCGTCCCGCCGTCCGCGACGTCGAAGAGCCCGGCGCGCGTGCTCGAGGCGCCCGTGAACGCGCCCTTCACGTGGCCGAAGAGCGTCGTCTCGAGGAGGGTCTCGGGCACCGAGGCGCAGTTCTCGGTGACGAACGCCTTGCGCGCGCGCGCGCCGTTCGCGTGCAGGGCGCGGGCGACGAGCTCCTTGCCCGTCCCGGACTCGCCGACGAGGAGCACGGGGACGTCGCTCGCCGTGACCCGATCGAGCACCATGAGCATCGCGCGCATGGCCTCGCTGCGGCCGGCGATGGCGTCGTAGCGGAAGCGCGTCTCACCGCCCTCCCTCGTGAGGAGAAGCTCCGCCCGCGTCGCGTCGAGCTCGGCCTCGCGCTCGCCGAGCAGCGCCTCGAGCCTGGCCTTCGCGCGCTCGGCGTGCCGGACCGCGCGCCTGAGGAGGACCTGGTCCCGCGCGTCGGCGATGGCGGTCGCCGCCTGGCTCGCGACGAGCCGGACCCACGCGAGCTCGGAGGGACCGAACGCGCCCTTGCGCGCCCGGTCGTCCAGGTACACGACGCCGAGGCTCTCGCCCCGCGCGACGAGCGGGACCGCGAGCACGCTGCGGAGCTTGAGCGCGTGCACGGACGCGTGCAGGTCGCCGAGCGAGGCGAACGCGTCGGTCGCGATGATGGCCTCGCCCGACTCGAGCGCGCGGCGCGCGATGCCCTGCGAGAGCGCGAGCTGGTCGCCCCTGAGGTCCTTGCGCGCGAGGTTACGCGCGGCGCGCACGACGAGGCGGTTGTCGGGAGCCTTGAGCAGGAGCAGCCCTCGCTCGACCCCGCTCCAGAGGACCATCGTGTCGAGCACCTGCTCGAGCAGCGGGCGCAGCCGGTCGCGACCGCCGAGCGAGCGCACGATCGACTCGAGCTGCGCGATCTGCGCGGGGGCGAGGGCGACGTCGGTGGCCTCCTGCTCCTCTACCCACGCGCCGCTCGCGAGACCCGCGCGCAGCGATGGAGGAGTACCGTCGCGGAGCCGCCGGGCTGCCGTGCGCCGCTCGAGCTCGAGCCGGCGCGCCGCGTCTCCGTTGCCGAGCTCCTTGGCCAGGCGCGCGGCCGCGAAGAGAGCCGGGCCTCGCGAGGCCAGAGGGGCGCGCACGTCGACGAGGGCGACGAGCGCCTCGAGGACGGCGCCCGCTCGCGAGGAAGGCGCGGCGGCCTGCTGGCCGCGCACGAGCGCCGCGGCGCGCGCGCCCCACCACTCCCACCGCGCCGCGGCCGACGCGACCTTCACGGAGGCGTCCTCGGCCTTCACGCGCGCGTCGTCGATCGCGTCGGGTGCCCACACGAGGAGACGCGCGGCGGCCCGCACCCCGGACTCCGCGTCTCCTCCCGCAAGCTCCCCGGCAGCCAGCAGGGCCTCGACCCGTGCGACCGGATCGCCGGGCGCGCGCGCCTCGACCTTGGCCCACCGCGCGTACGCCGCGGCCTTCGCGTCCCCGGACTCGAGCGCCCGCGCGCGCGCCTCGTCGGCGGCCTCGTCGGCCGCGTGCACGGCGAAGACCGTCGCCAGCGCGGCCGCGCGAGAGAGCCACGCGCGCGCCGCGCGACCTCCCTGGCCGAGGCGCTCCCAGAGGAGCGCCGCGCGCGTCGCGCTCGCGAGGGCGCGGGTGATGTCTCCGGCGTCGGTCGCTGCGGCGCCCTCGCCCGTCAGGTACGTGGCCTCCTCCACCACGGCTCCGCTTCGTGTGGCGAGCTCGACGGCCCGGGAGAACGCCGCGAGGCTCGCCTCGGCGTCCCCACGCGCGTGCTCGAGCATGCCTCGGGTCGCCTCGAGGCGCGCGCACGACTCGGCGTCGCGTGTCTCGGCGAGGGCTTCCCCGACGATGCGGAGCCCGGCCTCGGGGTCTCCCTTGCGGTACGCGACGAGCGCGCCGACCTCCGCGCACCGTGACCCGTGACCGCCGGCGAGGTGCTTGTCCGCCAGGGCGAGGTCACCCGCGTCCCACGCGACCCGGGCGAGGATGGCCTGCGCGGTCGCGCGGCTCTCCGCATGCTCTGACTTGACGGCCCGCGAGGCCGCGCGGCGAGCACCCTCCGCGTCTCCCCGCCTGCGCGCCACCTCCGCGCGCAGCGCGTCGGCTCGGTCCTTCAAGCCGCGGTCCGGCAACGGGCTCGCGTCGAGCCGCAGGAGCGCCACCCACGCGCGCCCGAGCTCCCCCTGGCGCAGGAGCGCCGCAGCCAGATCGAGGGCGACCTCGGCAGGGAGCAGGCCCGCGAGCAGGTCTTCCTCGGCCCGGGCGAGGGCCTGCGGATGCGGCAACGGTCGGGAGAGCTCCCGCACGAGCGCCACGAGGCGAGCCTCGGGATGGGACTGCGAAGGCGTCCCCTCATCCCATCGCTCGGCGAAGCGACCCGGCTCGCGACGACCGGTGACGTCGTCGAGCGTCGACGCGTAGAGGGGCCGCTCGCGGGCGAGCGCCACGAGGCGGGCAGCCAGCTCGGCGTCGGTGCCCGCGCCGAGGGTGAGCGGCCAGCTCGCCGCCGCAGGCCCGCACAGCATGACGAGCCACCGTGCGCGGGCCAGCGCGGTCAACGGCCCGAGGGCGCGCGGGCCTGACGCGGGCGGCGCCGGGGCCGCGATCTTCGCTCCCCACGCCAGGGCTTCCTCCAGCCACAGGCGGGGCAGGCCCGTGACCTCGGGCTCGAGCCGGTCGGCCTGCCCGAGCTCACGCGCGCGGGCACGAAGGTACGAGCGGGCGACCTGCGCCTCGCGGGCGTCGGCGTCCTCCCTGGGGTCCTTCGCGAGCGCGAGCCACGCCGCCGCGCGATCGGCGACCCACGCTGCAGCCGGACGACCGCCCGGCAACTCGGCGAGCAGCGCGGCGGACCACTCGGCCGGACCGGGCGACGGCGGGCGCGAAGGCAGCCCGGCCCCCACCGAGGCGCCGGGGTCCTTGGAGCGGGCGACCTTCTCGTCCAGGATCTCGGCCAGCACGAGGCCGAGGGCGAACAGGTCCGCCTCCGGGCCTGCCTCGGCGAGCGACCGGCGGAGCTCGGGTGCCAGGTACCGCGGCGTTGCGCCGCGGACACGCTCTTCCCCGATCGTCCCCGAGAGGCCCAGATCGATGAGGGTGCAGCCGCGATCGGCGGCGACGTCGCGCGACGGAGGCTTGCCGAGCAGCACGTTGGCTGGCTTCACGTCGCCGTGGCGCACGCCGAGCTCGTGGAGCTCCGCGAGCCCGCGGGCCACGCCGTGCGCCACGATGGCCGCCGTGCGCTCGCGATCCGCCGGCGGGCAGGCGACCGGATCGAGCGGCAGACCCTTCGTCCACTCGGTTGCCACGAACCACGCGCCCGCGGGGAGCGCGCCGACCCCCGCCGGGACGAAGCCGACGTCGAGCAGGCGGGGCCCCCAGCGCCGCCCGGCCCGCGCCATCACCGCAGCCTCGCGGAGCCCGTCCCCCTCTGCGCTCCGCGCGACCTTGAGCGCCGCCAGGACGCCGCTCGGCGCGTGCCTCGCCCGCCAGACGGTCGCGCTGGACCCCTCCCCCACACGCTCCTCCACGACCCAGGCGAACCCCTGAGGTGCCAACGAGGATGACGGTGTGGGTAGGGCAACCATGCGGGTGTCGGACGCAGCCACAGGGTAGCTGCGGCAACTCCGGTGGCAAATGGCCATCGTCCCCGGCTTCCGTCGCCCCGCGCTCCGTCACCCCCCGGGCGTGCTCGGCCGTCACCCGATTCGTTCGCTTTCGGATTGCGTCCGCGGCACAGCATGCGCAGGCTTACCGCCATGAGCGAGTCGCGTTCCGAGGTGCTCAAGGAGTCCCAGCGCAAGGGTTTGGCCGCCGGCGCCTTCACGGCCGGGGCCGTGGCGGCAGGCGTCCTCATTGGCCCGGTGACGGCGGTGATTGCAGCCGTGCCCGCCGTGGCGCTGACCTACCGCTGGTGGAAGCACCGCGCGTCGAACGGAATCAAGTTCTAAGTCGCCGGGCGCGGTTCTCGAGCACTCCAGAAGCCCTCCGACGTTTCCGCGGGCCTTCGCCCCCGCCCCTGGAGGCCTTCGCGTTCGGTCCTTGTGCGTTCGTTCGTCGAACGAACGCCTCCTGACGTCGAACGGGTCTCTTCGTCCGTCGAGCGGGTCTCTTCGTCCGTCGAGCGCGGCCCTTCGTTCGTCGAGCGGACGCCTCCATTCGTCGAGCGGGTCTCTTCGTTCGTCGAACGAACGCCTCCATTCGTCGAGCGGGTCTCTTCGCTCGTCGAACGAGCGCCTCCATTCGTCGAGCGGGTCTCTTCGTTCGTCGAACGAACGCCTCCATTCGTCGAGCGGGTCTCTTCGTTCGTCGAACGAACGCCTCCATTCGTCGAGCGCGGCCCTTCGTTCGTCGAGCGGGGCCCTTCGTTCGTCGAGCGAACGCCTCCATTCGTCGAGCGCGGCCCTTCGTTCGTCGAGCGAACGCCTCCATTCGTCGAGCGCGGCCCTTCGTTCGTCGAGCGAACGCCTTCGTTCGTCGAGCGGGGCCCTTCGTTCGTCGAGCGAACGCCTCCCGACGTCGAACGAGTGGCGTCCTGCCTCCCATGGATGCCTTCGTGCGTCCGCCTGACGCCTTCGTGCGTCACCTGGACGGACTCGCTCGTCGCCAGCACGCCTTCGTGCGTCGACCGGCTTCGATCTCTAGACGCGCGTGCTGATGATCCCGCTCGGCCTTCGCGCGCGTACGGGCGGTAAGCCACGCAGCTGGGCGAACAGCTCCCGTTGCCAGGCGGCCGTCTGCCCGCGGAACGAGAGGCCGAGGCAGCGGCCGCGGTCGCCGGGGCGGCGACCGTGGATGACGCGCGCGACGGTCGCCTCCGCGTCGAACCAGCGGTCGGACAGGGGTGCGCGGAACGATACGATCAGCTCCTCCCCCGTGAGGACCACGTCGCGGGTGGCGACGAGCATCCCGTCGGTCGACAGGTCCAGCCCGAGCTGGGACACGCGGCGAAAATCGTGCTCGCGGACGACCTGGCAGGTGACGAGGACCCCACGACGGAAGGCCTTGCGGTGCTGTTGTCTGGCGAGAATGGCGCTCATGGAGCCACTGTAGGTGTGGCTACCAAGCGGGCCAAGAAAGGCGCTGCCTGAGAGGGAGAGAGAAGGAGAACGGTGCCTGTGCCCGTCCCCGAATCGGGGGGCACGCGTCGGAACAGCCGGGCACGGGCACGGGCACGGGCACGGGCACGGGAAAGGAGAGCAGGGCTAGAAAACCCCCCGTGCCTTCTCTCCCTGTTCCCGATCTGTTGCTGGCTGCTGCTCCCTAGAGCGTCTGAAGGTACGCGACTAGGTCGTTCACCTGGCTCTGGGAGAGCTGCGACCAGTGGCCGTGCTGGTCACCGCCGGTGCACGAGCCGTCGACGCTGGTGAGCGAGGCGTTGAAGCGGTCGGCCAGCGTGTTCGCGCAGCCCGTGTGCAGGTACGGAGCGCGCCACGCGACGCCGACGAGCGACGGGACCTGGAACGGGCCGCCGGTGCCGACGTCCACGGTCGCGTTGTTCGTGTACTTCGGGCCGTTGTGGCAGGTCGCGCACCCGACGGTCGGGTCCTGGAAGAGCGCGGCCCCCGAGGCGACCGAGCCGCCCGTGGGCGTCGAGAGCGCGGGGGGCGCCACGGCGAACACGAAGCTCTGGAGCGCCGCGGTCTGGTCGGCGGCCAGCGGGTTGCCGCTCATGCGCGTCACGTAGACCTCCTGGACGAGGCTCGAGATGTCGGACAGGTCCCCGCCCCAGTGGTAGGGCGCCGTTCCCTGGATGGTGCCGCGGAGCGACTGCGTGCGGCGCGTACCCTCCGTGAAGCCCCACACGTGCCCGTCGTCGCCGCCCTCGGCGTGGCACGAGGCGCACGCGAGGTTGCCGCCCGAGTTGCTGTGGAAGATCGCGTGTCCCGTGTCCTCGACCGAGTCGAGCGACAGGATGATGGGGGCCGCGGTGGACCCCACGAAGTAGAGGGTCGCCGGCTCGCGGGTCTGCGCGATGGCGCGGTTCTGCGAGTCGAACGCGACGGCCACGGGCTGGCCGGGGTTCGAGTCCGAGCCGTTGTAGGCCGTGCCGGCCGACGCCGTCGGGGCAGCGGATCCGTAACCGTACGTGCTGTAGCCGAGGGCGCCGGCGTCACCCGACGGGCTCGGGTACGGCTCGCAGTTGTTGGTGCTCTCCTGGAAGCTCGCGATCTGGAGCACCTCGACCTGCGGCAGGCCCTGGGTGTGCCCGTTGCCCGCGGCCACGACGGCGATGCTCGTCTGGTCCGGGGAGACCGCGATGTCGACCGGCAGGACGGCCAGGGTGAGGGTGGGGTTCTGCGGCTGCGTCGAGTGACCGGACGTGTCGAAGAACGTGACCGTGCTGGCGACGATCGCCGTGCCGCACGCCGGGTCCCCCTGCGTGTAGTAGCCCTCGCTGCCCGGGGTCGGCGGAACGGGGTTCTCGCGCGCGAGCTGGTGAACCATCGCGATGCCGGTCGTTCCCATGGGGACGGTCCGCCACGCGGTCGACGGGTTCATGGGCGTGAAGTCGTCGAGCGTGGTGCCGCTGTTCGCGGACGTGGTGGCCACGAGCGCGCCGGCCGAGTCCAGCTGGAGGAGCTCCGCGCTGCGGAAGCGGCTCACGAAGATGCTGCCGTTCATGAGGACGACGTCCCGGAGATCGTCCTGGACGGTCACGCTGTTCAGGACCGCGCCGTTCGCGGCGGACGCGAGGGTGACGAGCTCGCCCCCCGTGCACGCGACGACGAGGTGGTTGCTCGACGGGTCGAACGCGATGCCGCGCGGGGCCGGGCAGACCTGGCGGGTGCCGAGGAGGACGCCCTTCACGGGGTCGATGTCGGCGATGGCGCCGGCGCCGCGCAGGACGACGTGGATGAGCCCGAGCCCGTCCTGCACGACGCGACCGGGCTCCGCGCCCGCCGCGAGGGCAATCTTCACGACCTTCGGTCCGGCGCCCGTGCTGGACCCGGCGGTCGCGGTATCCACCACGAAGACCGCGTCACGGTCCGAGTCGGCCGCGACGGCGGTATGCCCGTCGGCCGCGATGAGGAGGGTGCCGCCGCTGATGGAGGGCGGGGACTTGGCCAGGGAGACCGTCTGGCCGAGCACAGGCGCAGGGGATGGGGACGGAATCGCCGTGACGCCGGCGTCATAGCCGGCGTAACCGCCGCTGCTGCCGTCGGCCTCCGTCGAGAAGACGTTGCACCCACTCGCCAGCGCGACCAGCGCCCCCATCGACCCGACCGCGAGCACCCGCCTGTAGCCATCTCGTCGCATCATCGCCTCCCTCGTATTCTCGTGATTTATGGCGCGGCCCCCAGCGGCTCGGGTCGGGTGTGTCAACGTTGCGCCGGTTCTCTGGTCACACCGGCGGTGTTGACTCGGGGCTCCACCCGGGCGCCGCTCCGTGCGACGAGCCGAGGGAATTCCTGCCGAATCCTTGCAAAAGGGGGTCACGGGTCGGAGGCATACGCAAGACTCGTGACAACGCCAAAGGCGGGG
>Ga0302279_10002976_pt1 | contig 21733 bp, 11 predicted proteins | sample III_Bog_N3_3_FD_194541 | JGI IMG/M metagenome (GOLD analysis project Ga0302279, IMG submission 194541) | Peat permafrost microbial communities from Stordalen Mire near Abisko, Sweden - III_Bog_N3_3 | ecosystem: Environmental > Terrestrial > Soil > Wetlands > Peat | place: Sweden: Abisko...
CCCGCCCCCCGAGCGCGGCGCCGAGCTCGCCGTGCAGAGCACACCGTTCCCCGATGCCGTGATGCCGTCGCACACGCCCTGATCGCAGGCCGCGCTCTGGCACTGGCCCGCGCCCGCGCACGCGGCGCCCGAGGGCAGCTTCGGCGCGCACGCCCCGCTGCTGTCGCAGAATTCCGCCGCAGAGCAGTCCGTGGCGCCGCTGCAGAACCCCGTCGGCTCGCACGTCATCGAGGCCGCGATGCAGGTGTCGCTGCGGCACTGGCTGACGTTGCTGCAGGGCCCGTCTCCGTTGGCGTAGCCGCAGGTGCTGTCCTTCGCGTCGCAGACGCCCGACACGCAGACCCGCGTCCCGACGGCGGCCGTGCAGGTCGCCACGGCGGCGGGCGTCGACGGCAGCACGGTGCCGTTCGCCAGCTTGGGCACGCACGTGCCCGTCGCGGGAGCCATCCCGTTGCACCAGTCGCCGCTCGGGCAGTCCGTGTCGGAGAGGCAGCCGGTGACGCACAGCCCCGTCGTCGAATTGCAGACGTTCCCGGTGTGGCCGTCGCAGTCCGTGCTGGTGGTGCACTTGCCGCACTGACCCGCCATCGAGCCCGCGAGGAAGCAGAACGGCGAGCCCGCGGAGCTGCAAGCGTCCGTGGCGCTGGACCCCTGGTCGCCGTTGCACGCCACGCATGTCGAGCTCGTCCCGTCGCAGATCGGCGTCGAGCCCGAGCACTGCGCCGAGCTGGTGCACTGGATGCACGCGTTGGTGGTGCTGCAGTGCGGCGCCGTCGAAGGGCACTGGGAGTCCGTCACGCACGCCTCGCACTTGCCCATGTTCGGGCCCGTGGTCGCGCAGATGGTCGAGCGGCACACCGACCCGGCGGTCGAGCCCGTGCAGGGCCCGTCACCGTTCGCATAGCCGCAGTCGTTGTCTCTGGGGTCGCAGACGCCGCTCACGCAGGTGGCGGTGCCGGCGGCCACCGTGCAGGACCCGTCGAGCGTCGGGCTGTGCCCGGGATCGTTGGGCACCGGCATCCCGTTGGCGAGCTGGGGCACGCAGGCGTTCAGGCTCTGGTTACCGGCGTTGATGTCGCACCACGTGCCGGTCGCGCAGTCGCTGTCGGCGGCGCAGCCGTTCGAAGCGATGCACACCATGCTGGTGCCGCAGACGCCCGATCGGCAGACCGTCCCGCCGTTGCCGGCCGCACCGGGCGTGCAGGGACCGTCACCGTCGGCGTAGCCGCAGTCGCTGTCGTGGGTGTCGCAGACACCGCTCTGGCAGACGAGCGGACCGACCGCCCCGGCGTTCGCCGTCGTGCACTGCCCGTTGAGGACGATGGGCGTGTGGGCCCCATCGGTCGGCACGGGAACGCCGTTCGCGAGCTGGGGCGTGCAGACGTGCAGGGTCTCGTTGCACCAGTTGCCCGCCGTGCAGTCGGTGTCGACGGCGCAGCCGCAGATGCCCGTCGTGGTGCACACGCCGGAGCGGCACGCCGCCGGGTTCCCCGTGCAGGAGCTGTCGCCATTGGCGAGCCCGCACGCGTTGTCCTTGGGGTCGCAGATCCCGGTCACGCAGACGATGGCGCCTGCCCCCGCCGTGCACACGCCATCGAGGTGCGATCCGGGCATGGTGCCGGTCGTCGGGTCGGTCGGGATGGCCGTACCGTTGGCGAGCTTCGCCATGCACAGGTGGGCGCCTTCGTTGCACCACTGCGCGGCGGTGCAGTCGGGGTCGACGTTGCAGCCGTTCATCGGCTCGCACTTGCCGTTGGTGCTGCACGTCGCCGAGCGGCACTCCGTCGGGTTCCCGGTGCCGTTGCAGGGCCCGTCGCCCACGGCGTAGCCGCAGTTGCCGTCGGTGTCGCAGACGCCGCTGATGCAGGTGAGCGCGCCGACCCCCACGCCGCAGGTCCCGTCGAGCACCGGGGTGGTGTGCCCGGGATCCTTGCCCACCGGGCTGCCGTTCGGAGCCTTCGCCGTGCAGGTGTGGGCGCTGATATTGCACCAGTTGCCGCCGGTGCAGTCGGCGTCGGCGTCGCAGCCCCCCGCCGGCTCGCAGATGTGGCTGAGGGCGCACACGAGCGTCGAGCGGCACACGACCGCGCCGTTGCCGCCCGCGCCGGGGATGCAGGGGCCGTCACCGTTGGCGTAGCCGCATTTGAGGTCGGGGTCGCAGACGTTGGAGCGGCAGACCGGCGCGGGCGTCCCCGCGGCGCAGCTCCCGTCGCCGTTCGCGTAGCCGCAGAGGCCGTCGGCGTCGCAGACCCCGGACACGCACACCGATGCGCCCACGCCCGCCCCGCAGGTGCCGTTGAGCACCGGCGTATGGTTCCCGACGGTGGGGACCGGCTGCCCGTTGGGCAGCTTGGCGACGCAGGTGTACGTCACCGTGTTGCAGTAGCTGGCGGCCGAGCAGTCCGCGTCGACGGCGCAGCCGTTGGTGGCGGGGACGCAGACGGTGCCGTGGGCGCTGCACGTGGCGGACTGGCAAACCGTCGTGCCGGTCGTCGGGCCGGGGCCGGCGGTGCACGGCCCGTGTCCGTTGGCGTAGCCACACTCGCTGTTGCTGGTGTCGCAGAGCCCGCTGACGCAGATGAGGGTCGCGGCCGCCACGGTGCACGTCCCGTTGAGAACGGTCTGGGGCGCCATGTGCGGAGGATCGTTGGGGATCGGCGTCCCATTGGCCTCCTTCAGGGTGCACGTGTGCGTCGACTCGAAGCACCACTTACCGCCGGTGCAGTCCGCGTCGACGTCGCAGGTGCCCGGCGCCTCGCAGAGGCCACTGACGCTGCACGTGAGGGAGCGGCAGACCACCGGGCCGGTCGCCACCGTGCAGGTGCCGTCGCCGTTGGCGAGGCCGCACTTTCCGTCGCCGGGGTCACAGACGCCCGAGCGGCAGACCACCGGGCCGGTCGCCACGGTGCAGGTGCCGTCGCCATTCTTGTAGCCGCATTCGTTGTCGGCCGTATCGCAGACCCCGCTGGTGCACACGACCGCCCCCGCCGGCGCATTGCACATCCCGTTGACGATGGGCTGCGGAGCCGTGTGCCCCGTATCGATCGGCATCGGCGCCCCGTTGGCGAGGGTGGGCACGCACACGGCCACGCTCTCGTCGCACCAGTTGCCCGCGGTGCACTGGCTGTCCAGGGTGCAGCCAATCTGCGTCGTGATCACGTTGCCGAGCAGCAGGGTCTCCTGGCTGGAGCCGATCTGGTAGTTACCGCAGGCAATGGTGCCGGTGGTGCCGGAGGCGATGGCGACGGTCACCGGGAAGCTGCCGGAGAAGCCCACGGGCATGGGGGACGAGAACGTGCAGATGATCGTCCCGGCGGTGCCGACCACCGGCGCCGTGCACGTCGCCCCGGCGGGCGGAACGAACGACTGGAACGTGGTGTTCGGCGGCGTGGTGAACTCGACCACCACCCCCGTCGCCGCGCACACCCCTGCCACGCACGCCCCTGCGTTCGCACAGGTCGCCGTCGCGCTGCACACCACGGGGGCGGACTCGTTGTCGTAGGTGAGATTGTAGGTGATGCTGGTGCCGGCGTTGGCCTGCACGGGGCCGGTGCCGCGGATGAAGAGACCGGGGATCTGGGACCCGAGGGCGTCGACGTAGAGCTCCCCCATGTGGCCGCCGAGCGCGCAGCCGGCGGCGATGAGGACGACCTCGACGCTGTCGCCCATGTTGATCGCGGGGCTGCCGGGCGCGACGTCGATGAGCTGCCAGTTGGTGTAGCGGTACGTCGACCCGTTCACGTAGGTCTGCCAGGGGACGCCGGGCTGGTTGGCGAAGTTGTAGTTCGCGTACAGGACCGTGCCCTGGGTGAGGTTGCTGAGCTGGACGAAGAAGTACGGCTGCTGGGCGGGGGTGTGGCCCGGGTCCTCGAGGACGGGCGCGACCACGAGTCGGACGTGGACCTGCCCGTCCGTGGGATCGATGTCGCCGGCCCCGACCGTCATGGTCTGGGTGAGCTGGTTGACGTTGCTGAGGTTCCCGTGCTGGTTGATGATCGCGCACCGGTTGCCGTAGCGGCAGTACCGCAGCGACACCGCTGCGCCGAGCGGCGGATCCCACTGATTGGTGCCCTGCAGGACGAGGGTCTTGGCGGTGGGCTGACACACCCCGCCCGTGCAGACGCCGAACTCGCTCCCGTCGCAGGTGCCGGCGTCGCCTCCGCAGGCCCCCCCGTTCGCCACCAGGTTCAGCCCCGCGAGGGTCTGCGGGCTCTGGATGGTGACGCCGGTCATGTTGGGATTGAGGTACTCGGTGACGACCCAGGGGGCCGGAGGCGCAGCTCCTGCGTCCCCCACCGTGAATCCCCCGTTGGAGAAGACGGCGGCCTCCGATTGGCCGAGGCCCTCCGCGGGCGGCGTGGAGGGCGAACATCCATTGAGGAGGGCCGCGGCGGCCAAGCAGACGATCGATTTCGAGTATTCCACGAGGTTCTCTCCTCCAAGTGACCCCGCGCCCCCGCGGTGGCCCAATGACGAAAGGGAGACTGGAGCGGCACTGCAATGCGCATGCCCCAGGAAGTTGGGGACCAATGTACACGCCGCGAGCGCGCGAGGTAAGGCTCTCTTTCCGCTTCGGTGAGAGGCGGGGGCGGGGGCAGGAGTGGGGGCGCGCCCCGTCCTGGGGACGATGACTTCGTCCCGAGGAGGGCCGCGATTCGCGTGGATTGAGAGGTAGTTACGCGGGAGAGGCGAAGCCTCTCGGTGAGGAGAGAGGGACCATCCCCCCGACGCCGGCCGCTCCGTGGAGGGCCGGCACGGGGAGACCGTGACCGCTCAGCGCCGGCGGCGGCGCGACAGACCGGCCGCGGCGAGCGCCAGGCCGAAGATCGCGACGGTGTCCCCGTCGCCCGAGCGCGGCGCCGAGCTCGCCGTGCAGAGCACGCCGTTGCCCGAGGCGGTGATGCCGTCGCACACGCCCTGATCGCAGGCCGCGCTCTGGCACTGGTCGGCGCCCGTGCATGCGGCGCCCGAGGGCAGCTTGGGCGTGCAAGCGCCGCTGCTGTTGCAGAAGTCGGCCGGGGAGCAGGCGCTGTCGCCGGTGCAGAAGCCCGGCGGCTCGCAGTTCATCGAGGCCGCGACGCAGTTGTCGCTGCGGCACTCGTTGGCATTGCTGCACGGGCCGTCGCCGGCGGCATAGCCGCAGGTGTTGTCCTTGGTGTCGCAGACGCCCGACACGCAGACGCGCGTACCCACGGCGGCCGTGCAGGTCGCGACGCTCGCCGGCGTCGACGGGAGCACGGTGCCGTTGGAGAGCTTGGGCACGCACATGCCCGTCGCGGGAGCCGTCCCGTTGCACCAGTCGCCGCTCGGGCAGTCGGTGTCGGAGAGGCAACCCGTGACGCACAGCCCCGTGGTCGTGTTGCAGATGTTGCCGGTGTGGCCCTGGCAGTCGGTGTTGGTGGCGCACTTGCCGCACTCGCCCGCCATCGAGCCGGAGAGGAAGCAGAAGGGCGAGCCCGCGGAGCAGGCGTCCGGGGTCCCGGAGCCCGCGTCGCCGCTGCAGGCCACGCACGTGGAGCTCGTCGAATCGCAGATGGGCGTCCCGCCCGAGCACTGCGCCGCGCTGGTGCACTGGATGCAGGTGTTGGTGGTGGTGCTGCAGTGCGGGGCCGTGGACGGGCACTGCGAGTCCGTCACGCACGCCTCGCACTTGCCCATGTTCGGGCCCGTGGTGGCGCAGATCGTCGAGCGGCAGACCGAGTCGGCGTTGGCGCCCGTGCAGGGCCCGTCACCGTTGGCATAGCCGCACTCGTTGTCGTGGGTGTCGCAGACGCCGCTCATGCAGGTGGCCGTGCCGGCGTCGACCGTGCAGGTCCCGTCGAGCGTCGGGCTGTGGCCAGGGTCGCTCGGCACCGGCTTGCCGTTGGCGAGCTGGGGCACGCAGGCGTTCAGGCTCTGGTCGGTGGCGTTGACGTCGCACCAGGTGCCGATCGCGCAGTCGCTGTCGGTGGCGCAGCCGTTGGAAGCGATGCAGACCATGCTCGTGCCGCAGACGCCCGAGCGGCAGACCGTCCCACCGTTGCCAGCCGCGCCGGGGGTGCAGGGCCCGTCGCCGTCGGCGTAGCCGCAGTCGCTGTCGTGGGTGTCGCAGACGCCGCTCTGGCAGACGAGCGGACCGACCGTCCCGGCGTTCGTCGTCGTGCACATCCCGTTCAGGAGGATGGGCGTGTGGGCCCCATCGGTGGGGACGGGAACGCCGTTGGCGAGCTGGGGCGTGCAGACGTGCGCGGTCTCGTTGCACCAGTTGCCCGCAGTGCAGTCGCTGTCGACCGCGCAGCCGCAGATGCCGGTGGTGGTGCAGGTGCCCGTGCGGCACGCCGTCGGGTTCCCCGCGCAGGACCCGTCGCCGTTGGCGAGCCCGCACTCGTTGTCCTTGGGGTCGCAGACCCCGGTCACGCAGACGATGGCGCCTGCCCCCGGCGTGCACACCCCGTTGAGGTGCGAGCCCGCATTCGCGCCGGTCGTCGGGTCGGTCGGGACGGCGACGCCGTTGGCGAGCTTCGCCATGCACATGTGCGCGCCCTCGTTGCACCACTGGGCGGCGGTGCAGTCGGCGTCGACGTTGCAACCGCCCATCGGCTCGCAGGTGCCGTTGGTGCTGCAGGTGTTGGAGCGGCACTCCGCCGGGTTGCCGGGCGCGGTGCACTTTCCGTCGCCGTTGGCATAGCCGCACTTGTTGTCGGTCGGGTCGCAGACGCCACTCGTGCAGACGATCTTGCCGGACGAGGCGTCGCACAGTCCGTTGTCGGTGTGCGCCCCGTCATCGGGGATCGCGGTCCCGTTGCCCAGGGTGGCCGTGCACTTGTGCATCGACTCGAAGCACCAGAAGCCGGCCGCGCAGTCCGTGTCCAGGTCGCAGCCGCCCGCGGGCTCGCAGACGAGGCTCCCGCTGGTGCAACTGAGCGTGGCGCGGCAGACCGTGCCGCCGTTGGCCGCGGTGCAGGGGCCGTCGTTGGCGGCGTAGCCGCACTTGAGATCGGGATCGCAGACGTTGGAGCGGCACACCGCCGCCGGGGTGCCCGCAGCGCAGCTCCCGTCGCCGTTCGCGTAGCCGCAGAGGTTGTCGGCATCGCAGACGCCGCTCACGCACACCGACGCCCCCGCGCCCGCCGTGCACACGCCGTTGAGCACCGGCGTGTGGCCCCCGACGGTGGGGACCGGTTGCCCGTTGGGCAGCTTGGCGACGCAGGTGTACGTCACGGTGTTGCAGTAGTTCGCGGCCGAGCAATCGGCGTCGACGGCGCAGCCATTGGTGCTGGGCACGCAGACCGTGCCGTGCGCGCTGCACGTACCGGACTGGCAGACCGTCGTGCCGGTCGTCGGGCCGGGGCCGGCGGTGCAGGGCCCGTGACCGTTGACGTAGCCGCACTCGTTGTCGGTGGTGTCGCAGACCTTGCTCGTGCAGACGAGCAAGCCCGACGCCCCGTCGCACACCCCGTTGTCGGTGTGCGTTCCGTCGTTGGGGATCGGGGTGCTGTTGGGGAGGGTGGCCGTGCAGAGGTGCTTGGACTCGAGGCACCAGAAGCCACCCGTGCAGTCGGCGTCCACGTCGCAGCCCCCCGCGGGCTCGCAGACGTCGCTGCTGCTGCTGCACGCGAGGCCGGTCCGGCAGACGACAGCTCCGTTGCCCAGGGCGCCGGGGACGCACGGCCCGTCGTTGGCGGCGTAGCCGCACTTCATGTCGGGGTCGCAGACGTTGGAGCGGCAGACCGCCGCCGGGGTCCCCGCGGTGCAGCTCCCGTCACCGTTGAGGTAACCGCACTTGCCGTCGGAGTCGCAGACCTTGCTCGTGCAGACCAGCGCGCCCGCGGCGGCGTTGCACATGCCGTTGAGGACCGGCTGGGGGGCGACGTGCGCGGGATCGGTGGGCAGCGTGACGCCGTTGGCGAGGGTGGGGAGGCACGTGCCGAGCGTCTCGTTGCACCAGGTGCCGCCCGAGCACTGCACGTCTGCCGAACAGCCGATCTCGGTGTTGATGATGTTGCCGAGGAGCGGCGTCTCCTGGGTCGACCCGATCTGGTAGTTGCCGCACGCGAGCAGCCCGGGCGCGGTGCCCGCGGTGACGGCCACGGTCAGCGTCATGCCGCCCGTCCCCCCGGCGGGGACGGGGCCGGTGAAGGTGCAGACGATGGTGCCGGCGGTGCCGACGAGCGGCGTCGTGCACGTGGCGCCCGCGGGCGGCGTGAACGACACGAAGGTGGTGTTCGGCGGCGTGGTGAAGTCGATCACCACCCCGGTCTCGGCGCAGGTGCCGGCGACGCACGCCCCCGCGTTGGCGCAGGGGAGCACCGCGCTGCAGGCGACGGGAGCGGAGCCGTTCTTGTAGGTGAGGTCGTAGGTGATGTCGGTGCCGGCGTTGGCCTGCGCGGGGCCGGTGCCGCTGATGAAGAGCCCCGGGATCGTCGCGCCGAGGCCGTCGACGTAGAGCTCGCCCTCGTGGCCGCCGGGCGAGCAGCCGGAGGCGATGAGCTGGAGCTCGACCTGGTCGCCCATGTTGATCGCGGGGGTGCCCGGCGCGACGTCGACGAGCTGCCAGTTCGTGTACCGGTAGGTGGTGCCGGCCGGGACCCCCGTGCAGTTGGCGGACGTGCACGTCAGCCAGGGGACGCCGGCCTGGTTGCTGAAGTTGAAGTTCGAGTAGAGGACCGCGTTCGCCTGGGTCAAGTTGGTGACCTGGATGAAGAAGTACGGCTGCTCGTTGGCGGGGTGGCCCGGGTCTTCGAGGACGGGCGCGACCACGAAGCGGATGTGGACCTTGCCGTCCGTGGGATCGACGTCGCCGGCCCCGACCGTCATGGTCTGCGCGAGCGTGTTGACGTTCTTCCCGTTGTTGGTCCCGGCGGTCGTGTAGTTGGTGCTGCTGTGGGCGTTGATCTTCGCGCACTGGTTCCCGTACCGCGGCCAGCGGAACGAGGCGTCGGTGCCCATGTCCGCGTCGGCCTGGGAGAGCGGCCCGCCGGCCGACCCGAGGATGCTCGTCAGGTTCTTGCCGCCGGCGGCGAGGTTCAGCCCCGCGAGCGTCTGCGGGTTCTGGATGGTGACGGACGGGTTCAGGTTGTCTGAGAGCGCCCAGGGGGCCGCCGGCACCGTGCCCGGGGTCCCCGTCTCGAAGCCCCCGTTGGAGAAGACCGCGGCCTGCGCTTGGCCGACGTTCTCCGGCGGTGCCGTCGAAGGGGAACACCCTCCGAGGAGGAAGAGGGACGCCATGGCCAGCCATGACGTCCGGACCAGGTTCACGGTCGGCTTCGGGTATCCCACGTGGTTCTCTCCTGAAAGAGGGCCCGCTCGCAAGCGGTCGCCAAATGACGAAAGGGAGGCGGGAGCCGCGTAGCAACGCGCGTGCCCCCAAGGCGATCCGTACCAATCTACACCCCGACGCCGAGCCGCGGGAGATTCTCTTCCTCCGGCGGCGGGGCGACGCGTGACGGCGTTGAGGGGTCGACCCCTCAGCTCGCGACGGTGTGCAGGGGCGGCCCCTCTACCCGATCCTGCTCATCACCAGCGCCGGCACCGCCTCCGCGCGCTCGCCGATGGCGAACGCGGTGCGTACCCGCGCATGGACAGCGTCCGCGTCTGTGGCGTGGCGCACGAACAGGGTCGCCAGCAGTGCTCCGCGCTCGACGCGATCTCCCCGGGCCACGGCGAGCTCGATCCCGACGGCGGGATCGACCTTCTGGTCGGCCCGCGTCCGGCCCGCGCCCATGGCCACGCCGGCGAGCCCGATCTCCAGCGCGTCGATCCCGGTGATGAAGCCGCCCGCGTCGGCGAGTACGGGCACGACCGCCTCGCCCAGCGCGAGCCGCGAGGGGGTCGCGACCACCCTGGCGTCGCCGCCCTGCGCGGCCACCATCCGCTCCATCACCTCGACGGCGTGGCCGGAGGCGATGGCCGCGCGGAGCCTCTCCCGCGCCTCGGCGTCGCTCGCGGCGACGCCGCCGAGCCGGAGCATCTCGCTCCCGAGGGCGTAGGTGCACTCGATGAGGTCGGCGGGGCCGCGCCCGTGGAGGACCTCGATCGCCTCGCGCGTCTCGATGGCGTTACCGACGGCGCGGCCGAGCGGCGCGCTCATGTCGGTGAGCAGGGCCACCACCTTCTTGCCGGCGGCGGTCCCCACCCGCACCAGCGCCTCGGCCAGGGCGCGGGCGTCGCGCTCGGTCTTCATGAAGGCGCCGCGGCCGACCTTGACGTCGAGCACCAGGGCGTCGATCCCCTCGGCGAGCTTCTTGGAGAGGATGCTGGCGACGATGAGCGGGATCGACTCGACGGTGGCGGTGACGTCGCGCAGCGCGTAGATGCGCTTGTCGGCGGGGGCGATGCGGTCGGTCTGGCCGATCATCGCGGTGCCCACCTCGCGGACGATGCGGCGGAAGGCGTCGACGTCGAGGGTCACGTTGAAGCCGGGGATGGCCTCGAGCTTGTCGAGCGTGCCGCCGGTGTGGCCCAGGCCGCGGCCGGAGACCATGGGCACGGGCACCCCGCAGGCGGCGACCAGCGGGGCCAGCGCCAGGGAGACCTTGTCGCCGACGCCGCCGGTGGAGTGCTTGTCGACCTTGATGCCGGGCACGTCACCCAGGTCGATCACGTCGCCGGAGTGGAGCATCGCCAGGGTGAGCGCCACCGTCTCGGCGTCGTTCATCCCGCGGAAGAAGACCGCCATGAGCCAGGCGGTCATCTGGTAGTCGGCGAGCTCGCCGCTGCCGAAGGCGCGGATCAGCCGCCCGATCTGAGCGTCCTCGAGGCTTCGACCGTCCCGCTTCGCCGCGATGAGCTCGACCAGGGTTTCCACGGCCGCGGAGCCTACCATCGGCGGCGCACCGGGGGCAGACAACCTGCCCCCCGGCGCGCCTCGCGGCTCGTCCTGTGGGACGCCCGAGAGCGCCCCGCGACCGGCGTCACCGCGCGCGCCGGCGGCGAGCCGTGAGGGCGAGGGCGGCGAAGGCGACGCCGAGCGCCGGCCAGCTCCCGCCGAGCGGACCGGGGGAGGCGCTGCAGCCGATGTCGTTGCTCGTCGTGACGATGCCCGTCCCCGGCTTGGCGTCGATCGACGTCTGCCCGGTGTGGCCGCCGAACTGCGCGGTGACGGTGTTGCTCTGGCCGCTCGCGAAGGGGAACTCGAAGAGGTCGCCCTCGCCGGTGGCCTCCTCGCCGGCGAGGTTCCAGGTGTAGGTGACGCCGAAGATCGGATCGTTCGCTGCGTCGAAGGACTGCGCGAGCACGATCAGGGTGTCCCCGTCGTGCGCGCCGCCGGTGTCCTCGGCCTCGACCGACACGCTGTTCACCGCCGTCTCCGCCACCGAGCTCACCGTCAGCGTGCCGAGCGACGCGCCGTCGGCGGCGAGCTCCACCGTCTGCGGCCCCAGGGCGGAGGGCACCACCTGCAGCCACTCGCGCACCTGGAAGAAGAAGGTCTCCTCCGGCACGGCGGCGATCCCCGCCGAGGGCTGCGCGGTGAGGACCCCGTTGCCGAAGAGCTGGGTGGTGCCGTTGAAGTACTGGACCAGGTAGGTCGCGGTGCCGCCGTTGAGGACCTGGGTGGTGCCGTTGGCGGGTAGCGAGATCGGATCCCCCACGAAGAGCGGCCCCGCCGGCTGCAAGACGGCGCTCGTCGGCGCGGCCACGCTGACCACGGAGGAGGTGACCTCCGAGCCGTTCTTGAGCACGTGAATCGTGGCGGAGCCCGCGCTGTTCGCGGTGCAGTGGGCCGTCGCGCTGGTCGTGTCCACCGAGTCGACGCTGAGGACCGTGGGGTCGTCGCTCGAAAGGGTGAACTGCGTCACGTCACTCGAATCGGTGCCGAGGACGGAGATGGCGACCTTGGTCCCCCGGACGTAGGGCAGGTGGAGCTCGTCCGTGGGGCCGGTGATCGCCTGGGTGAAGTTGAACTCGAGCTGGATGTCGTCCCCGAGCGCGTACTGATGGCAGCCGGCCAGGAGGCCGAGGGCGAAGAGGGTCAGGAAGAGAAAGCGAAGCTTGAGCATTGGGTAAGTCCTCCGGAGCGGGCTCTTGGCAAGTCCCGCGCCCGGCCGCGTCGAGATTTTGCCGCGTTGCGGTCGCGTCGGAGGCCCGGCGTTGGCCGCGGTCGGGCGGCTCACCTCGGCGAACGCGGCTCGTCCCGCGAAGGGTGGTTCGCATGGAACCGCGACTCGGCTGACGCGGTGTCCGCCGGCGCGAGATGATCGCAAATTGCACCGGGATGTGCTTCGCTCTCGCCCTGGAGGTTGCATGAGGAACGTCGTGATTGCGATGCTGGCGGTGGGTGCGCTCACCGCGCTGGGGTGCGAGGACAAGAAGCCCGACGCGAAGCCGGCGGCTACAGCCACCGGCGCGGCGGCCCCCGGGGCGCCCGCCAGGACGGCCGCGCCCGCCAAGACGGCCGCGCCCGGCGGCGGCTGGTAACCCGCGGACCGCTCGGCCACGATGCGGTGGCGCGGCGCCCCCTGCGCGCTGGTCCTGGGGATAGCGCTCGCCGCGTGCCGTGGCCGAGGGGGGCGGCCTGCGCTCGGTCGTGACGGGGGGCCTCCGGCCCTCGCTGCGGGGGACGCCGGGTCCCCACCGGTCGCGGCCCCTCCGGCGGATCCCCTGGCGTCCCTGCGCGCCTTCGAGGCGGAGCGCCGCCGCGCCGCCGACTTTGCCCACCTGCTCCCCTCGGACCGCGCGCTCGGGCCGGATCCGATCGCCATCCGCGCCCTGCCCGGTAGCCCGCAGCGCTTCGTCGGCCTGCTCCGCGGGCGCGACGCGGTGGTGCTGCTCGACGCCTCGCTCCACGAGATCGCCCGCGCCGCGGCGCCGGCGCTGCCCACCGGGCTCAGCGTGACCGAGGACGGGGAGATCGTCGTCTCGGGCGAGCAGGCGCCGGTGATCGGCCATACCCGCGCCACCGGCGATGCCCTCCGCGGCGCCCTCGGTGGCCTCCCGGTGCCGCGCCTGGCCCACGGATTTCGCGATGTCGCCGTGGGCCACGGCCGCGGCGGTCGGGTCGCGTACGCCGTCGACGAGCGGGAGGGGACCCTCGTCGCGATGCCGCTGGACAGGGCTCGCGGCGACACGAGGATCGTGCCCGCCTGCGCCGGCGCGTTCCGGGTGGCGCGCGCGGGCGACCAGCTCGTCGTCGACTGCCTCCTCGATCACACCCTGGCCGTCTTCGACCTCGACGCCGGCGCGCTGCCCGTGGCCCCGCCTCGCGCCCGGATCCAGCACGACGGGCCGATCTGGGGCTTCCAGGCGGTCCAGACGCCCCACGGGCTCCTCATCGCGGCCGGCGGCGTCGAGGATCACCCGCTCGACCGCACCGAGGGCTCGTTCGGCTTCGTCGACTCGTTCGTCTTTCTCTACCGCGTCCTGCCCGGCCTCCCGCCCGAGCGGCTGGCGGCGATCAACGTCTCCGAGCACGGCGTGATCACCCCCAAGGCCATCCTGCTCAGCGCTGGCGCCGATGGCGGCGCCACCGTCCTCGCGGCGGGTTACGGCAGCGACCGGCTCGCGGAGATCACCTGGCCGAGCGACCTGACCGCGCCCCCCTCGGTGACCACGCTGCAGATCCTCCCCGGCGTCGCCTCGATGGCGGTCGCGGGCGATCTCCTGGTCTGCGCCGATCCGCTCTTCGACGCCTGGTTCAGCGTCCCGCTCGAGGGGGGGGGTCATCTCGGGAGGGACCCCCGGGCCCCCGGTGCGCCCCCTCCCCTCCCTCTCCTCGTCCCCGTCGCCGACCCCGGCGCGGCCCCGCGCGACCCCCACTCCCGCGTCGGCGAGGCCCTCTTCTTCACCAACCTGATGGCGCCGTGGAACCTCTCGGAGGGTCGCCTCAGCCGCTTCACCTGCGAGACCTGCCACTTCGAGGGCTACGCCGACGGCCGCACCCACGCCACCGGCCGCGGCGACGTCCACGCCACCACCAAGCCGCTCCTCGGCCTCTTCAACAACCGCCCGCACTTCTCGCGCGCGCTCGATCCCGACCTGACCACCATGATCGACAACGAGTTCCGGGCCGCCGGCGCGCGCAGCGGGCACGAGCCCTGGTTCACCGCGGAGCAGGCGGGGCTCGCGTGGACGGCGCTGCTGGGCGTCCCCGTCGCGGAGCTCGACGGCGTGGGCCTGCGCCGGGCGCTGATGGGCTTCCTCATGGACTTCACCCATCGCCCCAACCCGGCGGCGCTGGGGCGCACCTCGTTCACCGGCGTCGAGCGGCGCGGCGCCGAGGTCTTCGCGCGCCGCTGCGAGGGCTGCCACGCGGCCCGGCTCGTCGCCGATGATCCCGCGACCCGCCTCCCCCCCTCCTCGTGGGAGTCGCTGGTGCTGAGCCGCGAGGGTCCGCTGGTGTGGGGCTCGAGCGGCTACCGGCTCACCGGCATCGAGCCCTACGTCCACCCTGCGGGCGCGCGCACACCCTCGCTGCGGCGCCTCTACAAGAAGCGTCCCTACTTCACCAACGGCTCCGCTCCGAGCCTGCGCGAGGTGCTGGAGCGCGCCCGTTTCCAGCCCGGCGGCGACGGGTTCTGGCACGATCGAGCGCCGGACGGGAGCGAGGGCCTCGGGGACGAGGAGCGCCGCGCCGTGGGAGCCTTTCTGGAGCTGCTGTAAGGCTCCGCCCGAGCGAGGCGCGCGCCCGGAAACCTCTTTGGACCAGGCCCTCGGTGCGTTAGCCTCCGACCGCAGGGCCCACGTATCCATGAAGATCCTCCTGGCAGAAGACGAGGACGCCCTCCGCGGCGTCTTCGTGCGCATGCTGGTCAAGCTCGGCCACGAGGTCGAGGCGTTCCCCAATGGCACCCTGCTCTGCGAGGCCCTCGACCACGGCGCCCCCGCCGATCTGGTGTGGACCGACCTGGCCATGCCCGAAGGCGACGGGCTCTCGGTGATCCGGCGCGCCCGCAAGCGCCTCCCCGGCGTGCAGATCCTGGTGGTCTCCGGCCACGCCGACGGCGAGCACGTCCTCCAGGCCCTGCGGGAGGACGCCGATCACTTCCTCGCCAAGCCGGTGGAGATGGCCGACTTCTACGCCGTGGTCCGCCGCGTCGCCGACCTCTGCGCCGCCAACCGCGACAAGGTGCGGGCCTGGCAGTCCTTCGTCCGCTGCGACCTCGAGCTCCACGTCCCCGCCGACTTCGGCGTCGCCGCCGCCACCGCCGCCCTCTTCGCCAAGCACTCCCGCGGCTTCCTCGACGACTCCAGCTGTCGCGGGCTCCGCACCGCCGTCCACGAGATCCTGCTCAACTCCATCGAGCACGGCTGCCTGGAGATAACGCACACGGAGAAGGTGGAGGCCCTCTCGGAGAACCGCTACTCCGAGCTCATCGCCGCCCGCCGCGCCGACCCGGTCCTGGGCGCGCGCTTCGTCACCGTGCGCATGACCGCCGACGCCGAGCGCGGCGTGATCATCTCGCTCGCGGACCCCGGCCCCGGCTTCGACCCGGCCACGCTCCCCGATCCCGTCGACCCCGACTACGGCGACCTCCCCAGCGGACGCGGCATGTTCATGGCCCGCCTCCACGTCGACGAGCTGGTCTATGCCAACGGCGGCCGCACCGCGATCCTGCGCGCCCGCAAGCGCGAGACCCCGCGGGACTGGGGCTCGGTGCCGCCGCCGGCGAAGTGAGCCCGGCCACGCCGGCGTGGGCGTCGGGTCGCAGGGCTTCCGCGCCAGTGGGATAGGGCCCAAAGAGGGCTGAGAAGCGGCTGTTCTCCCAGGCAACCGGCTATGCGGGGTTGTCGGTGACGAGGCCCAACCACGCCTGCTGCGGGGCCCGGACGCCACACTCGGGGAGCGGCGCCACACCCCGGGAGACGCCGCGAGCCCCCGCCGAGGCGCCGAGCAGGCTTGGCATCCCCGATGCTTATCCTGTCGCCGACCCGGGCGCGCCGCGTCCGTGGCCAGCGCGAGATCGCAGCCGGCGGAACGGCTGAGGAGAATGAATCATGTCATCGAAAAAAGCAGTCGTGGGCCTGGTGGTCACCACGGCGCAGGCCGAGATCATCGTCGACGAGCTGCAGCGCGCCGGCTTCGGCACCAACGACATCTCCGCGCTCTTCCCCGACAAGAGGGGCACGCATGACTTCGCCTACGAGCAACACACCAAGGCGCCGCAGGGCGCGATCACGGGCGTGGGCGCGGGCGGCGTCGTCGGCGGCACCCTGGGTCTCCTCGTCGGTCTCGGGGCGCTGGTCATCCCCGGCCTCGGGCCCATCCTCGCGGCGGGCCCCATCCTGGCGGCGCTCAGCGGCGCGGCCGCGGGTGCGGCGGTGGGCGGGCTCACGGGAGCGCTGGTGGGGATGGGCATCCCCGAGATCGAAGCGAAACAGTACGAGGGCAGGATCAAGGGCGGCAACATCCTGATCTCGGTCCACACCGCCGACGCCAACGAGCGCATCCAGGCCAGGAGGGTCCTCGAGCTGCACGGGGCGACGCACGTGGTGACCGTGGGCGAGCAGAGCGTCCCCTCGGCGCTCAGCCCGCAGCACCACGCGTAGCGGGATCAACCCGTCTGCGCCGTCGGCAGCTCGGCGCCCCGCCCGAGTGAACGGCGCCGGCCGTACTGGCCCGGCGAGCAGCCCATCACGCGCTTGAACGCGAGGCTGAACGCGCTCTGCGACTCGTAGCCGAGGGCCTGGCCGATCTCGGAGATCGGATGGCTCGAGCGCACCAGCCGGTCGCCCGCCACCGTCATCCGCCAGCGGGTGAGGTACTCGAGCGGCGAGGCGCCGACCGTCTCCCGGAACTTCAGCGCGAAGGTCGTGCGCGACATGCCGGCGCGCGCCGCCAGCGACTGGACGGTCCACGGGGCCCCCGGGTCCTCGTGCATCGCCTTGATCGCCGCCGCCATCTGCCTGTCCGCGAGCGCGAAGAGCCAGCCCACACCCCCGTTGCGACCTTCGGCGAGGTGCAGCCGCAGCGTCTGCACGAGCAGCAGCGTCGCCAGCTGCTGGGCGACGACGAAGCCCCCCGGCTGCGGATCGCGCAGCTCCTGGCGCATCCGCTCGATGCACCCGTGCAGCATCGCCTTGTCGGCTTCCCGGTGGATGTGGACGATGGGCGGCAGCACGCCGAGGAGCATCGAGGCCTGATCGCCCGCCAGGGCGAACTCGCCGCCCACGCCGAAGAAGTGCCCGCCGCCCTTGTAGACGGTGACGCCTCCGTCCTTGAGCCCGACGAAGGTCTCGAGCGGATTCACCGCCTCGAACGCCAGATCGCGGGCCACCCGAAACGGTCGTCCCCTCGGCAGCAGCACGCAGTCCCCGGGCGCGACGTGCACGGCCTCGGGCACGCCGTCCACCGCGAGCCAGCCGTCGCCGGAGATGACTGCGTAGAACTTGATGCCCTCGTACGGGCCGAAGGTCAGAGCCCAGTCGCCCCCGAAGTCGAAGCCAGCCGACCAGTAGGTCTGCACCTTGAGGAGCGAGAGCACATCCGAGAGCGGATCCACGGTCACCTCCGAACGATCGCGACAATCATGCGGACGAAACCGCATAGCTTGTCCGACGTGGAGTCGCAAGACTCGTGGACATGGAAAACCCGCGCTCCAACACCGCCGCCTGGCTGTCGACCAAGCAGACCCCGCTCCAGGTCGGCCCGGCCCCCTACACTTCGCCGAAAGCCGACGAGATCGTCATCGAGAACCACGCGGTGGCCATCAACCCCATCGACTGGATCAAGCAGGTCGCCGGCGACTTCCTCTTCAACTGGATCAAATATCCCTTCATCCTCGGCTCCGACTCGGCCGGCGAGGTCGTCGAGGTCGGCAGCGCGGTCACCCGCTTCAAGGTCGGCGATCGCGTGCTCGGTCATGCGGTCGGTACGGACCCCAAGCGCAACAGCGCGGCTGAGAGCTCCTTCCAGACGTACTCGGTCCTCCTCGAGCGCATGACCTCGCCGATCCCCGCGGGCCTGAGCTACGAGAGCGCCTCGGTGTTGCCACTCGGCCTCTCGACCGCCGCCTGCGGGCTGTTCGAGAAAGACCAGCTCGCGCTCGACTACCCATCGGCGTCGTCGAAGCCGAACGGCAAGACCCTGCTCGTCTGGGGTGGCTCGACCAGCGTCGGCAGCAACGCGATCCAGCTCGCCGTCGCCGCCGGCTACGAGGTCTTCACCACGGCGTCGCCGCGGAACTTCGACTACTGCAAGAAGCTCGGGGCGAGCCGGGTATTCGACTACAACGATGCCCGGGTGGTGCCCGATCTGATCGAGGCGCTCGCGGGCAAGACCCTCGCCGGCGCGCTCGCCATCGGCGCCGGATCGCCCGAGGCCTGCGTCGCCGTGGTCCGCGCGTGCCAGGGCGCCAAGTTCGTCTCGATGGCGACGTTCCCGGTCTCCTTCGATCAGCCGCTCGGGCAGAACGTGCCCATGCTCGCGACGGTGTCCCGCTTTCTCTGGTTCAGCGTGAGCTTCTGGCTGAAGACCCGCCTGCGCGGCCTCCGCCGCAAGTTCATCTTCGGCAGCTCGCTGGTCCACAGCGACGTCGGCCGCGTCGTCTACGCTGACTTCCTTCCGCGGGCGCTCGCCGAGGGACGCTTCATCGCCGCGCCGGAGCCGCAGGTCGCCGGCGCCGGCCTCGGGTCCATCCAGGCCGCGCTCGATCTGCAGCGCAAGGGCGTGTCGGCCCGGAAGATCGTGGTGTCCCTGCCTCCGAGCGCCGTGCCGTGACGACGCCCGAGCCGGTCAGGAGAGGTGCTCCGCGAGTCGCGTGGCGAGGCGCGGGCGGAGAAACTCGATGAGCGCGCGCGTTCGTGGGGGCAGGTGGCGGCCGCCGAGGTGGACGAGGTGCATCGGCATCTCGGGGGGCGCGTAGGCGTCGAGGACCGACACGAGCGCGCCGCTCTGGAGCGCCTCCCGCGCGTGGACCTCGGGGAGGCGGGCGATGCCGAGCCCGCGCACCGCCGCCTCGCGCAGCACGATGAAGTCGTCGACCACGAGGCGCCCGGCGACGCTCACCTCGCGCACGCGCTTGCCCTTGCCGAGCGGCCAGGTCGCGCGCGGCGCGAGGCCCGCCTTGGCGATGAGCAGGCAGTTGTGCCGGGCGAGGTCCAGAGGCCGGCGCGGCGTACCGTGCGCTTCGAGGTAGCGCGGGCTGGCGAAGAGCCGGACCACCGAGCCGCCGACGCGGTGGGCGACGAGGGACGAGTCGGCGAGCGCTCCCACGCGGACCGCGACGTCGAAGCGCTCGGCGACGAGATCCACCTGGCGGTCGGTCAGGTGCAGCGTGACCTGGACCTCCGGATACGCGTGGAGAAAGTCTGCCAGTAACGGCGCGAGGAGCGCTTGCCCGAAGGCCACCGTCGCGGTCACCCGGAGCCTGCCTCGCGGCGCGCGCTGGAGCTCCGAGACGGCGTGCTCGGCCGCCTCCACCTGCTCGATCGCGCCCTCGGCCCGCTCGAGGAAGGCCGCGCCCGCGTCCGTGAGGGAGAGCGTGCGCGTCGTCCGCTGGAGGAGCTGCGCGCCCAGGTACTCCTCCAGCTCGGCCACCTTGCGGCTCACGCTCGTCTTCGGCATCCCGAGCTGCGTCGCCGCGCTGCGAAAGCTCCCGGCGCGCACGACGCGGAGGAGCACCAACGCTGCATTCAAGTCGAGCTGTCCCATGGACGGGACAGTGTATCCTGTGCGCGTCGTATTGTGCCCGCCGCCGCCGGGGCCCATGTTCGTGCCGGGTTCGATCTCGACCCCTTCCCAGCAGGAGCTAACGACATGTTGAAGGTACTCGGCTTCCTCACCCGGCGAGAAGGCCTGGAGAGGCGCGCGTTCATCGACCACTTCGAGAACCACCATGTGCCGCTGATCGGCAGCCTGGTGTCGCCTCCGCTCAGCTACAAACGCAACTACCTGGTGCGCGGCGACGAGCTCAACCGGGAGCACGCCTCGATCGACTTCGACGTGGTGACCGAGCTCGTCTTCGCCGACCGGGCCGCGTTCCTCGCCTGGAGCGCCACGCTCTTCGGCAGCGCGTCGATCGCCGCGGACGCGGCGACGTTCCTCGATCGGTCGCGGACCAAGATCTACGTCACCGAGGAGCACGTGACGTCGGGGTGAGCCCCGACGGCCATCGCTCCCGGCGCTCCCAGGGCGCCGGGGCGATGAGCCTGGTTCACTGCGGCGCCGAGGCCGCGCAGAAGCCGTTGATGCAGAGGTCGGTGGTGTTGCAGCAGTCGGCGGCGGTGGTGCACTTGTCGAACTCCATCGAGCAGCCGCCGGCGGTGGCGGTGCAGCTCGGCGCGCCGCCGTCGGCCGCGTCCCGGCAGTAGCCGCCGCAGCACTCGTCGCCGGACTGGCAGCTCGTGCCGTTGGCCTGACAGGGGTTGAGCACCCAGAAGCCGCGCAGGTTGTCGGCGCCCGACTCCTGGCCGTCGAGGTAGAAGCCCGGGTGGCTCGGGTCCTTGCCGTCGGTGGGGGCGAGATCGATGGCCGCGACCCACAGCTTGCCGTTCTGATCGCCATTGTCCTTGGAAGGCAGCGTGTTGCCGTAGGAGCGGTGGCTGGTGTAGACCGCCCAGAAATACCCGCCGACCGCCTCGGGGAGCACGGTGGGCGCGAAGTTGAGGCCCGGGTCGTTGGCGGGCAGGTAGCTGGTCGCGGCGCCGGCGGTGGTGTAGCCGTCGAGCGCGTCGAGCCGGGCGCTCACGTGGGTGGAGGCGTCGGTGAAGTAGAGATCGCCCGTCGCGTTCTTGTCGGTCTCGAACGAGGTGTTGCTGCCCGCATGGTAGAGCACCCACTTGCTGTCGGGCGTGAACGCCGGCCACGCCAGCGTGGCGGTCGCGTCGGTGGCGATGTCGGCGAGCGTGCCGAACGCCTTGGTGGTCGGGTCGTACGGCATCAGCGCCAGGGTGTGCCCCTTCCCGGTGTCCTCGTGGTTGAAGGCGATGAATTTGCCGTCGGGCGAGAACGCGGTGGTGCCGCCGTTCTTCACCACGGAGTCCCAGCTCGGGGTGGGGATGTTGGCGCCCGTGGCGGTGTCGTAGAGGCGCGAGGGCGTGTTGGGCCAGAGGCGGTAGTTGGTCGCCGAGACCACGAAGCTGCCGTCCGGGTAGAGGCCGCCGTAGGCGAACTCGTAGTTGGTGAGCGCCTTGATGGTGGTGCCGGCCGTCTTGAGGTCGTAGGCGGAGCTGGAGGTCTCCGACGTCGCCGCCACCAGCGTCGAGCCGTCGGCGCTGGCGGTGTGGCAGACGTTGCCGCACCCGCTCTTGAACGGCGTGGGCTGGGTGGCGCCCGGGAGGATCTTCATGATCCCGACCGAGTTGCCGCCGCCGAGGAGCGCCGACCCGTAGGTCTCGTAGTAGATGCTCCCCCGTACGCTGCCCTGGGCGATCGTCCACGTCTCGGTGATCGGGCCCGCGACGACGGCGCCGGTGGTCTTGGTGACGTCGACCTTGACCGCGTCGGTGCCCTTGGCCGCCACCGTGATGGCCAGCCACATCGGCGCGGAGAGGGTGACGCTGGAGGGCGTGACGCCGGTGAAGTAGCCCTTGTAGTCGAGGGTGCCGAAGCTGATGTGCACGTACACCGAGGTGGGCGCGGTGCCGGCGAACTGGAGCTTGGGCGGGAGGAGGCCGCGCGGGAAGACGGTCTTGTCGTAGGGGTAGAGCCAGGCGAACGTCGGGTCGCCGGTGCCGCCGCCCTGGAGGGCGGTCTGGGTGGCGGGGGCGACGCTGCCGGGGTTGTCGACGAGGGTGCAGAAGCCGGCCTTGCAGGTGCCGCCGGCGGCCGCGCAGGTGGGGTCGCACTCGACAGGCGGGGGGCCGGCTTCGGGCTGGG
>Ga0302279_10002978_pt1 | contig 21714 bp, 15 predicted proteins | sample III_Bog_N3_3_FD_194541 | JGI IMG/M metagenome (GOLD analysis project Ga0302279, IMG submission 194541) | Peat permafrost microbial communities from Stordalen Mire near Abisko, Sweden - III_Bog_N3_3 | ecosystem: Environmental > Terrestrial > Soil > Wetlands > Peat | place: Sweden: Abisko...
TCGACGATCGAACCGACGATTTTCTCATCACGGCGCAAACGGCCGAGGCGCTGGATCCGAGAGATGTCTGCGCCCACGTTGTGACGGCGATCGCGAGCGTGCTCCACGCGCTCGAGACCGAGCCGGCGGCGGAACTACGGTCCTTGAACGTTCTCCCGAGCGGCGTCCGCGAGCGCGTGACGACCGCGTGGAACGACACGTTCGCCGTCTATCCGTCCGGCACGTTGCACGAGCTCGTCGTACGGCAGACGGCTCGAACGCCCGATGCCGTCGCCGTCACCGACGGTACGGACCGTCTCACGTACGCGGAACTCGACGCGCGCGCCGAGGCGCTCGCGGACGTCCTGGCAGCGCGCGGCGTGCGCCGGGGCTCGGTGGTGGGCGTCGCACTCGAACGCTCGATCGGAACGGTCGTCGCGCTGCTCGCGATCCTCAAAGCCGGCGCGACGTACCTGCCGCTCGATCCGTCCTATCCACCCGAGCGGCTCGCCTTCGCGATCGACGACGCGCGGGCGGAACTCGTCATCACGAATCGAACGACGGCCGCCCTCGTTGCGGCGCCGGTAGCATCCCTCGACATCGACGCAGCCGAAGCGGCAGCGCCGCGCGCGGGCCGGTCCCCCGATCCGCGCGACGTCGCGTACGTGATCTACACGTCGGGTTCCACGGGGAACCCGAAGGGCGTCGCGGTGTCGCACGCGGCGGCGCTGAACCTGGCGTTCGCGCGGCACGTGCACGATCCGATCGGTCCGGGCGATCGCGTGCTCGCGGCAATCTCGGTGGGCTTCGACGTGTCGATCGGCCAGCTGTTGCTGCCGCTGCTCTCGGGGGCGACGATCGTGATCGCGGCCGACGTGCGCTCGTACGCGCCCGCGGCGTTCTGGGAGTTCTTGGAAACGCACGGGGTCACGCACGTGAACTCGGTGCCGTCGTTCTTCGAGTCGATCCTCGCGGCGGCGCCGGCGCATACGTCGCTGATACGGCTGATGCTCGGCGGCGAAGCGCTCTCGTCGGCGCTCGTGCGCCGCTTGCGCCGCGCGTTGCCGCAGACCCAGGTCGTCAACATGTACGGCCCGACCGAAGCGTGCATCGACGCGACGTACTACGTGACGAACGCTGCGGAGGAAACGCCGTACGTGCCGATCGGTGTGCCGCTGCCGAACTACCGTGCGTACGTGCTGAATGGGCGGCTCGATCCGGTGGGCATCGGCGTTGCCGGCGATCTCTACCTCGGCGGCGCGGGGCTCGCGCACGGCTACGTCGGTGCTCCGGCGTTGACGGCGGAGCGCTTCATCGCCGATCCGTTCGGAGCCGCGGGCGAACGCCTCTACAAAACGGGCGACCGCGCGCGCTGGACAGCGGCCGGGCTGCTGGAGTTTCTGGGCCGCGCGGACACGCAGGTGAAGGTGCGCGGCCACCGGATCGAACTCGGCGAGATCGAAGCGCGACTGGCATCGCAGGCGGGCGTTCGCGAAGCGGCGGCGATCGTGCGCGAAGACGTTCCCGGTGATCCGCGCATCGTTGCGTACTACACCGCAGACGACGCGCTGCGCCCGGAGGCCCTGCGTGCGGCGCTCGGCGCCGCGCTCCCCGAGTACATGGTGCCCGCGGCGTTCGTACATCTCGACGCGCTGCCGCTCACCACGAACGGGAAGCTCGACCGCACCGCGCTCCCCGCCCCCGCGAGCGACGCGTTCGCCGTGCGACCGTTCGTCGCGCCCGAAGGCGAGGTCGAACGATCGATCGCGACGATCTTCGCCGAGGTCGTGCGCGCCGAGCGTGCCGGTCGCGACGACAACTTCTTCGAACTCGGCGGCCATTCGCTGCTCGCGATGACGTTGATCGAGCGGCTCCGCGCGGCCGGGCTCCACGTCGACGTGCGCGACCTCTTCGCGACGCCGACGGTCGCCGGCTTGGCCGCGGCCGCGCGCGAGGCTACCCCGTCCACGGCCGTTCCGCCGAACGCGATCGTTCCCGGCACCACGGCGCTCGCGCCGGCGATGCTGCCACTCGTGCAACTGACCCAGCACGAGATCGACGGCCTCGTCGCGCGCGTGCCCGGCGGCGTGGCCAACGTGCAAGACGTGTATCCGCTCGCGCCGCTGCAAGAAGGCATCCTGTTCCGGCACCTGATGTCGGAACGCGGCGACGCCTATCTCGCGCCGTTCCTGCTCGCCTTCGAGCGGCGCGCGGTCTTGGACGGCTTCCTCGAGGCGCTCCGCGCGATGATCGCGCGGCACGACATCCTGCGCACGGCCATCGTGTGGGAAGGTCTGTCCGAGCCGGTCCAGATCGTGTTACGCGAGGCGTCGCTCCCGCTCGATGAGATCGCGCTCGACGCGGGCGAGGCGGAGGATGCGTCCCGCGCGCTCCGCGAGCGATACGATTCGCGCCGTTTCCGCATCGAGGTGGGACGCGCGCCGATGCTGCGCGCGATCGTGACGCACGACGCGCGGAACGATCGTTGGCTCCTCTTGCTCCTCAGCCACCATTTGATTCTCGACCACACGAGCCTCGACGTGATCCTGGCGGAAGTCGCGCTCGTGGCCGCGGGTCGCGCCGCCGAGTTGCCGCCGACGGCGCCGTTCCGCAACTTCATCGCGAGCACGCGTTCCGGCGCGACGGCGCAGGAGCACGAGGCGTTCTTTCGCGCGTTGCTCGGCGACGTGAACGAGCCGACGCTGCCCTACGGCCTCGCGCACGTGCGCGGCGACGGCGGCGGGATCCGCGAAGGCAGCGTCGCGCTCGATCGCGCGCTCTCGCAGCGCCTGCGCGACCGCGCGCGTGCGCTCGGCGTGGGCCCGGCAACGATCCTGCACGTCGCGTGGGCGCTCGTGCTCGCGCACGTGTCGGGACGCGACGACGTCGTATTCGGCACGCTGCTCTTCGGGCGCATGAGCGGCGGCGAGGCCCGGACGCTCGGCATGTTCATCAACACGCTGCCCGTGCGCGCGCGCGTCGGCGGCGACGACGCGGTTGCCGCCGTGCGCGCGATGCACGCGCTGCTGGCCGGCCTGCTGCGCCACGAGCACGCCTCGCTCGCGCTCGCGCAGCGCGCGAGTGGCGTCGCGGCGCCCGCGCCGCTCTTCTCCGCGCTCTTCAACTTCCGCCAGAGTCCGCCCGGCGATCCCGCGAGCGCCCGCGCGTGGCCGGGCGTCGAGTTCCTCTTCGCGCAAGAGCGCACCGACTATCCGATCTCGCTCGCGGTCGACGACCGCACGCACGATTTCCTCGTGACCGCGTTGACCGATGCGCCCGCCGATCCGGCTCGCGTCTGCGCGCTGATGGAGACGGCGGTCGCGAACCTGCTCGACGCGCTCGCATCGGAGCGGCCGGTCCCGCTGTACGCGGTCGGTGTGTTGCCGCGCGCGGCATACGAGCGGGTCGTCACCGTGCCGAACGCGACGCACGCGACGTTCGAGGAAGCATCGCTCGGCGCGCTGTTCGAGGCGCAAGCCGCGCGGACGCCGCACGCGCCGGCGCTCGTCGACGAGAGCGAAACGCTAACGTATGCGGAGTTGCGTGCGCGCGTCGAAGCGTTCGCCGGCGCGCTTTCGGCGCAGTCGGCAACGATCGGAACGGTCGTGGGCGTCGCGTTACCGCGCTCTGCCGCGACGACGATCGTGCTGCTCGCAATCGTGAAGATCGGGGCCGTGTATCTCCCGCTCGATACGTCGCACCCGCCGGAGCGCTTGGCGCACGCGATCGCCGACGCCGGTGCGGCATTCGTGATCGCGGGCGCCGCGATGCGCGCCCTCCTGCCGGCCGGCGTGCGCGTCGTCGACGTTGCGGCGCCGTTTCCGCTCGAGCCCGCGCCGGTGCGCCCGATCCGAGCGCTCACGCCGGCGGATACGGCGTACGTGATCTATACGTCCGGTTCCACGGGGAAACCGAAGGGCGTGGCGGTTCCGCATCGAGCGGCCGTCAATCTCGCGTTCGCGCGCTTACGGCACGATCCGATCGGCCCGGGCGACCGCGTACTCGCCGCGATCTCCGTCGGCTTCGACGTCTCGATCGGCCAGCTGCTGCTGCCGCTGCTCTCGGGCGCGACGGTCGCGATCGCGAGCGACCTGCGTACGCTCGCCGCGCACGAGTTTTGGGAATTCCTCGAAGCGCGCGGCGTCACGCATGTAAACTCCGTGCCGTCCTTCTTCGAATCGATCCTTGACGCGGCGCCCGCCACGACGTCGCTGCGGCGCATCATGCTCGGCGGCGAGCCGCTCTCGTCCGCGCTCGTGCGCCGTTTGCGCCGCGCGCTGCCGGCGACGGACATCGTCAACATGTACGGACCGACCGAAGCCTGCATCGATGCGACGTGCGCGCCCGTGACGGGGTCCGAAACCGCGGCGGTGCTCCCCATCGGCAGGCCGCTGCCGAATTACCGCGCCTACGTGTTGAACGCGCGCCTCGAACCGGTGGACATCGGCGTCGCGGGCGATCTATATCTGGCCGGCGCGGGCCTCGCGCATGGGTATGTGGGCGCGCCGGCCCTCACCGCGACGCGCTTCATCGCCGATCCGTTCGGCGCTCCCGGCGAGCGTCTGTACGCGACCGGCGACCGCGCGCGCTGGAACGCGGACGGCGCGCTCGAGTTTCTCGGTCGCACGGACGCGCAGGTGAAGGTTCGCGGGCACCGCGTGGAACTCGGCGAAATCGAAGCGGCGCTACGCGCTCATCCGCATGTGGCCGCGGCTGCGGTCGTCGCACAGACGCTTGGCGACGTGCCGTCGCGTCTGGCCGCCTATGTCGTCGCGCACGCCGGCGGCGAAGCGCCGGGTGCCGAGGCGTTGCGCGCGCACCTGGCCGCGCGCCTGCCGGATTACATGCTTCCCGCGGCGTTCGCGACGCTACCCGAGCTCCCGCTCACCGCGAACGGGAAGCTGGATCCGACCGCGCTTCCCGTCATCGCGCGCGACGCCGCATCCGAGGCGCCGTTCGAGCCGCCGCAAACGGAGACGGAGCGCGCGCTCGAGCGCATCTGGGCCGGCGTCCTCGGCGTAGACGCCGCCGGCCGCAACGACGACTTCTTTTCGCTTGGCGGGCATTCGCTCGCCGCGATTCGTTTGATCGCCGCGTGCAACGCGCGCTTCGAGCGGAAGCTCCCGCTGCGTATCCTGTTCGATCGTCCGACGATCGCCGGGCTCGCCGCGGCCATCGACGGCGACATCGGCGAACCCGCAGCATCGTTCGAATCGTCGCTCGTTCCGCTGCGTTCGAGCGGGACGCGAACGCCGCTCTTCTGCGTTCACCCGGCGGGCGGGCACGTGTTCTGCTACGTGCCGCTCGTCAAGGCGCTCTCGCCGGATCAGCCCGTGTACGGGCTGCAAGCGCGCGCGCTCGAAGCGGGCGAGCCGCTCGTGGAATCGATCGAAGACCTCGCCGCCGCGTACGTTCGCGCGATTCGCGCGCGGCAGTCCGCGGGGCCGTACCGGCTGCTCGGCATGTCGTCGGGTGGCCTCGTGGCGTACGAGATGGCGCGGCGGCTGCGGGAATCGGGCGACACCGTCGACGTTCTGGCACTGCTCGACACGTCGGTGCCGGGCACGAACGGAACGTTCGACGAGGTGATGCTCGTGCGTGGCGTCGCCGGCGAATTCGGCGTTGCCGATCTCCTCGCGATCCCGCCCGAGCCTCCGACGCTCGAGGCGCTGTTCGAACGCGCGCGCGCGCTCCGGCGGATCCCGCCGCAGCTCGACCGCGCATTCGCGGATCGCGTCGCTGCGGTCTACCGCAACGCCGTGCGCGCGTGCGATGCGTACCGGCCCGCTCCGTGGGACGGCGCGTTCGCGCTCGTGCGAGCCCTGCGCCGCGAGCGCCCCGGTGACGCGCCGCCGGACTGGTCGCCGTTCGTGACGCCGGACGCGACCTGCATCGACCTCGATTGCACCCACGCGGACTTGATGTCGGACGCGCTCGCGCCGGCGCTCGCGCGGCATCTCGAACCCCTCCTTCGAAGGACCGCGCATGGATCGGAATAGCGACGACTGGGACTACATCGTGCTCGTCAACGACGAAGAGCAGCACTCACTGTGGCCGGAGTTCAAGGACATCCCGCCCGGCTGGAAACGCATCGGACCGCTCGGCGACAAAGCCACGTGTCTCGCGTGGATCGAGGAGCATTGGCCGGACATTCGGCCCAAGAGCATTCGCGGCGACGATTAGTCGCCGCCGAACCGCGCGAGGAGATCGGGCGCCGGCAGCGGCGCGAGCAATGCGAGCGCGCGCGGAGGTCCGCGATAGGCGACCGCGCCCGCGTAACCGGCGTCGAGCGGCAACGCGTGCAGGTTCCAGCGGAACGCGAGTTCCGTATCTCCATCGACGTGCAGGACGCGGGCGGGCTCGCCCGCGATTAGGTTCACGCGAAACCGGTCGAGCGGGGCGGTGAGGCCCGCGCCGGATGCCTTGAGCAGCGCCTCCTTGCGCGTCCAGCACGAAAAGAAGGCGCCGTCGCGTTCGCGTTCGGGCAACGCCGCGAGATCCGCCGCTTCCTCGGCGTGGAAGAATCGCCGCGCGACCGCGTCGCGATCGGGGAGCGTGCGGATCGCTTCGACGTCGACGCCGATCTCGCAGCCGGTTGCGAACGCCGCGAGCGCGAGCCCTCCCGAGTGCGACACGTTGAAGTGCACGCGCGTCGCTCCGGCGATGTGCGGCTTTCCGTGAGCCCCGAGTTCGAAGGCGAGCGTCTCTGGCTCCGCTTTGAGATACGCGCCGAGTAAGAGACGGAGCGCCGCGCGGGAAACCACGAACGCGCGCCGGTCGCGCACGAATCGAAAGCGCGCGGCTCGCGCCGTCTCGTCGTTCGACAGCACGCCTGCGAGACGCGCTTCGGCGGCCTCGCCGACGCCGTCGATGCGAATCGGCCAGACGGTCACTGCATCGCCGGCGAGCTCCTGGATTCGTGGCACCGGCGCTGGCCGACGCTCAGCGGTGCAGGACGACGACCGTCATGCTCCAGGGGGTGAGCGAGATGGAGAAGGGGTTCGAGAGGCCGCCGAGATCTTCCGAGACGGGGCCCGCGAAGATGCCCTTTTGGACTTGGTCGTAGATGGCGCGGTTGTACACGTAGGCCGTCGCGTGGAAGAAGCGCGCCGTCGTGTTGGTGACGCCGAGCGTCGCCGTGACCGTGTTGCTCTTGTCGAGGTTGAAGAGCATGAATGCATAGCCCGCTCCCTGCGTCGCGGCGTAGGCGCGCAGGTCGGGTCGCTCGGAGACATCGGCCGGTAACGCGACGTCGCCGCGATGCGCGAACCTCGACGCTAACAGGTACGCGTTTGCAGGCGGAAAGAGCGTACCCGCGGGGACGTTGCGCGCGTTCGGACAGTTGGAATTTGGAAGGCCGTTCGATATCAGCGCCGAGGCTGCAAAGTTCAGGAGTCCGTACTCGCCGGGATCCAAGGTAAACGGTTGCGCGCAGCCGCCGACCGGTAGGTCCTCCCACGTTTCCGACGCGCCGGCAGCGACGTCTTCCCCCAAGAGCATCCCGAGATACAGGGTCGTCGTGATCGACAAGTTCTGCTGCGAGAGCTGTCCCGTGCCGCCGCTCACGTCCGGCCGGATTTCGACGTTCGTGAGGTTATAGGCGTTGAGTTCCGCTCGCGCTTCGTTCAACTCATGCCGCACGACGAGCGGCGCCTCGTAGAGAAGCTGATGATCGTCGAAGAGACCCGTAAAGCTACTGCCGCCGCAACACGGCACGAGCGGCGGCTCCGGCCAGACGACGTATCCCGGATGCACGCGCGAGAGGACCGTCGCATCCCAAGCGGACGGCGGGTTCGGCGGTCCCTTCGGGTTGGGCTGGATCGCGACGCCGATCGAGATGGACGGATCGACGGCCGTCATCGCGCGCGAGAAGCGGTTGACGATCTTGGCGTAGAGTGCCGGGTCGTCCCGGATCTTCGGCGGCGGTCCGAAATCGGGTTCGTCAAAATCGTACGGGTAGTACCCGATCTGCCAGTAGCGGACGTGATAGTGGTTCACGTTGTTCGCATAGTTGACCCAGGCGGCGCCTTCCGATGGATCGGCGCGTCCGTCGCACGTGGGATTGGTGCCGATCGCGACGTGAATTTCCGGAGCCAAGTGATCGGGCAGCGCTAAGTCGGTCATCAGGTGGTAGAAGTCGCCGGTGTGCGAGAGGTAGTTCACCTGCCCCGGACCGTCGGGCGGACCCGAACAGCCGATGTCCTTTTGCCAGTGGAAGTAGCCGTCGCCGTACGGCGTCAACGCAAACGGAATCGATGCGTACGCGGCGGCGTACATGGGATCGGTGAGGTCGGAGTCCTCTTGCGGAGAGAGCGCTCCGAGCAGATAGGGCGAGATCGGCGGCCCAGGCCGGCCCGCATCCGCGCGAATCTGGGCGCTCTCGGGGCGCGCGCCGGGGAGCAACGATGCGGCGGTAACGATCCGCGGATCGCCCGATTGCCGCACGAGGCGCAGGCCCGCGTCCGTCGTTCCCCCGGCGAGTGCGGCAAACACGAAAATCATGGCGACGATACGCAACGAACGCAACGTTGACATCCCTTTTGGTTGCGGCACCGAAAAAGTCGGGAGCGTTACTTCGGCTCGCGACGGGGCCGAGTCCTCGGTTACGCTTCCGTGGGATCGTCCGCGTCGGCGAGTCGCTCCAAAAGCGCCGTGGCGATGCGGAGCACGTCGCGTTCCGTCGGCGCGAGCGTCGCGTCGATCGCCTGCGTCAGCCACCTCTCGCGATCGCGTACGGTGCGTTGTAGGACGTCGACACCCGACCGCGTGATCGTGATCGTCGAACGTCGCCGGTCGTTCTCGTCGGCGACGCGATCGATCAATGAACGCTCCTCGAGGGTCCGCAGCGTCCGCGTGAGGGATTGGGGTTTGAGCCGCTCCGCCGCGGCGAGCGCGGCCGCAGACGATGGCCCGTCGCGCCAGAGACGCCCGAGCAGGCTCAGACCCGTCGATCCGACCCCGTCGAAATCGTCGTGCCCCCGGAGCCGGCGGTTGAGCCTCGCGAGCGCGGATCGCAACGCGCGAGCCGCCTCGAGTGCATCACCCGAGGGGGTCAAAATGATACGCCATCCGTGCGGAATTAGTCGAGCGAAGATTCGTTCCTCGCGCGAAACGACGCTTGATTTACTACGCTCTGCGTAGTATCCTGCCCGCATGACGACCGCGACATCGACGCTCGACCCGACCCGGCAGCCGGATGCGCCGCGCCGCTTCGACCTCCTGGCCTGGTCGGTGGCGGCCGTCGTCTTCATCGGGCACGCGCTGGTCGCCGGGCGCTACGACGCGTTCCGCAACGAACTCTACTTCATCGTGTGCGGACGGCACCCGGCGTTTGGCTACGTCGACCAGCCCCCGCTCGTTCCGCTCCTCGCCGCCCTCACCCAGGCCGCCGGCGACGACGTCTGGCTCCTCCGTCTCCCGGCCGTCCTCGCCGCGGCGCTCCTCGTGCCCGTGACCGTCGCGTTCGCGCGTCTCCTCGGCGCGGGGACGCGCTCGGCGTGGCTCGCTGCGCTCGCGGCGGCAAGCGCGCCGCTGGTCGTCGCCGTCACGTCGACGCTCACGACCGCGACCTTCGAGCCGTTGGCCTGGACCGTCGTCGCGTACGCGATCGCGCGGGCACTCGTGCGCGATGAACGGCGGATGCTGATCGTCGCGGGAATCGTTGCGGGCGTCGCGGCGCAGGCGAAGTACGGCATCGCGATCTGGCTGATCGCCCTCGGCATCGGTCTCGCCGTGACGCCGGCGCGCCGCCTCTTCTCCGAGCGCGAACTGTGGCTCGGTGCGGCGTGTGCCGTCGTCATCGCACTTCCGAACGTCGTATGGCAAGCCGCCAATGGCTTTCCGTTTCTCGAGGTCGTGCGCAACGACAACGCCGGTAACCTCACGGGCACGATCGTGCAATTCACGCTCGGCCAAGTGTTTGCGGTGAACGTCGTGTTCGCGCCGCTTTGGATCGCGGGTATCGTCGCGCCGTTTGTGCGCCCGGAACTCGCGCGGTTCCGGTTCCTCGCGGGCGCCTTCCTCATCGCTCTGCTCGTCGTGTTCGCAACGCACGGCAAGAGTTATTACACGGTTGGCGCCTATCCGTCGCTCTTCGCGCTCGGGGCTGCGGCGCTCGGCGGGACCCCGCGCTTGCTCGTCGCGGGATGGTCGGCGCTCGCGGCGTTCAACGCGGCCCTCGCGTTACCGCTCGTCGCCCCGGTTCTCTCCCCGGATTCGCTCGCGCGCTACCTCGCGCGCGCCCCGTTCCGTCCACGCCCCGTCGAAGTCGCCGGCTACGGCGCGCCGCTCACGCAGGTCTTCTCCGATGAGTTTGGCTGGCGCGAACTCGAGCGCACCGTGGCCCGCGTCTACCTCAACTTACCGCCGGACGAGCGGCGAAGCGCCGCGATCCTCGCCAGCAACTACGGGGAAGCTGCAGCGATCGACGTGTACGGCGCCGCCGACCATCTGCCCCCGGCGCTCAGCGAACAGGATCAGTACTTTCTCTGGGGCACGCACGGGTACGACGGTTCGCTCGTGATCGCCGTCAACGCCAAACCGCGCTTCTGGGCGCGCGTGTGCGACCGCAGCGACGTAGCCGCGCACTTCGGCGTGCCGTATGCGATGCCGTACGAACGCGACCGGGCGATCGTCGTGTGCCACGGAACGGTGCTGCCGCTCGCGGTCGCGTGGCCGCGCTTCAAACGCTACGGTCTCTAACCAACGGCACGTGACGGAGTAACGATTTCCGAAGCGAACTACGGGCGATGGTCGCCGTCTTGATTTGCCTCGTCGCGATCGTCGTGCTGGTCGCGTTCGCGAATCGCATCGGCGTGGCGTATCCGATCGTGCTCGTGCTCGGCGGGATGGCGCTCGGCTTCGTTCCGCACATTCCGGCCGTTCCGTTTCCCCCGTCGCTCGTGCTCGTGGTGTTCCTACCGCCCTTGCTCTATTGGGAAAGCGTGACGTCGCCCACGAGCGAGTTTCGGTCGAACGCGCTCTGGATTTTCCAACTCGCCTTCGGGCTCGTCATCGTGACGACCGTCGCGGTCGCGTGCGTCGCGCACGCGATCGTACCGGGCATGAGCTGGGGCGTCGCGTTCGTCCTCGGGGCCATCGTCTCATCGACCGACGAACTCGCGTTCGCGTCCGTCGCCGACCGTTTGAACGTGCCGCGGCATATCATCGGCACGATCGAGGGCGAGAGTTTGATCAACGATGCGACGTCGCTGATCCTATACGGGATCGGGATCGCGGCGGTGGTCGGCGCGACGTTCTCGTTCGAACACGCGGCCTGGTCGCTCGTGCTCTCGGTGGCCGAGGCCCTCGCGATCGGCCTCGCCGCCGGGGGCTTGGCGGTGCTGGCCTGGCGTGCGGTCAAGGACGACAACCTGCAGGGCGCGATCTCGATCGTCGTCCCGTTCCTCGCCTATCTGCCCGCGTACTACATCGGGGCGTCCGGCGTGCTCGCGGTCGTGACGACGGGCATCTTCGTCAATCGTTACACGCCGAACGTGCTGCGGCCGCGAGCGCGCGAATTGATCACCGGCTTTTGGGTGACGGTCGTGTTCATCGTCAACGCGTTCATCTTCGTCGCCGTGGGCATCAACTTTCACGGAATTCTGGGCCGCATCACGGACATCTCCGGAGGGCATCTCGTATGGTACGCCGTGGCGGTCGCGGCGACGTGCATCGTGGTGCGCGTCGCCTGGGTCTTCGCGCAAGGCCTGCTCCCGGCCACGAACGAGCCCGAACACGTGGACGGTGAGGCCGATTGGTCGCACGTTGCGATCCTGTCGTGGACCGGGATGCGCGGCGGCGTCTCGCTCGCGGCCGCGCTCGCGATCCCGCTCGCGACGGCCGCGGGGCCGTTCCCCGACCGCGACCTCGTCATCTTCCTGACGTTCGGCGTGTTGCTCGCGACCCTCGTGGGACAGGGTGGAACGCTCCCGGCTCTGATCCGCGCGCTGCACGTCAAAGACGACGGCGCGGACGAGGAAGAAGAGCGCGTGGCACTTGCGGCCACGGCGAGCGTCGCCCTCGCGCGTCTCGACGAGTTCGAACGGAACGACACGGTGCCCGCTCCCGTCCTCGCGCTGCTCCGTAAACGTTTCGTCGCGCAAGAGCACGAGTTCGGTGCCGCCGGGGACGATGCGGCCCACCCGATGCGGCTCTATCGCCAGGCCTTGTGCACCGTTTTGGAAGCGCAACGCCACGAGGTCGTGCGGCTTCGCGGCGAGGGCCGCATCGACAACACGGTGTTTCGTCGGATCCAACGCCTGCTCGATCTCGAGACCGCGCGGATGGAGTTGCTCGGCACGACCGGTCAATCCGACATCGAAGGTTAACCGATGGCGTTCTTACGGCGACCGTGCGAATCGGCGGGCGAAACGGTCCGCGCTCCGGTGCAAACGTCGGGTGCTGCGACGTGGGTGCTGATCGTGGCGATCGCCGGTTCGAGCATGACGTTCATCGACGCCAATGCGGTGAGCGTCGCGTTGCCGGCAATGCAGCGCGAGCTCAATGCCGACGCGGCAGATCTGCAATGGGTCGTCGAGGGTTACGCGCTCTTTCTATCGGCGCTGATCTTGATCGGCGGATCGCTCGGTGACATCTTCGGGCGGCGGCGCATCTTCGTGGCGGGCATCGTTCTCTTTGCGCTCGCGTCGCTTGCCTGCGCCGCGTCGCGCAGCGTTCTCGTGCTCGACATCGCGCGCTGCGTGCAAGGCGTCGGCGGTGCGCTCGCGACGCCGGGCAGCCTCGCGTTGATCAGCTCGAACTTCTCGGACAGCGACCGCGGGCGCGCGATCGGAACGTGGTCGGGTTTCGCCGCGATCACGGCCGCGCTCGGCCCCCTCCTCGGCGGATGGCTCGCGCAACACGCCTCGTGGCGCTACGTCTTTCTCATCAACGTCCCGCTCGCCGTCTTCGTCGTGATCGCCGCGTTCGCGCGCGTGCCCGAGAGCCGTGACGAGGCGGCGAAACGCTCGATCGACGTGACGGGTGCTCTCCTCGTCACCTCGGCACTCGCCGCTTTGACGTTCGGCCTCATCCGTTTGCAGGTAGCCGGAACGGACCTCGCCGGTGCGATCGCGGCGGGAAGCGGCGTCTTGCTCCTCGGCGCGTTCGTGTTCTGCGAGGCTCGCGAGTCGGCGCCGATGGTGCCGCTCGCAATCTTTCGAAATGCGACGTTCTCGGGGGCGAACGTCTATACGTTCTTCCTCTATGCCGCGCTCGGCGGAAGCTTGTACTTCGTTCCGTTCGATCTGCAAAACATCCAGGGATACTCCCCGACGGCCGCCGGCGCCGCTATGTTGCCGTTCATCATCATCATGTTCGCGTTATCGCGCTGGTCCGGATCGCTCGTCGCGACGACCGGCGCCCGAGTCCCGCTCATCGTCGGCGCCGTCGTTGCGGCCGTCGGGTTTCTCGCATACGCGCGCGCGGCCGCGGGCGGTTCCTATTGGACCACGTTCTTTCCGGCGTCGGTCATCCTTGGCTTCGGCGGCGCGCTCTTCGTCGCTCCACTCACCACGACGGTCATGGAAGCCGGCGACGCGAAACACGCAGGCCTCGCCTCGGGCATCAACAATGCCGTCTCACGCGTGGCCGGGCTGCTCGCGATCGCGGCGCTCGGAATCGTGTTGCTCGCCAGCTTCTACGGCGAGTTCGACCGCGTCGTTCCGGCGTTGCACGTCTCGGTCCGGACGCAGCAGCTTCTCGCGCGCGATCGCGAGGCGCTCGGAACCGGCAAGCCACTTGAAGCGCTTGCCGAGCCGGATCGCACGGCGGTGAACGATCTGCTGCGCCGTTCCTACACGCTCGGATTCGAGCGCGTCATGGCGATCTCGGCGGCGCTCGCGTTGCTCGCCGCGCTGGTCGTGGTTCCCACCGTGCCGTCGCGCGTGCGGTCGCGTGTGAATCGATGAAATGCGGAACAGACATCCGGAATGAATGAGCCGGACGAGTCTCCATCCGGGGCGGCGATCATGCTCGCCCTCGTCGCCGCGCTTGGCGGCTTCTTATTCGGTTACGATAGCGCGGTCATCAACGGCGCGATCACGGCGATCGGGGCGCAATTCCAGGCGAGCCCCGCGGCGCTCGGGCTCACGGTCTCGTCGGCGCTCATCGGCGCGGCCGCGGGCGCTCTCGGGGCGGGTCGCATCGGCGATCACTACGGCCGGCTCGTGGCGATGCGTATTGCGGCCGCGTTGTTTCTCGTGAGCGCCATCGGGTCGGGCCTTGCAAACGGGCTACTCGTGCTCGCGCTGTTCCGCGTGCTCGGCGGCGTCGCCGTCGGGATGGCCTCCGTTATCGCGCCCGCATACATCGCCGAAGTGTCGCCGGCTGGTTCGCGCGGCCGGCTCGGATCGCTGCAGCAGCTCGCGATCGTCTCCGGCATCTTTCTCTCGCTGCTGGTCGACTACGCGATCGCCGCGTCGGCGGGCAGCTCGCACGCCGTCTGGTTCGGCGGCTTGGAGGCGTGGCGCTGGATGTTCGTCGCGATGGTCGTGCCGGCGCTCGCGTACGGCATCCTCTCCTTCGCGATTCCGGAGTCGCCGCGACAACTGCTCGCCGAGGGCAAGATCGCCGAAGCGCAGGAGGTGTTGCGTCGCGTGCTCGGCGAGCGCGGGCTCGCGGCGAAGGTTACGCGGATTCGCGAGTCGCTCTCGGCCGATCGCGAACCGAGCTGGCGCGACCTCCGCGGCCCTGCGCTCGGCCTGTTGCCGGTGGTCTGGGTCGGCATCGGACTCTCCGTGTTCCAACAGTTCGTCGGAATCAACGTGATCTTCTATTACTCGAGCGTGCTCTGGCAAGCCGTCGGATTTTCCGAACGAAACTCGCTGATCATCACGGTCATCACGAGCGTCGTCAACGTGCTGACGACGATCGTCGCGATCTCGCTCATCGATCGCTGGGGACGCCGGCCGCTCTTGCTCGTCGGTTCCGCCGGCATGGCCGTGACGCTCGGTATCCTCGCGTTCGTCTTCGGCTTCGCCCCGCTCGATTCGAGCGGCCAGCCGCATTTGATGGGGTCGGCAGGGCTCGTAGCGCTCGTATCGGCCAACGTGTACGTGTTCGCCTTCGGCATGTCGTGGGGGCCCGTCGTGTGGGTCTTGCTCGGCGAGAAGTTTCCGAATCGCATTCGCGCGGCCGCACTCTCCGTTGCGGCGTCGGCGCAGTGGATCGCGAACTGGGTGATCTCCACCACGTTCCCGATCTTGAAGAACGCGGGGCTCGGACTCGCGTACGGATTGTACGCAACGTTCGCGGTGCTGTCGTTCGTGTTCGTCTGGCGGTTCATCCAAGAGAGCAAGGGGCGCGAGCTCGAAGATAGCGATAGCGAACTCGCGGTCGCATCGTGATCGCCCGTGCGATGCGCGCTGCCGCGCTCGGGCTCCTCGGCTTGGCCGCGTTGGCCGGTCGCGCCGCGGCGCAAACGCACGCCTCGCCGCCACCCGCTGCACCGTCGCCGAGCCCGCCGGCCTTCGCCGGCTTGCTCGGCGATTTCGGCGACGGCGAGCGTGCGCAACTTGCAAAGCGCGGGCTGACGCTGAACGGCCATTTCGTGACCGAGAGCGCCGCAAACCTCAGCGGCGGATTGCCGCTCGGAGGCACCGCGCACCAGCGCGGCACCGCGATCTCGAGCGAGTTCGGTTTCGGCTTCGATCTCGACTTCGATAAGCTCGAAGCGGGCAGCGGTGCCGGCATCCTCCACTTCCTGCTAACCACGCGGTTCGGGAGCAATCTCTCCTCGCAGGCGATCGGTAATCTCGCTTCGGTCGAGGAGATCTACGGCGACGGCCAGACGACGCGCATCACCTACCTCGACTACGAGCAACCGCTGCTCGGGAAGCGCTTGAACCTGCGGTTCGGAAAATACAACCAGCAGAACGATTTCATCGCGGGCTCGACGTACTGGGGCGGTAACCTCTACTGCTTCTATCAGAACAACAACATCTGCGGAACGCCGGCCGGGATTCCGAACGACAACGGCGCGTTGCCGAACGGTTCGGAAGGTTACACGTACTACCCGTCATCGGAATGGGGAGCCCGGCTGCGCGCCAACCTGACCCGCGACCTGTACGTGCAGGGCGCGGCGATCCAGGGGAATCCGATCGTCAACAATGCGAACGGCGGTCTCTATCTCGGTTTCAACGGCGGCACGGGAACGGAGCTTCCGGCCGAGATCGGGCTGACGTTACGCGACCGCGCCGGAAGCCCGATCGGGAACGTGCGGGCCGGCGGATATTTCGATACGTCGAACGTGCAGGACTTCGCAACGCGCGGCATCGGCGCGATAACGCTCGGCCCGAACGAGGCATCCCAAGCGGGGCTCGCGAGCAACGCGGCGGCGCTCGCGTCGATCGTCACGCGGTACGCACGCGGCCGCTCGGGCGCGTACGTGCAAGTGGACCATCTGCTCGCCGGGAGTTCCAACCCGGGCGCGACGGGCACGGCGATCTTCGGTTCGTTCGAGTACGCCGACCCGCAGACGTCGCTAATCGGCACCATGTACGACATCGGCGTCGTGCGGCACGGAACGTTCCGGGGACGCGAGCGCGACACGATCGCGGCTGGCTTCGCGTCGGACGACTACAACGTGCGCCTGCAGCGGCTGGAGCGGACGCTACAGTCCGAAGGATACGCGGTGCCGAACACCACGCAAGACCAAGTGGTCGAGTTGACCTACGGCTACGCGGCGGCGTCGTGGTTCACCCTGCGGCCCGGCATGCAGCTGGTGATCGATCCCGGCGGCGTGAAGGCGAATCCGGGGGCGGGCGTCGTGAATCCGCCGCGTAACGCGCTCGTCATCGATCTCGGCGGATACTTCACGCTTTAGCCTGCTAGCACGCCGCTGTGCCGCTGCAACCGCGCGCCCGATTCCGGCGTCACTTTCTTTTGATGTCGTATTCGTTTCGCGTTGCCTCGCTCGGCCTCGTCCTCTTCCTCGGTTCGGCCGCCTCCGCGGCCGTCGCGTCGCCCGCAATCGGCCGCCCCGCCCCGTCGTTCGCGTTGACGACCGTCGACGGGCGCGCCGTCACGCTCGCCAGTTTTCTCGGCAAGACGCTCGTGATCAACGTGTGGGGCTCGTGGTGTCCGCCGTGCCGCCTCGAGACGCCGGACCTCGTGGCGGAAGCCGACGCTCAGCGTCGTAACGGCGTCGCCTTTCTCGGCATCGACACGACGGAGACCGCCGCGGTCGTGCGCGCGTATGCGGCCGCGAAGGGGATCGCGTATCCGCAGGTTGCGACGACGAGCCGGTCGGCCTTCGCGCGCGACTACGGGATCACGAATTATCCGACGACGATCGTGATCGATCCGAGCGGCATCGTGCGCGCGGTGCACGCGGATAACATCTTGCCGCGCCCGCAACTCCACGCGTACATCGTTGCCGCGGCGCGCGGGGAGACCGCGCCGCTCGCGAGTGCCGAGCAGCAGAAGCTCGACGCGCTGCTCGCTCCGGGCCGCTTCGCGTTCGACGGCGATCCGGCGACGGTGCTCGCCAACGTGCGCGCTGCGGAGCAGGCGATCGAGGATGCCGATGCCGAGCTCGACGACGCGATGATCGATCCGGCGCGCGATCACGATCTGATCGCGACCCACGCCGAAGAAGACGCGCTGCGCATCCGGGCGATCGCCGCCTTGGAGCCGAACGCGCAAGCGCCCGCCGACAAGGCGCTCCTCGCGCGGTTGCAGGGCGACCGCGCGGTTGCCGAAGCGCGGTTCGCGGACGCGGTGACATCGTACGAAGCCGCACTCGCGATCGACAGCAGCGACCGCAGCGCGCTGTCGGGTCTCGCATACGCGCTGTCGGAAACCGGCGACGACGCGGGCGTGGTTCGCGTCGATACACAGATCGTCGCGCTCTTTCCGTCGTATTCAACCGAGATCGCGCTCGCACGCGCGAACGCCGCGGTCGGCGACCGCGCGGCGACGCTGGCCGCGATCGACGCGGCGATTCCGCTCGCCGCCAAACGGTCGCCCGCCGCACTCGCCTGGGCGCACCTCTATGCGGGCCGCGCGGCGGTGCAGGTGCACGATGCGGCGCGGGCGCGCGCGGAGTTCGTCGCGGCGGAAGCCGCCGCCGAGAGCGTGCCGCGCGACAATCCGCGCTACACGTGGTATCTCGAGCAATCGCAAGAAGCGCTCCTCGCGCTCGGCCTCGACTCCGGATCCCGCCCCGCGACGGCCGTCACGATCGCGCCGTGGACCGGCCCCGATCTCCCCGGCTCCGTCGCGAGCACGTACAAGTATCGCGTCGCGCTGAGCGGCGTTCCCGGACGTGCCGTAACCTTGCACGCGAGCGGATTGCCGAAACGTTGGATCGCTTCGTTTTGCACCGACCGCGTGTGCGCGCCGTTCATGGTTCGCACGACGATCCCGCCGTCCGGCGTCAAACTCCTCGAGTTCCAAGTGATCCCCGACGTCCCGAACGGTAGCATGCATCCGACCGTGCGTATCGACGCGACGTCGAGCGGCGAGAAGAGTTCCACGAGCACGACCGTCGCGTAGCTGCGCGGAGTGTCCGGCGTCACACGACGCTTCGAGATGGTCAGCTTCGCAAGCGGACGATAACCCACGTATGATAGTCACCGCCGTCGCCCTCGTAGCCGCCGTGAACTTGTTATCCGCAGCATCTGTCGGTCCGGGATCCCCCGCGCCGGCCAAAGAACCGTTGATTCGGATTTCTCCGACCGCTACCGTGGTCACGCGCGTCGCCGACGCATCGACCATGCTCGCGACGATAAACGCCGAACGCTCGTCGCGCGGGGTCGCGCCGCTCGTCATCGATGCGCGGCTGAGCGCGCTCGCGCTAGCCCACGCCGACGATATGGGGAAGCGGAGCTATTTCGGTCACGAAACGCCCGAAGGGCTCAGTCCCTTCGAGCGCATGGATGCCGTGCACTACCCGTACTCGTACGGCGGCGAAAACATCGCGCTCGATCAAAGCGTCGCCGCGGCCGACAACGCATTTTGGAAGTCGGACGGCCACCGCGCGAACATTCTGGAGACACATTTCGGACACATCGGGCTCGCCGCCGTCGCGGTGACCGACGGCGAACTGTTCGTCGAGGAATTCAGCAACTAAAGCGAGAGTGCCCGGCGTGCCTCCGCGGCGATCTCTGCCGACGTGTAGGCGTGGCCATTGATGCCCCAGCCGCCGTCGGGCGCCTCGGCGATCAAGACCCACGTGCGGGCGGCAATCCCGGGGTCGCCGGCCGCCGTCGCCACGATCGAGGTTAGCTCGGCGACGACGCCGAGTTTCTTGTCGCGATCCAGCACGCCGGCCGGCGTCAAGATTTGGACGCGCACGCTCCGGTTGTCGCCGGCCGCGGTCGACAGCGCATCGGTCGGGAGTTCGTGGACGAACGCGGCCGTGTTGTCGAGGAAGAGCGGGATTTCCGGCACTTTCTCCCAGCGCATCAGGGCGGCTGCGAGGTCTTTCGTGAGCGCGCGCTTATCGGCGAACGTGCCCGCGACGGCGTAGACGTCGATCATCGGCATACCGGGGTCCCTCCAAGAAATATGATGGTCGTCATAGCGACGCGCCACAAGCATGCCCTATACTGACCGTCATAGTCAAGGGGGCCGCGTGACCAAAGACAGCCGGTCCAGCATGGTACGGAGCGCCGCGACGCTCATCGGAACGCACGGGATGAACGCCACCTCGTTTTCCGACGTGGTGGCGGACAGCGGCGCGCCACGCGGGTCGATCTATCACCACTTTCCGGAGGGCAAGCGACAGCTCGCCGAGGAGGCGGTGCGCTACGTGACGGACCGGGTGCTCGCCCATCAACGCACGTGCCCCGCGGCGACCCCGGCCGAGGTGGTCGGCTGGTTCGTCGCGATGTGGCGCCAGGTCGTGACCGCCTCGAACGCGACGGCGGGTTGCACGGTCGCCGGCGTCGCGGTCGACTCGGAGCCCGGCGACGGCGGGCTCATCGACATCGTTCGGGGGTCGTTTCGCTCGTGGATCGATCTCTTGGCGGGGCAACTCGAATCGGCGGGGCTGCCCGCCGTCCGCGCGCGTTCGATCGCCGTTGCGACGCTCGCCGCCATGGAGGGTGCTCTCATTCTCTGCCGCGCGGAGGGAAGCGTGGAACCGTTCGATGCGGTCACCGCCGAATTGGTGCGCTCGGTGAACGCTTGACTGGGCTCGCCCGGCGACGGATGCTTTGATCTCAGCTCGAAAAGGAGCCCGCCTGTGTCCGCCGATCCCGCCATCCGCGTCCACGCGATCATGCTGGGCGTCACCGATATCGAACGCTCCAAGGCGTTCTACACGGAGAAGCTCGGCTTCGCGCTGCAAGGCGCGTTCGGCGACTTTGCGTTCGTCGACGCCGGCGGCACCATGCTCGTCCTCAGCGCGCAACTCGCGCGGACCCGGCCGGGCGGCGCGCCGGAGCCGGTCGAGATCGTGCTCGGAGTCGACGGCGTGACCGCGGCGTACGACCGCTTCCGCGAACGCGAGGTCGCGTTCCTAAACGAGCCGCACCAGATCGATGCCGCCAATCACGGCGCGAATTTCGAAGACCCTGACGGCCACCTGTTCTCGCTCTACGGACCACTGTAACGGTCGAGCGAGGCCCCGGCGGGAATCGAGCGTGGCTACGGGGCCGGCCGCGCCGCGCCCGTTTACGCGACCGTTTCCGGCTGCTTCACCACGCGCAGGTAGGGCTTGACGGTTTTCCAGCCTTCGGGGAAACGGAGCTTCGCGTCTTCGTCGCTGACGGCCGGCGTGATGATCACGTCTTCGCCGTGCTTCCAGTTCACCGGCGTCGCGACTTTGAACTTATCGGTAAGCTGCAGCGAGTCGATCGTGCGCAAGAGTTCGGCGAAGTTGCGGCCGGTGCTCGCGGGGTAGGTGAGAACGAGCCGGACTTTCTTGTTCGGATCGATGACGAACACGGAACGCACGGTCGCCGTCGTATCCGCGTTCGGATGGATCAGATCGTAGAGCGTCGAGACCTTGCGGTCGGCGTCGGCGAGCAGCGGAAAGTTGACGGGGGTTCCCTGCGTTTCGCCGATGTCGCCGACCCATTGGCGGTGCTTCTCGAGCGAATCGACCGAGAGGCCGATGATCTTGACGTTGCGCTTCTCGAACTCGGGTTTCAGGCGAGCGGCCTCACCGAGTTCGGTCGTGCAGACGGGCGTGAAGTCCGCCGGGTGGGAGAAGAGCACGGCCCAGTGGCTACCGATCCAGTCGTGAAAGTGGATCGGACCCTCCGTGGAGTCTTGGGTGAAATCGGGAGCGATGTCTCCGAGTTGAAGCGACACGTCGTCGGCCTTTCTTGCGGAAGAGAAAAACAAAAAACCCTCGCGACGGCGAGGGTCCTACGGGTCCGGGCGCGAGCCCGGCATCACGTGCAAACCCTAACCGCCGCCTTGAGCGAGGCGACAGCAACAGACGTCGGCGAGACGGCAGGCTTGCAGCACGCCGAGAGCTTACCACGCGCGGCAGCCGCGGTCAAATTGCCGGAGGTCCAGGCGGCCGGCGGCCCTGTCGAAAAGTGTCCCGCATGCGGAATTTCATCCAGGTGACCCCGTTCATCAACGTCGCGTCGCTCGATGAGGCGCTCGCGTTCTTCTGCGACCTCCTCGGCTTCGAGGTGCGCTATCGCATGGACGACTACGCTTACGTGCACCGCGAAACGGTCGGCGTCAGGCTGTTCGAAAGCGCGGAGGATGTCGCGGCTCGACCGGGTGACGCCCGCTTCGCCTACTACGTCGACGTTCTCGACGTCGATG
>Ga0302279_10002986_pt1 | contig 21668 bp, 24 predicted proteins | sample III_Bog_N3_3_FD_194541 | JGI IMG/M metagenome (GOLD analysis project Ga0302279, IMG submission 194541) | Peat permafrost microbial communities from Stordalen Mire near Abisko, Sweden - III_Bog_N3_3 | ecosystem: Environmental > Terrestrial > Soil > Wetlands > Peat | place: Sweden: Abisko...
CACGCCGGGGGGGGGGGGCGCAACCAGACCCCGCGCCAAGCCGGGGGCACCGGCCGCCGTCGTTATGATTGGGCGTCGTCTAAGCATCGCATCGATGCAACCGTCAACGGCTGGTCGCGATGTCACACCCGGTCACGCCACCATCATGGACACCCGGGCGGCCGTCTCAGTCCATATCAAAGCCGTTCTGACGAGCCCGTAACAGGCCCGTCACCCCGCCCCGAAGATCGCAAACACCTTGTTGGCATTCAGCACATAGGTCTCGGCCAGGTCGGTCCACACCGCCCGCTGTCCCAGCGCATCCATCGCCCCGGCCAGGCACACCCAGTTCAGCAGCTCCTGCTGGCCGGCATCCTCCAACTGCGCCGTCGTCAGGTCCCGCCACCGGCTGAACTGCCCGTCGCGCAGTTCCTGATAGCGCGCCCGGTCGGCCTCCATGTCCGGCCAGACGTAATGGTTGCGCGCGGTGAGGAAAGAATGCGACCAGCTCGACGACGCCACCAGCGCCACCCGCCAGGGCGAGGCCGCCAACGCCCGCCCCGCCGCGGCCCCCAATGCGAAGCACCGCGCCGCGGTCGGACCCGGCGGGTCGGGTTCGTCGGAGCCGGTGCCGTCGATATGCGCGAAGGCCCCGCGCTTCGAGATGGTGGAGGACCCGTAGCAATTCACATGAAACGGCACCACCGGCCAGGGCAGGCCCCGCCGGTCGTAGTCCAGCAGCAGCAACGCATTGATGAAGGCGTGCGGCAGGCCGGCCTCGTGGCGCATGGTATAGGCGTAGGACACGTCAAAACCCTGCTCGATCAGCGCGCCGGCGAGGTAGCGCCCCGCCGCTTTGTGACCGAGCGTATGGATGACCGTGTCGTTCGGTTCGCCCCAGGCGTTCGTCGCTTTGCCCATGCGGGCATAGGGGCGGGACTCGATGTTATCCAGCGCGAAGACGCAGAACGGGGCGACGCCGTCCTCGCGGAAGTTTTCATACTGGTCGTCCCCCCAGACCAGCACCACGTCCGGATTGAACGCATCCAACGCCGAGCGGACCGTGCGGAAATCGTCGATCAGCCGTTGCCGGTGCGGCGGCGCGGCGAGGCCGGCCTGATGCGCCGCCCATTCCTGGCGCATCGGTTCAGGCCAGCCGGCGGGGTCGCGATACGCCGGGGAAACGTGCGGGCTGCGCATCACCCGCTCCAGAATGCCGGCCATCCGTTCGTCGGTGCCCAGCAGCGGGGGCGAATGCGTGACCCCCAGTCCAAGAATTTCGGCCATCGGCGTGTCCTCCATGGTCTGGTTGTTGGGGGCAGGATAGGCACTGCGCCGCGGTCAGGGGAAGTGCTTCCCCGCCCCGCCTCTTGCCCTGCCCCCGTTCGGCTGGCAGGAACCGCCGTCGATGACCCCTGCCCCTCCCGCGGTGCCGCATCTGGACCGTATCGCCCTGATCGCGGTCCTGCTGACCCCGTTGCTGCTGCTGCACGCCCACGGCATCGCCGAGGGAACGATCGCCGTCGCCGGCCTGTGCTTCCTCGCCCGCTCCGCCCTGGCCCGCGACTGGGCCTGGCTGCGCACAGGCTGGTGGCGGGTGGGCCTGGCCTGGTGGGGCTGGCTGGTGGTGTGCTCCCTGCCCGTCCCCGCGCTGGGGCTGGGCGAGGGCGGACGGCATTCGCTGCTTCAGGCCCTGGCCACCATCCGCTTCCTGATCTTCGCCGTCGCGCTGGAGCACAGTATCCTGCGCACCGCCGCCGCCCGCCGCTGGCTGTTCGGGCTGGTCGCCGCCGCCGCGATCTACATCGAGGCGCAGTCGCTGATCCAATGGCTGTTCGGCCGCAACCTGTATGGCGACAAGGCCGCCTGGGGTGACGTGCTGACGGGGCCGTTCGACCGGCCCCGCGCCTCCGCGCCGCTGGCCCGCCTGCTGCTGCCGGTCCTGCCGCCGGCCATGACCCGCCTGCTCGGCCGGCCGGGCGTGGCGCCGAAACTTGCCGCCGCCGTGCTGCTGGTGGTCGCCCTGAGCATCCTGATCCTGATCGGCCAGACCGTTCCCGTGCTGCTGGCCTGCTTCGGGCTGGCAGTGACCGGGCTGCTGCTGCCCCGCCTGCGCCCCGCGGTGCTGGCCACCGCTGTCGCGGTCGCGGTGCTGATCCCCGGCCTGGTGGTGATCTCGCCGCCCACCTACGGCCGGCTGGTGTCCCGAGCCCAGCACATCACGGAAAACTTCGCGACCAGCCAATATGGCGAGCTGTACGCGCGTGCGCTGGAGATCGGGTTGCGCAACCCGCTGACCGGCCTCGGTTTCGACGGCTTCGGCACCGGCTGTCCGGAACCGGAATATTTCCGCCCCAGCTTCGACCACAGCCTGCCGGACGGGGGCGGTGCGAAGATCTGCTGGGACCATCCGCATAATTTCTACTTCCAGGCGCTGGACGATGGCGGACTGCCGGGTCTCGGCCTGTTCTGCCTGCTGGCGCTCGCCTGGCTGGCGCCCCTGACCCGCGACCTTTGGCGCAACCCGAACCCCTTGCGAGTCGGGTTGTTCGCCACCATGTTCGTTCAGCTCTGGCCGGTGCAATCGACCACCGCCTTCACGTCCATGCCGATGGGCGGCTGGTTCTTCCTGCTGCTGGGCTGGGCGTTAGCCGAGACGCGCCTCGTCCACCCACCGCCGTGACCGTCGCCGTGGTGCAGCCACTGCCCGGCATCGGCGACATGATCTGGCACCTGCCGCATATCAGAGCGATTGCGGCCCATGTCGGCGGACCGGTGACATTGGTGGCGAAACCGCGTTCGGCTGCCGACCAGATTTTTCGGGCCGAAACGACCGTCGGGGATGTGATGTGGCTGGACCGCAATCCGGAGCGGCGGCGCGGCCGGCACGACGGCGCCGGCGGTTTCCTGCGTGCGGTCGCGACGCTGCGGGCCCGGCGCTTTTCGGCGGTCTATGTGCTGCATCACAGCGCCACAATCGCTGCCCAGGCCATGCTGGCGGGCATCACGGACCGGTTCGGCTACGGCTTCGGCCTGCAGCGGCTGTTCCTGAACCGCGGCCCCTTCCTGCCGGGACCGTCGCTGCGGCTGCATCCCTTCGACCAGGCCACCGCCTGGCTGGCCGCCGCCGGCATCCCGATGGCCGAGGCGGAACCCATCCTGCCCACCACGGCCGCCGCCCGCGAGACGGTCCGCCAACGGCTGGGCGAGGCGCCCGGACGGGTGGTCGCGGTCGGTATCGGCAGTTCCGAACCCTACAAGCAATGGGGCGCGGCACGCTTCGCGATGCTGGCAGACAGTCTGCTGGATGATGCGCCCGGCCGGGTGGTGCTGATCGGGGGACCAGCGGAGGCCGATCTGGCGCGCGAAATCCAGACTCTGTCCCGCCACGGCGGTGATCGGATCGTGACCGCGATCGGCTGGGACCTGGCCGAGATCGCCGCTTTGTGCGCGGCGAGCGCGTTCTATGTCGGCAACGATACCGGGGTGATGAACATCGCCGCTGCGGTTGGACTGCGCAGCTACGGGCTGTTCGGCGGCACGCCGCCGTTCCACCACAGCCGCCGCATCGTCGCGATCACGCCGCCAGACGGCTCGGTCGCCTCCGGCGATCCCACCGGCATGGCGCGGATCACCCCCGAGACGGTGCTGCGCGCGATCCGAACGGGCTGATCAGTCGCAGGGACAGCCGAGTGCAGGGCTGTCGTCGCCACGCACCAGTTGGTGGTCGATCCATTCGGCGACCAGCCGGCGCGCCTCGTTGATCGAGGCCTCGGGGTGGTGGATGCGGTACAGCGCGGTGCAGGCCTGGAAGGCGGACAGGTCGTCGGATCCGATCTGTCGCAGTTCGGAATAGGCGGTCAGCACTGCCCGCTCGCATCGGCGAGCTGTTCCCGTCTCGTGCCCCATGGCCGGGCGATCTCCTTAGCTGCGAATGATTCTCATCTTGGGGCAAAGGATATCTATCCCGGAGTGGAACGGCAATAGCGTTTGGCACATGGCAGTCGGGCGGCTGGGGTGGCGGGCGGGTCTGGCAGCATTGTGATTGGCGGAGCGATTGACGCTGTGGCTTCAGCCACCACTGTTATGCCCGGACAATTGATCAGGTCGCTGGCGGGCACAAAGATCGATCACAGAATATTTCGGGACGTAACGTTGTCAGTCTGTGTAGCGCCGGCAATCGAGTACGTTGAGTATTTTTAAGGCATAAGTCGCATTTTCGACCATTTTCGCATCCACTATGGCGCTTGGAGGCCAGAATGCGGGCGTCGGCCATGGCACAACCTTTGCTGAATCGTCCGGGGACTCAATCGATAAGCCGAACGCCGTTAGCAGTTTGTTAACCCTTTTATGACAAAATGGTCTTGACACGCGAAGGGAACAACACGACCATGCGAACGCCTCGAATCGAAACACCTCACGAAAACAACCGCTTACAGGGGGTTCGTTATTTTGTCCATCAGGCAGTCCCCCCCTTGTTTAATCCCTGGCGCCCCGAGGCACCCGAAAATTTGTGCTGGCTCACGGCCATCGGTTCGCCATCTTTTCCCGTTCACCGGTCTAAAGAACCGGAATACGTAGGCATACCGTCGTGGCGAATGGCTCAACGGGAGGTTCCGCGCATGCAACCCTGTATGGCCCGTTCCATCGGAAGCGATCCCCCACCCAGACTGACGCCGATGCCCGAAAACAGATGTCATCCGGAGAAATCTGGGGTAAACCGTCGATCTACAGCAACCAACCATCGGTCAAAGCCTATCACGGTGCCCTTCCCCCACACGACCATGGCATCGAATTCCTCACCCCTGTCGCGCCATCGCCGGGGAGCCATCCCCATGACGTGTTTTGGTATGCGGGGACCCCGGGCGTGGTCTTGCGCCGGGACAACGGGAACGATTTCGCGGTGATCGCGGTCACCATCACACGGCACGCTTAGCCGCGATCGGGTGGACACCATGGCAATGAAACGCATACCCTCCCATCAACTCGGCCCGGTCGATCTTGTGCCACGCGCGCTCGTTCGCCGCTCGGTCGCGTACCTGACCGATCGTCTCGGGATCGCGTTCGACCGCGACACCGACGATCTCGATGCGTTCAGCGCCGCCTGGTTCCGGCTGGACAGCCTCACGTTCGGGTTCCTGCATCACGACGGCGAGCCGGCAGACACCACCGGCCTTTATCTGGATCGCAATCTGGCGCCGGCGGAGGCTCACAAGGCCATCACGAAAATTTTGCGGAAATTCAATATCCCACCGGACGACCTGGCTTGGGAAGAAACCGAGAATCTCCAGCACCTGCCCGCCTGACCTGACTACCCCACCCCGAACACGGCACTGTCCGCCGCCGACAGGCCCCACGCGGCCAGAGTGTCGCGCGCGGCGACGCTGCCGGGCGGCTTCGGATGGCCCAGCGGCGTGCCGCCGAAGCGAGGCGCGGGGGCCGGCTGGCGGTGGCCGCCAACCTCGATGAAGGCGTCGCGGGCGACATTGTGCGGATGGTCCGCTGCCTCGTCCATCGACAGCACGGGGGCGAAACAGACATCGGTGCCTTCCAGAATGCGGCACCAGTCCTCGCGCGTGCGCGTACGAAACAAAGCCGTCAGCCGGTCCTTCACCGCCGGCCATTGCGTCCGGTCCATCTGTTGCGGCATCGAGGCCGGATCGATCTCCAGCCGTTGCAGCAGCTCCGCGTGGAATTTCGCCTCGATCGAGGCGATCGAGATATAGGTTCCCGGTTCGGCGCATTCATAGACTTCGTAGTAATAAGCACCGGAATCGAGCTGGTTCTCGCCGCGCGGCGCGCTCAGCCGGCCGCCGGCTTTCATGGCATAAATCGGTGTCATCAGCGACAGCGCGCCATCGACCATCGCCGCGTCGACGACCTGCCCCGCACCCGTACTACGCGCCGAAATGATCGCGGCAAGCAGGCCGGTGACGAGATACAACGCGCCGCCGCCGTAATCGCCCACCAGGTTCAGCGGCGGCGTGGGCTTCTGGCCCTTGCGGCCGATCGCATGCAGCGCGCCGGTCAGCGCGATGTAGTTCAGGTCGTGCCCCGCGGCGAGCGCCAGCGGCCCCTCCTGACCCCAGCCGGTCACCCGGCCAAACGCCAGCCGCGGATTGCGCTTCAGGCACACATCGGGACCCAGGCCGAGGCGTTCCATGACGCCGGGCCGAAATCCCTCGATCAGAGCGTCGGCGCTTTCGATCAGCTTCAGCACCGCGGCCACCACCGCCGGCTGCTTCAGATCCACCCCCACCGCCGCTCGGCTGCGTTTGGTGAACTCGAATTGTTCCGGCAGCACCACCCCCAGGTCACTGGGACCGGGCCGGTCCAGGCGCAGCACGGTCGCCCCCATATCCGCCAGCATCGTGGCGGCCAGCGGTGCGGGGCCGATTCCCGCGAACTCGACGATCTTGACGCCTGCCAGGGGTCCCATGCGCGTTCCTCCGTTCCCGCCGCCATTCTTGCGGCCGGCGGCGGGTTCGGCAACCGGGGGCTGCACCGCTTGGGCGCGAGCGCGAATGCCAGGCAGAGTCGCGCCGAGTCATGATCGCGCGTCGGCTTACGCGACCCGGGACGATCCGGCGAACTGATCGAAGGCCTCCAACGCCTGTGCGGCATACATCACGCTCGGGCCGGCCCCCATGTAGATCGCCATGCCCATCGTTTCGAGCACCTCGGCACGCGATGCCCCATGCTTCAGCGCAGACTCTGTATGGAAGGCAATGCAACCGTCGCACCTTGTTGCCACCGAGATCGCCAGCGCGATCAGCTCCTTGGTGCGGGTATCCAAAGCATCGGCCTTCAGCGCCGCCTGCGCCAATGCCGAAAACCCCTTCATCACATCCGGCGCACCGGCCCGCAGCGTTTTCAGATCGCCCGACAGGCCGGCAGCAATCTCACCCCAATCCTTGTACATGAAGCACGTCCTTTTCTGTTCGCTGGCCCGTTCAATCCGGCAACCCCTTGCCCGGGGAGAGTTCCAGCCACATCGCGTTCAGCGCGGCGAAGGCGGCCGCGAAACTCAGGCCCAGTATCCACGAAAAGTACCACATGAAACCACTCCTCAATAGGACACGTGCGGATCGGCCTCGATGTCCGCCGCCGTGACCGGGCCACGCAGAACATGATAGACCCAGGCCGTATAGGCGATGATGATCGGCAGGAAGATCGCCGTCGCCACGGTCATCACCAGCAACGTCGTGGCCGACGACGACGCATCCCACACCGTCAGGCTGGACACCGGGTCGATCGACGACGGCAGCAGGAACGGAAAAAGGCTGACGCCCGCGGTGGCGATGATCCCCGCGATCGACAAGGCGCTGGTGACAAAGGCGAGGCCGCTGAACCGATGCAACGACATCAGCAAAGCCGTGAGCAAGGCGCCAACAAGGCCCAGCACCGGCGCGGCGACGGTCCACGGCATTGTGCCGTAATTGGCCAGCAGCGCGCCCGCCTGGCGCACGACTTGTTTGTTCAGCGGATTGGACGCGGCGTCCATGCCGGCGAACGAGGCCAACGCGTAGCCGTCCAGCCTGGCGGCCCAGACACCCCCCAGAATGAACAGCACCGCCAGCAGCAGGGCCGCAATCAATCCGGCGCGCTGGGCGCGCAGGCGCACGATGCCCTCGGTCTTGCATGCGAGCCAGGACGCGCCATGCATCGTCAGCATGGTCACGCTGACCAGGCCGCACAGCAGCGCAAACGGATTGAACAGCCCGAACACCGTGCCGGTGTAGGTCATGCGCAAGGTATCGTCGAAGCGGAACGGCACGCCTTGCAGCACGTTGCCGAAGGCGACCCCGAACACCAAAGCGGGCACCAGTCCGCCGAGGAACAGCGCGGTGTCCCAGGTCGTCCGCCAGCGCGTTCCCGCCAGCTTGCTGCGATATTTGAAGCCCACCGGCCGCAGGATCAGCGAAAGCAGCAACAGCAGCATCGCCAGGTAGAAGCCGGAGAAGGCGACGGCGTACAAAGGCGGCCAGGCGGCGAAGATCGCGCCGCCGCCCAGGATGAACCAGACCTGGTTGCCTTCCCAGACCGGGCCGACGGTGTTGATGACGATGCGCCGTTCCATGTCGGTGCGGCCGACGATCGGCAGCAGGATCGCGCTGCCCAGGTCGAACCCGTCCATCACGGCGATGCCGATCAACAGCACACCGAGCACCGCCCACCACAGCAGCCGCAGGATTTCGTATTCGGTCATGGCGGTGCTCCCTTATGCGGCGCGCAACGCGGATGCGGCGGGCACCGATGGTGGCGACTGGTCCGGTCCGTGCCGGATGGTGCGGATCATCAGGTACACCTCCACCACCGCCAGCACCGAGTAGAACAGCACAAAGCAGGCCAGCGAGATCCAGACGTTGCTGACCGGCACGCTGGATACCGAAAGGAAGGTCGGCAGCACGCCGTCGATCGTCCAGGGCTGGCGGCCGACCTCCGCGACGACCCAGCCAAGTTCCGCCGCGACCCAGGGCAACGGCAGCGACCAGAGGCAGACGCGCAACAACCAGCGATGGCTTTCCAGCCGGCGGCGCGAGGCCTGCACGAACATCGTGCCAAACAGGGCAATGAAGTAAAAGCCGAGCCCCACCATCGCCCGGAAGCCAAAGAACAATGGCAGCACCGGCGGAATGGTATCGAGCGCGGCCGCGGCGATCTGCTCCTCCCCGGCGTTGGTCACGGTTGGCGTATAGCGTTTCAACAACAGCGCGTAACCGAGATCGCCGGCATGCGCATCGAAAGCCGCTCGGGCTGCGGCATCGCCGGGATGCGTGCGCAACGTCTGCATCGCGCCGTAGGCGATCATGCCGCTTTTGATACGCAGCTCCGATTCAGAAACGAGGTTGTCGATCCCCTCCACCTGGCCGTGCAGCGAACGGGTGGCGATCAGCCCGAGCACCCAGGGCACGCGGATCGCGTCATTGGTTTCATGTGTGTTGATGTCGGGAATGCCGATCACGGTGAACGACGCCGGCGCCGGTTCGGTCTGCCACATCGCCTCGATCGCGGCGATCTTCATTTTCTGGTTGAGCCCGGCCGTGTAGCCGCTTTCATCGCCGAGAACGACCACGGACAGGGCCGAGGCGAGACCGAAGCTGGCCGCCACGGTCATCGAGCGGATCGCCAGGCCGCGGTGGCGGCCACGCAGCAGGTAGAATGCACTGACCGACAGCACGAACATCGCGCCGGTGACGTAGCCGGCCGATACGGTGTGCACGAATTTCGCCTGCGCGACGGGGTTGAACACGACGGCGAAGAAGTCGGTGACTTCCATGCGCATGGTGGCGATGTTGAATTGCGCGCCGACCGGATTCTGCATCCAGCCGTTGGCGATGAGGATCCACAGCGCCGAGAGATTGGTGCCCAGCGCCATCAGCACGGTGACCATCAAATGCTGCACGCGGGTGAGTTTTTTCCAGCCGAAGAAGAACAATCCGATGAAGGTGGCTTCGAGGAAGAACGCCATCAGGCCCTCGATCGCCAGGGGCGCGCCGAAGATGTCGCCGACGTAGTGTGCGTAGTAGGCCCAGTTGGTGCCGAATTCGAATTCCATGGTCAGGCCGGTGGCGACGCCGAGGGCGAAGTTGATGCCGAACAGCATGCCCCAGAACCGGACCATGTCGCGCCATATCGTGCGCCCGGTGGTGACGTAGATGCTCTCCATGATCGCCAGCAGCACGGAAAGTCCGAGCGTAAGTGGAACGAACAGGAAGTGGTACATGGCGGTGAGGCCGAATTGCAGGCGCGAGAGTTCAACGACGTCCATGTGCGGTCACCATCGGTTGAAGGCTATTGGAACGCGCAGCCGGGCTTGGCGCCCAATGCCTTGGCTATCATGGCGGCCGGACAAAATCCCGTGACACTGGCCTGCATCAGGTTGGCGCCGACGAACGCTGTCAGCACCGCGCTCAGCAGCGCGATCAATCTGGCGAAAAACATCACGACGCGGTCGATTGTCATGGTCGATCTCCTGATCGGGACGGTTAAGACGCGAGTTGGCCGCGGGCCCAGCGGACGATGGCGTCGGCGTTCATCGCGCCGGCGGTTTGCCCCAGCACGGAGCCGTTACGGAACAGATACAGTGCCGGGATGCCGCGCACGCCAAGCCGGGCGGAGACGTTCGGAGCCTCGTCGGCGTTCAACTTGAGCAGGCGGACGGACGGTTCCAGCGTGGCAGCGGCCAGTTCGAACTGCGGCGCCATGGTGCGGCACGGACCGCACCACGGCGCCCAGACATCCAGCAGCACCGGGATGTCGTTTGCGTGCAGATGGCGCTCGAACCCCGCTTCGTCCACCGGGGCGGGATGGCCGTCGAACAACGCGCGGTGGCAGGCCCCGCACCGCGCGGACTCGGCGGATCGCTCCACCGGCACGCGGTTCAGCGCGGCGCAATGCGGGCAGACGATGTGGGATGCCTGAGGCATGATGGTTTCACTCCACGGCTTTCAGCTTTTCGATGTCGAGGCGGCGCATGACGAAATGGTCGGGAAGTTCCCGGGTCTTGCGGCGGATGCCGTTGTCGTCCACCGCCTCGACCGAGCCCGCATTCTGTGTCACGCGCTGCACCCTGGCATTGGTCACCCAGCCGATATGGCGATTGCGCAACTCACTGTCCATCAACGACTTGGTGTCGCCGACGCCATCCAGTCCAAGATGGCCGATATAGGGATCCGGTGTGACGAAGGTCATTTTCACCCGGTCGCGGACGCGCCGCTTGCGCCGTTCAATATCCAGGACGAAGGCGAAGTCGTTGGCGGGGCCGAAGCAGATAGTGCCTTGCACCAGGCCGACCATGATCGGGCCCGGGTTTCTGCACCGCGCCTCGAACACGGCGTGCGCCTGTGTCGTGCGATCGATGTGGCAGATCGACTGGGTGAACGCGTCCGGTCCCAGCCCCTCGATGTCGTCGAACGCCAGGCCGGGACCGGTGGCGATCCCCAGGTAACCATACACGACGGTCCCGCCACCGTTCAGCTCGATGTGTCTGGCATCAGGGTCAACCCGGCGCGCGCCCTGCGTCAGGTGGCGGATCCCCTTGCGCTGCATGATGCCGCTGAGGTCGACCTCGCTATCGGTCCGGTCGCGCCAGCCGACGGCGACCCAGAGGTTCGACGGAACGAACTGGTAGTGCTTGTCCTGGCGGATCAACGTCACCCGGTCGGCCTTCAGCATCTGCGGCGGCACTTCGTGGACTATCAGGGTTTCGCCCACACCGGCCCCCAATATGACAACATCGCTCATGTCCTCTCTCCACGGGGGTTCGCCGGGCCGGTTCGCGATTCGGTGCTTGACGATATATTCGAATTATCGTAGATACGCAAGTACGAAAGTGAGACCGGATGCAAGTTGACCCCGATCAAATGATGGCGGCCGCGGACCAGGCCAGCGAGTTGCTGAAATCGCTGGGCAATTGCCACCGCCTGCTGATTCTCTGCCAGTTGACCGAGGGCGAACGCTCGGTCGGCGACCTGGCGCAATTCCTCGGCCTGCGCGATTCCACCGTGTCGCAGCACCTGTCGCTGCTACGCCGCGACGGGCTGGTGCAGGCGCGGCGGGATGGGCAGACGATCTGGTACTCGATCGCCAGTGTTCCGGCGCGGCGTGTGCTGGAAACGCTGTTCGAATTGTTCTGCAAGCCAACTTCGATGTGCGGGCCGGCCGCGATGCCGCCACGCGGGACCGACTGAAACGACCGGATGGACAGGAGATTTTCATGCAGGCCCAGCTTCAGGACATGACCCCGACTCAGGTGCATGACGCGCTGCGCGACCACCGCATCGCGCTGATCGACGTGCGCGAGCCGCAGGAATACGTCAACGAACGCATCCACGGCGCGTTGCTGTTCCCGCTGTCCACCTTCGATGCCCGCGCGCTGCCGGTCGGCGAGCGGCCGGTGGTGCTGCAATGCGGTTCCGGCAAACGCTCCGCCATGGCGGTGGCGAAATGCACCGAGGCCGGCGTGCCGGTCACCGCCCACCTCAAAGGCGGGTTGCTGGCGTGGAAGCACGCGCATCTTCCCACCGTGACGCTGGACCCCGGTTCCGGTGCCGTGGTGGACCGCAAATAGCACGCGCCGACTGCGTTTTTCCCCGATCCGACAGGTCGATCATGCATTGCCGTTTCATTCCGGTTCTCGTGGTCCTGGCTGGCTTTGCCGCAGCCGCCACGGCACACGCGGACGCGCCCTTCAGGGTGCAGCGCACCGGCCTCACTGACGAAAAGGCTGTGTTTGCGACGGTGGAAAGCCCATTCGTGGTGCCCGCGCGCACGCGGATCGGCGGCACCGTCGCCAGCCTGTCGGTGCGCCCGGGCGACGCGGTGACTCAAGGCCAGGTCATCGCCGTAGTCGCCGACGACAAGCTGCTGCTGCAGGTGCATTCGCTCGATGCACAGATCGCCGGGTTGGAATCCCAGCTTGCCCAGGCGCAAGCCGATCAGAACAGAGCGGAGACCTTGTTCCGGCAGGGCGCCGGCCCGCGCACCACGCTGGAACAGGCGCGCACCGCGGTCGATGTTGCCACGTCGGGGTTGCGATCGCGTACCGCTGAAAGGGCGGTGGCGCGGCAGACGCTCGATGAGGGTCAGGTCCTGGCGCCGGTCGCCGGCCGGATCATCACCGTGCCGCTGACCCCGGGATCGGTGGTGCTCAACGGCGATATGATTGCAACGGTGGCACAAGAGCCCTTCATCCTGCGGCTGCGCGTGCCGGAACGTCATGCCGTATCGCTGAAGGTTGGCGATGCTGTCCGCATCGATGCCGGCCAGCTTGGCGCGGCGCAGTCAACCAGCGGGATCATCACGCTGATCTATCCGCAGATCGCCGAGGGCCGCGTGATCGCGGACGTCAGGGTCGATCAACTCGGAACCTATTTCGTTGCCGACCGCATCCGCGTCTGGATCGCGGCCGGTTCGCGCCCCGGCTACGTGGTGCCGGAGCCTTTCCTTCGGACCCGGTTCGGGCTGGATTACGTCTTGCGGCGCCTGCCGGATGGCAGCACGGCTGAAACGCCGGTGCAGCGCGGCGAACCTCGCCCTGCCCCGGACTTGCCGGATGGCATCGAACTGCTGTCGGGCGTGCAAGCCGGCGACGTGCTGGTTCAGCCATGAACCTCGGATTTTCCGGCCGGCTGACGCGGGCGACGATCCGCTCGCCGCTGACGCCGCTGTTCCTGCTGGCGGCGCTGGCCGCCGGGCTGGTCGCGCTGCTGACCATTCCGCGTGAGGAAGAACCCCAGATCAGCGTGCCGATGGTCGATATCATCGTGCAGGCAAACGGGTTGAAGGCGCCGGACGCGGTGGAACTGGTCACCAAGCCGCTGGAGGCGATCGTCAAACCGATCGCCGGGGTGGAGCATGTTTACAGCCAGACCCAGGACGACCAGGCCGTGGTCACCGTGCGCTTCGATGTCGGCACCAACGAAGACGACGCGGTGCTGCGGGTCAACGACAAGATCCGGGCGAATCTCGACAAGATTCCGGTCGGGATTCCAGAGCCGTTGATCGTCGGGCGCGGCATCAACGATGTCGCGGCGGTCGTGCTGACCCTGTCGCCGCAGCCGGCGGCCGCAAGCCGCTGGACCGACAAGGACCTGTTTGACGTGGCGACCAAGCTGCGCACCGAACTGATCAAGGTCGAAAACATCGGCACCAGCTATATCGTCGGCACCGGGCCGGAGGAAATCCGGGTCGAACCCGACCCCGAGAAACTGTCGCTGTTCGGCGTGACGTTGCAGCAACTGATCGGCAAGGTGCGCGACGCCAACCGCGAGTTCGTTGCCGGATCGGTGCGCGACGCCGGGGTGATGCGCACGCTTGCCGCCGGGCAAACCCTGCGCGGCGTGCCGGATATCGGCCTGCTGCTGCTGACCACGCGCGACGGGCGCCCGGTTTATGTGCGGGATGTGGCGCAGGTGGTCATTGGCGCCAGCACCGCGGAAAGTCGCGTCTGGGACCTGACCCCGGCCAAGGACGGCTGGGATCGCGTACCGGCCGTCAGCCTGGCGCTGGCCAAGCGCGCCGGGGCCAACGCCGTGGTGGTCTCGCAGGCCATCTTGCAACGGGTGGACTCGCTGCGAGGACGGCTGATTCCGCCCGACCTGCGCGTCGAGGTCACGCGCAACTACGGCAAGACCGCCAACGACAAGGCCAACGAGCTGCTGTTCCATCTTGGGCTGGCAACGGTCTCGATCGTCGTGCTGATCGCCGTGGCGATCGGCTGGCGGGAAGCCGTGGTGACCCTGGTGGTGATCCCGACCACCATTCTGCTGACATTGTTCTCGGCTCGTCTGATGGGTTACACGATCAACCGGGTCAGCCTGTTCGCACTGATTTTCGCGATCGGCATCCTGGTGGATGACGCGATCGTGGTGGTGGAGAACATCGCCCGCCACTGGGCGATGCGTGACGGCCGGTCGCGCCTGCAAGGAGCGATCGAAGCGGTGGCGGAAGTCGGCAATCCGACGGTCGTTGCGACTCTGACGGTGATCGCCGCGCTGCTGCCGATGTTGTTCGTTTCGGGACTGATGGGGCCGTACATGGCGCCCATCCCGGCCAATGCCTCCGCCGCGATGCTGTTCTCGTTCTTCGTCGCCATGGTCGTGGCGCCCTGGCTGATGTGCAAGCTGAACCCGGAACCGTTGGCCTCGCAGGCGGCGGCGCCGCGCGATGACGACCTGGAATTCCTGCCGGTCGCCCAGCACGACCTGGCGGCGCACCACGAAGGCCGGTTCGGGCGCATTTACAGAGCGGTGGCGACCCCTCTGCTGCGGTCGCGCACCCGCGCGTGGGTGTTTCTGCTGACGGTCGGCGCCGCCACGATTGTCGCCTGCGTGCTGTTCTACACCGAGACGGTGACGGTGAAACTGCTGCCGTTCGACAACAAGTCGGAACTGGCGGTGGAGCTGAACCTGCCGGAAGGCAGCAGCCTGGAGGCCACCGAACGCGCGCTGTTCGCCGCCGCGGCGATCGTGCGCGCCCTGCCCGAGGTGCGGTCGGTGCAGGCCTATGCCGGCACCGCGGCGCCGTTCAACTTCAATGGCCTGGTGCGGCACTATTACATGCGCGAATCGCCGGAACTCGGCGATCTGCAGATCAACCTGGCGGACAAGGCAGACCGCGGCCGCAGCAGCCATGCTATCGCGCTGGACCTGCGCGGGCGCCTGGCGGCGCTGACATTGCCGGACGGCAGCACCTCGCAGGTTGTGGAAGTGCCGCCCGGCCCACCGGTGCTGGCAACGCTGCTGGCCGAGATCTATGGCCCCGACACGGCAACCCGGCGGGCGGTGGCGGAACAGGTGAAAGCGCTGTTCCATTCGGTGCCGTTCATCGTTGACGTCACGGACTCCTACGGCCATCCGCGCCCGCGACTACGCATCAGCATCGACCAGGACGAGCTGGAATATTTTGGCGTCGAGCAGAGCGATGTCTATGACACCGTGCAGGCGTTGTTCGGCGGCCTGCCGGTCGGCTACTCGCACCGCGGCGAGGACCGCGACCCGATCGCTATCCGGGTCGGCCTGCCCAAGCGGGACCTGAACTGGAACGAACGCCTGGCCGCGACCCCGGTGCCGGCCAACACCTTGCCGGGCAGCACGACCGTGGTGGAACTCGGGCAGGTGGTGCGGGCAGATCAGGAGCTTGGCTCGCCGGTGCTGTTCCGCCGCGACGGGCATTTCGCCGACATGATCATGGGCGAACTTGCCGGTGAATTCGAGGCGCCGATCTACGGCATGCTGGCGGTGGACAAGGCGGTGGCCGCGCATGACTGGGGCAATCTGCCAAAACCGGTGATCGGTTTCCGTGGCCAGCCGACCGACGAAACCCATCCCACGTTGCTGTGGGATGGCGAGTGGGAGATCACCTATGTCACCTTCCGCGACATGGGCGCGGCGTTCGGCGTGGCTCTGCTGGGCATCTACATCCTGGTCGTCGCGCAGTTCCGCAGCTTCAAGTTGCCGCTGGTCATTCTGACGCCGATCCCGCTGACCTTGATCGGCATCGTGCCGGGGCATTGGCTGTTCAATGCGCCGTTCACCGCGACCTCGATGATCGGCTTCATCGCGCTGGCCGGCATCATCGTGCGCAACTCCATCCTGCTGGTGGATTTTGTCCGTCACGGCGCGCGGCCCGGCATGACGTTGCGCGGGGTGCTGCTGGATGCGGGGGCGACCCGGTTCAAGCCGATCCTGCTGACCGCGCTGTCCGCGATGATCGGCGCGGCCACGATCCTGACCGACCCGATCTTCCAGGGGCTGGCGATCTCACTTCTGTTCGGCCTGGCGTCATCCACCGTGCTGACCGTGCTGGTCATCCCGGCGATCTACGTGGTGCTTCACGATCCCGAATCGATTGCTCGGCCGGTCTGATCTGCGCGACCGGTTCTTGCCACCCGGGCCGTCTTCGGCGAGCGTGGCCGCCGCATGAATCCCGTCCGCTATCGCTCGCTGCCCCGCCTCAACCCCGTGATGCAAGGCATGGCCTGGATGGCGGCCTCCGGGTTCGTCTTCGCGTTGCTGAACACGCTGTTGCGGGTGATTTCGTTGCAGATGAACCCGCTGGAGGTGCAGTTCCTGCGCTACTTCGCCGGGTTGCTGGTGATGCTGCCCTTCATTGCCCGGGTCGGGCTGCGCGCTTATTCGCCGAACGGGCTGGTGGGCCAGCTCTGGCGCGGCGTGATCCACACCGCCGGCATGGTGCTGTGGTACATGGCGCTGCCGCATCTGACCCTGGCCGATACCACCGCGATCGGCTTCACCGGCCCGATCTTCATCATGATCGGCGCGGTCGTGGCGCTGGGCGAGCGGATGATGTGGGAGCGGTGGGTCTCGGCGCTGATCGGTTTCGCCGGCGTGCTGATCGTGGTCGGGCCGCAGATGTCGGCAAGCGGCGGTTATTACGACCTGGTGATGCTGGGATCGTCGCCGCTGTTCGCGGTCTCGGCGCTGATCACCAAGGCGCTGACCCGGCGCGACCGGCCCGAGGTCATTGTCGTCTGGCAATGCATCACCATCAGCCTGTTTTCGTTACCGCTGGCCCTGATCGACTGGGCCTGGCCGAGCATGATGCAGTGGTTGGTGTTTCTGGGCAGCGGGGTGCTGGGGAGCGTGGGGCATTACTGTGTCACGCGAGCGTTGAAGGCGGCGGATGCGACCGCGAGCCAGACGGTGAAGTTCCTCGATCTGATCTGGATGACGGCGCTCGGGTTTCTGGTGTTCAGCGACGTGCCGACGGTTTCGACCCTGATCGGCGGGCTGGTGATTTTTGCGGCGACGACCTGGATCGCGCGGCGGGAGGCGCGGGGACGACGTGATGGACTTGTGTCAGGCTAATGTACGTCTGTAGCCAATTCAGCCAGCCTTCCCAGGGATGCCGACAGCTCGTCCTCGGGGATATGCGCCAGCGCGAGGTGGCACAGCACCGCCACCACCTGCTCGGCAGACGGCCGAAGACGCGCCTGTTCGGCGATCGTCGTGCGGATCGATTCGATTTTCGCCTGATCGCCTGCCAATAGGGCGACGCGCAATGGCGTGGTCCCGGTATCGGCCAGACCGGCTTGTTTGCCGATGGCACGCAATGTCCGGTCCACGACTCCCGCGACCTGCAGAAGGCTGTAGGGATCATGCGAGTCACCCGGGACCGGCCCGACCGTCCGGGCATTCGGGAACGCTGCCTGAAAACCCTCTTGGCCTATCGCGGCAGGACGGGCCGATGTGTTGCGGATTTGGCCCTTTGCAGAGCGGGTGACCAGTCGGACGGTTGTCATGATGCCGTCGGCGGTTCGAAGTTTTCGACGAAATACAATTGGCCATCGAACTCGATGGCCACGGCCCCTTGCCGGATTTCGCGTCCGAGGCGTTTCACAAAAGCGACGATATCGCTGCGTGCCGCGAGGAAGCGTTCGGGGATGATATACACATAAACGACGATTGGTTGCTCGCGGATCAATTCCCCGGTCGCCGGATTGACCAGGCACCTTCGACTGCGGCATGGCAGTCGCACCACCGCCGATACCGGCAAAGATGGCGAGTGCCGCCTCCACCCAAGGCCGCTGATCGATAGGGGCGCCGTCACAGTCGGCGCTTGGCACGTAGAGGGCGAACCGTTCGCCATGGACCGGCTCGGCGCCAAACAGGGCCGCAATATCGAGATCTATTGGTGGTTCGTCCATGCAAAAAACGTGGCCTCTTTCGGCAGAAAGTCAAGCAGATCGATTGCCTGGCCCCGGTCAACTGCCTCGCGCGCTGCCGGCGAAAGCCTCTGGCTTTCCTGGCACCCACAGTCTCCCCCTCCCTCACGGCAACGTCAGCCGCATCTCCCCCTTGAACGCGTGGATCAATTCCCGCCGCTGGAACCGCCACCCGGCGTCCAACTTCACCAACCGGTCGGCATAGGTCCCGCACACCGAGGCCACCGGCCCATCCGCCCCCTCCACCATCACCAGATAGTTCGACCGCACCTGGGCGGTTGCGCCGTCCACCTGGATGATGCTGTTCATGACGTAGTGCATCCGCCGCGGGCTGGCAGGCACCGACTGCGCCAGCCAGGCCGCGATGTCGGCCGGCCCGCGCGCCTGCCGGTAGGGTGCAATCCATTCCCCATCCGGCGCGAACAGGTCTGAAAGTTCCGTGAAGCGGCCTTCATCCATGCAGAAGCAATAAAGATGCAGCAGCTCGCGGATGGCGTCCCTGTCTTCCAGCATGGCACTCACAGCAATCGCACCGCCAGCAGCCCGCCCACGACGCCGACGGCGACCGCGCTGGTGACCCAGGTCAGCCAGCGCTCGATGAACAGCCGCGCCCTGTCGCCGAAGTACCGTAACAGAACCGCCACCAGGAAGAAGCGGAACCCGCGGGTCACAAGGCTTGCCCCCATGAACACCCAGAAGTCGAAATGCGCCGCACCGGAGGCGATCGTGACAACCTTGTACGGAATCGGTGTCAGTCCCTTTATCAGGATCACCCACAGCCCCCATTGCGCATACCACGCCTGGAACGCACCCAGCGGATCGGGGCCGAACAGCGCATGCGCCACCGCGGTCCGCATCAGCGAATCGAACAGAAAGAACCCGATCGCATAACCCAGCGCACCGCCGGCCACGCTGCCCACGGTGCAGACGGCGGCAAAACGAAATGCCCGTTCGGGACGCGCGAGCCCCATCAGCAGCAACAGCACGTCGGGCGGGATCGGGAAGAAGCTGGCCTCGGCGAAGGCAAGCCCTGCCAGCCACCAGGGCGCGTGGCGCGATCCCGCCAGGGTCAGGGTCCGGATATAAAGACGGTGCAACATGGCGGCCTCTTATCAGCCCGCCCGCCTCTGGTCACTGCCGGACCTGCGCCCTATCCTGGCCCGAAGCCGCCCAAGGAGACGTCCCGATGACCACCACCGTTGCCCGCCTGCTGGCCGACAGCCTGGAAGCGCATGATATCGACCAGATTTTCTGCGTGCCCGGCGAGTCCTATGTCGGCCTGACCAGCGTGTTGTCGGAGCGGAACTCGATCCGCATGATCGTCTGCCGGCACGAAGGCGGCGCCGGTTTCATGGCGGTGGCCGACGGCCGCCTGCGTGCGAGGGCCGGGGTCTGCATGGTCTCGCGCGGGCCCGGCCTGTCGAATGCGATGGTCTCGCTGCATTCGGCGTTCCACGACGCGACGCCGCTGGTGATGCTGGTGGGCCAGGTGGAGCGCAAGGATATGGGTCGCGGGGCCTTGCAGGAACAGAATTATTCCCGGCTGCTGTCCGACATCACCAAGCTGGTGATCGAGGTCAACGAACCCGAACAGGCCTCGGAAGCCATCGCGCGCGCCTTCCACACGGCGGAAAGCGGCACACCCGGGCCGGTCGCGGTGATCCTGCCCGAGGATATTTTCGACGAAACCACCGAAGCCGAGTTGAACCTGCCCCGCCCGCGCGTGGTCGCCGGCCCGCGCGCGCAGGATCTGGACCGGCTGGCCGATATGCTGGCAAAATCCGAACGCCCGCTGATCGTGGTCGGCGGCGCGCTGCTGGCCGATACGTTGCACGACAACGCGGTTTACACCGACCTGCGCCGCCTGGCCGAGGAATGGGTGCTGCCGGTCAACCCAACCCACCGTCGGCCGCAACTGTTCGATGCGCGTCATCCGAACTATGGTGGCTACATGGGCATCCGCGTGCCGCCGGCGCTGATTTCGGAGATGAAGCGCGCCGATCTGATGGTCTCGATCGGGGAACGGATCACCGATTCGGTCAGCCAGTCCTACACCTTCCCCGCAGCCCCGCAGCCGCAACTGCCGCTGGTGCATGTGTGGCCGGATGCGAATGAAATCGGGCGGGTGTTCCGCGTCGATCTCGGCATTCCCTGCGATCCGTATGAGGTGGTGAAGGGCCTGCTGGCCCGCGGCGCGCCCGCCGATGCCGCCAAGCGCAAGGACTGGGTGGCGGGCCTGCACAGCCGGCATCTGACACTGCTGGAGAAGACCTGGGAACCGACGACGGACGGCATCAACTTCGCCGCCATCGTCTGCGAGGTGGACAAGCATCTCGCGGATGACGCGGTGGTGACCTCGGATGCCGGCAATTTTGGTTCGTTCATTCACCGGTATATCGGCTTCAAGCCGGGACAGGCGTTTTTGTCCTCGATCGTCGGCGCGATGGGGTCGGGTATGCCGATGGCGGTCGCGGCGGGGCTGCGGCGCCCGGGGCGGCAGGTGGTGGCGTTTGTCGGCGACGGCGGGGCGTTGATGATGGGGAATGAACTGGCGACGGCGTGCCAGTATGGCGGGTGCCCGATCCTGATCATCTCGGACAATTCCATGTATGGCACGATCGGGATGCACAGCTATGTGCGGTATCCGGACCGGAAATTCATGCAGGCGATGAAGTTGACCAACCCGGATTTCGCCGCCTGGGGCCGCTCCTTCGGGGCCGAGGGCATCACCATCCGCGATGAATCCGAAATCGCCGACGGCATTGCTCTGGCCTTTGCGGTGAAGACGAAGCCGGTGGTGGTGCATTGCCTGACGTCAGCGGTGCAGATGAGCGCGTGGCGGCGGTACCAGCGGGGGGAGAGGCTGGAATAACCCGCACTCGGTCCCGGCGCGGCGTCGCCACGCCGCTATTGTGGCGCGCCGTGGCGCGAAGCCGTGCTACGGTGACCCAAGCTGGAGATCTCCCGTGGCCAATCCGCAATTACTGACGTTCGACGCCTTTCTCGACTGGGAACGCGACCAGGCCACCCGCCACGCGTGCGTGGACGGCGAAATCCTGGCAAGGGAGGGCGGAACGCAGGCGCACGCGACGATCCAGGGAAACCTCTACTTCGCGATCCGGTCGAAGCTGCGCGGATCGCCGTGCCGGCCCTTCACCGCCGACATGCTCACCCGAACGGGACGCGGCAACGGCCGCTATCCCGACGTGACCATCGACTGCGGCCCCTATCGTGGCGAGGCGCGGACCGCCTCGCAGCCCACCATCGTCTTCGAAATCCTCTCCGACTCAACGCAACGTGAGGACCGCACCCGCAAGCCGGCAGACTACAACGCCACCCCGTCCATCACCCACTATGTCATGATCGAGCCGGGCGAACCGCTCGCCTATGTTTACAGCCGAGCGCATCATGGCGAGTTCAGCGTCATCCCACAGGAAATCAAAGGCCTGCACGCGGCCATTGAGCTCCCGTCCGTCGCCATCGCCCTGACGATGGCCGA
>Ga0302279_10002987_pt1 | contig 21653 bp, 21 predicted proteins | sample III_Bog_N3_3_FD_194541 | JGI IMG/M metagenome (GOLD analysis project Ga0302279, IMG submission 194541) | Peat permafrost microbial communities from Stordalen Mire near Abisko, Sweden - III_Bog_N3_3 | ecosystem: Environmental > Terrestrial > Soil > Wetlands > Peat | place: Sweden: Abisko...
ATGGTACCGGCCCAAACTGTCCGGAGAGACCGCGACGGTTCCTCCACCGGTTGGCGTCACCGAGGTGGAGACGAAGACGTGGTTGTCCGGCGCGATACCGTAGTTCACCTGGTCGAGGGTGACGGTGTACGGATCGCCGTAGACCGCCGTGTAGAGGGAATCCGGATTCTGGATGGAATACCCGGCCGGGTGGTAGTAGGCGTTGACCCACATGGTGTCCACCTCGTAGCCCCACCAGGTGCAGAAGAAGGCCCATTTGGGCTGGGTGTACTTGATGGTGGGCACGTAGGGCATGGTGCCGTTCTCCGAGATCCCGACGGGCTTCCCGTTCCCCTTGTCCAGCAGCGTGCTGTAGATCCAAGGGGCGTAGTCCTGTCCGTAGCTCCCCGGGTAGATGTCGGCTCCGAGCACGTCCACGTACGGGTCGCCGGGATAGAGGGAATCGATCCAGGTGTCGCCCTGGCCGAAGTAGCACATCGAGTAGACCCAGAGCAGGTTGTCCAGGTGGAGGCTGTCCACGTAGTAGTGGTGCATCTGCTGCCAAAGCTCCTTGAAACGGGGTTGCTGCCCCCACCAGAAGAAGGCCCCGTTGTTCTCGTGGAAGGGGCGCCAGAGCACCGGGATCCCCGCGCTGTCGAGTTCCTTCAGGTAACCGGCCACGGTGTCGAGCCGGTGGAACCATTCGATGTTGAGCGCCGTGCCCGGCTTGAGGATGCTGTCGATCTTCCATGCGGGGTACGGATTGGCGGCGCTGAAGATGCTCATGGCCGAATAGCCCAGGCTCTGAGGCGTGTCCGGCTGCACGGCGTGCCAGCACAGCATGACCACTTGCTTGCCGCCAGAGGCCTTCCAGCGCGCTTCGATGGTGTGGACGATGGAATCCTGGTAATTCATGGGCCAGTCGCCGAAATTGGACGCGTACAGGGCCGGCATCCTTCCGCCGTCGCGGGCCATCACGTACCTCTCGCGGGAGGAGGTGTCGTTCGTCGCGTCGTTGAGCATGCTCAGTTGCCCGGACAGGATCCCTTGGCCGGAGAGGTTCTGCAGATATGTGTAGAGCTGTCGCGCGGCGGCCGTGGCGTTCGGGTCGGAGGGTGCCAGGGTGGCCGCGGATAGGGATCCCACCAGGGAGAGCAGCGTGGAGATGGTTCGCATCGGAGGCACCGGATCTGCAAAGGTGGAAAGGAGGAGTCTTCGGAAACGTCCGCCCACGGAGGCCCTCCGCCTCTTGGGGGGGTGGCGATTCGGAAGGAAAAGATAAAGGACTGCCGAAGCCGCCGGGCCCGGGTCCCGGTTGCCGCGGCTCACCCGGTAGGGAAACAATGGTGGAGCGGGAGCGCTTCGCTCCCGGAAGCGGTAGAGTGGACGGGGGCCTTCCCTCGAAGAGGACCATGGCCCCGACGGGCTGCTGATCCGAGGAGACAACCGAACCGAGCGCGGAAGGAATTGTGGAAGGGAACACGACCTACAGGCGGGAGAGGACGTCCAGTTTCCTCTGGTGGCGCATCATCCCAGGGCGTTCCGGTGGTCGCGAGAATCCCGGTCTTTGCCAGCGCGGGCAAAATTGGGCACTATGGGTGCTCCAGTGATCCGCCAAGAGTTCTACTACTGCAAGCAATGCGGGAAGGAGCTGCCTCCGGAAGGGGTGTACTGCAAGCACTGCGGTCTGCCCCTGGGCGGGACGTTCCGGGAAGAGACGGGCGAGCGCCGCCGCGGCCGCAACCCCGTGCTGCTGTCCGGGCCCGAGCGGTATTCCGCCATCGAACGGCTCTGGACTTCCGACCACGCCACCGTGGACCTGGCCCGCGACCTTCGATTGGGACGGCAGGTCCTCATCCGGCGACCGGGCAGGAGCATCCTCACCAGTCCGGATGGACTCTCCGCCTTCCTGCGCGCCCTGCGGACCTCCGCCCGATTGCGGCACCCGGGCATCGCCGCCGTGTTCGAGGAGGGATCGGACAAGGACGGCCCCTACGCGGTGATCGAGTACGTGGAGGGCCGGAGCCTGCGCGACCGCTTGGGCACCGAAGGGCGCATCGGCCTCCAGGAAGCGATGCGGCTGGGCGTGGATCTCGCCGACTCCCTGATGTACGCCCACCAGCAGGGCGTGGTGCACGGGAACCTCACCACGGCGCGCGTCATGCTGGACGGGCAGGGAAGGCCCCGCCTGCATTCCTTCGTGCGCATCGAGATCCCCGAGCTGCCGCTGCGGCACACCGAGTTCGACGCCCCCGACCTGCAGCCGCTGACCCCGCAGATCTCCGACGACATCTTCAGCCTGGGCATGCTCCTGCGCACCTGCCTCCTGGGACACCCCGGACCGGCCGACGATCCGGCCATCCCCGTCTCCCTGCGCGAGATCCTTTCCGGGGCGCTCGCCGCTTCCCATTCCGACCGTTGGCGGTCCATGGAGGAGATGCGCGACGCCCTGGCGGCGGTGGGGGGAAGGCGCATCCGGGCGCGCGACGGAAGGTGCCCCGAATGCGGGGTCTTCGCGGCCGAGGACAATCCCTACTGCGGCAACTGCGGGTCCGACCTGCGCGACCTCTTCCGCACCTGCGACGCCTGCGGGAACCGCCAGCACCAGCGCCACGGGATGTGCGGGCGCTGCGGGGCGAACCTGGACGACCAGGGGAAGCTCGCGCTGGAACAGGTGTTCCTGGCCCTGCTCGCGGGAAACTGGGATTCGGTGGCGCGCGAGATCCAGCGGTTGCGACTCCTGGGGTCGGAATTCGAGGCCCAGGACGCCGAGCACGGAGCCGGGGTCCTCCTGAAGGTCAGCCATCTCCTGGAGGAGACCTGGCGCCAGGGCCGCTGGGAAACGGTCCAGATCGCCCTGCCCCTGGTGGGCGAGGTGGCGCGCGCCCTGGGCATCCTCACGCCCGCCGTGTACAAGCGCCTGGCCGAGAACCTGGGCGCCTGCACGCGGCTGGTGGCCGAGGCCGCCGAGCTCGCCCGGGAACGGAAATTGTCTTCCGCCCAGGACCGGGTGCGCCGGTGCCGGGAACTGGCGCCGGTGCTCCCGGCCTCCGCGGAGGATGTCGCCTCCTGGATCGAGGCCATGGTGGTCTGGTTCGAGGAGAGGCTCGCCGAGGCCAGGGTGCTGGCCGAACAGGACAACGTCGGCGAGGCCCGCGACCGGGTCAAGCTCGCGCTCGAGCACATCCACAAGGACGACCCCCTCGCGGCCAGGGCCCAGGGCGTCTTCGTCCGGACCAAGAGATCCATCCAGGAGGCCGCCGCGTGAAAATGGTCTGCCCGTTCTGCCATCGCCGCATCGACGGCGATTCCGTGTACTGCATGTTCTGCGGGGAGCGGGTGTCCGGATCGCTCCAGCAGCTCGCCAACGCGGAGCCGCGCCAGGCGCCGGAGCTTCCGCCCGTCCCCCCCAAGCCGCGCAACGCCGACCGGTACAAGGACCTGGTCATGATCGGCAAGGGCGGCATGGGCGAGGTGTGGTCGGCGCGCGACAGCCGCCTGAACCGCAAGGTGGCCATCAAACGGATCCTGTCCAAGTACATGAAGAGCACCACGGTGCTGCACCGGTTCCTGCGCGAGGCGCGCGCCATCGCCCAGCTTTCGCACTACAACATCGTGCAGATCTACGAGCTGGAGCAGGACGAGACGGGCATCTACATCGTGATGGAATACGTGGACGGGATCTCCGTCCTGGAGCGCCTGCGCCAGAAGGGTCCCTACACGGTGGCGGAGATCGTGCCCATCCTGTCGCAGATCTGCGACGCCCTGGCGCTGGCCCACGAGCGGGGCATCATCCACCGCGACATCAAGCCGGCCAACATCCTCCTCACCCTGGGAGGGGTCCCCAAGCTGGTGGACTTCGGACTGGCCCACGAACCGGAAAGCGACAGCACCGCGGTGGGATCGGTGCTGGGCACGGTGGACTTCATGGCCCCCGAGCAGCGGGTGTCGGCGACCAACGTGGACGGGAGGGCCGACGTCTTCGGGCTGGCGGCCACCGCCTACCAGATGCTCACCGGCGAACGTCCGCGCCACCTCTACCCGGAGCGGATCCCCATCGAGCTGCGCGCCACCATGCTGATGGCCCTGGAGGAGCACCCGGACCGACGGATTCCGTCAGCCGTCGAGTTCAAACGGCGCCTGAACGCCCTGGATTCCATCGCGGAGGCCAGTCCCGACAAGGTGAACTGCCCGCGCTGCGGGAAGCCCAACCCCCCCGCCTTCCACTACTGCGGTTCCTGCGGCCAGACCCTGGTGAACCGCATCCAGTCGGGAGCCTCCCACCTGCTGGAGGAGATCAACCTGGGCGCTTCCGCCTCGGACAACCCGGTGGGCTGAGCCCTATTCCGGCTTCACGGTGTCGGGCTTGCCGGGCGCGGCACCGGAATCCCTCAACAGGGTCCGGATTCCGCCCGCCTGGTCGCGTTCCCCCCGCAGGTCGTGCCAGATCGCCAGTTGGCGCAACAGGTCCCGGGTGGATCTGTCGCCGAGTCTCCAGGCGCTGTCCAGGGCCGGCTCGGCGACTTCGGGCCGTTGGGCGCGCAATGCCGCCTGCCCCAGGGCCTTCCAGAGCCGGGGTTCGCTGCCCATCCGCCGGCACGCCTGTTCCATGACGGAGACGGCGGTGGCGTCCGATCCCGACCGCTGCAGGAGGCGCGCCAGCAGCAGCCATCCGTCCACGCTGGTCGAGTCCAGCGCGAGCGCGGATTCGCAGGTGCGACGGGATTCCTCCCAGTCCCCCGTCCGTTCCCAGAGGAGAGCCCGCGTGAACAGGGGCGGCGCGGTGGTGTCCGGCGAAACGCTCGCCCAGCGGGACAGTTCGAGTCTCGCGGTCAAGGTGTCTCCGGCCAGGAGTTCCGCGCGGACCAGCCCCTCGTGGCCGGATTCGTTGGAGGGGTCGGCCTCCAAGGCGTGCTGGAACCATTCGATCCCGCCCACCGGGTCCTTCTGGGAGAGGTGGATCTCGCCCAGGCGCAGGGCCGGGAGGGGATCCTTGGGGTCCAGGTCCCAGAGCCTCCCGTATTCGGACATCGCGATTCCGATCTCGCCGTCCTCCTCGGAAAGGATGGCCAGGTTCATCCGGGCGCGCTTGAAGCGCGGGGCCCATTCCAGCGCTTTGGCCCAGGCGGCGGCGGCCTCCCCGCGATGGCCCAGCTTGGCCTCGCAGTTGCCGTAGTTGAACCAGGCGATGGCCGGCTGGACGCCGCGGCGGCCGGCGTCGCGGTAGAGCGCGGCGGCGTCCTCGTAGTGGCCCGAGTCGTAGGCGATGCCCGCCTTGGCGAAGGGGTCGTCCGACCAGACCAGGAGCCGCAGGAGGAGGAGGAGCGCGGCCATGGTTCAGTTCAGGTGGAAGGAGTACGGCATCCGCACCCACTCGGGAACCGGGACCCCTCCCAGTTGGGCGGGTTCGAAGCGCCAGTCGCGGCTCGCGCTCTCCAGGGCGGCCTCGAACCCGTAGCCGGGCGGCGCGCCCAGGACCTCGATCTTCTCCACCCGGCCGCGCTCGTCCACCAGGATCCGAAGCTCCAGGGCGGCCTCCACGCCGTCCTCCTTGGCGCGGCGCGGGTAGGGGGGGTCGGTGATCCGGTCGGTGGCGGCGTCCTTGTCCACCTGGCCGATCTCGTAGACCATCCGCTGGGATCCGACCCCGTTGCCGGTGCCCGTCCCCGCGCCGTGGCCCGTTCCACCGCCTCCGGAGGCGACCGCGAGCCCGGCGCCCGTCCCTTCCAGGCCCAGGTCCAGGCCGGGCAGGCCGTTGCCCGACCCGCCTTGGGCGCCGGCGTCCACCAGTCCCACCGACGGACTCGAAGGGACGGTGGCATGGGCGGTGGCGACGGAATTCGTCGGGACCGGTTCCCGCACCTCCTGGGTGGCGGGAGGTCGGGGCGGGGCGGGGGAGATCTCCACCGACTGGACGTCGGAAACCGTCCTGGGCCGCGCCACGTCCGCGGCGGGGCCCGCGGGCAGACGGACGATCCACCACGCGGCCAGCACCACGAAGCCGGCCGCGGCGAGCCAGCCGGGATGTGTCGCGGACCTCTCCGATGCGGGCGGGGGGACCGCCGGGAACACCGGAGCCAGGTCCCAGCGGGGGATCCGGCGCACCCGGAAGGGACGTCGGCGGAGCATCTCCTACCGCCTGCCGGAGCTTCGCTTCATGGGCCGGTTCCGGAGCGGACCTTCAGGGCGTATCGGCGCACGCCCGCGCCGCGCACGTCGTCCAGGACCTGCATCACCCGGGCGTAGGGCAGGCGCTCGTCGGCGGCCAGCACCACCTGGATGGAGGTGTCCGTCCGGGTCCTGGAGGACAGGAAACGACGCAGCCCGGGACGGTCGAAGGCCCGCCCGTCCACGCGCAGGTTTCCGGTGGCGTCCAGGCTCACCAGCACGGCCTGGGGCGCGGAGCTCTCCGCCTGCGAGGCCACCGGGAGCTTCACGGGCACGGCGGAGGAATCCACGGCCTGGGTCACCAGCAGGAAGATGATGAGCAGCACCAGCATGATGTCCACCAGAGGCGTCATGTTGATGGCGGCGATGTGCCGACGCGGGGAACCGACGTCGCCGGCCATCTCAGGTCCTGCGGTCGGCGCCGCGGGCGGCGGCTTCCAGCGACGCGGCCACCATCATGGTGCGCAGTTCGCGCGCCCGGGCACCCAGTTCCATGACGCGGGACTGCAGGGTGTTGTAGATCCAGATGGCGGGGATGGCCACTGCCAGCCCCACGGCGGTGGCCACCAGGGCTTCGGCGATGGCGGTCATGACCGCCTGGGGCCCCGCGCCTTCGCGACCCAGGGCGGCGAAGGCGTCCAGGATCCCGCAGACCGTCCCGAACAGCCCGATGAACGGGGCGTTGGACCCGATGGTGCCCAACTGGGCGAGTCCCCTCTCCAGCCGGCGCTGGTCGGCCGATTCGGAGGCGGTGAGGAGCTGCTCCAGGGCCTCCGGTGACAGATTTCGGGAGCGCAGGCCCAGTCGGGTCTGGCGTCCCGCAAGGGTGTCGGGGAGGGTGGCGGAGAAGGTCTCGGCCTCCGCGGCGTCGGCCATGGCTGGCATGATCCGGGCCTCGTAGTCGGTGGGGTCGGCCTCTTCGCGGCGGTACCGGCGGTGGTTGGTCCAGCCCGACCAGAGCACGAGCGCCCCCAGGAACACCAGGAGGGCCATGACCGCGCGCGCCGCCCAAAGTCCGGCCAGGTGCAACGGGCCTTCGCGGAAGTCCGCGAACTTGGCCAGGCGCTGCTTCCAGCTCGAACGCACCTGCACTTCGAAGAATCCGGCTCCCTCGGGCGGGCCCAGTTCGGGATCCAAGGGGAGCAACGGACCGGACCCGAGCGCCGCGACGGCGGCGGCGGCGGAATCGGAGAGGTCTTCCCGCCATTCCCAGGTGGATCCCGGGCCGGACTTCAGGAGGGCGCCGCGGAGGGACCCGTCGGTGGACACGTACCATCCGCCCAGCGACCCGAAGACCAGGATCCGCCCCTCCCGGGGCTCGCCTTCGGGACGGGGCAGGAGGCCGGTGGAGGAATCCAGCCTCCGGGAGCGGATCCATTCCGTCCTCCAGGCCTGGACCGCGCGGGAGAGGGCCGTCTCCACGGAGGGGACCTGGGCCACCAGGGTCCGGGCGGAATCGATCGCGGAGAGGCGTTCCGCCCGCTTCCAGGGGATCCCCTCGTCCACCCGCTGGCGCAGGGCCTGCAGGCGTCCGGAAAGGTCGTGACGGATTCCGTCCAGAGGGTCGCCGGGGTTCGAGGGCAGCGCGGCGGGCGCGGCGTTGGAGGCCTCCTCCAGGAGGATCCTCCGCAGTTCGAGGTCCAGCTGCGACCGCTCCTGGCGCACCGCCTCCAGGCTGTCCCGGACCTGGTTGAACTCCTGCTGCCAGGAATCGCGTTCCGACAGATCCCGTCTGCGGCTCTCCCAGTGGGCGGCCACCAGGCTGTCGCGGAGCCTCTGGAGGCGCGCGAGCTCCACCTTCTGCGCCTTGGTCGCCTGGTTGGACGTCGCCTCCGGGTTCGCGGAAACGAGCAGGGCGAGCGCCGCCGCCGCGATCACGGGCGCACCTCGGCGCGCACCGGAAGCTCCACCCAGGCGGGGTCGGCTCCCCCGGCGAGCACGGCCGCGGAGCGGGCCAGGGCGGCGGCGACGGACTTGTCGGCCACGTCCACGGTCTTCCCGTCGGGGCCGCGCACGCAGGCGGAACCGTCCTTGCCGGAGAAGACCTGCAGCGAGCCGCCCACGTCGATCCAGGTCCCGCGCAGGACGAGTCCGGACGGTTCCGTGCGCGAGCCGGGCCGCGCCTGGATCCGTCCCCCCAGGTCGATCCGTTCGGAGAGGTCGTCCAGGAAGGTCCCCATGGCGTCCTCGGGGTCCTGGTTCCCGGCGCGAAGCCCCTTGGCGAGCGAGGTCCACCGTTCCCGCAGATCGGCCCCCCCCTCCAGTTCCGCGGAAAGCAACGGCAAAGTCCTCTCGATTTCGTTCGCCAGGGCCTGGGCGAACGCCTTCTTCCGCGCGGTGGCCGGCGCCACGGGCGGCGGGGGCGGCGGCTTGGGGCGGCTCTCCCGGTCCAGGGAGCCGCGCAGGCTGTCGCGCTCGCGGGCGAGCCTGCGCGAATCGGACCGCATGGAGGCGAGCCTCTCCTTCGATTGGGAACGCCATTCCGCCTGGCTCGAGGAGTCGGTGGAGATCGCGCGTTTCTCGTCGTCCACCAGGGACTTCAGCCTCTGGGTCTCGTGCGCGACGTCGTCCGCCGACTGCGACCAGGCGATGCCGAGGGCGGCGGTCAGGAACAGGATCGTAGGGCGGAACATGGAAGCGGGGAATCTACCAAACCATTCGGACGTACTTGCGTTCCAACCGCCTGCCCAGGTCGCAAAGGACCTCGTAGACGATGGTTCCCTGGTTCGAGGCCAGCCGTTCGGCGGAGAGCCCCGGCCCCGGACCGATCACACGGGCGCAGTCGCCCAGGCGGACCTCGGGGAGATCGGTGACGTCGATCATCATCTGGTCCATGCAGATCCGGCCCACCTGGGGGCACATCCGGCCCCGGATCTCCACCGAGAGCTTCCCGGAGTGTCCGCGCCAGAATCCGTCTCCGTACCCCAGGGGCAGCACGGCCAGGCGCGTGCGCCTCCGCGCCGTCCAGGTGCCGCCGTAGCTCACGCTTTCGCCGGCTTCCTTCCAGGAGAGGTGGCGCACCGTGGCGCGAAGCCCCAGGACCGGCTCCAGTCCCGTTCCCTCCGCTCCGGGAGGAGGATAGCCGTACACGGCGATCCCGGGGCGGACCATCTGGAGCCAGGTGGAGGGGTGGAGGAAGATGGCCGCCGAATTGGCCGCGTGGGCGATGGGCGGGCGAAGTCCCCGGCGTTCCAGGTCCGCGAGGAGATCCTCGAACATCGCGAACTGGACCTCGGTCGCGACGGAGTCGTCGTCGGCCCGGGCGAAATGGGTGAAGATCCCTTCCCAGTCCACCCCAGGCAGGGACAGGATCGCGTGGATCCCCTCGCGTTCGCGGGTCGCGTGCAATCCCAGACGGGCCATTCCCGTGTCCACCTTCACGTGGGCGGCGATCCTCCGACCCGTGGACTCCCCGTGTCGGGACAGGCTCTTCGCGGCCTCCAGGTCGCACACCGTGGCCACCAGCGCGTGCTCGTCGTACTCGGCGAGGTCGTCGGGGTGGAAGGGCTCCAGGACGTGGATGGTGGACCGGATGCCGCGCGCGCGCAGGTGGACGCCCTCGTGGAGCCTCGCGACCCCCACCCGGTCGGCGCCCGATTCCAGCACGCGGGTCGCGGTCTCCACGGCCCCGTGGCCGTAGCCGTCGGCCTTGACCAGGACCAGGACCAGCACGTCGGGCCCCACCTTGGAACGGATCCTGCCCACGTTGCGTCCCAGCGCGTCGAGATCCACCTCCACCCAGGAGCCGGGAGCGCTCACTCCTCGGCACCGGGATCGGAGGGAGGGACCAGCTTCGCGTGGTAGCGCTTGGAGATGCGCGATTCGGTGTGCACCACCAGCTTGCGCAGCCTTTCCTCCGAACGCAGCACCTGCCGCAGGATCATCAGGAAGAAGATCGCGGAAAGGAGCAAGGCGCCGAAGAGGATCCAGGCCATGGCGCGATCCTCAGGCGAAGAGGGATTCGGCGATCTGGACCGCGTTCAGGGCGGCGCCCTTGCGGATCTGGTCGCCCACCACCCAGAAATCCAGGGTATTGGGACGGGACTTGTCCACCCGCACCCGACCCACCAGCACCGGATCGAGTCCGGTGGCGTCCACCGGCATGGGCCAGCGGTTGGAGGCGGGATCCTCCAGCACCTCCACGCCCGGCGCCGCGCGCAGGACGGCGTAGGCCTCCTCCACGGAGACCTCGCGCTCGAACTCCACGTTCAGCGCCTCGGAATGGGCGCGCAGCACGGGCACCCGGACGCAGGTGGCGTGGACTTTGACGGAATCCGTCTCAAAGATCTTGGCCGTCTCGCGCACCATCTTCAGCTCCTCCTCGTTGCATCCCTCCTCGGGGATCCAGGGAGCGTTGTGGGGGAACACGTTGAAGGCGTAGGGGTGGGGGATCACCGTCCTGTGGAAGGGTCGTCCCTCGATGGCGGCCAGCGTCTCCTGCTTCAGCTCCTCCATGGCCCGCGCCCCGGCTCCGGAGGCCGCCTGGTAGGTGGCCGCGTGGACCCGGCGGACCCCGAAGGCCTTGTGCAGCGGGAACACGGGAAGGTTCATGATGATGGTGGAGCAGTTGGGGTTCGCGATGATCCCCTCGTGGTCCTTGATCCTCCGGGCGTTGATCTCCGGGACCACCAGGGGGACGCCCGGGGTCATGCGGAACTTGGAGGTGTTGTCCACCACCACCGCGCCCGCCTTCACCGCGCTGGGGGCGAACTCGGCCGAGATGCTCCCTCCCGCCGAGGCCAGGACCAGGTCGATGCCCTCGAAGCTCCGGTGGGTGAGTTCCTCCACCTTGTGCTTGGCGCCCTGGAATTCCAGGGTGGTTCCTGCGGAGCGTTTGCTGGCCAGCAGGCGAAGTTCCGCGATCGGGAACTTCCGCTCGGCGAGGATGGAAAGAAGCTCGGCGCCCACCGCCCCGGTGGCGCCCATGATGGCGACGCGTACGGACATTAGGTGCACAAAGATACTCGCGGGGCGCCGAACCTTCCCGAGCGCGAAAAAGGCGCGGGGCCGCGAACCTCGTAGGTTGGGAAAGGTGGCAGAGATCCAACTTCCGACGCGGCTCCAGCGCGCATGGGCCCTCGGGGAGGGGGGCGGGTTGGAGACGCTCGCCCGAAACGGGGACCTGGTGCTTTCCGGATCGAAGGTGGAAGAGGTGGATGTCCTTTCGGCGGGAACCCTACACCATCTCCGCAGGGTTTCGCGGGAACACGGCCACAAGATCGTGCTTCGCGCCCCTTCCCAGGTCCTCCTGGACAGGCTGGCGGCGCTGGATCCGGGTCCCGACGCACCTCCCCCCGCGGCCGTCGCCCCCCGCCCGGCGCTGGAGCGGCTGGGAAAAACGGGCTGGGACGTCGTGGCGCACGTTTCGGAAGCCTGGGCGTTCGGGGTGGCCATGGTGCTCGGGACCTGGAGCCTGGTCTCCCGCCGGGAGCACAGCTGGCCGGGGGCCACCGTGCGCCAGCTCTACGAACTCGGTGCCAGCGGCCTGCCCGTGGTGGTCCTCCTGACCGGACTCATCGGCCTCACCCTGGCCCTCCTGATGGGCCAGCAGCTCGCGATCTACGGCGAGTCCATCCACCTGGCCACCTTCATGGGGATCTCCTTCGTGCGCGAGGTGGGGCCCATGCTGACGGCGGTGATCATCGCGGGCCGCTCCGGCAGCGCCATCACGGCGGAGCTGGCTTCCATGTCCGTCCAGCAGGAGGTGGACGCCCTGCGCACTCTGGGCGCCCGCGAAGCCTCTTTCCTGGTGGCGCCACGGATGCTGGCCCTCCTGGTGGCGATGCCGTTCCTTTCGCTTTTCGCGAGCGCCTCGGGGATCCTGGCGGGCCTTCTGGTGGCGGTCTTCCAGTTGGATCTCTCGCCGGCGGTATACTTCCAGATCCTGGTGCAGTCGGTGCAGGTCAGGGACGTCTTCTACACCGTCCTGAAGAGCGCGGTCTTCGCCGCCATCATCGTGTTCATCGCCTGCCGCAACGGACTGGCCACGCACGGCGGCTCCGATGCCGTGGGCCGCGCCACCACCGACACCGTGGTGGCGGGCATCTTCTGGACCGTCGTCGCCGACTGCGTCTTCGCCCTGGTGCTGTACTTGTGAATCCGGAACCGGATCCCGGACGGCAAGCGTCCGAGGATGGACCCGTGCTCTCGGTGGGGCACCTGCGCGCCGGGTACGGGTCCCGGGAAATCCTGAAGGACGTGTCCGTGGACGTGGCCGCGGGGGAGATCCGGGCCATCCTGGGCGGCTCCGGAAGCGGAAAGTCCACCTTCCTGCGCAACGTGCTCGGGCTGGAAAGGCCCTGGTCGGGAAATGTCCGGGTGCTCGGGACCGACCTGTCCGTTCCCGGTCCCGAGGCGGACCAGGCGCTTTCCCGCCTGGGCGTCCTCTTCCAGGACGGCGCCCTGGTGACCAGCCTCACCGTGGGCCAGAACACCATGCTCCCGCTGGTTTTGGACGGAATCCGTCCCGACGGCGCGGCCATGGAGCTCGCCCGGGCGCGACTATCCCAGGTGGGGATGGCGGATGCCTGGAGCCTCTTCCCGGCCGAACTCTCCGGCGGAATGCGGAAGCGCGCCTCCCTGGCCCGGGCGCTGGTCCGCGAACCCCGCCTCCTCTTCTGCGACGAACCCTCCGCGGGGCTCGACCCCCTCACCGCGCGCGAACTGGACAACCTGCTCCTGGAACTCCACGGGAGCCTGGGATTGACGGTGGTGATGGTCAGCCACGAGATCGAATCCATCAAGCTCCTGGCCCAGAGGATCCTGTACCTGGACGACGGTGTCGTTCTCTTCGAGGGTACCCTCCAGGACGCCTTGGAGACGGGACCCCCGCGCGTGCGCGACTTCTTCGCGCGCAGCGTGGATCCGGGCGACCGCCCCAAACCATCCACCTGGGAGACCATCCCGTGACGCCAAGCGACCGATCGTGAACTCGACACCTTCCCAATTGCGCTGGACCGGGCTGTTCCTCGCCAGCGGTCTCGGCCTGACGGTCCTCGCCGTGGCGGCCCTGCTGGGCTCCCGGTTCCTTCGCGACCGGATATCCCTCGTCTGCGAACTCCAGGGCCGGTCCGTCTACGGTCTCTCCAGCGGGGCCAAGGTCCTCCTGCGCGGGATCGAGGTGGGGAGCATCACCGGCATGGCGTTCGACCCCGTGGATCCCGAACGCATCCTGGTGGACATCGACGTGGACCGCTCGGCGCCCGTGTACAAGGACGCCACCGCCACCCTGGAGATCTTCGGCATCACCGGCCTCAAGTACCTGGAACTGGTGCCCGGAACACCCGCGGCCGGGCGGGCGGTTTCCGGCACGGTCCTGCAGATCAAGGCCAGCGTGACCGATGCCATCGTGAACAAGCTCGACACCGTGGCCCAGACCAGCGCCATGGTCCTGCAGAACCTGGACAGCCTCACCGGCAGCCGGCGTCAGGTGCAGGTGGATTCCATCCTCCTGGATCTACGCAGCACATCGCAGGACCTGGCCGCGATGGCTGGGTCGTTTCGCGCCATGCACCTGGACCGCCAGGTCGCGGAGGTGATGGGCCACGTGGAGAGGACCTCGCGGAAGGTGGACAGCACCATGGCCGCCATCGAACCCGCGCGCACCATGGCACGCATCGACACCGCCACGGGCGCCATCTCGGAGGTCGCGCGCCGCGCCGACCTGATGCTGGGCCGCTCCCAGGGCGACATCTACCGGACCCTGGAGGACCTGAGCATCACCATGCGCAACCTGTCCGACTTCAGCCAGAGCATCCGGGACAATCCCGCGGCGCTCCTGGGTTCCCGGCGAAAGGATCGATCCGGAGAGGAGGCGCAACCGTGAGACACCGCAAACTGGGAACGATTCTCGTCTTCGCCGCGGCAGCCCTTTCGGGGTGCTTCTTCGGGAAGGTGGCGGACTACCGCTACTACGTCCTGGACTACGTTCCGGATGGAACCTTCCTGCGCAAGGGCCATGTACCTCGGCCCGCCTCGGTCCTGGTCCGCAATTTCCAGATCGGGGAGGCCTATCTGCGGTCCGAAATCGCCTACCGGACATCCGCGGAGGAGATCCGGTATCGACCCTACGACCGCTGGGCGGTCCGCCCGGACCACGTGGTCAGCGACATGGTCCGCAGGCACCTGGTGGAGGCGAACCTCTTCCGGTCGGTCCAGAGCCAGTACGAGGAGGACAAGCCCGACTACGAGCTCAGGGGGAGGGTGATCGCCCTCGAGGAGCAGGTCGAACCTCCTTTCCGGTACGCCCACATGGACCTGCGTCTGGATTTCGTGCGCCTTTCCGACAACACCGTCCTCTGGGGCCGCGAGTTCGATCTGCGGCGCAGCGTGGAGGGAACGGACGAGCTGGTCGTGGTGCACACCATTTCGGGGATGCTGGAATCGAGCATGGACACCGCGATCGGGGCCATGGATTCCACGATGGGCAAGGAGAAGCCTAGCCGCTAGATGTACCGGTCCGTCGGCGCCCTGCTGGGCATCACGGGCCCTGCGGGGGCACCAGGACCGAACCCCCGACCAGGGGGGCGGAGTAGTAGTTCGCGTCTCCGTACGGGAAAACGCGGTAGATCACCCCCGGGACGGCCAGCGGATCCAGAAAGAATGTGGTGTCGGTGAATCCGCCGTACCCGCCGTTGGGGTTTGCCGTTCCCAGGCGCCCTTGGACCCCGTAGCTCAACGCTCCGGTCACGGCGGTCCATTGCAGGAGGAATCCCCCGGGGGTCCAGTTTCCCTGCAGGCTTCCGATCGGTTGCAACCCGGTTCCCGCGGGAAGGATGGAGGACAGGTACAAGGTGTCGGAGACGGTGGCCAACGAGCCGTTCCGAGCCACGACCAAGTAGTGGACAGAGCCGCGGTAGCGGGCGCTGTCGTAGCTGGGCCGGTCGACGAAGGTGGTGCCGTAGGCGGTGCCAGCGGTGTCGAAGACGGAGAAGAAGGAGCGCAGGACCAGGAACGAAGAGGTGTTGGCCCCGGCGGTCCAGCCCAGTTGGAGGGGCCACCACTCCTTGGGGGTGCCGAGGGCAGCGGGTTTGCCGGGCAGGGCGTAGTCCGATGCCAGGAACCGGAATTTGACGCCGCCTTCGGGGAAGACGATCCGCAGACGGTGTCGGCCGGCGGGGATTTTCACGGCTGGCAACGGGAGGTCGCGCCAGCGCGGCAGGTGCTCGTCGGGGATGGAGAGGGAGCCCGTCGCCTCGGAGTCGTCGACCAGAAGCTGGATCGTCCGTCCATGGAACAGCGGCGCCACCCGCGCCGTGGAGGCGTACCAGGCGGTGTCCCGCGAAAACACGAGGAATTCAAGGGTGTCGCCGGGCTCGCAACCGGAAATCTCCAGGCCGGTCCCGGTGTCCGTGGAGCGCTGCAGTGGAGGACGGTGGAAGGAACGTTCGCGACGTCCGGACAGGCCTTCCCAGGCGTCACGCGCGAAGAGGACTCCGGGGATGTCGACGCCCGAGGTGTCGGAGCCCTTCAGTTCCAGGCGTTGGCAGTCGACGTCCCGGTCGCCGGGGTGGGCGTTTGGTGCCGCAAAAGGCAGGAACAGACCCGCCATGAGCAAGGCTCCGGGTGCGAACTGGGAATCATGCATGGCTGGAAGCTACGTCCTGGCGGGGACGGAAATCAAGTTCCGCAACGACTCCGATGTTTCAATTCCGTTTCCGGCGGAGATGGATCGCGACCCTCCGGAATCCGTCCGGGGTTCAGGTGGTCTGGGGCATTTCGCTCTGGATCAAGGGGCGTGCTGGGGACTCAAGCAACTGGAAATCCTCGTCCGTGTCCTCGTGGCTCGCCATGATGGCGTGGACCTCAGGAAGGCAATCCATCATGCAGTCCACGAGATCGGGATCGAAGTGGCGGCCCTTCTGCTCCCTCAGGAACTCGATCACCTTCTCCTGCGGCCAAGGCTCCTTGTAGCACCGTCGGCTGGAGAGGGCGTCGTACACGTCCGCCAGGGCCACGATGCGGCCCTCCAGGGGAATGGCGCGTCCCGCCAGGCCCCTGGGGTAGCCCGAGCCGTCCCACTTTTCGTGGTGGGTGAGGGCCACCACGGCCGCTTGGCGCACGACCGGGACGTCGGAGCCCTCCAGGATCCGGGAACCGATGAGCGCGTGGGACTCCATGATCGTCCGCTCGTCGGGATCCAACCGGCCCGGCTTGTGGAGGATCCTGTCGGGGATTCCGAGCTTCCCCACGTCGTGCATGGGGGCGGACTGGAAGATGCTCTCCACCTCGGCGCGATCCAGCCCGATGCGCATCGCGACCAGACGCGAATAGTGGCTCATCCGCTTGATGTGGTTGGAGGTCTCGCGGTCGCGGTATTCGGCGGCCGACGAGAGGCGGAAAAGCGTTTCCTGGTGCGACTTGCGGAGGAGTCCGTCGAGTTGGGCGTTCTGGATGGAGACGCCGGCCTGGGCGGCGAAGGCCTGCAGGAGGGCCTCGTCCTCCCCGTTGAAGGGGCTAGGGAGGCCGTTCTCCATGGCGTTGACCAGCTGCAGGACCCCCACGCAAAGGCCGGAGCGGTCGTGCATGGGCACGGTGAGCTGGGACCGGGTGTCGTAGCTGGCCCGCCGGTCCAGCGCCTTGTTGTGGCGGAAGTGGGTTCCCGGAGGGAGCTGGTCCATGTCGGGGAAGTTCAGGGTCTGCCCGGTGAGCGCGCAGAAGCCCGCCATGCTGTCCCGCGAAATGGGAAGGAGGAATTTCTCGTAGAGGTTGGCCATCCCATCCTTGCCCAGCCGGGCTTCGATGGAGCGGTTGCGGGTGATGTGGATGGCCAGGGAGTCCTGGCGCACCAGGTACAGCGTGCCGCCGTCGGCGGCGCAGAGGTCCATGGCCTCGTCCACGACCATCTCCAGCAACGTGTCGAGTTCCCGGACGGAATTCAGGGCGATCCCGATCCGGACCAGGCCGGAGAGCTTTTCGTGGAGCGGAAGGGCGCGCATCGATCTGGGATACTACTATCCGCGGGGCGATCCGTGGGAGGTATGCGCGAGACGCATGGGGATCATGTGAACGCCGCCGTTGCGCATTTCGCTCCGTTCCCGTAGCTTGGGATTCGAGGACCGCGGCCAATGCCGGCGCTCGGTTCCAGGAGGCAGAGATGGGCAAGACCCTCTACGACAAGGTGTTCGACGCGCACGTGGTGAGGCCGTTGGCCAGCGGGCAGACCCAGCTCTTCATCGGGTTGCACCTGATCCACGAGGTCACGAGCCCGCAGGCCTTCGAGATGTTGCGCGACCGCGGCCTCGCCGTTCCGTACCCGGACCGCACGGTGGCCACGGTGGACCACATCGTGCCCACGGAAGACCAGAGCCGCCCCTACAAGGACGACCTGGCCGAGCAGATGATGCGCGCCATCGAAAGCAATACCGAACAGTACGGCATCCGCCTGTACCAGCCGGGATCGGGCAAGCAGGGCGTGGTCCACATCGTGGCTCCGGAATTGGGCCTGACCCAACCGGGCATGACCGTGGCCTGCGGCGACAGCCATACCGCCACCCACGGCGCCTTCGGCGCCATCGCCTTCGGCATCGGGACCTCCCAGGTGCGCGACGTGCTGGCCACACAGACCCTCTCCATGGGTCGGCTGAAGGTGCGGCGCATCGAGGTGAACGGGAAGCTGCAGCCGGGCGTGTACGCCAAGGACGTGATCCTGCACATCCTGCGCAAGCTCACCGCCAAGGGCGGGGTGGGCTTCGCCTACGAGTTCGCGGGATCGGCCATCGAGGCCATGTCCATGGAGGAGCGGATGACCGTGTGCAACATGGCCATCGAGGGCGGCGCGCGTTGCGGGTACATCAACCCAGACCAGACCACCTTCGACTACTTGAAGGGCCGCGAATACGCGCCTTCCGGGGTCGCCTGGGACAAGGCCGTGTCGTGGTGGAAGGACGTGGCGTCGGACGCGGACGCGGGTTACGCGGACGTCGTGAAGTTCGAGGCCGAGGAGATCGAGCCCACCGTGACCTGGGGCATCAGCCCCGACCAGGGTGTCGGCGTTCGCGAATCCATCCCCGCGGCGGAGAGCTTCCCGGAATCCGAGCGGGCCAACATCCGCGAGGCCTACGAGTACATGGGGGTCCAGGCGGGACAGCCCATGTCCGGCACCAAGGTGGATGTGGTCTTCATCGGGTCCTGCACCAACGGGCGCATCTCCGACCTGCGCGAGGCCGCCAACGTGGCGATCCTGCACGGAGGCAGGGTGGCGGCGGGCATCAAGGCCTTCGTGGTCCCGGGCTCGGAGCAGGTGAAGAGGCAAGCCGAGGCCGAAGGCCTGGACAAGGTGTTCCTGGACCACGGGTTCGAGTGGCGCCAGGCGGGGTGCTCCATGTGCCTGGCCATGAATCCGGACAAGCTGACGGGCCGCCAGGTCAGCGCCAGCACCTCCAACCGCAACTTCAAGGGGCGGCAGGGATCGCCCAGCGGTCGCACGCTCCTGTTGAGCCCGGCCATGGCCGCCGCCGCGGCCCTGGAGGGGAAGATCTCCGACGTTCGTCAAATCCTGTCCAAAGGAGCCGTGGCATGAGCCGGATCAAGACCATATCGGGCCGCGCCGTCCCGGTCCACGGGAACGACATCGACACCGACCGCATCATCCCGGCCCGCTTCCTGCGCTGCGTGACCTTCGAGGGACTGGGCGAGCACGCTTTCGAGGACGACCGCGCCCAGGACAAGGCCAAGGGCCGTCCCCATCCCTTCGACCAGGCGCGCTTCCAGGGCGCGAAGGTGCTGGTGGGCAATTCCAACTTCGGATGCGGCAGCTCCCGCGAGCACGCCCCCCAGGCGCTCTACCGCTGGGGAATCCGCGCGGTCGTGGCCGTCAGCTACTCCGAGATCTTCTACGGCAACACCGTGGCCATGGGCTTTCCCTGCGTCCACGTTTCGGCCGCCGATGCCGAGGCCCTCCAGGCCCTGGTGGAAGCAGACCCGACCCTCGATGTCGAAGTCGACATCGAGGCCGGCCAGGTCCGGGCCGGCGGCAAGGTCTTCGCGTCCTCCATTCCGGCGGGGCCGCGCCAGCAGTTCCTCACGGGGTCCTGGGACGCCACGTCGGAACTGGTGGCGGGATTGCCGGACGTTCGCCTTGTGGCCGACCGACTGCCGTATGTGAAGGCGTTCGCCTGACGCCGCGCTGGGCGTTTTGCGCCTGGCGGTGCGGCATCCTTCTTTGCGCCTTGGCAGGCGCTTGGCCTTCCTGGGGCCTTCCCGGCCCCAGACCCCGGCCCAAGGGACCGCTGGCCCGGCCCCTTGGAGATCCCCGGGCCTCGCGGGGGACTGCCGTCCCCCTGCACCCCAGCACCGGAGCGGATCACGCGGGGAGATTGTCGGATCGTCAAAATCTGCGCGCCCGCCTGCACGGCGATGCGCCGTGGCGGCGGGATGGTTTTGTGCCGTCTGGTCAGATCCGCTGAAGTGTAGCGGTTCCACCCTGTTTCGCCCTCCAGGCGTCCAGGGACCAGGCGCCTGGCCCTTCCAGGAGCAGGAAGATGCAGGTGGCGATCTGGGCCCAGTCCGAGCGGATTTCGTGCAGGACCGCCCAGAACCCCTTGATGGGCGGTACCGGGGGGTAGGCCAGCGGGTAGGTGCCCAGGAACAGGCTGATCTTGGTGGACAGCACCGCGACGATCATCTGCCCGATGAAGATCAGCGCCAGGGGGCGGGTGAGGAGTCCCGCGATCAGCAGGAGTCCCCCCGCGATCTCCAGGGTCGCGATGGACGGCGCGAGGACGTGGGGGAAGGGCATGCCCAGCTTGGTGAAGCGGCCCACTCCCTGGTTGGCGAACACGAACTTGATGACGCCCTCCCAGAAGAAGACGGATCCCGTCATGAGTCGGATCCACAGGGTCGATCGGGGCGCGTCCGTGCGCGGGTCGAAGAGCTTGGTCAGGATTTCCATGGATGTCTCCCGTTCGTGGCGATCACGTCGCCGGTTTCTGGCATTGTCTCGCGAGTTGCTGGAGCCGCTGGACCGGCAGGTCCGACACGGCCACGTGGAAGTGTCCCTGGTGGATCCAGGCCACCACCGAATACGGCGTTCCCCGCCGCGTCCAGAGCTGGTCGGGCGCGAGTCCCCGCGCGGGGAACAGCTCCTGCCCGTTCCCCAGGAAGAGGCTGAGCCGCCGCCCCGCCGATTCGTAGACCGCCAGGGCCACGGTTCGCCCGTTCAGCCGCACCGTCCGCGCGCCCAGAAGCCGGGCGTCCGGCATGGTGGGCACGTGCATGGGCATCCCCACCGCGGTGGTCAGCCAGGCGGCGACCTGGATGGCGGATCCCGAACGGAATTCCAACCCGTCGGACGCGCCCGCGTGCGCCGCGTGGTCCATCCGGTAGGCACGGGTCCAGTCTCGCGCCTGGGAAACGGCAAGAGTCGCCACCAGGGCGATGCAGGCGGCCAGGGCCAAGGCGCCTCCCCACGCCAGGCGGCGCAGGTCCCCGCGCGAGCCGGCAACGGAGCGCAGATCGGACAGGATATGTCTCCGTTCGACGTCGGGCAGGTCGGGACGAGGCAGACGAGCGCGCAAACCCCGGACGAAGTCGCGTTCCCGCCCGGCGAATTCCGCGCATTCGCGGCACGACGAGAGGTGCGCCGCGAATTCCGTCGTCTCGGCGGGTCCCAACTCGGCGTCGATCCACCCCGGGACCAGGCTCCTGCAATCCATGCACATCATGCTTCCCCCCCGACCCGCTTTCCGGCGGCCTGGAACCCGCGCTCCTGCGCCAATCCCCGAAGGCGCTGGCGCAGCAGTCCTCGACCGCGGTGGAGCCGCGACATCACCGTCCCCACGGGGCAATCCATGACCAACGCCACTTCGGAGTAGCGCATCTCCTCCCGGTCCACCAGAAGGACCGCCGAGCGGTAGGGCTCGGGCAGTTCCTCGATGGCCTCCAGGATCTCCGTCCCCTCCAGAAGCTCGAAGACCACGTCCCCTTCGCTGGCGGGCTCGTTGGTCTCGTCCAAGGCCACGTGGCGGTGTCGTCCCGTGTCCCGCACCCGGGTGCGGAAGGTGTTCACGAGGATGGCGAAGATCCAGGCCCGGAAGTTGGTGCCCGGTCGGAACGCGTGGTACCCCTCGAACCCCTTCACGAAGGTGTCGTGCAACAGGTCCCGCGCCCCGTCCCGGTCGCGGGTCAAGGACACCGCGAACCGGTGGAGCGAGTCCAGATGCCCCTCCACCAGGGTCTCGAAGCGTTCCTTCATCTGTCGTGGTCCACGCGATGGCCTCCGGCGGTTTCTGCTGTCCCAAGGGTGGAACTCCGAGGGACTCCCGTTTATTCCAGGAATTTCCAAGAATCTTTGTCTCCGGCGGCCGAAGGGCCGTCGGGCGCGTCCCTTCGGAAACCCTCGCCCTCGTGGTGGACTTCCGTCCCCCACACCCCAGCGGCAGAGCGGTTCACGCGGGAAGGTCGGCGGATCATCTTGGTCAACTCGCCCGCCTGCACGGCGATGCGCCGTGGCGGCGGGTGGGTTGATGCCGTCTGGTCAGGGGAGTGGGGCGCTGGATTCTCCGCTC
>Ga0302279_10002989_pt1 | contig 21646 bp, 18 predicted proteins | sample III_Bog_N3_3_FD_194541 | JGI IMG/M metagenome (GOLD analysis project Ga0302279, IMG submission 194541) | Peat permafrost microbial communities from Stordalen Mire near Abisko, Sweden - III_Bog_N3_3 | ecosystem: Environmental > Terrestrial > Soil > Wetlands > Peat | place: Sweden: Abisko...
CGCTTGGCCGGAGCCTTCTTGGCCGTCGTGCGCTTGGCCGGAGCCTTCTTGGCCGTCGTGCGCTTGGCCGGAGCCTTCTTGGCCGTCGTCCGCTTGGCCGGAGCCTTCTTGGCCGTCGTCCGCTTGACGGCCGACTTGGCTGCCTTGCGGGCAGGTGCAGTGCCCTTCACGGCCTTCGCGATGCGCTTCTCGGCGCGCTTGATGCTCTTCTCGATGCGCTTCACCGCCTTTTGAGGCGAGCGCTTCGCAGGGGTTGCCCGCTTCGCTGTCTTCGCGGGCGCGCGCTTTGCCGTCGTCTTGACGGTGCGCGTGCTCGCCTTCTTTGCTGGGGCCTTCTTTGCTGGGGCCCTCTTCTTGGCGGCTGTCGCCATGGGTTGCACCTCCTTAGGTGTATCAACGCTGACAGGTGGAGCCCTCGAGGCGCTGATCGACTCTTCGATCAATGTCGCCGGGACTGCCCCGCCTTAATGATGCCGAGATCAGTCACGTCCGAGTCAGCGACTCGTCGTCGCGCAACTTGTTGTGGTGATTTCGGCGGTCCCGATTCGTCTGAAGTTGGCGAGCACCATGACGTGAGATCGACATCGCGTTTTGTGTTTTCGTCATCACGCTGTATCGCACTCGAACCATTGCAACTCGTACGTCGCCGCGTTCGTTGTGTTTCGGGTTCTTTAATCAAAGAGTGTTTTTTGTCCCAGGTCAAGCACACTGCGCGTCGAACGACGCGCGTGCGTGTCGTGCGCGTGCGCGCACCGACCCACCACGGGTGGCGCGTGGCACGCGTTCTGCTCGCGAGCGAGTGCGCAGTTCGATCGATCATGGTCAGTGTGAGCAATGTCTGCGCGCGACCGTTTTGTTCATGGACGCGAACGCACTGCGTGGGCGACACGCCGTCCAGCGCGTCGCGTCGTCAGCGACGCCGCGCGCCGAGACGGTCACAATGGCGCGACGACGAGGATGGACCCCATGAAGAGCAGACCGCTTCATGGTCTGGCAGAGGAGGCGGTCGGCTCAGGCATCTATCTCGGTGCCGGCCTCGGTGGGCGCGCCTTCACCGGCCCCGAGCGGTCCGTCCTCGTGCTCGGCCCCTCCCGGTCGGGAAAGACATCGTCCCTGGTCACACCCAATATCCTGCTCTGGTCAGGAGCTGTCGTGACCACCTCGACGAAGCCTGACGTGCTCCGAGCGACGGCGCCGTCGCGCGGCGAGCGAGGATGGCCGCTGCTCTATGACCCGAGCGGTTCGGTGGAGCCACCACGTGGCGTCGAACGCGTCGGGTGGTCGCCGGTGAATGCGGCGGTGGAGTGGGACGGCGCGTTGGCAGTCGGCAGCGCGATGATCGGCGCGGCGCGCGGGCATGGTCGCGACATCGGCTCGAGTGGTGATCACTGGTCCGAGCGAGCCGCATCGCTGCTCGCGCCGTTGTTGCACGCGGCGGCGATCGAAGCGATGCCGATGTCGTCGGTGCTGTCCTGGGTGGACCGTCACGACGCGAGCGCCGCCCTCTCCGTACTCGAAAAAGAAATTGGTGGCAGCGCGCCGGCAACGGACGTGTTGGCGGGAATTGTCGCGACCGACGCGCGTGAGCAGTCGGGAATCTGGTCGACCGCGTCAGGGGCGCTCTCCGCCTATCGATCTACTAGCGCGCTCGCGTCGACCCTGCCGCCCTACCTCGACGCAGACGCGTTCTGTCGCGGCGCCAACACGCTGTACATCTGCGCGAGCGGACGCCAGCAAGAGTTGTTCGCTCCCCTCGTGGTGGGACTGCTTGCCGAGTTGCGCGACGCCGCCTATGCGAGGAGCGCGTCGGGACCCGTCGCACCGGTGCTCTTCGCACTCGACGAGGTCGCCAATATCTCGCCACTACCCGACCTTCCTGCGATGGTGAGTGAAGGCGCGGGCCAAGGTCTCATCACGCTTGCCTGCCTCCAGGACCTGTCCCAGGCACGCCGGCGCTGGGGACGGGAGGCCGATGCCTTCCCTTCACTGTTCGGCACGACCGTCGTGTTCGGCGGGATCGCCGATCTGCCGACGCTGCGCGCCGTCTCTGCACTCGCCGGCGACGAGGAAGTCGTCCAGCGCAGCTTCGGCACGAGCCAGGTCGCTCGTTCGAAGCAGCAGTCATCTGTGAGTGTCTCCACCACCCTGCGATCACGTCTGGCCGTCGACGTGATCGCTCGCGGGGCGGCGGGCTTGGCGCTCGCCATCGACGCCCAGAACCGTGTGGGCTGGGTGGAGCTCACACCGGCACACCGGCATGCGCCCTTCCGTGACGCCATCGGCCACAGGGGGGTGGGCGAGCGCGTGGTGGAGGGCGCCGAGCGGGCCCGATGATCAGCGAGCACGGCCGATGGTGTCGCCAGCCACCCGGGTGCGTCCCGTCGCCCGGTGTGCCTCATCGATCGCACGTTCGCATTCGAGGTGCTCGAGCAGGCGCTTCACCGGCATGGCCGCGCGATCCTGCTGTGTCGGCACTCCCCTCTCGCCCTCGAGCCCCCATCGCCGACGGTAGGCAGTGAGCCCGGACGCTGCGGCCGCGTAGCGAGCCTGGCCGTCTGCGACCGAAGGCCGCGGGCCGAGGCGCTCGAGCACCGCCGCCGAGAGGACCATGGCGCCGCTCGCCGTGGGGCGCTCGCTCACACCGAGTTCGCCGTGGGTGGGCGCCCAGACTTCTGCCGCTGCGTCGATCTGCACCGCACTCGCACCGTCGGGCGATGCCCGTGCCCACGCCTCGACGACTGCACGCCGGGTCACCACGCCATCAGCGCTACGGCCGAGCAGCTGGGCGAACTCGACCTCGTCGAGCGACCCGTCGGGTCGGGCGGTGTTGCCCGGGTCGGCACGGGTGGGCACGACTGCCGCCAGATCCTTCGGTTCGAGGCCCAGCGCCTCCACCCGGTCCGCCCAGCCCGCGCGCTGTGCATCGTCACCGACGTACCCCTTGGGTTCCCGGGTGCTCGCCCACGCAGCGGTGCGGCGGGACCGCGACGGCCGACCCACGGTTGCCAGCTCGGAGCGGATCTCTGCGCTGCGAGAGGAGAACTCGCCGCGCACTGCTCTCGGGATGCCGACGATGTCGTAGCGGCCGGCCCCGACGCGCTCCCACGAGACCCCGAGACCCCGTCGCAGCGAGTCGCGCAGGTGCGCGTCGTAGAGCGCTCCCGCGGCGTTGCGGTGCGCGTAGAGCGCCCTGCTGTCGGTCGTCGACCATCGCCCGTCACTCCCGTGGGCGAGGTTCGCGACAACGACGTGGGAGTGCAGGTGCGGGTCGCCAGCCCGGCTGGTCCCATGCGTGAAGCGCGCCGCAACCGGTCCGCCGGTGAGCACGGTGGCACCGAGGCCGGCTGAACGACGCCGCGCAACCACCGCGTGGGCGCCCAGGTAGCGCATCGCGCCATCGACGGCGTCGAGATGGCATTGGAGGACGGCCCGCCGCAGGTCGGCGTCGCCGAGCCCGTGGAGCACACTGACCGATTTCGGGGCGGTGAAGACGAGGTCGAAGCCCGGCACGCGCTGCCGGCTGTTCACGAGCAATGCCCCGCCGCCGGGTCGCCTACCTTCGAGCACGGCCGCCAGCTGGGCAGGTTCGCAGGTTCCGACCAGGCCGAGGCCATGGGCGCCGCCGCCGAGCCACTTCCCTGCGGAGGACGACGGCCGCAGTGGCCCCTCGAGCGTCGCCGCCAGGTCGCGCTCGGCGAAGTAGTAGGCGGCACCGTCTCGCCCCACCGGGGCCATACCGAGCACCGGCCCTCAGCCCGCCGGAGCCACGTGCGCCGTAATCATGACTTTCATGCTATTTGAAACTGACTGACGATGCCCAGTGACTGCGGTCCGCTCAGGCCCCGTAGCGGGCTAAGACCCGGCGCGCGGCGTCTGCTGCCGTCGACGCGAAGTCCGACGGCCCGAGCACCGTCGCGTGGGGCCCGAGCTGGAGGAGCAGGCGTTCAAGCCACGCCGTCCCCCCGACGGCGAGGGTCACCACCTGACGGCCCGCGGATCCCTCGGGGCGCACGGCGAGGACAGGGACGCTGTCGGCGACCCATGCAGCCTCGGGATCGAGTCGCAACTCGACGGTGACCGCTCCGGGCCCGGGCACGAACGCCTCCGACGTCGCCCGGGGCGCTGCTGCCGCGATGTCGGGCTGAGGGCCGACAGTGTGCATCGAGCGGACACGGTCGATCCGGAACCTCCTCACATCCCCGGCCCGCTGGCACAAGGCGTCGACGTACCAGTGCCCGTCGAGGGAGATCACCCGGTAAGGGTCGATCTCGCGTTCGGTGTTGGTGTCGCTCGAGGCTGAGTAGTACTCGATCTCGATGCGCTCGTTCCGGTCGAGCGCGTCGCGCATCGGCGCGAGCAGCGCCGGCGCATCGAGGTCGACCACGAGGCGCTGATGGTCACCGAGGGCGGCGTCGAGCTTCGCCAGGGCGCCGGCGAGCGCGCCCTCTCGGTCGGCGCCGGGTATCGCCAGGATGGTGCGTGCCGATGTGGCGAGTGCGAATCCCTCGGCTGCGGTGAGTCGGCGGGGGCGCCCCATCTCGGCTGGCAGCAGCGCCTCGACCATGTCATCGGTCACAAGGATCTCCATCAGGGCGTCCGGCGTGTAGGGCGGCACACCGCAACAGGCCGCGAGCTCGAGCTCACGGACCAGTTCGTCGGGGGGGATGTCGAAGCGTTGCGCCACCTCGGCGATCGGTGCGGCTCCCACACGCGCCAGCCACGACACGATGGCGAGGAGCCTGCGCAGGCGTGTGCTCGCGTCTCGACCCGTCGCGCCCGGGGGCTCCTCCGCTGCGCTCGGCGGGCCGGCGACACCGCCCGATGGCACGGCAAGGGCACCGTCGGGGTCACGCGGCAGAGTGACGATGGCATCGAGCCACGACACCAGCTCATCTCGCAGCTCCTTTGGCTCGAGGAGCTCGGCGTGGTCGAGCAATCCGAGGACCCAGGAGCGCAGGAACTCGGTGCTGGTGATCCCGAGGCGCAGGACGACGCTGCCGTCGGGCCGCCGCTCGACCACCGCCCCCTCGCCGACCTCTTCGGCGACGCGCGCCGCCTCGATGGCGTCGACCAGGACGACGGCGTCGTCGCTGTCACCCTCCCCCGGCCGCACCGGCTCCTCGGCGGCTCCGGTGGCGTCGAAACCCTCCGGCAACGTGGCACCGCCGGAGGGTCCGGGCACCGGCGACCCGTCGATGCGGTCCACCCTGAATGTACGGCCGGCTTCGCGGTCCAGGTCCCAGCCGACCAGGTACCAGCGGCCCTGCCCGAACCGCAAGGCCGCGGGCGCCACATGGCGGGTGGCCCCCCGGTAGGAAAACGTCACCTCGGCGCGCGAGCGCAACGCCTCGAAGAGGGGCACGAGTGCCGCCTGTGGGACGATCGCGGCGACCGGGCGGGTCTCGGCCACGCCGCTCGCGCCCAGCTTCAACAGCGCATCACGACCACTAGGATCACCTAGGTGGACGCCGGCCACGGCGAGTTGCAAAGCGGTCTGTTCCTCGGGGCTGAGCGCGAGGTCCGGCAGGTAGAAGGTGTCCGACTCGATGCGGTACCCGAACTGGCCAGGGCCCTCGACGGGGACGGCCGCAACGTCGATCCCCTCGTCTCGCAGCAGGCGCTTGTCGCGCTCGAACGCCTGGCGCCTCGCGTCGTGCGACGTCGGGTAGCCGGGGATCTCGGTCGCGATCTCCTCGAGGGTCAGCGGTCGAGTGGCCCCGAGCAGGACCAGCACGAGGTCGGTGAGTCGTTCCAGACGGTCAGGGGCGGCCACGTCGTGCAGCGTACGTCGGGCGGGGCCCTCTGATGCACGACGGTTCGCCGTGGGCCTACCACCTCCATGTGGCTGCCTGGGTCGCCGTGCTGGCACTTGGCGTCCTCTACGCCCTTGCCGTCCGCCGGCGCGGGTGGCAGGCAACCACCCGGCAGGTCGCGCTCTTCTACGGAGGGCTCGCCCTTCTGCTCGGGGCCACCACCTGGCCACTCGCCGACCTGGCCGCGCACTGGCTGCTCAGTGCGCTGGTGCTCCAACGCCTCGTCCTCATGCTGGGCGCCCCGCCGCTCCTCCTCCTCGGCCTCCCGGTACCGGTGGCCGCCGCGCTCACACGCCCCCGGCTCGTCGACCATGTAGCACTTGCGTGCAGTCGGCCCAAGGTGGCGGTGGTGGTGGTCGTGCTGATCGCCGTGGGCTCACTCACTGCACCGGCGGTGCACGCCCAGAACAGCTCGCTGCTCTGGCGAGCGGTGTTCGACACCCTCATACTGCTCTCGGGGATCGTCCTGTGGACGCCCGTCCTGCGATGGGTTCCCGGTACCACCCGGCCGTCCCCGCTCGCTCGGACCGCCTACCTCATCATCCAGTCGATCGTCCCCAGCTTCCTCGCCATCGTGTGGATCTTCGCCCGCCACCCGCTCTACCCGGCCTATGACTACAAGGGCCACGTCCTCGGGCTCTCGGCGCTCGGCGAGCAGCAGATCGCCGGGTTCGTCGCCAAACTCGGGACGATCGCCGTGCTCTGGACCGTCGCGTTCATCGGCCTCGCACGGACCGAGGGCGAGGACCCCGACGCCGCGGATCCCCTCACCTGGGCGGACGTGCAGCGACACTTGGAGCGCGCCGACCGAGGGGGCGCGATGGCCCTCGAGACGCAGCCATCCCCGCCCTCAGACGAGAAGCATGAGCCCGCCAAGGAGGAGGAGCACCGCGACCCAGAGTGAGACCTGAGCGCCGAGGTGCTCAGCGCAGCACCTGTGGCGCGCCGAAGACGGTGCGCACGCCTGGGCTGAACCGCACGCTGACCGGCTCGCCGCCGGCCGGTACCAGCCCCTCGACGAGGTCGCCGCACCGTTCTCGCAACGTGGCCGCCTGGAGCGGCCACGGAGGACGCTCGTTCGGGATCCAGACAGTGCGCCGTCCCACCTGTTCGTGGAGCCCGAGCCGCGCCGTCACGAACCGGTCCGCCTCGTCCGCAGCGACCTCATCTCCTACCTCGACACGCAGGACCGACGTCCCGCTTCTCGAAGGCGTCGGCGCTGGCGGTCGGTGATCGACCCGGCCCCGACCTCGATACGCATGTGCGCCCAGGTGTAGGCGAGGCGTAGGCCTACGCGCGCAAGGGCGACCGTCGCCAGGCATGACGCGTGCATGGTGAGGAACCGAACGCCGCGGCGTCCCTCATCGTCGACGGAGTAGAGGCGGACGTTCGTCTCGGAAAACACCCCGGGCCACGGCACCGGGTGGTTGCGCCCAATGCCGCAGCGCGCCATCTGGAAGGCGACGAGTCCGACATACGTGCGCCCGTCGAGCGTGTCGGGCGCAGTCCCCGGCGGGAAGAGCGGCTCGAGCGGCCCCGGGGTCGAAACCCCAGTGCACGAAGGTGACATTGCGCCAGTCTTGTTCGAACCAGGCACTCTCGATCCGAGGCAGGGGGCCGCGACATCCGTCAGGAGGCGGTCACGTCGCACGCTGGCGTCGAACCGGGCAGGCGATGCCGGTTCGCCGCAACCACCCGGTAGGCGGCATCCACCACCGCACGCACTCCGGGGAGCGACGCGGCCCAGCCGAGCACTCGCCAGCGTGTCGGGCTCGCCGAGAGGGCTGCTGCCACCGCTCTGCCACCTTCGACACTCGCGCTGTCGGTGCCGACCCATTGCACGGCGCGCCGACACGCCTCTTCACCAAGGCCGAGCGCAGGGAGATCCGCCTGCTGCCAGGCGACGACGTCGGCATCGAGACGGAGACGGGGGACAAGTCGGACCGTTCTGGCGCAGAAGCCGCAGTCCTCGTCCCAGATCAGTGCCGCTCTCGCCATGGCTCGTCCCGTCGCTCGATCGCATTCCGAGCCTACGGGCAACCCTCGATGGACGAGGCCTAGTAGTGGCCTAGTGGACCAGCTTGATGTAGTCGAACATCGGCAGATACAGGCAGATGACGATGCCGCCCACCACGGCGCCCATCAGCACGATCAGGATCGGCTCGAGGATGGTGGCGAGGTTGTCGGCTGTCTGCTCGACCTCGTCGTTGTACATGATGGCCAGGCGTTGGAGCATCTCATCGAGCGCACCGGTCTGCTCACCGACCTCGACCATCTGGACGACGAGCGCCGGGAAGAACGGGTTGAGCCGCATGGGCGCGGCGAAGGGCTGGCCTTCACGCACCGCCGCCTTGATCTGTTGGACCGCTTCGCTGAGCGCGGCGTTCCCCGACCCCTCCGAGACGATGTCGAGCGCCTCCATCACCGGCACACCGGCCGAGAGCAGGGAACTCAGCGTCGAGGAGAACCGGCTGAGCGCCGCTTTGTGCGCGAGCGGGCCGAAGATCGGGGGCTTGAGCTTGAACTTGTCCCACGTGAGGCGCCCTGACGGCGTCTTCAGCCACTGCTTGAAAGCCACGACGCCGATCACCACTATGGCGATCACCAGCAGTAGCCGCCAGCTGGCGAGCGTGTTCGAGATGGTGATGAGTGCTTGCGTGGGGGCGGGAAGCTTGCCGCCGAGGGACTTGAACAGGTTCTTGAAGACGGGGACGATGAGCAGCATCATGGCCAGCACGATGATCCCGATGACCGACACCACGATGATCGGGTAGGTCATGGCACTCTTGATCTTGCGGCGTAGGACGACTGATCGCTCGAGCTGCTGGGCGAGCGACTTGAGCACCTGGTCGATGCTGCCACCCACCTCGCCGGCGCGGATCATGGCGATATAGAGCGTGTCGAACTGCTTGGGGAACTTGGCCAGGGACTGCGACAATGGCGCCCCGGATTCCACGTCGGAGCGCACCTGGGAAATCTTCTCGGCGAAGTACTTGTTCTTCATTTGGCCGAGCAGCACGCCCAGCGAACGGCTGATCGAGAGGCCCGACTCGACCATGGTGGCGAACTGGCGGGTGAAGAGTGCGATCTCTTCGTCCTTAATCCGGTCCGTGATCCCGGGGATGACGATCTCGGTCTTGAGGCCGTCACCCTTGGCCGGGGTGACGGCGATGGGCAGGTAGCCCATCTCCCGGAGCCGGCCGACGACGAGCGGGAGGCTGTCGCCCTCGAGTTTGCCCTCGATCAACTGGCCCGATTGGTCCCGGACCTTGTAGTCGAACGTGACCGCCACTTAGCTCGACCTCTTCCCGGCGCGCTCGCTCATCGGTAACTCGAGAGCTGTTGGGAGAGCTCCTCCTCGTCCCGGCAGCGGTCGAGGGCCATGTCGAGGGTGATGACGCCTTCGCGCACGAGTTGGGCGAGGGACTGGTCCATGGTCTGCATCCCCACCTGGGCTCCGGTCTGCATCAGCGAGTAGATCTGGTGGGTCTTCGCGCTGCGGATCAGGTTGCGCACACCCGAGGTTGCGATCAGCACCTCGGCGGCGACACAGCGGCCGTTTCCGTCGGACACGGGAACCAGCTGCTGGGTCACCACGGCTTCGAGTGTGGAGGAGAGCTGGATGCGGATCTGGTCCTGCTGGTTCGGCGGGAACACGTCGATCACACGGTCGATGGTGCTCGAGGCGTCCTGCGTGTGCAGTGTGCCGAAGACGAGGTGGCCCGTCTCGGCAGCGGTCAGCGCAGTCTGGATCGTCTCGAGGTCGCGCATCTCGCCCACGAGGATGACGTCGGGGTCTTGGCGCAGGACACGACGGAGCGCCTCGGAGAACGATGCGGTGTCCTCGCCCACCTCGCGCTGGCTGATCACCGAGCGCTTGTGGTGGTGGAGGAACTCGATGGGGTCCTCGACCGTGATGATGTGGAGGGGCTTCGTCTCGTTGATGATGTCGACGAGCGAGGCAAGCGATGTCGACTTCCCCGAACCGGTCGGACCGGTCACGAGCACGAGGCCTCTGCGTAGGTCGGCGAAGCTCCTCATGACAGGCGGCAGCCCGAGCGACTCGAATTTGGGGATGATCTGGGGGATGGGGCGCAACGCCCCCGCCACGTCCCCGCGCTCTCTGGCGACGTTGACACGGAACCGGCTCACGCCTTCGATGGCGTAGGAGGTGTCGAGCTCGTTTTCTTTCTCGAACCGTGCGCGCTGCGAAGGTGGCAGGATCCCGAAGATGATGTTCTCGACCTCTTCGGAGCGCAGCAGCCCGACGTCTTCCATCGGTCGCAGCGCGCCGTGCAGTCGCACGCTCGGTGGGTTGCCCGCCGCCAGATGGAGGTCGGACGCGCCGATGCTCACCACGTAGCGGAGCAGGTCGTCGAGGTGCAGGCCGCCGGTGTGCCCCACCTCGGGGTGGGTGGGCAGCTCTGGCGCCGGCACCGGAGCTGCCGGCTCCGCGGCGACGTGGTGGGCGGTCCCATTCCCGTTGGGGGTCGCCGTCACAACCGGAGCGTCGGGAGGCAGGAGCCGGGCGATGACCGTCGGGTCTGCCAGCACCGGCATGATCTCGCAGGAGAGTGTGCGAGACAGCGCTCGAAGGGTTCCCGTGTCGGGTGGTTCCCCGAACGCCACTATCAGGTGGTGCGCGGATGACCGAACTCCGACCACGCCATAGGCCCGTGCGATGTCGGGCGGCACCATCTCCAAAGCCTGCTGGGCAGGCGGGTCGCTCTCGAGGTCAGCCGAGGGCAGCTGCGCCAGCTGGGCGAGGGTGCTGACCACGACGGCAGGCGTGGCCACGCCTTCGCTGATGAGCAATGTTGCCAATGGCTGTTCCGCGTCACGGGCCCTGGCCAGCACGGGCAGCACCACGTAATCGGGCAGGAGCCCCCTGGTCACGAGCGCGCGAGCGAGTTGCTCGGACCACTCGGTGCGCAAGTCACTCGAAATAGTGCTCATACGACCACCCTCAGGACTTCTTCGAGCGTCGTATCGCCCGCGATCGCCTTTTCCAACCCGTCTCGGCGCAGTGTCGTCATCCCCTGGCTAATGGCTGTCCGCTCGATGTCGCCGATCGACCCGCCGGTGATAATCAGCCGATTGATCTCCTCGGTCATTTTCATCACTTCGGCCAATACCATACGTCCGTAGTAGCCGTTTCCACCGCATGCTCGACAACCGACGGCACGATAGAGCACCGATGTGTCGACATCCACCAGATCGGCCTCGCGGTATCCGGCGCCAATGAAGTCGGAGACCGACGCAGGGACAGCGACTTTGCACTTGGGGCAGAGCTTGCGGGCGAGTCGTTGGGTGAGCACGCTGCCGACGGCCGACGTGACGAGGAACGGCTCGATTCCCATTTCGGTGAGGCGCAGCGGCGTGGCCGCGGCCGTGTTGGTGTGGAGCGTGCTGAGGACGAGGTGACCGCTCAGGGCAGCCTCCATCGCGATCATGGCGGTCTCGGCATCTCGGATCTCACCGATGAGGACGATGTCGGGGTCCGCCCGCAAGATGGACCGCAGTACGGTGGAGAACTTGAGCCCGGCCTTGGTGTTGATCTGCACCTGGGTCGCCCCATCGAGCTGGTATTCGACCGGGTCCTCGACGGTCACCACCGCCTTGTCGCCCGTCATGACCTCCTTCAAGGTCGCATAGAGCGTCGTGGTCTTGCCCGCGCCGGTCGGCCCGGTGACCAGGATGACGCCGTAAGGCTGGTGGTAGGCCTTGGCGTAGAGCTCGAGGTTCGAAGGGAGAAATCCGAGCTCAGGAAGTGACCGCAGGTTCGAGCTCTTGTCCAGGATCCGCATCACCACGGTCTCGCCCCACACGCTGGGCAGCACCGCCAGGCGCAGGTCCAGCTGGCGATCGCCGAGCGAGAGCGAGACGCGACCTTCCTGCGGCACCCGGTGCTCGGTGATGTCCATCTCTCCGAGCACCTTGAGGCGGCTCACGACGGAGGCGGCAATCGACGCCGAAGCCGACGTCGCTTCGTGCATGACGCCGTCGATGCGGAACCTGATGCGCAAGCGGTGCTCTGTCGGCTCGATGTGGATGTCCGATGCACGCTCGTTCAGGGCCTGGAGGATGAGCAGGTTGACGTAGCGGACGATGGGTGCGTCTTCGACGACGGCCTGCAACGTCTCGAGCTCGAGGCCCGAGTCCCGCCGCTCACCGACTGCCTGGGTGGCTGCCTGGTCGGCGGCGGAGCTGCCGCCGCCGTAGGCGGAGTTCATGAACGAGGTGATCTGCGATCGAGTGGCCACCACCGCCCTGAAGTTGCGGCCCATGATCGAGCGGAGGTCGTCCATCGCGAAGACGTCCGTCGGGTTCGCCATGGCGACAACCGGCACGCCGTCGTCGAACTCGATCGGCAGCACCATGTGCCGGCGCGCCGTGGCCTCGGGGATCAGCATCGATGCGGTCCGGTCGATCGATACGGTCGAGAGGTCGATGAACTCGAGCCCCACCTCCTGGGCCATTGCCCACACAAGGTCCTCTTCGCTGGCTAGGCCTTGGTTCAGCAGGTAGCGAGCGAGCGATTCGCCCTTCTCGATATGTCCCGCAAGTGCCCTGCGCATGTCACTCGGGCTGACGTGGCCTGAAACCACGAGCGCCTGGGCGAGCGGCGGCCCCTCGGTGAACGGAGCTTCGCCACCGCGAGGCGGTTCCTCATGGGAAGGCGCAGCGAAGTCAATCGCGGGCGGCATCGAATAGCCCGGCGGTGCAGGTGGAGGTGGCAACGTTGCACCGGCCGCCACCGAGAAGGACGGCGGGGGAGGGGGAAGCTGACTGGCGTCCACTGGGGTGACGCTTGTGATGAACCCGAGCGGTGCAGGCGGCGGCGGAGGTGGCAACGTCGAGGGAACGGGTGCGGGCATGGGCGCGAGGGCCTCCCCGGCGATCGCAACCGGCGGGGAGGGCGCGCTCGCCGGCTCGAGTCGGATCTGCCCTCCTGTCGACCTGGCCCCGTTCGATTGCGTTGCCGCATCGGAATGCTCCGGAAAGTCGGTGGGTGAATCGGCATCAGACCACGCAATGACCGGCTCTCCCGTCCCGGGCGCGCTCGGAAACGGGGTCGGTTGTGCAGTGGGAGACGCAGTGGGTTGGTCGATCGGAGAGGCAATGGGATCTTGGGTGCCCGGTGCCTCGCCTACCGGGGTCGGCGCGTAGAAGGACGCCACTTGGAGAAGGTTCGCCTCGTCAGCTGCTTCGTGACGAGGCTTGTCGGGAACAGCGCCGACCTCGGCCGAGCCTCCGAGAATCGAGCGGAGCGCATCATCGAGTGAGGTGCGACCGATGCCGGAGTCCTCTTGTCCGAACTCCCCGCCCCCTTCGGGGATCCCGCCAGGCAATCGCTCGGCCGGTGGCCGGATCTCGTCGGGAATGACCGCCGAAGATGGGCGGAGGCCCGATGGCGACATGCGGGAGGGATCAGACGACTTCAGGTTTCGCTGGTCACCCTCCACCGGCTGGCGGGGCAGGTCTCCATAGAGGTAGGTCACCAGTTGTTCGACCCCTTCAGGCGATGCCGCAACGGGGATAAAGCTCGGACCCATAATCGCTGTGAGGTCCCCCAGGGAGTTGATGTCCGCCAATGCAATAACTGGGGTGCCGTCCCGCTCCCCGATGGGAGCGACCCGGTAGCGGCGGGCGATCATTTCCGGCAAAAAAGCAGCCGCGACGCGCCGAACAGCCACCGTGTCGAGGTCGACGAACGGGATGCCGTGCTGTTCTGCCCGCATCCGGGCTTCCTGCGCTGTGTTGGGAGTCATCGAATTTTGATACCTTCTGAAGGCCATTTCGTGCCTGGAGATCGCCGTAGTCGACAATCAACCTGCCGTCCATGCGGTTGGTGGAACCGGACCATCCGGCCTTCTCCCTTGGGGGTAGAACAGATGCTATTTCAGCTATCCTGCAATGTACAGAGCGCGTCTGACGACCGGTCCACCATCGCCGAAAAGGCCAGCATCCCTTGAGAGGCCAGCATGGGGTTCAAGAGCTTGGCTGAGGCCTTCGCACAGACGCCGACGCTGACCATCTTTGTCGTTATCGCGTGGACAGCCTTCGGGCTGCTTATCGGCTCATTTCTGAATGTCGTCATTTACCGGGTGCCGCGTTCGATGTCGATCGCCCTTCCGCCATCGCATTGCCCTACGTGCAACACGCAGTTGTCCGCGCTCGACAACGTGCCGCTGCTCTCTTGGCTGGTCCTCCGCGGCCGCTGCCGGACGTGCCACGTGGCGATCTCGGCCCGCTATCCAGCCGTAGAACTCGGCACCGCTGTGGGGTTCGGTCTGGTTGCGTGGGCGGTGGGAATCCGGCCCGCAGCACTCGCACTCTCACTGTGCTGGGCCCTCGGCATCGTCGTCTCTGGCATCGACCTGGACGGGCTCGCAGCCGGCTTCGTGCTGCTCGTACTGCTGTGGATTGGGCCGGTTGCACTCGTAGTCATAAGCCTTGTTGACGCCAATGCATCAAGGGCGCTGGCCGTCGTATTCTCGGCGCTCGCCGGCGGTTGCATTGCCCTTCTCGGCGAATGGCTGCGCAGCTCTGAGAGCGCCGGCGAGCTACCGAAGGGCCCCACGATCGCGCGAATGTCGTGTGTTGCTGCAGTGACTGGAGCCGCCGCCTACCTCTGGCCCTACGCGGCCGCCCTGAGCATCGGATGGCTCATCCTCGTCCTGCTGACGCTCCGTGCGCCCAGACAACCCGCCGTAGATGACCGCAGCGTTGGCGACATAGTGCTCAGAGTGCGAACGTCGATTCCACTGTGGGTGCTCGCGGCAGGCTCGTTCGCTGCCTTGGCCGTTGGCTGCGCGATCTACCGGATCTGAGCCGCCGGCGCCTCAGCCGTACGCGGCGCCGCGCAGTTCATCGATGCTGAGCTCTGCGGTGGCTTCGCCGCCACACTGCGGGCAGTGCTCAACATGGCGCCACGAGCGCAGAAGGCGCGAGCCTTCCGGGTTGAGGAACACGACGAACGACTCCGAGCTGTCGTCCAGCTCCAAGCCGAAGTACGGCCTCCACGCTGTCGACGCGCTCGGCGCATCGAGGTCGAGTCCTTTGAGGATGCGACGGAAACGCATGCGGGTCGCGTCGAAAATCCAGGTGCTGTGGCAGGACTCCAACACCAGAGGGTTCCCTGGTTCGCTGATCATCGTGCCATCATGCCCGAGAGCATTGGGAGATGAAACTTCGTTCCCATTGCGATTCGGTGACGGACGCCAACGTCCCAGCTGGTAGGCAGTTTTTCGTCCAGAAACCGGAGCAGAACGGAGCAGAACAGTACGAGTGCTCGCTACTCAGAGGGGGCCGCCGTCGTGTTTGCGTCCGGGCAGCTCCTCTTTCTTGGAGAGCAACGCGTCCAGCGTCATCGCGACGACTCGTCGCGTCTCTGAAGGGTCGATCACGGCATCGACAAAGCCACGCTCCGCTGCCGGCCACGGTGTGAGAAAGGTCGCTTCGTAGGCATCTTGGAGCGGCTTGCGGTCCTCGGGCGAGGCGCGCCGATGGAGGATCTGCACTGCCCCTTGCGCTCCCATGACTGCCACTTCGGCGCCCGGCCATGCAAGGCAGGCGTCATTGCCCATGCCTTTTGAGTCCATGACGATGTAGGCGCCCCCGAACGCCTTGCGCAGAATCACGCAGATGCGAGGAACGGTTGCCTCTGCGTAAGCAAATGCGAGCTCGGCACCGTGGCGGATCATCCCCCGCCATTCAAGGTCCTTGCCGGGCAGAAACCCGGGCGTATCCACCAGTGTGAGTAGTGGAACGTTGAACGCATCGCAGAGTCGAACGAAGCGCGCCGCCTTCTGCGAAGCAGGAATGTCCAGCGTGCCGGCGAGGGAACGAGGTTGATTCGCCACAACGCCCACGCTTCGAGAGCCGATTCGCGTGAACATGGTGACCAACTGCGGCGCCCACCGGGGCCACAGTTCGAGCGCGTCGCCGTCGTCGGCAATGGCTCGAACAACCTCTCGCACGTCGTACGAAGCCGAATTGCGGCTCGGGACGAGGTCCTGCAGTTCGGCAATCAGCCGGTCTTCGGGATCGTCAGTTTTCCGATGGGGAGGCACCTCGTCAGCGTGATCAGGCAGATAACCGAGCAACTCCCCCACCGCCACCAGTGGATCGTCGGATTCGACTGTGCATAGGCCGCTCGCCCGGGCATGCACGGCGACTCCTCCCAGGTCCTTCAAGCTGACCTTTACTCCCGTGAACTCAGCAACCATTTCTGGTCCAGAGACGAATGCGACGGCGTCGGGGGTCATGACTACCATGTCGGCCAACCCGAGCAGGAGAGCCGGACCTGAGATCACGGGACCGGTGACGATGGCGATGACCGGAACGATCCCGAGGCAACCCGCTATTGCGGCGGCGGCACCGCCCCAGCCATGGAGCGCATCGACTCCTTCGATCACGTCCGCGCCGCTCGACGCAAGTTCGAGCACCAGGGGGATCCTGAGCTCGAGGGCGAGCTCGGCTGCACCTCTCAGCTCGTCGCCATCCCTCCGGGAAAGGGCCCCCCGCCGCCGGTCAGAAACCGTCCGAGCCATGACGACTTGGCGACCGTCAATGTCACGGCATTCGACTTCGACCGTTCCGTCGACTCGCGCTCGGGTCGACAGCGTCGAGCGGTCCGTGGTGGTCATCAGATCGATCCTAGGTTCGATGAAGACCATGACTTCCAGTTGGTTCCTGTGCGGGTTACAGTAAGCGTGGATTCGGCGGAATGTGGATGATCCAACACTCCGAAAACGGCTCCAAAACAGCCAGATATCGACGTTCGCATTACTCCAGGGGGCCCCGTAGATGGCGCAGGGAATCGTCGGCCTTGACATTGGCTCAAGTGCCGTGCGCGCGGTTGAGCTCACGGTTGACGAAAGGGGCATCGCCAGCGTGTCCGCATTCGGACAAGTTGGACTCCATGAGGGGCTAGTTGTCGGCGGAGAAGTTCGCGAGAGCGCCGAAGTGGGTTCGTCGATCCGGCGACTTTGGCAGCAAGGGGAGTTCTCCGAAAAGCGAGTCCACATCGGAGTTGCTGGCCTTCGAGTAATAACCCGCGAACTCGACCTACCACTCGTGGCTCCGACCGAACTCGACAGCGCTGTTCGTTACCAAGCCGCCGACGTCATTCCTTTCCCGGTCGAACAATCGATGACCTCTGCGAAGGTCCTCCAAGAATTCAAAAGTCCGGATGGTGCTCCGATGTTGAGGGTGCTCGTCGCGGCAGCCCATCGCAGCGTGATTGACAGCGTGGTAGAAGCCGTACAGGCGGGCGGACTCGACCCAATCAGCATCGATCTCGACTCTGCCGCGATTGCTCGGTCGTTTCGAGACGATGCGTTGCAAGGTCTCGAAGCCGTGGTCTCGATCGGCTCGGCACTGACTCTCGTCGTGATCCACAAACGTGGGCAGGTTCAGTTCGTCCGGACGATCGACCTTGGTGGCCAGACGATCACCGAAGCGATAGCTGGAACATTCGACATTCCGCTCCAGGATGCCGAAATGCTCAAGTTTCGACTTGTCGATCCGACGTTTAACGACCCCAGTTCCCGAAGAGCGGGCGAAGCCGCCGTCCGAGCCATAGTCGCGGAAATCCAAAGTTCGTTGCAGTTCTTCTCTTCGCTACCAGAGCGAGAACCCATTCAAAGAATTGTGCTGACGGGTGGCGGCTCACGCGCTGCCGGTCTGCTGGACCAGCTGAGTGAGTCGTTGGCTTGGCCAGTCTTGCCAATCGTCAGTCCGCCGAACGTGGACCTCCGGCGTCTGGGCTTGACTGCTGAGCAGAGCGCCGTAATCGGTACGACTCTTCCAGTGCCTCTTGGACTGGCACTTCCTGATCCATACAGCAAGCCATTTAACCTGCTTCCTCCCGAAATCGAGGAGAAGATCGCTGCACGCAAGGTCAAGCGTTTCGTTTTCGCTATCGCTGCAATTGTCTTGGTTGTTGTCCTCGGACTCTCAGCATGGCGATTTTTGAACATTCGTTCAGCCCGGAACCAGGTGAACGCCCTGAGCTCCCAAGTTGCCACGATCCAGAATGTGGACATCCCCAAGTACAACCAAGCTGTTGCGCTAAAGAACTCAGTGGCAGCACAACAAGCGAGAATCTTGCCTGCAGTGACCGGTGAAATTGACTGGCTCGTGGTCCTGAATCAGCTTTCTCAGTATCTAACTCCGGCCGCGACGTTCTCTGGTCTAGATATGGCGCCAATACCGACAACTGCTTCTACGACTGCACCGTCGAGTACGGCCAAAACCTCGCCCGCAACTACTGAAGTGGGGACTGTCACTGGAGGCGTAACTGTCGGATCGCTCGCTGAGGTCACGACTTGGGGTCAGCTTCTTTCCAGCGCTCCCGTCTTCTTCAACGTGACGACTGGCGGTCTTTCCGCCGGCGCAGACGGTGTGTCCTTCAGTGCATCCATGAGCATCAATGCCCTCGCCACAAGTACGAGGGCGGCCCAGTTCTCCCAGGTGCTCCCATGAACAGAGCGGGACTGATCAAGGGTTTGCGAACATGGCCGGTACTGGCAACGATCGCTATCGTCGTTGTCGGACTGCTCGTTTGGCTCTTTGCCTACTTCGTCCCACAGGGCAAGAAACTCTCCTCCCTCAAAGCTTCGGAGACGCAGCTTCAATCAGAACAACTGACTCTGGAAGGCCAATTGGCCCAGCTCAAGCACGATTCGGCTGAGAGTCCAGCGCTGCTCGCGCGGCAGGCGCAACTGACAACGGCCGTGCCGCCGGATGCCGAGGTGTTCACGTACATCCAGCAGATCTCGGAAGTGGCTTCGGCGTCCGGAGTGACGATAAACAGCCTTGCTCCAGGAACAGTTGCAGCACCGACGGCCACGAGCACTTCGTCAGGATCGGCTGCTCCCAGCAATTATTCCGTCATTCCGATCACACTGGCGGTGACCGCGACATACGACTCGGAACTGAACTTTCTAAAGAACATCTACGCCATGCCCAGATTGACCGTCGTCAATTCCCTGTCGCTCTCTGGGGGTGGCCCTAAGACCACGAGGTCCACTCCGCTCGCCGTTTCGATGTCCATGACAATCTTTACTACGGCTCCAGCAACTGTGGCGCCTGCTAACTGATGGGACGGAACGCGATGAGGCAAACGAAATTTTGGATTCGCACGCCGAAGTCTCGGCCTGGCCACTTGGCAGCTGGGTGCGTGATCCTGACGATCGCTCTCGCCGGATGTGGCACGACAGCTGCAAGCACTGACAGCTCCAGTGGATCGCTCGTTCAGTCGACCACAACGACGCCAATCAACACAACGACTTCGACGACAGCGGCACCACTTCCTTCCTGCGGTGCCACACGCGATCCGCTAGACCCGACAGTCGCGGCTCCCCCAGCCAATTCGGCTGCACGCTGTTAGGAGCTAACCAACTTTCGCAGGTGCTCGAAGATCTTGGGCAAATCCGTCCGATCCTCGGCTGGCAGGACTGAAGAGCCATTCGCTCTGCAGCCCGGAGTACAGCACGACAGCGATGGCTCCAATCAGGGGCAACCACCAAGCCCACGGGCTCAGGTATTTCTCGCTCCAGTAAACGGCGAAAATGGCAGCCGCCGTCGCCGTGACGCACCGCCAACGCCCAGCCCGAAAGGCGCAGATCATGCCGAACGCCAGTGGTGGCCAAAGGTAGTAGGGCGTCATCACCGGCTCCATCAGTGACCAGCAGGCCAAGACCACGGCAGCCAACCAAAACTGTGCAACGGTACCGAGCATTCTCCTTCGGGCAAGTAGTCCTAGAGCACACGCAATAGCCAGGGCGATTAGTCGACCAGGACCAGGCGAAACGACATCGGTCAATTTGTCGGCGTGAAGAGTCAACACAAAGTGCCCGTTCAACCATTCAGCCTGGTTCACAACAGCACGACTTTCAGGTGCCAGCCGGATTGCGAGTGGCAAGAGAGGGGTTGGATGATTGATACCAGGAAACGTTGGCTGTTGAATCAGCGCGTAGGTCGCGTCATGCCACGACTGCACTAGTGGAATGACCAAGAGCACGAGTGAGGGAACTACCACTCGCGAAAGGAACCGAATCGATGAGCGCAATTCGAGGGCAACGAGCGCCACGGGCACTAAGAGGAGGGTGAAGGGCTGAAAGAGGACTGCAGCACCCAACAACCAACCACCACTTCTCCATCGATTCGAATAGCACGCAAGTAGCGCGTAGACAGCAAAACTAAGGGCGACCGCGTCTTCTGGATGTCCCCAGACAACGATGACCGGCCACAGCAATACCGCTTGAGCGCAACAAAGCACCAACCTGCGCCGTCTAGGTACCTCTAGAAATTCGGCGGCGGCATCCAGAGCGACAAGTGCACTTCCCCCACACAAGAGGCTTACAAGATCAAGCATCGGCCATGCAGTTGGGTGCGGATTGGCCCATGGGAATGACTCGGAGAGTCCAAAATGTGACGCCAGCACAGCGAAGGGCGACAGAAGGACGGCCAGACCAGGCGTGGTGATATAGCCAGTCCCGCGAGCATAGATGTCGCCGAGGTCTCCCCAGCCGATGTAATGAGCTGCGCGGAATGAGCCCCAGATATCGCCGGGCTGCATCCAGAATTGGTGGTGAAGGACCAAGGGGGCCCAGAGCGCACTGTAAAGCAAGCCGACGGCCACAAAGAGCGCCGCAACCGAGAGGCCGATTCGGCGCCGCATCAACGCTGCGTGAACACCCATCATCTCATCACGCGACGGATATCGGAAACGTTGAGCAGCCACAGCTCCGCTGGGATCAGCATTGCTTCCGCCTCACTCAGATCTCCCTTGAGGTAGAGACATGATTCGGGCCCGAGCCGGTCGCGTCGACCAACTCGGACCCGAATCGGAGTCCTGCTAAATCAGCTGAATCAGGTGGGATAGCTGGAAAGGAACGTCAGGCCTGTCGTAAGAGCCGCAGCCCCGCAGGTGACGGTGGTCGACGTGGGGTACGAGCTGTAGTAGTCCCCTTGCTTAGTCACCGTCATGTTGGCGCTCAACCCAGTCGGAGGATTGGTTGCTGTCTGATCGTCCACCGCAACCCAGCAGGTGCCGCTTTGCGAAAGGAAACTGCAACGCTGACCGTGTTCGACGGAGAAGAAGTTGCCGTGCCCGTCACGAACGACAGTGAAGGCTCTGCGGTATTCAGCGCCGTGGTGATTGCCGTCGGGTAACTTCCATTGTTGTTTGCCGAGACCGTCTTCGCCACGATCAAAGCGTTCGTCAGATTCGACTGCGACGCTCTGTCCTGAGCGCCACCCTTGACGCCAAGGAATGTCGGAATGGCGATTGCCAGCAAGATAGCCAGAATGAGCAGCACGACCATCAGTTCGATGAGTGTGAAGCCCTCTTCGGACTCTTCACCGAGACGCTCTGCGTTCCGGTGAGCAAGGCGCTCACGAAGCTGTGAGACCTTAGAAGTTGTGGTCGTGTGCATGTCCCCCCTTACGAGGTCACAAAAGTCTGAATAGGAATTTGCATTGTGAGTCAATGACTCACGGGTATCGTATCCACTCTGTCACTCGAATGCAATATATCTTTTGTGCGAGTTTCGCTGTGGCTTGCGCAGGTTGTGGATAAATGGAACTGCGGCCGAGAAAACTGCTCTCTCCAATGACACTTTCGGATTAGGACACCTTACCAAGGGAACTTCTAGGAGTATCCTCGCCTCCGACGATCAGTCGCCTACGATTGGCCTCGAGCGCGGAGCATTGCCGCTCCTCCGAAGGGGAGAAACCCACGTGACCACACCGAGCCAGCCCAACCGCCACGGGGCGCAGGATGCCGCTGACCTGATCAGGTCTGTTGCCCTCTCCTCTGC
>Ga0302279_10002991_pt1 | contig 21643 bp, 20 predicted proteins | sample III_Bog_N3_3_FD_194541 | JGI IMG/M metagenome (GOLD analysis project Ga0302279, IMG submission 194541) | Peat permafrost microbial communities from Stordalen Mire near Abisko, Sweden - III_Bog_N3_3 | ecosystem: Environmental > Terrestrial > Soil > Wetlands > Peat | place: Sweden: Abisko...
GGCAAAATGCCCCCGTAACTTCGGGAGAAGGGGGGCCAGTTGAGGTGACGGGACTTGCTCCCATAGCTTTGGCTGGCCGCAGAAACCAGCGAGAAGCGACTGTTTACTAAAAACACAGGTCCGTGCTAAGTCGCAAGACGATGTATACGGACTGACGCCTGCCCGGTGCTGGAAGGTTAAGAGGAACGGTTAGCCGCAAGGCGAAGCTGAGAATTTAAGCCCCAGTAAACGGCGGTGGTAACTATAACCATCCTAAGGTAGCGAAATTCCTTGTCGGGTAAGTTCCGACCTGCACGAATGGCGTAACGACTTCCCAGCTGTCTCAACCGCGAACTCGGCGAAATTGCACTACGAGTAAAGATGCTCGTTACGCGCAGAAGGACGGAAAGACCCCGTGACCTTTACTACAGCTTGGTATTGGTGTTCGGTGTGGCTTGTGTAGGATAGGTGGGAGACTATGAAGCGTGGACGCTAGTTCATGTGGAGTCATTGTTGAAATACCACTCTGGTCATATTGGATATCTAACCTCGAACCGTAATCCGGTTCAGGGACAGTGCCTGGTGGGTAGTTTAACTGGGGCGGTTGCCTCCCAAAAAGTAACGGAGGCGCCCAAAGGTTCCCTCAACCTGGTTGGCAATCAGGTGTCGAGTGTAAGTGCACAAGGGAGCTTGACTGTGAGAGTGACAACTCGAGCAGGGACGAAAGTCGGGACTAGTGATCCGGCAGTGGCTTGTGGAAGCGCTGTCGCTCAACGGATAAAAGGTACCTCGGGGATAACAGGCTGATCTTGCCCAAGAGTCCATATCGACGGCATGGTTTGGCACCTCGATGTCGGCTCGTCGCATCCTGGGGCTGGAGTAGGTCCCAAGGGTTGGGCTGTTCGCCCATTAAAGCGGTACGCGAGCTGGGTTTAGAACGTCGTGAGACAGTTCGGTCCCTATCCTCTGCGCGCGCAGGAAATTTGAGAAGATCTATCCCTAGTACGAGAGGACCGGGATGGACGAACCTCTGGTGTGTCAGTTGTTCCGCCAGGAGCACCGCTGATTAGCTACGTTCGGACCGGATAACCGCTGAAAGCATCTAAGCGGGAAGCCGTCTTCAAGATGAGATTTCCATCCCTTAGGGGGAGAGGCTCCCGGCTAGACTACCGGGTTGATAGGCAGGATGTGGAAGTGCGGACTAAAGACGCATGTAGCTGACCTGTACTAATAAGCCGATAACTTGATAACACTTCATTCCAGTGCTGACCAGCATTTATGTTGGCCAGCCCGAGAATAAATGAGAAGATTTGCCCCTAAAAAGGCATGCGCTTGCGTCCACTTTGTGGTTCCCGATTTACGGTCGGGAATCAGAACACATCACTTCGTGATGTCTTCGAATTGCTACTGATAAATCAATAGTGTTTCGGCGGCCATAGCGAGAGGGAAACGCCCGGTCACATTCCGAACCCGGAAGCTAAGACTCTCTGCGCCGATGGTACTGCAAGGGGGACCTTGTGGGAGAGTAGGACACCGCCGGACTTCTTTGTGAATTGGCCACCCAGGGCTGCTATTTATAGCGGCTCTCGGGTGGCCTTTTCGCGTTAAGTCCCGTAGCCCTCGGGTCGAGCGGGGCCGCGTAGCCCCTCGGGTCGAGCGAGGGCGCGAAGCCCCTCGGGTCGAGCGGGAGCGCAGCCCTCGGGTCGAGCGGGGGCGCGAAGCCCCTCGGGTCGAGTAGCCGCGCGAGGAACGAGCCGGCGTTATCGAGACCTAGCGCGACGAAGGAGCCGGCGTCATCGAGACTTGTCGCGCGAAGCCGACAAGGTCGAGTAGCCGCGCGAGGAACGAGCCGGCGTCATCGAGACCCCGCGCGAACCCGGCGTCATCGAGATCCCCACAAACGAGAGAGAATTGCACAATGTCTGACTCAGCTGACCGCGGTGCGCGTAGTTCCGATCGCCGGCCGGGGGGTGCGGGTCCGGGCGGGGGCCGTCCGACGGGTGCCCGGGGCGATGCTTCGCGTCCGTATAAGGCTTCGCCGGCGTCCGGTGGTAAGCCGAGTTTCCGCGATGGTAAGCCGGCGGCGCGTGATGGCGAGAAGAGGCTGTGGACGAGGGGCGGCAGCCCGGCGCGCGGCGACAGGGACGCCCGTGAGCGGGAGTCTCCGGAGGATCGCGATCCTTTCGGCACACGGTCGGTGCGGTCGCGTCATGATGACCCGCTCATTCCGGAGGGCGTTTCGGCGAACGAGTTGGACCGGATCGCTCGCAACGAGTTGAAGACTTTGAGCAAGGAGAATGCGGAGGGTGTCGCATTGCACCTGGTGATGGCTGCGCGGTTGATCGAGTCGGATCCGGCTTTGGCGCACCAACACGCGATCTCGGCCGCGCGTCGTGCCGGTCGTATTGGGGTGGTTCGCGAGACCCTGGCGATCACGGCGTATGCGACGGGTGATTATGCGCTCGCGCTGCGGGAGCTTCGCACTTTCCGTCGAATCACGGGGCGCAACGATCAGCTTCCTATGATGGTGGATAGCGAGCGTGGACTGGGGCGTCCTGAGAAGGCTCTCGAGGAGGGACGCTCGGTTCCTCGGGCGTCTCTGCCGGTGGATGTTCGCGTCGAGCTGGCTATCGCGATGTCTGGGGCGAGGCTCGATCTCGGCCAGACCCAGGAGGCGCTGGCCGAACTGGAGATTCCCGAACTCGACCCGTTGACTGCGTTCAGCTACAGCCCGGCCCTGTTCGATGCGTATGCGACAGTGCTTGAGGAGCTGGGTCGCGACGCCGAGGCTGAGGTGTGGTTCGAGCGAAGCGAGCGGGCTTCTGACGCCCTCGACCAGGCGGAGAACCCGGGGGACGTCGATGTCATCGAGGTGATCGAACTGGAGGAGGACCCTGCCGTCGAGGACCCTGCCGACTCAACCGGGTCCGATGACTGAGGGTACGCCGCTGGACGGCGTCGATCTGATTCTCGCGGACCTCGACGGCGTCATTTATACGGGCCGCAATGCCATCCCGCACGCGGTCGAGAGCATTAACCGGGCGCAGGTGTCGATCCCGGTCGGGTACATCACCAATAACGCATCCCGCACGCCCGCCTCGGTGGCTGAGCACCTGTCGAGTCTCGGCCTGCGCGTCCGGGCCGATGACGTGGTGACGTCGCCCCAGGCGGCGGTGAAGCTGCTAGCGAGCCTGGTTCCGGTCGGCTCGACTGTGCTGGTGGTTGGTGGCGACGGGCTGGCGGAGGTTGTGAAGGCGGCGGGGTTTGTCGCGACCAACTCTGCGGAGGATTCGCCGGCGGCGGTCATCCAGGGCTTTGCTCCGCAGGTGGGGTGGACGCAGCTCGCCGAGGCGGCGTACGCGCTCGCGCGCGATGCCGACGGAAACGGTATCCCGTGGGTCGCGACCAATACCGACTGGACGATCCCCCAGGAGCGGGGAATCGCACCGGGTAACGGCACACTGGTTTCCGCGGTCCATACGGCGGTCGGCATTCTCCCTGTGGTGGCGGGTAAGCCGGAGACGCCGATTTTCGAGGAGGCCAAAAGCCGCTTCGGTGCTCGGAATCCTGTTTTCGTGGGCGATCGGCTCGACACCGACATTCTCGGGGCGAATCGCGCCGGGATTACGTCGATCATGGTGCTCACCGGGATCGATGGGGCCAAACAGGTGATCGCGGCCGCGCCCGATTCGCGCCCGCATTTCCTGCTTGAGGACCTCCGCGGGCTGGGCGAGCCGTATCCGATCATTGAGGCCGGCCAGGATGTCGACGGCTCGAGTGTCACGAGGGTTGGCGGTGCGATCGTTCGCCTGCGCGATTCGACGATCTTGATCGAGGACGCGGGTGACAGCCGCATCAACCTCATCCGGGCGGGCGCTGCAGCAGTGTGGATGTCGGGCAAGGCGGTCTACGCGTTGGAAATTCCCGTGGAACTATATTCTTGAACCGTGACCGATGACGATGACCTGGATGCCCCGGGCGAGACCGACGCCCTGGTGTCGCGTCTCCGGGTGATCGAGGACCAGCCGCTCGAGTCGCGCGCCGTCGCGTTCGCGCAGATCTATGACGAGCTGCAGGGACGGCTGGACAGCGGGGACGCAGCGTCGCCCGGTGCCTGAGTCGTTGCCCGGGTCGTTGCGCGGGCCGGTTCCAGGGGCCTCTGCTGCGTCAGCCTCTGCCGGGCCAGACTCTGCCGGGCCAGACTCTGCCGGGCCGGCCTCTGGCGCGGTGTCGGATTCCCGGCTGGATGCCGCCCTCGGTGAGCGTGGGCTGGCGCGATCGCGCACCCACGCCGCAAAGCTGATCGCCGACGGGCTGGTGACGGTCGACGGCGTCGCCCAGGTCAAGCCGTCTTTCCGGGTCGGCGTGAGCGCCCGGATCGTGGTGGCGGGTGCGGACCATTACGTGAGTCGCGCCGCGCACAAGCTGATCGCGGCCCTCGATGGGTTCGGTATCGATCCCGCCGGACGCATCGCGCTCGACGCGGGAGCCTCCACTGGTGGCTTCACCCAGGTTTTGCTCGAGCGCGGTGCTGCGCGAGTTCTGGCGATCGACGTCGGTCACGGCCAGCTTGTGTCGGAAATTCAGGCGACGCGTGCTGTCACGGTCGTGGAGGGCTTCAACATCCGTGACCTCACGCGGGAGCGGGTTTTGGCGTGGCTCGAGAATCCTGAATTACCGACGCTGGTGGTGGCGGACCTGTCGTTCATCTCGCTGGGTCTCGTGTTGCAGCCGCTTCGCGACTCTGTTGACGCATCCGCCGACTTCGTGCTCCTGGTCAAGCCGCAGTTCGAGGTCGGACGCGGCGGGATCCGTGAGGGCATTGTCAGGGATAGGGCCCTGCGGCAGGATGCCGTGACGAATGTCCTTTGGGCGGCCTGGGACCTCGGGATGCCGACGGCAGGAATCATCCCTTCGCCGATCCCGGGGGCCTCGGGCAACCGCGAGTACCTGGTATGGCTGGGCCGGGCGGGCAGCAACCCCACCGAGTGGATCGATACGGTCGCTGCGCTCGCCTGACCCGCCTCTAGACCCGTGCGTAGCCCGGTTTCACACTCAGCAACTGACGCATGCCGCCTGGTCCACAGCCGCATCGCCGCAGTCATTTTGCACACGCAGTCACGTGAGCCCCGGTCGACAACCGAATCAGGGAGAATGGACCCATGGGCCAAGACGCAGACCGGCACGTTCTGATCGTTGCCCACACGGGCCGCGAGGACTCGCTTGAGGCGGCCGTTGCCGTCTGCCGGCAGTTGCAGTCCGCGGGCGTTACGCCCGTGCTCACCTCCGACGAATACGACGACATCCTGCGGTACGCGCCGTCGCTCGCCCCCGTCGCTATGCTCGGCGAACAGGTGGCCATCTCCGATCTGGAGCTGGTGATCGTGCTCGGCGGGGATGGCACCATCCTCCGCGCCGCTGAGCTCACCCGCGGCTGCAATGCGCCGCTGCTCGGTGTGAACCTTGGCCATGTCGGCTTCCTTGCCGAAAGTGAGCGCGAAGACCTCACGGCCGCAATCGGTCGCGTTCTCGCGGGCGACTACGAGGTGGAGGAACGCATGACTCTCAGCGTTCGCGTCAAGGTCGGCAGCGAGGTCGTGTACGAGACGTGGGCCCTTAATGAGGCCACGGTGGAGAAGGCGAGCCGGGAGCGGATGCTCGAGGTTGTCATCGAGGTGGATGGCCGCCCGCTCTCCTCGTTCGGTTGCGACGGCGTCGTGATGTCGACCCCCACGGGTTCCACGGCGTATTCGTTCTCGGCGGGCGGTCCGGTCGTCTGGCCGAGCGTCGACGCGATGCTGCTGGTTCCGCTCAGCCCCCACGCGCTTTTCGGTCGGCCTCTCGTGGTCGGGCCGGAATCGTCGCTGGCTGTCGAGGTTTTGGATCGCACACAGGGCACCGGCGTGCTCTGGGCTGACGGCAGGCGCACCCACGACCTTCCGCGCGGCGCACGGGTGGTCGTGAGGCGATCACCGATCCCCGTGCGGCTTGCCCGGCTGTCGGCCGGGCCGTTTACCGACCGCCTCGTTCATAAGTTCAACCTTCCCGTGGCCGGGTGGCGGGGTGAGGGAGCCGGTCGGCCGTGATCGAGGAGATCTCCATCCGTGGCCTGGGAGTGATCGGCGAAGCAACGTTGCCAATCGGTCCGGGTTTTACCGCTCTCACGGGTGAGACGGGTGCGGGCAAAACGATGGTGGTGACGGCTCTCGGGCTGCTGCTCGGCGAGCGGGCAGACACCGCGGCGATCCGCGCGGGTGCGAGCCAGGCTGTTGTGGAGGGGCACTGGCTGGTGGAGTCTGACGGCGGCGTCGCCAATCGTGTCCGGGATGCGGGCGGAGACCTGGATGCCATCGATGGCTCGAACCGCGCCGGTTTGCTGCTCAGCCGGTCGATTTCCACGGACGGGCGCAGCCGCGCCGCGGTCGGTGGTCGTGCTGCACCTGTCGGAGTCCTGAGCGAAATCGGCCAGCAACTGGTGGTGGTTCACGGACAGTCCGACCAGGTGCGACTGCGTTCGGCGACCGCGCAGCGCGAAGCACTCGACCGGTTCGCCGGCTCCGAACTTGCGGCGGCCCTGGGCAACTACCAGGCAATCTATTCGCGCTGGCAGGCGGCGCAGAGCGAACTCGACCTTCTGGTTGCCGAGCGCGACCGGCGTGCGCAGGAGGCCGGCGAGTTGCGCGCGGCCATCGAGGAGATCGAGCGGGTTGCTCCGCGACGTGGCGAAGATGTCGAGCTTGCCGAGCAGGCGGAACGCCTGGGCAACCTCGAAGAACTTCGGCTTGCCGCTGCCGGGGCGCAGCAACTGGTCTCGTCGCAGACCGGAGACGACACCGACGATGCCCTGGGGCTGCTCGACTCGGCGCGCCGGCAACTGGAACGGGCCGCAGGCCACGATCCGGCGCTCGAGGCCATCGCCGCGTCGCTGGCCAGCGCGACCATCCTGGTTTCAGAAATCTCGACCGGACTGGCCGGCTATCTCAGTGATCTGGATGCCGATGCCGGTCAGGAGCTCGAGGCGGTTCAGCAGCGTCGCGCAGAGCTGGTGGGGCTCGTGCGCCGGTTCGGTCCGACTCTTGACGACGCGATCGATTACCTGGACAGTGGTTCGGGCCGGCTTCTTGAACTCGACAACGACTCCGATCGCATCCAGGCGCTGCACGCCGAGGTGGAGGCCGACCGTGCGGGCATCGTCGAACTGGGGGCAGTGTTGAGCCGTGTGCGGTCTCGTTTCGCGGCGCAGCTGTCCCAGCGGGTGACGGCGGAGCTTGCGGCGCTTGCGATGGGCGGGGCGGAGCTGACGGTCGAGGTGACGGACAGGGCCGATTATTCGCAGAACGGCAAAGACCAGGTCTCGTTCCTGCTGCGACCGCATGCGGGGTCGGAACCCCGCCCGCTCGGTCGGGGCGCATCCGGTGGTGAGCTTTCGCGGGTCATGCTGGCGATCGAGGTCGTGATTGCGGCAACCGATCCCGTGCCCACCTTCATTTTCGACGAGGTGGATGCGGGTGTCGGGGGCGCCAGTGCGACAGAAATCGGCCGTCGGCTCGCGACCCTGGCCGAGTCCGCCCAGGTGATCGTCGTCACTCACCTGGCCCAGGTGGCCGCGTTTGCCACCAACCACCTGAGCGTGGTGAAAGACAGTGAAGGATCCGTGACCGAAAGCAGCGTGCGTCAGCTGCACGGCGAGGAGCGGGTTGCCGAGATGGCCCGGCTGCTGTCCGGCCTTCCCGACTCGGAGAGTGGGCTTACGCACGCCCGGGAACTGTTGGATCTCGCTCGCGAGGCTGTGCGCTGACGCCCGATTTGGGGTACAACTTGCCGCCACGCCATAGCGCAGATCGATCGGATTTCGCTGATTCCGGCACTAGCGTTGTACCGGCACCTTTACTTACGGGGGTACAAATGCCAGAGGTCGATCCAGTCACGCTGGAGTTGCGTCCGTTCGTCGAAGACGACGAGCCTGAGGTGACCAGCTGGTTCACCGACGCCGGACAACTGCGCTATTTCGCGGGGCCCCGGTTCATCTGGCCGCTCGACGCCGGCCAGTGGCGCAGCATCCGCATCGACCCCAGCGTGACCGCCTGGACCGCCGTGCTTCCTGGCAGCGACCTGCCGATCGGCCATGGCGAACTTGTTGCGGAGACTGCTGAGCGGGTGCGGCTGGCTCGGCTGGCCGTCCGTCCGCAACAGCGGGGGCAGGGACTCGGACGGGCGATCATCCTGAAGCTCGTTGCCAAGGCGCGCGAGGCAGGGCACAGCCTGATCACGCTGACCGTGCACCAGGACGACTCGACCGCGATCCGCGGCTACCGCGGTATCGGCTTCGAACTGTCTGGTTCGGCTCTTGCCCATTCCAATGTGCGGATGGAGATGGCGCTCGGAATCCCGTTCTCCGGCGGAGCATGACAGGGTTCACCGTGGCGGCCGCCGCCACGGTGCGGGAGGCGAGGGCTCTTCTTCTGGGCGCGACGCCCCCGAATTCGAGCTTCACGCAGGCCGGTAGCTTTTCTGCCGAGAAGATAGCCAGGGCGTACCGGCTGGGATTGCGCAAACCGTCGTGGACCTGGTTTGCGGTGGCCGACCCGGGAGCCGACCGCGCTGAAGGTGAGGTGCTCGGAGTCGTGGCCGGGTGGGGTGCGGCCGGCCGCAGCACGCCGGCCATCCTCGATGTCCTCGATCTTCCCGCAGACCCTGTCGTTGCCTCGGCGTTGCTCGACCGCGCGGTCGCCGACTCGGCCGAGCCCGGGCGCGCGAGTATCGAAGTGATCCATTTCATTCCCCGGGAATCCCGGCTCGATGATCCCGACCTCTCGGCGCTGGTGCACACCCTGGCGGCTTCCGGCTTTGGCCTCCTGGTGCGGCGGCGGCGCTATCGCCTGGTCGTGGGGGAGTCGCCCCTGTTTATTCCTCGAACGCGGCTGCGATTCGAGTCGCTTGCGTCCGAGTCCGATCCTCGACTTCCCGAGATCCTCGCGGAGATCTTGGTTGGCAGCCTGGATGCGCACGACAGGGCCGCGCTGGCACGGGCCGAGCTGGCGACGGCTGACCTGGAGACGGCCGCGCTGGCACGGGCCGAGCTGGAAGAGGTAGCGCTCGAGACTGCCGCGCGCGCGACCGCTGCAGAGTTTCTCGAGGGTGACCCGTGGGATTCGTTCTTCCTGGCGATCGATCCCGCCGATGCGATCGTCGGGCTGGTCGTGGGCGGGTTACGCGGCAGCCCGGACGTCGGTGTGGCCTCGTTCGTCGGCGTCTCGCATCGGCACCGGGGCAACGGCTATGGGGCCCAGCTGCTGGGGTTCATGACTGACCGCCTGGTGGCCGCGAACGCGCGGGTGCTCATCGGTGAGACCGATGACGACAACTTTCCGATGGATGCGGCCTTCCGCGCCGTGGGCTTCCCGCACACCGAGTCGCGTATCGACTTCGTTCGTGAACTCGGCCCCGGCGCCGACGGAACGTAAGTCATGTTCGTGTCGCCCGCGTAACAAGCCTGTTAAGCCTGCCGGGCGGCGGGTCGTTCCGAGCACAATCCGAGTCGCGCGGGATAGGCTGTAATCCCGTGGTGGATAATTCTCAAACGGTCAATCCCAGCCTCCAAACTTCGGTTCTCAGCTCCGAACCTGCGGTGACCGGCCACCAGCGCTCCGTGACAAAACACATTTTTGTTACCGGTGGAGTTGTTTCTTCCCTGGGCAAGGGGCTCACTGCCGCGTCCCTCGGCAACCTGCTCACCGCGCGCGGCCTTCGCGTCGTGATGCAGAAGCTTGATCCGTATCTCAATGTCGACCCTGGCACCATGAATCCGTTCCAGCACGGTGAGGTGTTCGTCACGGATGACGGTGCAGAAACCGACCTCGACATTGGCCACTACGAGCGCTTCCTCGACATCAATCTCGACCAGGCGGCGAATGTCACGACCGGCCAGATCTACTCCGAGGTCATTGCCAAGGAGCGTCGGGGTGAATACCTCGGCGACACTGTTCAGGTCATCCCTCACATCACCGACGAGATCAAGCGACGCATGCGGCTGCAGGCGGCGGGGCCGTTCGACGACGAGAATCCTCAGCCCGATGTGATCATCACGGAGATCGGCGGCACGGTCGGCGACATTGAGAGCCAGCCGTTCATCGAGTCCGCGCGCCAGGTGCGTCACGAGCTGGGTCGCAAGAACGTTTTCTTTGTTCACGTCTCGCTCGTTCCATTCATGAACGCGTCGGGGGAGCAGAAGACCAAGCCGACCCAGCACTCGGTGGCCGCGCTGCGTTCGATCGGTATCCAACCGGATGCTCTCGTGCTGCGCTCCGATCGTCCCGTCTCCGAGAGCAACAAGCGCAAAATCGCGCTCATGTGCGACGTCGATGAGGATGCGGTGGTCAATGCGATCGATGTGCCCTCGATCTACGACATCCCAACCATGCTTCACGACCAGGGCCTTGACGCCTACATCATCGAGCAGCTCGGCCTGCACCGGGCCGGAGCCGTCAACTGGGACGGCTGGCGCGAGCTGCTGGCCACCGTGCACGACCCGAAGTTCGAGGTGACGATCGGTGTTGTCGGCAAGTACATCGATCTCCCGGATGCCTACCTCTCCGTCACTGAGGCGCTCAAGGCGGGTGGTTTCGCGCACCACGCGAAGGTCAACCTGCGCTGGGTGCCCTCGGATGAGTGCGAGTCGCCCGAGGTTGCCTCGCGCCTGCTCTCCGATCTCGATGGCATCTGCGTTCCGGGCGGTTTCGGTGTTCGCGGCATCGAGGGAAAGCTCGCCGCCCTGCGGTTTGCGCGCGAGAACGGCATCCCGTCGCTGGGACTCTGCCTCGGCCTGCAGTGCATGGTCATCGAGTTTGCCCGCAACGTGGCCGGATTCCCTGGTGCATCGTCGACCGAGTTCAACCCCGACACCGAGTTTCCGGTCATCGCGACAATGACCGAACAGGTCGACATCCTTGCCGCTGGCGACATGGGCCACACCATGCGGCTCGGTCTCTACCGTGCGGCGCTCGCCCCCGGCTCTCTCGTCGAGGAGCTCTACGACGCGCCCGAATCCTTTGAGCGCCACCGTCACCGCTACGAGGTGAACAACGCCTATCGCGATGAACTGGCCGGCAAGGGGCTTGTATTCTCGGGCATTTCTCCGGACCGAACGCTGGTCGAGTATGTCGAGCTGCCCCGGGATGTCCACCCCTTCTACGTGGGCACCCAGGCTCACCCGGAGCTGCGCTCACGTCCGAATCATGCGCACCCGCTCTTTCGGGGACTGGTTGGCGCGGCTCTCGAGCGCCAGCAGGCGAGCCGCCTGTTCGAGGTGCCGGAGCCAGCGGATGCCTGATTCGTCGCTCGCCGACGAGCCGTTCAGCCCGACCATTGTCTCGACCGAGCTGGACTTCGCGGGTCGAGTGTGGGATGTCCGGCGCGATGTTTTCGACTACAACGGCCACGAGCTGACCCGCGACTACATCGATCACCCGGGTGCGGTCGCCGTGCTGGTGCTCGACGATGACGGGCGGGCGCTGCTGATCCAGCAGTATCGCCATCCGATCCGGTCGCGCGACTGGGAGATCCCTGCGGGGCTGCTGGATATCGCCGGCGAGGAGCCGCTCGTCGCGGCGAAGCGTGAGCTGGCGGAGGAGGTCGATCTGACCGCCTCCGACTGGTCGCACCTGGTGACGTTCTACTCGTCGCCCGGCGGAAGTAATGAGCAGATCGTCGTCTACCTTGCCCGGGGGATTTCGGCGACACCGCACTCGTTCGATCGCACGGAGGAGGAGGCGGATATCGTCATCCGCTGGGTGCCGCTCGATGAGGTCGTCGCCGGCGTGCTCGGCGGCAGCCTGCGCAATTCGATCGTCGCTATCGCGGTGCTGGCCGCCCATGCCCGCCTCTGACCGCACTCTCGACGAAAGCCTGGAGCGCTACCTCAGGCATGTCTCGATCGAGCGAGGTCTCGCCGTCAACACGGTTGCCGCGTACCGCCGCGACCTGACCACCTATCTCGACTTCCTGCTGCGGCGCGGCATCATGACTCCCGATGCCGTGAGCCAGGATGACGTCTCCGCGTTCTCCCGGGAGCTTCGCACCCGCGCGGAGGCGCCGCTCACGGCGTCCTCGACGGCACGGATGCTGTCGTCGGTGCGCGGATTCCACCGCTACCTGCTCGACGAGGACCAGGTGCCGGCGGATGTCGCGGCCTCGACCAAACCCCCGAAGCTGGGAACCCGGTTGCCTAAGGCGATCTCGATCGAGCAGATGGCCCAGGTGCTGGATGCCGCGAGGGGTGATACTCCCCAGGCACTGCGCGACACGGCCCTGCTCGAGTTGCTGTACGCGACGGGTGCCCGCATCTCGGAGGCGGTCGACCTCAACGTCGACGACGTGATCGACGGCGACGTCGTGCGGCTGTTCGGCAAAGGCGGAAAGCAGCGGATCGTGCCCCTGGGGAGCTACGCCCGCGACGCGATTGATGCCTACCTGGTGCGCGCGCGGCCGGTCTTCTCGGCGCGCGGGTTGTCGACGCCGGCGCTGTTCCTCGGCAGCCGGGGCCAGCGCGTGTCGAGGCAGAATGCCTGGCTCATCCTTCGCGCGGTGGCCGAACGGGCGAAGCTCGGCATCGAAATCTCGCCGCACACTTTTCGCCATTCGTTCGCGACCCACCTGCTGGCGGGAGGGGCGGATGTGCGTGTCGTGCAGGAACTGCTTGGGCACTCGTCGGTGGCGACCACGCAGATCTACACTCTCGTCACGGCAGACACGCTGCGCGACATGTACACGACTGCGCACCCCCGGGCGCGGTGATCGCGCACACACGCCGCGAGGGCTCGCGGGGGCTGGGCTCCGCTCAAAGTAGACTTGCCTACCATGACGACGCCGCAGGATGACTCAGCCGTGCTCACCGGCTTCGAGGATCTCGGGGCCGCTACCCTCGGCCCCACGGGCCGGCCGCGCACGCAGTTTGCCGAACCGCCCGTGCTCAGGGGCCATGGTCCCGCGCGCATCATCGCCCTCTGCAACCAGAAGGGCGGTGTCGGCAAGACGACGAGCACGATCAACCTCGGCGCGACGTTCGCGGAGTACGGACGCCGGGTGCTGGCCATCGACTTCGACCCGCAGGGAGCGCTCTCGGCGGGCCTCGGCGTTCCGACCCACGATGTGACGACAATCTACGACCTGCTGCTCGGCACGGTGAAAGATACCGCGTCGGTCATCCTCCCCACCGCGGTGCAGGGACTTGATGTACTGCCTGCCAACATCGACCTGTCGGCGGCCGAGGTGCACCTGGTGAACGAGGTGGCGCGAGAGCAGATCCTCGCCCGGGTTCTCCGGCCGGTACAGAACGACTACGACGTCATCCTGATCGACTGCCAGCCGTCGCTCGGCCTGCTGACCGTGAACGCGTTGACCGCGGCCCACGGCGTGCTGATTCCGCTGGAGTGCGAATACTTTGCGCTGCGCGGTGTTGCGCTGCTGATCGAGACCATCGAAAAGGTCAGGGACCGCCTGAACCCCGCGATCAGACTGGATGGCATCTTCGCCACCATGTACGACGGCCGCACCCTGCACACGCGCGAGGTGCTCGAACGGGTGGTCAACACGTTCGGCGACGACGTGCTCGAGAGTGTCATCGGCCGCACGGTCAAGTTTCCGGATGCGAGCGTTGCAGGGGAGCCTCTCACGGTGTTTGCGCCGACCTCGACCGCTGCCGAGGCATACCGCCAGCTTGCGCGAGAGTTGATCTCCCGTGGCGCTGTCGCGTAGCGCCGCGACCGAGCCGGATGTGTCGAACGCTGTCGCGATCGATCCTGCCGATGCCGGGTTCTCTGTCAGCCTGAGCAACTTCAGCGGTCCGTTCGACCTGCTGCTCTCGCTCATCACCAAGCACGAGCTGGACATCACGGAGGTCTCGCTCAGCCGGGTGACCGACGAGTTCATTTCCTACCTGCGGGGGCTCGATTCTGCGGAGGAGCTCGACCAGGCCAGTGAGTTCCTCGTCGTCGCGGCCACCCTGCTCGACCTCAAAGTCGCGGGGCTCCTGCCGCAGGGTGAACTGGTGGATGCCGAGGATGTCGCACTGCTTGAGGCGCGCGACCTGCTGTTTGCGCGCCTGCTGCAGTATCGCGCCTTCAAGGAGGCGGCACAGTGGTTCGCGAGTGGACTCGAGAGGGAGTCAACCCGTCACTTCCGTTCGGTGCGCCTCGAAGAGAAGTACCGGCGACAGACGCCCGAACTGGTCTGGACACTCACGGTCGAGGATTTCGCGGCGATGGCGGCGCTCGCTTTCGCCCCGCGGGAGTTGCCGAGCGTCGGACTCGACCACCTTCACGCGCCCCTGGTGAGCATCCGTGAACAGGCGGCCCACGTCGTCGCCCTGCTGCGCGGCGGGGAGCCGATGACCTTTCGCCAACTGATCGCGGGCGCGGCCGTCAAGGGAGTCATCATCGCCCGGTTTCTCGCGGTGCTCGAGCTCTACCGTCAGGGATCGATTGGATACGACCAGATCGAGCCGCTCGGTGAGCTGACCCTGCGCTGGACCGCCGAGCATTGGTCAGACGACAGCCTCGCCGACCTGGGAGCCGACTACGATGCCTGAGACCCTGGATACCTTCGCCGATGAGAGCGGCGCGGCGCCGACGTTCACGGGAGATATCCCGCGCGCGCTCGAGGCGATCCTGATGATCGCCGACGAGCCGCAAACCCTGGTATCGCTGGCCACTGCGGTCGGTGCTCCGATCGCGGCCGTGCGGCAGTCGATCGAGGCCCTCGTCGACGACTATGACGGAAGGTCGAACGGCCCTCGGCGCGGGTTCGAGTTGCGCGAGGTCGGCGGCGGCTGGCGCATCTACGTTCGCGGCGAATTCGATGATGTCGTGCGGGACTTCGTGCTGACCCAGAATCCGACCCGGCTGTCGCAGGCCGCGCTCGAGACCCTCGCCGTGATTGCCTACAAGCAGCCGATCAGCCGGGGTTCGATCGCATCCATTCGCGCGGTGAATGTCGACTCCGTCGTGCGTACCCTTCTCGGCCGCGGCCTCATCACCGAGGCGTACACCGACAGCGAGACGGGTGCCATTCACTACGCCACGACTGACCTGCTGCTCGTGCAGCTCGGCATCAACTCGATCGACGAGCTGCCGCACATTTCGCCGCTGCTTGAGGACGGCTTCTCCGGGTTCGATGACATTCGATAGCGGCCAGGCGAATACGGCCGGTGCCGAGGGGGAGCGGCTGCAGAAAGTCATGGCGGCCGCGGGTGTTGCGAGCAGGCGCGTTTCCGAGAACCTGATCAGCGCGGGTCGCGTGACGGTTAACGGCGATGTCGTGACAGAGCTGGGCCGCCGCGTGCTCCCGACTGATCTGGTGGCCGTCGATGGCACCGCCATCCAGCTCGATCCGTCGAGGCGCTACCTCATGCTGAACAAGCCGCTCGGCGTGGTGAGTTCACTCGCTGATGAGAGCGGTCGCCCCGACCTCAGCCGCTACACACGGAACTATGAGGAGCGCCTCTTCAACGTGGGTCGCCTGGATGCGCAGACCAGCGGTTTGCTGCTGCTCACCAACGATGGCGAGCTCGCGCACGTTCTGGCGCATCCGTCTTTCGGCGTCTCGAAGACCTATGTTGCCAAGGTGCAGGGTGAGGTAACCGGCCGCATTCTCACCCAGCTGACCTCCGGTGTCGACCTCGACGACGGACCCATCGCGGCCGACAGGGTGAAGGTCATCGGGCGGCCCTCCGGGGGCCAATCGATGGTTGAGATCGAGATCCATTCCGGGCGCAATCGAATTGTGCGGCGGATGATGTCGGCCGTCGGTCACCCCGTGGTCGAACTGGTGCGGCGACAGTTCGGCCCGCTTCATCTCGGCTCGCTCGGCATCGGCCAGATCCGCGATCTCACTAAGGTTGAGCTTGGCCAGTTGCTGACCCTGTCCCGCGCATCGAGGGAGACCGGCGAACGCATGACCGATCCCAATCCACAGCAACCGGAAGGCGACGAATGACACCGGCGCCAGTCAGAGCCAGGACCATCGGCCCGGTGCGGATCGTGGGCGCTGGGCTTCTCGGCGCGAGCATCGGGCTTGCGCTTCGCAGGCTCGGGGTTGACGTGATCCTCGACGACATCTCACCCTCGGCGGTTCGTCTGGCCGTCGATTATGGCGCCGGGCGCGCTGGCGTCGCGGGGGATTCACCCCGGCTCATTGTCGTCTGCGTTCCGCCGGATTCGGTCGCTCGCAGCGTCGCTGCGGAGTTGGCGGCCTACCCGCACGCCCTCGTCACAGATGTTGCGAGCGTCAAACTTGCGCCGCTGGGCGAACTGCAGTCGCTGGGCGCCGATATCTCGCGGTATGTCGGCTCGCACCCGATGGCGGGGCGCGAGCGCGGGGGAGCGATCGCAGCCCGCGCTGATCTCTTTGTCGGCCGGCCCTGGGTCATCGCGAATCACGACCGTATTGCGGACCGGCGTGCGGCCGATTCCGCGCTTGAAGCACTGGCTCTCGACCTGGGGGCGGTGCCCGTCGAGCTCGATGCCGCCGAACATGACCGCAGCGTCGCGCTGGTGTCCCATGTTCCCCAGGTGATTTCGTCGCTGCTCGCCGCGCGGCTGGTCGAGTCGAGCGATGCGGCTGTCGGTCTCGCCGGGCAGGGTTTGCGGGACACTACCCGCATTGCCGGCAGCCAGCCCGAGCTCTGGGTTCAGATCCTCGGGGCGAACTCGGCCGCGGTGGTCGACATCCTGAAGCACTATCGTGCCGATCTTGACGAGGTGATCGGTGCGCTCGCCGACCCGCAGGCGCCGGGGGCCCTGCGTGCCGTTGCTGAGTCGCTCGCCAGCGGCAACGCCGGTGTCGCCCGTATCCCCGGAAAGCACGGGCAGGCAAAGCATTTCTCCCAACTCGTGGTGCTGGTTGATGACGTTCCGGGACAACTGGCGCGCCTGCTCACCGAAATCGGCTCGATCGGGGTGAACGTCGAAGACCTCAGGCTCGAACATTCGCCCGGGGCCCAGTTCGGACTCGCTGAGATCAGCGTCGTTCCCGAGGCCGAGCAGCACCTGCTGGCAGAACTTGAGAGACTCGGCTGGAAGATCGCCGGCGCCCAGGACTAGGGCGCAACCAGAGCAATGAAGGAAATGGCACGACAGTGAACTCGAACCCCACCTCCTCCCATGTGACCGTGGTCGCCATTGATGGTCCCGCTGGGTCAGGCAAGTCCAGCGTGAGCCGGGCGGCCGCGCGCGTTCTCGGCTTCGACTACCAGGACACGGGTGCCGCCTATCGCGCTCTCGCCTGGTCGTGCATCGCCGAGGGCGTGGATCTCGCGGATCCCGACCGCGTGATCGAACAGCTCCCCGGCTTCGACTACGCGATCGGGGTTGACCCCGACAACTATTTCGTGAGGGTCGACGACATCGACGTCACCGATGACATCCGCGAACCGGATGTGAGTGCTGCGGTGAGCAGTGTCGCGCGCATCCCCGCCGTTCGGTCGTACCTCGTCGAGCTCTTCCGCAGCATCATCGCATCCAGCATCAAGCCCGGAATTATTGTTGAGGGACGCGACATCACAACGGTGGTCGCCCCGGATGCGACAGTGCGGATACTGCTCACGGCGTCTGAGGAGGTTAGAATAGGCAGGCGTTCGGCTGAACTCCAGGGAGAATCGGCCGAGTCGACCGCCCGGCAGCTCAGTTCACGGGATGCCCAGGATTCGAAGGTTGTCGACTTTTTGAACGCCGCAGACGGCGTAACAACGCTCGACTCAACGAATCTCGACTTCGACCAGACGGTGGCCGCTGTGGTTGCGCTCGTACGTACCGCGACCGGCACCTAGAACTTACGCGCTGAGCGCGCACACAAAGAGAACGCAGGGCACAGCAATGGCAGACGACGACACCGACGAATTCGGCGAGTTGGATACCGCCATTGTCGACCGACTGAATTCGCTCTCCGAGGAGGACGCTGCCCAGCGTGCTGCCTCGCTGCTCGCGGGCCTGCAGGAGTATGAGCTCGATGAGGAAGACCTCGACGTTCTCGAGTCGGTCACCGAGGACCCCGATGCGATCGTCTTTCTGCCGGCACTTCCCGTGCTGGCGATCGTCGGGCGGCCGAACGTCGGCAAGTCCGCGCTCGTCAACCGCATCATCGGTCGGCGCGAGGCTGTTGTCGAAGACACCCCCGGTGTCACACGTGACCGGGTCAACTACAAGGGCGAGTGGAACAACCGCCGCTTCACCATCGTCGATACAGGCGGCTGGGAGCCCGACGCCAAGGGCATCAACGCCTCGGTCGCAGCCCAGGCCGAGGTTGCCGTCGACCTCGCCGACGCGGTTCTCTTCGTGGTGGATGCGACGGTCGGCGCCACGTCGACCGATGAGCACGTGGTGCGGATGCTGCGCGCATCGAAGAAGCCGGTCATCCTCGTAGCCAACAAGGTGGATGACGCTCGCCAGGAGTCCGACGCCTCCGTTCTGTGGAGCCTGGGGCTCGGCGAGCCGTGGCCCGTCTCCGCCCTGCACGGTCGCGGTGTCGCCGACCTGCTCGACAAGGTGCTCACCGTTCTTCCCGAGGTTTCGGCCGTCGCGAAGGAAGAGGTGGGCGGGCCGCGTCGCGTCGCGATCCTCGGTCGCCCGAATGTCGGAAAGTCGAGCCTGCTCAACAAGACTGCAGGTGAGGAGCGTGTGGTGGTCAACGACCTCGCTGGCACGACTCGTGACCCGGTCGACGAGCAGGTCGAAATCGCGGGCAAGTACTGGCGTTTCGTGGACACCGCGGGTATCCGTCGCCGCGTCAACCTGGCGCAGGGCGCCGACTTCTACGCGACCCTTCGAACCACCGCGGCCCTCGAGAAGGCGGAGGTGGCCGTCGTGCTTATCGACGTCACCGAGCCCATCAGCGTTCAGGACCTCAAGATCATCGACCTGGTGCTCGAATCGGGCCGGGCGCTCGTGCTCGCGTTCAACAAGTGGGACCTCCTCGACGACGAGCGTCGCCGCTACCTGGAGCGCGAGATCGAACAGGACCTGAGCCATGTCGCCTGGGCTCCTCGGGTGAATATCTCGGCCAAGACAGGTCGGCACATGGAGAAGCTTGTTCCTGCACTGGAGACGGCACTCGAATCGTGGGATACCCGCATCCCGACCGGCAAGTTCAACGCCCTGTTGGCTGAGCTCACGGCGGAGCATCCGCACCCGGTCAGGGGAGGGCGCCAGCCGCGCATCCTGTTCGGTACGCAGGCCGCATCCCGCCCGCCGACGTTCGTTCTGTTTACCACGGGCTTCCTCGACCCGCAGTACCGGCGCTTCATCACGCGTCGCCTGCGCGAGATCTTCGGGTTCGAGGGCAGTCCGATCAACGTGAACATGCGGGTTCGGGAGCGGCGTAAGCGCTAGCATGCTCGCACTCGGGTTTCGCCTGCTTGAATTGACCCCGTGGCCACACCATCGCACCTGAAGTCCCTGTCGGAGTTCATCGGCGCATCCCCGTCATCGTTTCATGCGGTCGCGGAGGCCGCGAGGCAGCTTTCTGGGGCCGGATTCGTCGTGCGGGATGAGCGCGACGCGTGGCTTGCGGGCCCCGGGTCGTACTTTGTGATTCGTGATGGCGCGATTGTCGCCTGGCGCCAGTCTCCCTCGGCGACCTCGACCACGCCCTACCGCATCGTGGGTTCGCACACCGATTCGCCCGGTTTCAAACTCAAGCCGCAGCCGACGACGGGCTCGCTCGGCTGGCTGCAGGCTGGTGTCGAGGTCTACGGCGGGCCGCTTTTCAACTCCTGGCTCGACCGGGAACTGGAGTTCGCAGGACGCCTGGCGTTCCGCGACGGTTCGGTCTCGCTGGTGCGCACGGGCGCGCTGCTGCGCTTTCCCCAGCTGGCGGTGCACCTGGATCGCGGGGTCAACACCGATGGACTCAAGCTTGACCCGCAGCGGCACCTCAACCCGGTGATCGGCCTTGGCGATGTCGACCATGCGGACCTGGTCGGGCATCTGGCGAACCTTGCCGGCAGAACCGGCGAGGATGTCACGGGTTACGACATCTCGGTCGCCGACACCCAGCCGCCGGCGGTCTTCGGGCTCGATGACGCGTTCTTTGCTGCGGGCCGACTCGACAACCTGTCGTCGGTGCACGCCTCGCTGCTCGCGTTTCTCGCACTGCCGGAGGATCTCGATTCGACGGTCGTGTTCGCGGCCTTCGACCACGAGGAGGTTGGATCGGAGACCCGCTCGGGGGCGAGCGGGCCGCTGCTGTCCGACATCCTGTCGCGCATTTCGGAGGGGTTGGGCGCGAGCGACAGCCAGCGGTTGCAGGCGTTCGCCGGGTCGTGGTGCCTGTCGGCGGATGCGGGCCACTCCGTGCATCCGAACTATTCGGATCGTCACGACCCCGTGAACCGCCCGGTCGCAGGTAACGGACCGATTCTCAAAATCAACGCCAACCAGCGCTATGCGACGGATGCGCTCGGTGCTGCCGAGTGGGCACGCGCCTGCGGCGCGGCCGGGGTCGAGTACCAGGAGTTTGTCTCGAACAACGCGCTGCCGTGCGGCTCGACGATTGGACCACTGACTGCGACGCGGCTGGGCATCCGCACTGTGGATGTCGGTATCCCGTTGCTGTCGATGCACTCGGCCCGCGAGCTCGCTGGCGCGTCGGACCCCGAGTCCCTGAGCCGGGCTATCGGGGCCTTCCTCGCCGCCTGATCCTGCCCATCCCGCTGTCGCGGCAACCCCTGACGTTGGTGCGACAGCTGTCCGACCTTGGTGGGAGACCCGTCATACATTGGCGGGAGAAACGGCAGGTATTGGCGGGAGAACCTGCGCCGCGGGCGGAGTTATTTCTCCCGCCAAGATGACGTTTATCTCTCCGCCCTCAGACGACGCGATGAAAAACACGGCAGACTTAGACGGTGAGTCTTCCGCCACCGCTTCCGCCACTCGGCGAGCGGGATCCCGGCGACGCGTGGGTCGAGGGCCCCGACGGTGAGCGGTTCTGGGGCCGCTTCGGCGCGGCAGGGCTCGTGGTTTGGGACCCGGCGGCGGGCATCCTGATGCAGCACCGGGTGGCGTGGAGTCACTTCGGCGGCACGTGGGGTGTTCCCGGTGGGGCGCGCAAGGCGGGGGAGTCCGCGGAGGCTGCCGCCCTGCGCGAAGCGCGCGAGGAGGCCAACGTTCCCAGCGAGACGCTGCGGATCATCCACACGAGCGTTTTCGACCTGGGTTTCTGGTCGTATACGACGGTTGTCGCGCAGGCGCTGGAGCCCTTCGATGCCGAAATTGCGGACCACGAGAGCCACGAGTTGCGCTGGGTTCCGGTAGACGAGGTGGATGCGCTTCCGCTGCATCCTGGTTTCGCTGCCGCGTGGCCTGAGCTGCGCACGTGGCTGCGGTAAGCTTTTCGAGTTGTCCCGGCGGGTTCGCCCCACAGGGATCGCAAGCCACGGGCTGTGGCGCAGCTTGGTAGCGCACTTGACTGGGGGTCAAGGGGTCGCAAGTTCAAATCTTGTCAGCCCGACCAAATGACTGGGATGCAGGTTGATCTGCATCCCAGTCTGCTATTTGATGAGGGCAGGACGACTGTCCCAGCGAGGACCGCCGCGGTCCGCACGGCGTGAAGATGCATCCGTAAACTTGCAGCTTTCTGAGGCAGTCGTTGTGTATTACGGCGATCACCGAATAGC
>Ga0302279_10002993_pt1 | contig 21627 bp, 18 predicted proteins | sample III_Bog_N3_3_FD_194541 | JGI IMG/M metagenome (GOLD analysis project Ga0302279, IMG submission 194541) | Peat permafrost microbial communities from Stordalen Mire near Abisko, Sweden - III_Bog_N3_3 | ecosystem: Environmental > Terrestrial > Soil > Wetlands > Peat | place: Sweden: Abisko...
CCGGCGGCGCGGATCGGGCCGCCGAGCGCGGTGGGCGCGAGCATGGGGTTCCCGCCGGCGTTGTCGGTGATCGACACCCAGTCCACCCGCGGGCAGTCCGCCAGGTCGCGCGCATAGGCGACGGTCCGCCCCGCGCGCACGTCGGCGATCGTGCCGCGGGTGGACACCAGCTCCGCCCCGATCAGGAAAGCGTCCGGGTTTTCGAGTTTTTGCTGGAAGGCGTTCATCGGGGGCGCGGGCGGGACCGCCCGCCCCCGGCGCTCAGGCCGGGGTCACGAATTTGAGAAACATTTCGACGCTGCTCGGGGCGTCCGCGCCATAGCCGTCCGCGCCGATCTCCTCCGCGAACATCCGGTTGACCGGCGCGCCGCCCACCGCGACCTTGACGTGCGCCAGGTCGGGCTGCTGCTGGACCGCGTCGATCACGACCTTCATGTACGGCATCGTGGTGGTGAGCAGCGCGCTCATTCCCAGGATGTCCGCCCGGTGCTCGCGGACGGAGGCGATGAAGCTCTCGGCCGGCTGGTCCACGCCGATGTCGACCACCTTGAAGCCGGCCCCCTCGGCCATCATGCAGACGAGGTTCTTCCCGATGTCGTGGAGATCGCCCTTGACCGTGCCGATCACCAGCGTGCCGCGCGGCGGGTTCTCGGCGGCGTTGGCCACGAGATGCGGCTTGAGCACGGCCAGCCCCGCCTTCATCGCCCGAGCCGCCACCAGCACCTCCGGGACATACAGGATGCTGTACTTGAAATCCTCCCCCACGACCGCCATGCCCGCGATCAGGCCCTGGTTCAGCACCTCGTCGACCGGGCGCCCCTCGGCCAGCGCCTCGGCCGCCAGGCGCTCCACCTCCCGGGCGTTGCCCTCGTAGAGCAGCTGGTTGATCTGGGCGTAATCGGGCACGGCGGGTCAGGTCCGGGCGGCGTCGAGGCAGGCGCGCTTGACGGCGAGGATGTTCTCCGTCGGCGTGGCGAACGGAACCACCGCCGTCCCCATGATGAAGCCGGGCAGGTCGCGACCCCGCTCCAGCTCGCGCCGGGCCACGTCGTAGATCTGCGCCGGCGGCGAGGTCTCGATCAGGCGCGGCGAGAGGTTGCGCCGCATCGCGACCTTCGCCGCCTGGCAGGCCGCCGCCCAGGTGTCGAAATCGGCGGTGAAGTCGCAGAGCAGGTTGTTGCAGCCGGTGAGGATCTGCAGGTCCGCGATCGGGGTGGCATTGCCCCCGATGATCAGGGGCAGATCGCGCACGCCCTGGCGGGCGGCCCAGGCCGCGAGGTCCGCCGTGATCGGGAGCACGAACTCCTCGTACATCGGCGGCGAGAGCAGTTCGGGCGAGGCCTGCGAGTCAAAGACGACGAGCTCCGCCCCGGCGTCGATATAGGCCTGGGCGAATTCCTTGATGATCCGGCCCGAGTAAGCCAGGACGTCGTGGACCCATTCCGGGCGGTCGAGGCAGGCGAGGAACAACGCCTCGGCCCCCACCAGCGAGATGGCCAGGGAAAAGGGACCCGAGATCGCGCCCCGCAGCCAGACGTCGCCGCCCACCGCGGCCCGCACCCGCCGGGCGGCCTCGATATTGACCGGCATGCGGCCGTCGCGCAGCGGATGGGGCAGCCGGGCCGAGGCGACATCATCGCCCACGCGGACGACATGGTTGCCCGGCTTGATGCCCGGAATGCTGGTGTCGGCGCCCTCGTAGAAGGTCACCTTGCAGCCGACCGCCTCCGCCTCGAGATTGTAGACGTCGACCCCGACCGTCAGCGCATCCGGGCCGATCAGCTCGAACTCGGTCAGCATCGCCTGGGTCAGCAGGTCGGCGCTGCGCGCGACCGCCGAGGGCGTGCTGCCGATGAACCAGGCCTTGTGCTCATAGATTGCCGGGAGGAAGAGCGGGACCGGGCGCGGCGCCGCACAGCGGAGGACAGATTCGACCTCCGCCCGCGTCGCGGGGACATGGGCGGCTTTGGACATGGGGGGTACGGGCAAAGCACCATCGCAGAAAGGCGTTGCCCCGTCTTGGACATTCGGGTTGATCTGACTTTGCAGATCGGGCAAACTCATGGCTTCATCCCTCGTCTCCCAACCCGTGGCGGTCACCCTGCCCCGGCTCGGCGTCTTCTTCGCCGAGAGCGTCCACCACGCGCGCTTCCGGATGGCCTGGCGGAGCGATCCGTTTCACAAGCTGATCTACGTGCTGCAAAACCAGACGGCCTACCAGGAGAAAGCGCCGGCGCGCGAGACCCTGCTGGCCGCCGGCGCGCTCATCGCCATCCCGGCCGGCGTCGAGCACCGGCTGCACGACCGCGAGCCGGCCACGGTCTTCCTGCTCTGCCTCTCCGGCGAATTCGTCCAGGCCGACCGCGAGATGGCGGCACTGTGGTCGGCCTGCCTCGCCGCCTGCGGCCGGGGGCGCCCGCTCGGACCCTGGTGGCGCCAGCGCATGGAGAGCCTCTGGCGCCGGGCGGTTTGGGAGCAGGCCGCCCGCCAGCCCGGAAGCGGCGTGGCGGTGAAGGCCGCCGCCGCCCAGGTCCTGGTGCACCTGGCGCGGCTGACCGCCCGGCCCCAGGGCGGCGATCCGGGCAAGCGGATCGCGGCCGTGCTCCAGGAAATCGAGGAGTCCTTCTTCGACGAGTGGAGCCTCGACCGGGCGGCCGCGCGGACGGAAATGTCGCGGCGCGCCTTCAGCGGACATTTCCGCCGCCATGCCGGGCAGACCTTCCTCGCCCGGCTCACCGAGCTCCGCCTGAACCACGCCGCCCGCCTGCTTCGGCAGGGGCACCACTCCATCGTGGGGGCGGCCTTCTCCTCCGGTTATCGCGACCTCTCCCATTTTTACCGGCTGTTTGGCCGGCGTTACCGCATGACCCCGTCCTCCTTCCGCCAGCTGAAAACCGAAACCTGAAAAGTCCCATGCCCTACTCCCGCGCGTTCTCCACCCTTGGCTGTCCCGAATTCACGATCGACGAGGCAATGGCCCTGGCCGACCGGCACGGCCTCGAATCGGTCGAGGTCCGGGCGCTCGGTGGCACCATCGACCTGCCCGCCCACTTCGCCGCCGCCCACGGCTCGCCCGCCGCGCTGGCCGCCCGGCTGCGCGGCGCCCGGGTGAGGATCGTGTCCCTCGACACCTCCCTGCACCTGATCGGGGTGACGGAGGCGGAGCGCGCCAAGCTGCTGGAATTCCTGCCCTGGGCCGAGGCCCTGGGCGTGCGCTGGCTGCGGGCCTTCGACGGGGGCAAGACCGCGGACGCCGCCGAACTGGCCGAGGCCGCCGCCACCGTGCGCTGGTGGCGTGACCTCCGGCGCGACCACGGCTGGCAGGCGGACCTGATGGTCGAGACCCACGACGCCTTCACCTCGGCCGCCGCGATCCGGCGGCTGCTCGAGGCCGCGCCCGGCACGGCAATCCTGTGGGACGCGTTCAACACCTGGCTGCGCAGCGGCGAGGATCCCGTCGCAACCTGGCGGGCGATCGGCCGGGAAGTGGTCCACGTGCACGTGAAGGACGCCATCCGCCGCCCGAGCGGGCGGCATCCGTTCACCTATGTGCTGCCCGGCACCGGCGAGTTCCCGATGGCGCCGCTCGCCGCCGAACTGCGCGCCGGATTCGCCGGCGCGGTGAGCCTCGAGTGGGAGAAACTCTGGCATCCCTACCTGGCCCCGCTCGACGACGCCCTGGTCAGCGCGGCGGAGCGGGGATGGTGGTGAACGTCAGGCCGAGCCGTCGAAGACCTCCGGGGTGATCACCGCCGCGAGCGGCCGCCCCTCGCGGTAGGCCTGGAGATTGCGCCGGGCGAACGCGCCCGCGTCGCAGCGCCGCTCCACCGTCGGACCGCCGATGTGCGGGAGGAGCACCGCGTTGGGCAGGCCGCGGAAACCGGAGTCGGCCGGCAGCGGCTCGGTGGCATAGACGTCGAGGCCGACGTGGAGGCGGCCCTCCTGCGCCACCCGGAGCAGCGCCGCCTCGTCCACGATCCGGGCGCGGGCGACATTGATGAAGGCGCCCCCGGGCGGGATCAGGCGCAGGAGGCGCTCGGTGATGAGGCCGGTCGTCGCCGGCGTCAGCGGCGCCATTTCAAAGATCACGTCGCTGCCGGAAAACAGCTCGTCGAGCGTGGCGACGCGCCGGGCCCCGTGCGCAGCGTAGAGGGCGGGATCGGTTTCGGGCGCGCAGATCCCGATCGCGACCCCGAAGGGCGCGAGCAGCTTGGTGAGCTCGCGCGCCACCTGCCCGAAACCGTGCACGCCCACCCGCTGCCCGAAGAGCGACACCCCCTCGGGGCGATGGCCCCGCCAGGCGCCATCGCGGTGCATCGCGGGTATCCAGCTCCCCGCCCGGCGCAGGGTGGCCAGCGCCAGCAGCAGGGCGCACTCCGCGACCACCCGGCTGATCGATCCGCCCCAGTTGGTGAGAATCAGGCCGCGCTCGAGGTGCGCGCGCGCGACCAGCTGGCGCACGCCCCCGGTGAGGTAGCAGAGGTAGCGCAGGCGCGGCGGCAGGACCGCCGGCAGCGGCGGCGTGCTCCAGCAGGCGACCAAGACGTCGGGGTCGATCGCCGCCAGCTCCCGGTAGTATTCCGCGGGCGACAGCCGGCTGGTGTCCAGGAGATGGGAGGAGCCGGCCAGGGCGCGGACCTCGGACAGCGCCGGCTCAGGGAAGAAGTCGGCGGCTTCCTGCGGGGTGAGGGCGATGGCCAGGGTGTCGATTCGGGGCATGGCGGGAGGGGTCACTCGTAGAGCCAGAAGCGCCGCGACTGCTCCTGGTAAATCCTGGCCCGGGCCTGCCAGGCGCGGATGTAGAAGTCGACGTCCACCCGCGACCCATGCGCCACCAGGTCATCATAGAACGCGGTCGAGCCCATGGTATCCAAAAACTCGCTGACGATCAGCGGGGAGGCGGCGGCAAAGGGATTGCGCGGCGAAAACCTGCAGTCGAGTTTCATGAGATAGAACGCCAGTTCCGTCGGCTGCCAATCGTCCCAATCGGTGACCTCGATGTAGAGGCCGATCGCCGGCTGGCCCGTCCTGAAGTTGGGAACACTGACGCGGCGATATCCCAGGCCGGGCAGCGCCAGCTCGTTGAGCGCCCGCTCCACGGTTTCGATCGGGACATACTTGTTGGAGATGCCCCGAAAGGGATACATCTTGCCCACCCCGTGCCTGAAGCCGCCGAGGCCGGGAAAATCGCCCATGAAGCACCCGAGCCCCGTCATGGGATCGCCCACCACCGCCGAAAAATCCTGGATCAACGGCGAAGTCGGGACCCACCTCAGGCCCGTTTCCGGCCAGCGCATGCTCCGGGTCCATCCCCGCATCGGGATGACGGTGAGCCGGCCCCGCATTCGCACCTCGTCGGGAATCCGCAGGATCCCCGGTTGGAACTTGGCCATCCGGGCCAATTCTCCAATGGTGAGGCCGTGCACATAGGGCACGGGAAACTCGCCCACATAATTGTCCTTGGCCCCATGCGACGACCAGCGCGGGTCGAGCATCGGTCCGTCCACCTTGAGCCCTCCCAGGGGATTGGGGCGGTCCAGCACGATGACCTCGATGTTGTTTTGAAAGCACGCCTCCATCGTCACCTTCATCGCGCTGGTAAAGGTATAGGCCCGGACCCCGATGTCCTGGAGATCGATCACCAGCGCGTCGATGCCCCGGAGCTGGCTCAGCGTCGGCTTGTGGCCGCGGCCGGAATAAAGCGAGTAGTTCATCAACCCGGTGCGCGCATCGAGTTGATCCGAATAGTAGTGCGAGGCCGGGTACTGGTCGTACAGCCCGTGCTCCACGGAGTAGAGGGCGATCAGCCGCAGGCCGGGCGCGTCGTGCAGGATCTCGACGGTGCTGACCCCGCGGTGGTCCACCCCTGCCGGATGGGTCAGCAGTCCGATGCGCTTGCCGCGCAGCGGGGCGAAGCCCTCGGCCTCGAGCACGTCGATGCCAAGCATGACCTGCCGGGGAAAATCGACGCGCGGGATCACAAAGGCCGGCGCCGCCGTCCGCACCGCCGGCACGGGCACGGCGTTGGTCGAGCTGGGCGGCGGGCTCGCGCTGCATCCGCCCAGGCTGAGCGCCAGCGCGACCACGGAGATGAACAGCTTCGGGAGAAAGGTGCGGGAGGCGCCGGGCATGCGAGCGAAGACTTTGCAGCCCGCCGCAGCTCGGTCGAGCCGTTAAAATGCCCGCTCCACGGCCGCGGCCAGATAAGACCGGGCCTCGCGCAGGGCCTGCCCGAGCGGAATGCCGTCGGGCGTGATGGCGTGGTGGAAAGCCCCATCAACCCGGCCCTGAACCTGCCCCGCGAAGATATGCACCGGCTTGCCGAGCGCGCGGGCCCGGGCGGCGATGGCGCCCGGGCCCTTGCCGCCCAGGGAGCTTTCGTCAAAACGACCCTCGCCGGTGATGACAGCGGCGGCGGCGGCGATCCGCGCCTCGAGGTCCAGCCACGCGGTCACGAGGGCGAAACCCGGCAGAAGGCGCGCCCGCGCCGCCGCCATCAGGCCAAAGGCGATGCCCCCGGCCGCGCCCCCGCCCGGCGTCGCGGCCAGCGCCACGGGCTGTCCGCTGTGCGCGCAGAGTTGGGCCGCCACGCGGGCGCTCTCCGCCTCCAGGCGATCGGCGTCGCCGGGCTTCAGCCCCTTTTGCCGCCCGAACACGGCGGCGGCACCATTGGACCCAAGCAGCGGGTTCGAAACATCGCACGCGATCCGGATCGGCGGCAGCGCGGAAAAGACGCCGCCCTCGATCCGCGCCAGTTCCGGCCAGAGTACAGGCACAGGCAGCCGGAGCCGCCGCCCATCCGCGGAGCGGAACTCCAGGCCGAGGGCGGCGAGGGCGCCGAGCCCGAGGTCGTGGGTCGCGCTGCCGCCGACCCCGAGCAGAATCAGGGAGGCGTGCAGTTCCGCCGCCAAGCGGATCAACTGGCCAGTACCGTAGGAGGTCGCCTGCCAGGGATCGCGATCCTCCGGGGCCAGCAGGGCAAGCCCGCTCGCGCTCGCCATCTCGACAACGGCGACGGTGCCCTCCGGCGCCCGCAGGCCGAGCAGCGCGCGGGCGGCCGGAGGTATGTTCGCGGCCGGGACCAGGCCGATGGGCGCCTCCACCTGGCCGCCGCGCGGACCGGTGACCGGGAAATTCTCGCGCCGCCCCCCGGCCGCCCGCGTGAGGATCTCGACGAATCCGTCGCCGCCGTCGGCGAGCGGACAGAGGTCGAGCTCCCAGTCGGGATGCCGCGCGCGGAGGGCCCGCGCCGCGATCTCGCAGGCCTGCAGCGCGGTGAGCGAGTCCTTGAATTTGTCGAAGGCGATGAGGAGACGCATGGAACCAGGGGGACGCCGGGAAGGCCCAAAAATGAATCGATCCCCCGGCGAGCCAGCGTCCAGAACTCCCGGGCATTTGCAATCTGCCTTGTTTTCGGTTTTCCGGCGGCAAATGTTCGGGCGATGCGAAATCGACCGAGGGCCGCCGCCGACCGCAGGGTCCTTTTCGCCGGGTTGGCGATCGCGGGCGCGGCGATCGCGGCCTATGCCCGGACGTTTTCCGTCCCCTTTGTCTTCGACGACACCCTGGCCATCGCCGAGAATCCGACGATCCGGCACCTCGGCCCGCCCTGGGCGGTGCTCTTTCCGCCACACGGCCAGGGCCTGACGGTCGAGGGCCGGCCAATTCTCAACCTGTCGTTCGCGCTGAATTACGCGATCAGCGGGACCGGCGTGTGGAGCTATCACGCGACGAACCTGCTGATCCATATTCTGGCGGGCCTCACTTTATTCGGCATCGCGCGCGGGACGCTGGGAATTAAACGTGGCACGGGCTTCCAGCCCATGTTCTCAACCGAACATGGGCTGGAAGCCCATGCCACGTTTCCAGCCTTTGTGACCGCCCTGATCTGGACGCTGCATCCCCTCCAGACCGAATCGGTAACCTACCTCAGCCAGCGCGCGGAGTCGCTGATGGGTTTGTTTTATCTGCTGACGCTCTACGGATTCATCCGCGACGCGGATGAATCCGAAAGCGGAAAGCGAAAAGCGGTAGGCGGAAACGCCGGGCGGGGCCGAAGATCGAGGTTTTCGCTTTCCGCTTTCCGCTTTCCGCTTTTTTCCGTCGCCGCCTGCCTGCTCGGGATGGCAACCAAGGAGGTCATGGTTTCCGCCCCGCTGGTCGTGCTGCTTTACGACCGAACCTTCGTGAGCGGAAGCTTCCGCGCGGCGTGGCGGGCCCGGCGGCGGTACTACCTGGCCCTCGCGGGCACCTGGCTGCTTTTGCTCATCCTCGCCGGGGGGGCGGGCAGCCGCGGCCGCACCGCCGGCTTCGGCCTCGGCGCCAGTTTTCCGGCCTACGCGCTTACCCAGTTCGAGGCCATCGCGCACTACCTCCGGCTCGCGGTGTGGCCGCGCCCGCTGATTTTTGATTACGGGGCGCAGTGGGTGCGGCGCCCGTCCGCCGTGCTGGGGGATGCCGTGCTGGTGGTGGGATTGATGGCGGCGACCGGGTGGCTGCTCGTCGCCAAAACTCGAATTTTGCGCGCGCTCGGCTTCGCCGGGGCCTCATTCTTCCTGATCCTGGCGCCGACCAGCTTCGTCCCGCTGATCCGCCAGACCATCGCGGAGCACCGCATGTACCTGCCCCTCGCCGCGGTGGTCGCGGTGCTGGTTGGCGCGCTCTACCGCTTCGCCGGACGGACCGCGGGCTCGATCCTCGGCGTCGCGGCGGCGGCCGCCTGCCTCGGGCTCACCGTGCAGCGCAACGAGGATTACCGGACCCGGGTCGCCCTGTATCGCGACACCGCGGCCAAGCGGCCGGACAATGTCCTCGCCCACTACAACCTCGGCATGGCCCTGGCCGAAGCCGGCCGCCGCGGGGAGGCGGCGGCCGAGTTCGAGGCGGCGCTCCGCCTGGAGCCGCAGTTCCCGCAGGCCGATTACAACCTGGGCAATGCCCTCGCCGGCGCCGGCCGCGTGGCCGAGGCGGCCGACGCCTACACGGCCGCCCTGCGGATCAACCCAAATTACGCCGAGGCCCACCGCGCCCTCGGCGAAGTGCTGCTCCGCCTGGGCCGCAACCGCGAGGCCCGGTGGCATTTCAACGCGGCGGTGCTGCTCCATCCCGACGACACCGCGGCGAGGCGGCGGCGGGACCAGTTGGATGCGATGCCACAGAAATAGACGCGCCGTCCCGTCGCGAACCAAAGAGGACCGCGGCGGGACACCGCGTCCACCTTTCGGAACGACGCCGCTCCCGCGGCGGCCCGGACCCCTAGAACGCCGAACCGTCGGCCTTCGTGCCGCACAGGCTCACCTGCAGCCCGAGCTCGGCGGCGAGCGCGGCCTTGGCGTAAAGCGCCAGGTCGGCCTCCTTCGCCGAATTCGCATACACCACCTGAATGTGGTTCGCCTTGTGGCGGGCCATCATCTGATCGCGCGTCACGCCGTAGGTGACGGCGTGCATGATCGGCCACTGCACCGTGGTTTCCTTCCACCGCCGCTCGGTCTCCGCGCGGGGCAGGCTGATCGCCTTGGCGCGGCCCAGATCCATCTTGAGCCGGCCGCCCTCGACGAAGATGCGGCTCCAGACGATCTCCCCCGGCTTGGCGATGCCCCGCACCGTGCCGCCGCCCAGGCGGAAATACATCGGCGGCTGGCGCAGCGAGTCGGTGCCGGCGTAGCCGCCGACGTGGTGCGCGGGCGGCGCGCTGCCGGAGATGAGGAAGACCCAGACGTACTCGGCGGTCGTGCCGCTCGCATCCCAGTCGCCCCAGCGCAGGTCGTGCAGCGTGTTTTCCACCGGCTGCCCGAGGGCGGTGTGCACCCGGTTGGTGAGAATGCCGTCGAGGCCGGCGCATTCATCGACCTCATTGAAATGGGTCAGCGGCCGTCCGTCCCGGATCACCTCGCCGCCGGCATTCTTCACCGGCGGGCGATCGGAATTATTCAGGATGCCCTCAACCAGGTCGGACGCCGGGAGCAGGTCCTTCAGGCCCTGCTGGTACTGGATGCCGATGGCCTCGCAGCCGAACTCGTCGGCGAGGCGGAGGGCCGCGACGTACGTCTTGCACTGGAGCAGGACCTGCCGCTCGGTGAGATCCGTCTCCTCATTGGGCCCGTAGTGAAACGTCATGCCCTTCGCCCGGAGCCAGTCGTAGACCGCGCGGGCCTCGTCGTCACCCACCTGGGTGGCGCCATAATAGAGGGCCGATTGCGATAGCCGCTCCTTGAAGACGCCGGTGGGAAACAGGAGGTGGTCGGGAATGATGGCGTTGAACATCCCCATGCAGCCCTCGTCGAACACCCCGAGGATCGACTTGTGCCGGCGGAGATCCGCGGCGATGCGGGCCGCCACCCGGCGGGCCTTCTCCGGCACGGCGGCCCGCGCCAGCGGCTTGACGTGCGAGGTCGCGTGCCGGACCCGGCCGGCCTTTAGCCACTCCGCCAGGCCATCGAGGAAGAATTCGTCCGTGAAATCCGCGCTCCAGAGCGTCGAGTACGGTGCGCCCGCCTTGGTCAGCGAGCCGTTCAGGTTGAGCATGCCGACCAGGCCCGGCCAGGTGCCGCTCCAATTGGCCACGGTGAGGATGGGCGCCTGGTGGGAAAGCAGCCCGGGCAGCACGTGGTGCGAGTACTGCCACACGGCCTCGGCCACGATGATCGGCGTGTGCGGGTCGATCCCGGCGAACACCGCCATGCCCTCCTTCTGCGACCCGATGAAGCCGTGCTTGAGCCCGGGTTTGTACGGGTGGGCGCGCACGAGCCGGTAGCCGAGGCGGGCCACCGCCGCGGTCAGGGCCGCCTCCATCGCCGCTTGGGCGGGCCAGGTGACGACATTGGCCGACTGGCGCAAATCGCCATTGGCCACGAGCAGGACTTTCTTGGGGGTTTTCTTCATGGAGAGACCTTCTTGCGTGGATTCCACGCCATCGCTGGTCAATCCTAAAGGCGGCCCGCCGCGCCGACGCCGACGCCGCTCACTCCCGCGACTGCACCGACAGGCGGGAGGTGACGTTGCGCACCCCGTCCGTGTCGAGGGCCAGCGCCGCCGCCCGGCCGATGGACTCCGTCGAGGGCGCCGTCCCGGAAAGGGTGACCGCGCCGTCGGCCACGTCGACGGAGATGTCGCGAGCCGAGAGGTCGCGGTCGAGCACGAACTTCGCCTTGATCACGGCGGCGATGCGCACGTCGCTGATCTTCCCGCCGGCCACCGCCGCCTTCTCCCGGAACACCTGGCCGGTCTTGTCCAGGTCGGAGCTGATGTCGGCGGAGGTGAGGTGCCACTCCTGGCGCTTGCTCTCGATGGTGTCGCCGAACGTGCCGTGCGCGCGCCCCGTCTCCCATTCGCGCGCATCGTAGACGTGGACCGCATAGGCCCCGGCAAAGACGCCGAGGACGAAAAAGAAGATGGCTTTCATGCTTTGATTGGACCGGCACACCTTACCCAGGTTCTCCGCGAAACGCAATTTGCTTTGAATGCCGCCCCCCGCTCCCCTTCACTCCTCCCCCCATGGCTCAGAAAACCGCCCTTGTCACCGGCGCTTCCCGCGGCATCGGCCGCGGCATCGCGATCGAACTGGCCCGCGCGGGCTGCCGCGTGGCCATCAATTACGCCAGCAACAGCGCGGCCGCCGCCGAGGCGCTCGGGCTGGTCCGGGCGGCCGGCGGGGAAGGGATCCTGATCCAGGGCGACGTGGCCGTGGCCGCCGACCGCGCCCGGCTGGTCGCCGAGACCACCGCCCAATTCGGCCGCCTCGACCTGCTGGTAAACAACGCCGGGGTGGCGCCGACCGTCCGCGCCGACCTGCTCGACGCCGGGGAGGAAAGCTTTGACCGCCTCTACGCCATCAACCTCAAGGGCCCGTATTTCCTCACCCAGCTCGTCGCCAAGCAAATGCTGGGGCAGGAGCGCGACACCGAGGGCTTCCGCGGCCGCATCGTCACCATCTCGTCGATTTCCGCCTACACCGCCTCGATCAATCGCGGCGACTACTGCGTGGTCAAGGCGGGCCTGGCGATGATGACCAAGCTGTTCGCCGACCGGCTGGCCAACGATGGCATCAACGTCTACGAGATCCGGCCCGGGGTGATCGCCACCGACATGACCGGCGGCGTGAAGGCCAAGTACGACAAGCTGATCTTCGAGCAGGGCATCACGCCGATCCGCCGCTGGGGCGTCCCGGAGGACGTCGGCCGGGCGGTGCGGGCCATCGCCGAGGACCGCTTCCCGTTCTCGACCGGCGCCGTGTTCGACGTCGACGGCGGCTTCCACCTGCACCGGCTCTGACGGGGCAGGACCGATGCTCTGCACCTGCCAGTCGGGCTTTGAGGCGCTTTTGGCCCGGGAACTGGCGGAGGCCGGCGTGGCCCCGCGGGAGTCCGGCCCCGGCTGGGTCCTGACCGCACCGGGGGAACCCGCGCACGAGCTCGCCTTTCCCCACCTGTGGCTGCCGGCGCCGGTGGAAATCCGCGGCGAGTCGGTCAACGAGCTCGCCCAGCAGCTCCTGGATTATTTCATGACCAGCCTCCGCGGCGAACGGGTCGAGGCCGCGTGGCCCTGCCTCTGGCTCGAGGCGCGGGAGCCGGTCGGGCTGGGCCGGCGCGCGGCGGCGGTCGAGCAGGCATTCGCACTGCTCCTGCGCAAGCGGCTCTCCCGGGTGGCGAAACTCGCCGCCCCCGCCCTCCCCCGGGGCGTCGGCCCGGTCCGCGGCCTGTTTGTCCGCTTCACCGATTTCGGCCGGGCGTGGGTCGCTCGCGACGCCTTGGCCAACGGCCAGTGCCGCATGGCGGACGATCCGCAGGCGCCGTCGCGGTCCTACCTGAAGCTCGAGGAGGCCTACGGGCTGCTGGGCGCGGAGCCGCGGGCGGGCGAGACGGTGGCCGACCTCGGCGCGGCGCCCGGCGGCTGGAGCTACAGCGCGGCCCAGCGCGGGGCGCGCGTGGTCGCGATTGACAACGGGCCGCTGAAGGGCGGCGCGCTGCACCACCCGCAGATCGAGCACCGCTGCGCCGACGCGTTCGCGTTCCGCCCGGACGACGGCCGGCCCTTCGACTGGCTCCTGTGCGACCTGCTCGAGGAACCCCATCACGTGGTGCGGCAGATCGCCGAGCCCTGGCTGGCCGGCCGGTGGTGCCGGCGCTTCGTGCTCAACCTGAAGTTCGGCCGCGTCGATCCCCTCGCCCTGGCGGCCGAGCTGCGCGCGCCGGGCTCGATCTTTGCGACGGCCGCGACCGGCGTCCGCATCCGCCACCTCTACCACGACCGCGAGGAATTCACGGTGGTCGGGACCACCCGGTAGCAACGGCGCCCCGGCGGCATTTTCGGCGGTTGCAGGCCGGGGGGCGCCGGCGCTACCCTCGCCGCATGCCTGTCCCGGAAGAAAAGTCACCGCACCGCGCGGGCCGCGATGAACTCAAGATCTGCGGCGTGGCCGCGGTGCGGGCGCGCTTCCAGCGGGACACCCCGTCGATCCACCGGCTCTACTTCGACTACGCGACCGGGCGCAAGATCGGCCTGATGTGCAAGGCGCTCGCCGCCGCGCGCAAGATCTACCGCTGCGTCGAACCGGCCGAGCTCGAGCGGATTGCCGGCACCATCCATCACGGCGGGATCGTCGCCGTGACGGACGCGCCCGCCCCGGCCGCGGTGGCACCGGCCGACCTCGCGCGCTGGGTCCGGCGGCGCGAGCCGCTGCTCGTGCTCGATCGGGTGAGCAATGCCCACAATCTCGGGGCGATCGCGCGCACGGCGGCCTTTTTCGGCGTTCCGCGCATCGTGATCCCGGACGACCCGGCGGCCGCCCGGCCGAACGACGCCGCCTACCGCGTGGCCGAGGGCGGCCTGGAAAACCTCGAGGTCCGGCTCGCGCCGGCCGGCCCCGCCTTCCTCCGCGACCTCGCCGGCGCCGGATACGAGGTCGTCGGCGCCGCGACCCGGGGCGGCACCGGGGCCGCGTCCCCGCTGCGCCCGGACCCGGCGATACCGGGCCGGCCTCCGGTCGCGCTCGTCCTGGGCAACGAGGAGCATGGGCTCGCTCCCGAACTGGCCGCCGCGTGCACGCGGCTGGTCACGATCCCGGGGGGTGGCCACGTCGAGTCACTCAACGTCTCCGCCGCCGCCGCCGTCCTCATCTGGCAGCTGCTCGGCCCCGGCGCGAAATAACCGTTGACCATCCCGCCCGATTTTGTCTTCCTTCCCCGCTTTCCCCACCTGCCTTCCCACCATGAAACTGCGCCTCTCCCTCTCCTTCCTACCGTTGATCGCCCTGGCTGGCGTCGCCCCCGCGCTGCGGGCCGACGCGCCGCCGGCTCCCCCGGCGGCCGCCCCTGCGATGGCCCCGGAGGAGAAGACCGACCTCGAGAAACAGATGGACGTGATCGGCAAATCCGCCCGGGCGCTCAAGAAGCAAATCAAGGACTCCACCCAGAACGACACCTCCCTCGAGCTGGTCGCCAAGATCCGCGCCGCGGCCACCGCGTCGCTGACCCTCATTCCGGCCAAGGCGGCTGACCTGTCCGGGCCCGACCGGGACAAGTTCATCGCCAGTTACCAGGCGGGCCTGCGCCAATTCATCGACGGCGTCGACACGCTCGCCGGGGCGCTGACCGCGGGCGACAACGTGGCCGCTTTCAAGGATCTCTCGCGGCTCTTCACGCTGGAAAAGCAGGATCACAAGCAGTTCCGCAAGCCGGAGGATCATTGACCCCGGTGCCACCGGGGTCGGCCCCGGCATAGTCGAGGCAGGGCCGCGGGCGGACCAGCGGCGCGATTCGGTCCATCGCCAGCTCGTGGAGCTGGGTGAGGTAATCGACGGCGGCATCGGCGAGGGAGCCGACGCTGCGGCCATAGGCAAGCATGACGCGGATTGCCGGCGGGGCGCTGGCGCGGAGCAGGGACGTGAGCTGAACGGCGACCTCGGCCTCCTCGAGCGCCATGGCCGGACCGGGCTCTGGATCGCAGAGGTAATGCTCCAGCGCGGCGCCGCGCGCGCCGGGGCTCTGAAAGGAGCATACCTGCGGCTTCTGGTGGCTGCGGTAAATGGCATCGCCCCCGAGCTTGAGAGCGGAGCCAAGCTCGGCGTCCGAGGGAGCGGGCAGGCCGCTGGCCTGCCGGATCGCGAGATAGCGATTGATGCGATGGCCGATGCGATGCTGGTGGATGGGAAACGACACAACGGAGCCGCATTTTTGAATGTGCCGGCTGACATGGTAGCGGATCCAGTAGCTGGCGAAATAGCTGAAGCGGGCGGCCCGCTCCCCCGGGACGTAGCGGTCAATGGCATCGACGAGCCCGCAGGCGGCGGCGCTGAGCACATCGGCGCGATCCGCGGGATGATGCTGCCGCGCCACGGTCTGGGCCAGGCCATAGTTGGCCATCAGCAGTCGTTCGCGCATCCGGGAGAGCTGCCCGCAGAGCTCGTGGGCCCGGGCGTCGATCGCCTGCAGGCTCGGTCGCGCGGCGTCGGCCATCTCGAGGTAGGTGCGAACCGGCATGGCGCCGAGCAGCAGGGCTGCCAGGGAATCCACCGCGGCCGGGTCCTCCTCCACCCGCTGGATCAGGTCCGAGAGCTCCCGCCGCCGCCCGATGCTCAGCCGTGCGCTGCGCCAGGCCCTCTGGGGACGCGACGGGCGACCGGCCCTGCGGGGTTCCCGCCGGGGCTGGGCCGCCAGCCAATTGCGGATGACGTCGGGGTAGGACGCCAGACAGCGGACATACTCGCCCTGCAGCGCATAAAACGCGGCGAAATTCTCCTGATTGCGGGTATACGCGGGTGCGTCGGACATCGGCGGGCGCGTTTATAGCAAAACCCTCCGAAAATTATTATTCGCCATTGCTACTCCCAGGGCCCTGGGGTGTCTCCCCGGGGTGCATGGGATAGTTTATGCCATCGGTCGCTCTCTGCGTGTTCCGACCAAACTAGAAGCGGCATACTGCCGCTTCCCTCCGAGGCAACGCGACAGAATGTCGCGTCTACCTTAAATTCCGGCGGTTGCTATTATATGGCGTGTCCTCCCCTGAACCTGCGATCGCCCGCTGGATCGCCCACGGCGTCACGTCCCGCACCCACCCCGTGCTGGCGTGCGCGCTCGAGACCTTCCATGGCCCGCTGGGCATCGAGGCCGAGTGGCTTGAGGCCGAGCCATTTAGCATCCTGGAGTCCGGCCTGGGCGAATGCTGGCTGCGCGAGCCGCAATGGAATGCGGCCCGGTTTGACCGCCGGCACCCGGCCGGTCCGGATTTCGCCTGTCTCCTCGATCATCCCGGGACCTTTCTCGTCGCGGTCGATGCCCGCGGAGTGATCTGGCCGAAGGTCAGCCCGACTGCGGTGGAAGCGCCGGCCGCCCGGTCGTTCCGGGAGGCCGGGGAGGAGGGCTGGCGTGCGATCCGGCACACCTTGCAGGCCGCGCACGATGCCGAAACCTTCCTCTACGCCGCGGCCGGACTGATCCTGGCCAACGACCCCGTTGCGGCGGTCTACGCCCGGGGCGACGACGACGCCTTCTGCGCCGCGGTTCTCGCCCGCCTGCGCGAAACCCGGGGGCCATAAGGGGCCGGCCCCGCCAGAATTCCGGACCCGGACGGTCCCACCACGGTTGCATCCACGGCACGGGCCGGTTCGCCCACGGGGCCGGGCACACCCACAGCAGCGGGCCGACGGCGTCAACCGGCCCAGCCTCGGTCGAGTGCGCCGCATCAACGGCAACCGACCGGGTCAGATCGGCGGCGTCAGCGATCGCGTCGCCGACCGACAACTCCGCCCGCCGGACGGCATCCGAGGTCCGCCCCACCCGGTTGCGCAATTCCCGGACCACGACGGGCCCGCCGATCGCCATGACCGAAGCCGCGAGGGCCACCGTCGCCAGCGTCCCTCCCAGGCTGAATCCCTCTCTCCCTCTCCCATTCGAAGTGTTGGTTTGCATGCCCGAATAATAGCAAGCGCGTCTTCGCCGAATGCTGAGGGATGAGACCTGAAACTTGAAATTCGATCCATTGGCTGGGGGCTGCCAGGGTGAGAACGCAAAAGGTGGGGCGTCCGCACTTGCCATAATGGGGGCATGCACACCCTCGCCAAACTATCCCCAGCCGTTCTGGCCGCACTCGTTCTTTCCTCGGCCATGGCCCAGCCCAGTCGGCAATGGTCCCAGGGCGACCCCACGCCGGAGGAGCAGCAGGCCCTGGAATGGCTCAATGCGTCCCGCCGGGATCCGGGCGGCACGCTGTCCGGCATTCTCAGCGTGGCGGGTTCGGATCCCGTCATCGCCGGCTTCATGCTGGCGCAGGCCCCCACGACCACCGCCCAACTCGAGCAATGGCTGCAGGGCGCCTGGCAAAATGCCCAGGCCGACAGCGTGAAGTTTCCCAGCTCCGAGGCGATCAGCCAGGCGCCCCTCGTCTTCTACCCGCTTTTCCAGCAGCAGTCTGCGGTGCTTGCGGGGGCGGCGAATCCACCGCCGCTCGGCTTCCCCGCCCAGCGGCCGCCGCCGGCCTATATCTATCCGGTCCCGATCTTCGGCGAAGCCCTGGTCAGCGGGCCCGCGAACGTCCTGGTCGGGCCGAACGCCACGGGGGGCACCGCGCAATTCGGCCCCTCCGGCGCGAATCCCACCGAGGTGGCCCAGGCCAACCTCTACGATTCCTCCATCACGCCGCGGGAGTGGATGCTCACCAACCTCACGGCCTCCTATCCCGCCGGGAATTGGAGCCCGCCGCCGACCTTCCTCCTGCAGGGCGACTCCTTGCCGAATCTCAGCCTCGGCCACACGCGGATGATCGGGATCACGATCGCCCCCGGCCAGTCCGGAAACCGCATTCTCACCCTCGTCCGGGGCAACAGCGAATTCTTCACCCAAAGCGACCTGCCCTTCGGCACCGCGAACACCGTATTCATCACCGGGGTCGCCTATCAGGACACCAATTCGAACGGGCTCTACGACCCGGGCGAAGGCCTCGCCGGGATCAGCATCACCCCGGACCACGGCGGCTGGTCCGCGATCACATCGACGTCGGGCGGCTATGCCATCCCGGTGCCGGCAAACTCCGGCGCCTACGTGCTCACGGCGACCGGCGCCGGTCGGGCCACCGCGACCGCCACGGTGACAGTGGGCTCCGACAGCGTGAAAGCCGACTGGGTATGGCCGGCGCCCGCCGCCGTCGCGCCGCCCCAAGTCGCGGTGCCGGCGTCGGACGGGATCAACCAGCTGGCGGGTCTCTCGACTCGCGGCCTCGTGGAATCCGGTGACAACACCCTGATCGGCGGATTTGTCATCAGCGGTCCGCCCACCGCGCAAAAGACAGTCTTGATCCGCGGCGTCGGACCGTCGCTCCAGACCGTGGGTTTTCCCGCCGCCGCCTGCATTCCCGCGACCCAGCTCGAACTGGTCTCCGGCGGGGCGACCATCGGCTCCAACCAGGGATGGACAACCGCGCCGGACGGAGGCGCGGCCGCCGTGCAGGCGGCGGCACAGGTCGGTGACTTTCCCCTGGTCAATTGGGCCGGCGGAGGCGGCGACAGCGCGATGGTCGTCAACCTCGCGCCGGGAGCCTACTCGGTCCTGGTTTCGCCGCCGCCCGGGACCCCGGCCCAGTACCAGACGGGGTATGTCGGCCTGGTCGAAATTTACGACCTCAGCCTGACGGACGGCAGCCGCCTGACCAACCTCTCGACGCGCGCCCTCGCCGGGCCGGGCGACACCCAGACCATCATCGGCTGCTCGGTGACCGGCACCGGCCACGAGCGACTCCTCATCCGCGGTTCCGGTCCGGCCCTCGCCGCCGCCTTCGGACTGCCCGGGACGCTCCCGGACCCGGCCCTGACGTTATACGACAACGCCGGCCACCCGCTCGCGATCAACGACGACTGGGGCGACTCCGCCCAGTCGGACCAAATCGCCGCGCTCGCGGCCGCCTGCGGGGCTTTCCCGTGGGCCCCCGGCAGCTCGGATGCCGCGATCTTGACCCTGGTCCCTCCCGGCAACAACACGGCGGTAATCGGCGCCGCCACGGGCACCCCGTTGAACGGACTGGCCTTGATTGAGGTGTATGAGACTCCATAGGGCCGCCAGCCTCTTCGCCTGCGCGGCGGCCGCCCGCCTGCTCGCCGACAACAATCCGGCGCCGACGCAGTCGCCTTACTCCGTCGATCCGCCCTTTCAGGGAGCCGGGATCAACCAGCCCTTTCCCGACAGCATCTACGGCGCGGACCACGGAGCCAGCTCGCTCGCCCTCGGCTACCCCTACCTCAGCCCGTTCGGTTACACCGACCATTCGCACGGCGTGATCACGTACCAATCCGCTCCGTTCACCCCGCGAAATTCCGAGGGCATCTATGGCATGGACGTCTGGCTCGAACAGCAGGACAGCTCGGGCAACTGGAACGTCGCGGCGCTGAATGGCGGGGTGGCCGATCAGGGCATCGTCTATCAGCCAATCAATACGCCCAATCCGGGACCGAGCCCGGGCTACACGCTCACGTGGACCTATCGCACGACCCCGCTCCCCCCCGCCACCAACTTTCGCGTTTTCGTCTACGTCTACCTCTACAACCAGGGCGGCGGCAGCCAGGGCAATTTTTATGTGGCGAGCGCAATCGGCCCGGTGAATCCCGGCGCGGCCAATGACGCTCCCCGCATCAGTTGGACGGCGTCGTCCGGCGTCATCAATCCCACCCAATCGCTCGCCGGCCAGGCTTACACGATTTCCGCAGATGCCCAGGACGACAACGGCAACCTCACGGCGGTGAGCATCAACAAGAACGGCCAGCCTTTCGCCTATGCGGGCGGCGGCAATGGCTACAGCGGCAACTCGCAAAATCCGTCGAGCGATCCGCCCGGCAGCGACACCTTCACCGCCTGGGCGACCGATGCCCTCGGCGCCGTCTCCCCGACGATTACCTGGACCGTGGACCATGTCGCGAAGTTCAATCAGGCCCCGGTCAGCTCAGCCGATGCGACCCTCGCGTTCGGCTCGCCCTTCACCCCGGGTTATGTCGGCGGATCCGGCACCGGCGGCTGGCAATTCTGCGTCGCCGGCTACACCAACTGGACGGTCGCCGGCGACGCCAATGTCGGCACCGAAATATCCCCCGGCAACACCTGGTCACCGGCCTGGGCGCCGCCGGCGCCCGGCACCTATTACTTCTGGGTCGCGCGGGACGGGGATGGCACCTACAATCCCTCCGGGGCCGCCGGGCTCTACACCCTCACGGTCAACGCGCCGCCGCCGCCTCCGACCGCGGCCATCGCCGCGACGCCGGCGACCGGGCCAGCGCCGCTGACCACAACGGTTTCGTGGACAACAGCGAACGCCTCCACGGCGGGCGTCTCCGGTACGGGCATCTCCAGCGCCGGCTTGTCCGGCGCACTTGCCGTGACGCTAGGCCTGCCCGGGACCTATATCTATGCGCTGACCGCCGGCGGACCGGGCGGCCAGACCTCGGCCTCCGTCGCAGTGACCGCCACCACCCCCCAGTACACGGTGTCCACCTTCGCCGTGGGCAACGGCAGCGTGACGCCCGGCGGCAGCTATCCGGCCAACACTTCCCTGTCCCTCACCGCATCTCCGGGCGCGGGCGCCTGGTTCACGGGCTGGACCGGCAGTCTCTCCAGCCCGGCCAATCCCCTGGCCGTGACGGTCAACGCCAACCTGACACTCGAGGCAAACTTCGCCGCGCTGCAGGGACAGTCCATTGTCTTCTCCCCGCCCGCCATCGTCGTACTCCCCACCGCGCCTCTCGTTCTGGCGGCCACCGCGTCGTCGGGGCTCCCCGTCAGCTTCACGCTGGTCAGCGGGCCGGCCACCCTCACGGGCAACCAGCTTACCGTCACGGGCGCCGGTACCATCGTGGTGCAGGCGGCGCAGGCTGGGAATGGCGAGTGGCTCGCGGCGGCGCCCGTCAGCGAGGTCATCACCTCCCACGCCCCGCCCGCCATCCTGCGCATCCGGTTCAACGCCGCCGGAGCCGATGCCCGCGCCGGCTCCGCTACCGGCGCGTCGATGATCTGGACCGATCCGGCCGGCCTGCCGGCGTCTCCCTGGCCGTCGTTCAGCAACCCGCAGGCCACCATCCCGGGGACGGGCAGCTTCCCGCTGCCCGCGCCGCCGCCCGCGACCGTCAGCCCGCACTAGCTAGCGGTAGACAATGCTCAACTCGAGATAGGGGGCGCTCGCCGCGTTGATCCGCCGCGACTCCTGGTAGAAATCGAAAACCCGCTCCAGCTCGACCCCGCTGCCTCCGTCCAGCTCGAACCCCCGCCCGAGTTGGTAAGCGATCGATCCGCCCACCCGGTAGCCGTAATACTCCACCCGCGTCCGCTGCGGGCTGGGATCGGTGGCGAAAGCGCCGCCGACGAGTTCGCCGATGAGCTTGGCCTCGAGATCCTTGCCGCAGGTCACGATCAGCGACGGGTTGGGATAGACCGCCTCGAGCCGCACGTCCGGGCTGATGATCCAGACCAGGCCAAAGATGGGCAACGGTTCGTGATACAACCTCCCGTCCATCGCCCCCACGACCCCGCTCAACGGCCCGACGATGGGAACGCCCGAGACCAGCTGGACGGGCGCATCCCCGCCGGCCTCGCCCGGGTGGTTCTGGAAATAAAGCCCCGGGCTGACTGTCAGCGAGGCGACCTGCTCGGACTTGAGATA
>Ga0302279_10002998_pt1 | contig 21604 bp, 17 predicted proteins | sample III_Bog_N3_3_FD_194541 | JGI IMG/M metagenome (GOLD analysis project Ga0302279, IMG submission 194541) | Peat permafrost microbial communities from Stordalen Mire near Abisko, Sweden - III_Bog_N3_3 | ecosystem: Environmental > Terrestrial > Soil > Wetlands > Peat | place: Sweden: Abisko...
ATCACGCGTTGGCCAGGATTTGCCGGAGGACGTAGGGGAGGATCCCACCGTGCTGGTAATAGTCGATCTCGATGGGGGTATCGATCCGGCAGCGCACCGGAACATCGAGGTTTTCACCGCCCTTGCGCGTGATGCGAAGGGTCAAATCCTGCTGGGGCTTTAGCGCCTGGCCGAGGCCGAGGACGGCGTAGGTCTCCGAGCCGTCAATCCCGAGGGTCGCCGCGTTCGTGCCCTCCTTGAACTGGAGCGGGAGGACGCCCATCCCCACCAGGTTGCTCCGGTGGATGCGCTCGAAGCTCTGCGCGACGACGGCCTTGACCCCGAGCAGGTTCGTTCCCTTTGCGGCCCAGTCGCGTGAGGAACCCGTGCCGTACTCCTGCCCGGCTATGATCACCAGCGGAACACCCCGCTTGCGGTATTCGGCCGCTGCGTCAAAGATCGAGAGCTTGGTCCCCTCGGGCTGGAGGAGCGTGTTTCCGCCCTCCTCACCCCCGAGCATCAGGTTCTTGATTCTCACGTTGGCGAAGGTGCCGCGGGTCATGACCCGATCGTTGCCACGGCGCGAGCCGTAGCTGTTGAAGTCCTCGAAGGCCACGCCATTCTCGACGAGGAACCGGCCCGCGGGGGAAGTCTTCTTGATGGAGCCGGCCGGCGAGATGTGGTCGGTCGTCACAGAGTCGCCAAAGACGCCGAGCGCGCGGGCCCCCTTCAGCTCGGCGATCGCGCCCGGCTGCATGGAGAAGTCGGAGAAGAACGGAGGCTCCTGGATGTACGTCGACTTCGGGTCGAAGGCGTAGGTGTCTCCCACCGACGAGGGGATCTCGTTCCACTTCGGGTTCTGCGAGGCGAAATCGGTGTAGAGCTTGCGGTACACCTCGGGCTTGAGCGCGGACTGGAGAAGGTCGCGCACCTCCTTGAGCGTGGGCCAGATGTCCTTCAGGAAGACCGGCTTGCCGTCGCTGCCGGTCCCGAGGGGCTCGAGGGTCATGTCGATGTCGACGCGGCCCGCCAGCGCAAAGGCGATCACCAGCGGCGGGGACATCAGGAAGTTGGCCTTGATGCTCTGGTGCACCCTTGCCTCGAAGTTGCGGTTTCCCGAGAGCACGGAGGCGGCCACGAAGTCGCCCTTGGTGACGGCGCTCTCGATCGACGCGGCAAGCGGACCGGAGTTGCCGATGCACGTCGTGCAGCCGTAGCCGACCGTCTGGAATCCGAGCGTGTCGAGGAAGGGCTGGAGCTTGGTCCGCGTGAGGTAGTCGGTCACCACCCGCGAACCGGGGGCGAGCGAGGACTTCACGGCGGGGCCCACCGTCAGCCCGCGCTCCACCGCCTTCTTTGCCAGGAGGCCGGCCGCGAGCATGACCGAGGGGTTCGAGGTGTTCGTGCAGCTCGTTATCGCTGCTATGAGCACGCTTCCGTGGCCGAGCTTGGCCGAGCCGTGGCCGTTAAGCTCGACGTCCACGCTGGCGCCCTTCAGGTCCTCGGCCTTCTTTCCGAAGCCGCTCTCCGCGACGGGCCGCGAAAAGGAGCTAACGAACTCGCGCTTCATGCTCGGGAGCTCGATCCGGTCCTGCGGGCGCTTCGGTCCCGCGACGCTCGGCACCACCGTGCCGATGTCCAGCTCGATGTCCTGCGAGTAGTCGATCGACCCCTTGGCCGGGATGCCCCAGAGCCCCTGGGCCCTGTAGTAGGCCTCGTAGACGGCCACGTGCTCGGGGCTGCGGCCGGTCGCAAGGAGGTAGCCCGTGCACTCCGCGTCGATCGGGAAGAATCCCATGGTCGCACCGTACTCGGGCGCCATGTTAGCGATGGTCGCACGGTCAACGACCGGAAGGGCGGAGGCGCCCGGCCCGTAGAACTCGACAAACTTCCCGACGACCTTCGCCTTGCGAAGGAGCTGCGTCACCGTGAGCGCAAGGTCGGTGGCCGTGACCCCCTCCCTGAGCGAGCCTGTGAGGTAAACGCCGACCACGTCGGGGGTCAGGAAATAGACAGGCTGGCCCAGCATGCCGGCCTCCGCCTCGATCCCGCCCACGCCCCAGCCTACGATCCCGAGGCCGTTGATCATCGTCGTGTGCGAGTCGGTGCCCACGAGGGTGTCGGGGTACCAGATCCCGGATGAATCCTTCAGCAGGCCCTTGGCCAGGAACTCCAGGTTCACCTGGTGCACGATCCCTATGCCGGGGGGGACGACCTTAAAGGTTTCAAACGCCTGCATCCCCCACTTGAGGAACTGGTAGCGCTCGCGGTTGCGCTGGAACTCGATCTCCAGGTTCTTCGCGAGCGCCTCCGCGCTTCCCGCAAAATCCACCTGCACGGAGTGGTCGACCACCAAATCCACGGGGACAAGGGGCTCGATGACCTTCGGGCTCTTGCCCGTCCGGGCCACCGCCGACCGCATCGCGGCCAGGTCCACGAGGAGCGGGACGCCCGTGAAGTCCTGAAGGACGATCCGCGCGACCACGAACGGGATCTCCTCGGTCCGCGCGTCCTTCGCCTTCCAGGTCGCCAGCGCCCGGACGGCGTGCTCGGTCACCCGCCTGCCGTCGCAGTTCCTCAGGAGCGACTCAAGGACCAGCCGTATGGAGACCGGTAGCCTCGACACGTCCAGGCCGGAGCTTGAAAGGGCCGGCAGAGAGTGGAACCGGTTGTCCGCCCCATTCGCCCTGAAGGTGTCGAGTGTCTTGAACGGATCGCGGTTCTGGCTCATCGAGCGGGATTCTGGCTTATTTCGCTAGGGCGGCCTTGATGGCGGCGAAATTGGGGAGGTCCTTCGGAGTCGCCGTCTGCTCGGCGTACTTCACGACGCCGTCGGTCCCGATGACAAAAGCCGCCCTGGCGGAGGTGTCGCCGATCCCGGCCAGCCCCGGGAAGATGACGCCGTAGTCGGCAGCGACCTTCTTGTTGAGGTCGCTCAGGAGCGTGACGCCGATCTTGTTCTGCTTGGCCCACGCCGACTGCGCGAACGGGCTGTCGACGCTAATTCCGTAGACCTCGGCATCCATGCCGGTGTAATCACCCAGGCCGCCCGTGACGTCGCACATCTCCTGGGTGCACACCCCGGTGAAGGCCAGGGGGAAGAACAGGATCAGGGTCTTCTTCTTGCCGAAGTTGGCGCTCAGCGTGACATCCTTCAGGCCGTCGGCGGCGGCAGTCTTGAGCGTAAAGTCGGGAGCCTTGGTTCCTATTGCGATTGGCATGGTATTTCTTTGTTTGCTGGTGGACTGCGGTCGGGGTCCGGGCCCGGCGGGCGCGGACCATGGGAAACGACAAGTTGGGGCAGGCCCCCCGTCTCCGCAAATCGTTTTTTCCAAACTCTTTCAACACCCCCATAAAATCCCTTGCGGCCGGGGCCTGGTGGGGGCTTTTTGAGGGGCCCCATGACGATCATCGAAGAGCTCCAATGGCGCGGCTTGCTAGCCGACTGCACCGACCTGGAGGCGCTCTCCCGGCGCTTGGCCTCCGGTTCGGCCGCCCTGTACTGCGGGTTTGACCCGACCGCGGACTCCCTGCACGTGGGCCATCTGGTCGGCCAGCTGACGCTCCGGCGCTTCCAACTCCACGGGCACAGCCCCATAGCGCTCGCCGGAGGCGCCACGGGCATGATCGGGGACCCCTCGGGCAAGTCCGCCGAGCGCAACCTCCTCTCGCGGGACCAGCTCGACCGGAACCTCGCGAGCATCCAAGGCCAGCTCTCCAGGATCCTCGACTTTGACTCCAAGGTGAACCCAGCGCGGATGGTCGACAACGCCTCTTGGACCGCCGGCCTGGGCTACCTCGATTTCCTCAGGGACATCGGCAAATATTTCTCAGTCAATATGATGGTGGCCAAGGACAGCGTGCGCTCCCGCATGGAGGGCGAGGCCGGCATCAGCTACACCGAGTTCAGCTACATGCTCCTCCAGGCGCATGACTTCTACCACCTGCGCAAGGCCCACAACTGCGAGCTCCAGATCGGGGGATCCGACCAGTGGGGCAACATCACGGCGGGCACAGACCTTATCCGTAAAAAGCTGGGGCTTGCCTCATGGGGGCTGACGTTCCCGCTGATCACGAAGGCGGACGGGACCAAATTCGGGAAGACCGAGGACGGCGCCGTCTGGCTCGACCCAAAGAAGACAAGCCCCTACCGCTTCTACCAGTTCTTCATCAACACCGAGGACAGCATGGTCCCGGCCTACCTGAGGAAGTTCACGCTGCTTCCACCCTCCGAGATCGAGGCGCTGGAGGCAAAGCACCTGGCAAATCCTTCGGCGAGGGAAGCGCACAGGGCCCTGGCGCGCGAGGTGACCTCGATCGTGCACGGGAAACCGGTCTGCGAGGACGCCATACGGGCGAGCGAGATCATGTTCGGCGGGGGCCTTGAGGGGATCACGGAGGAGCTTTTCGGGGACGTCGCGGGCGAGATCCCGACCCAGTCCCTTGAAAGGGCGAAGCTGGAGGGGGCCGGGAGCTCCCTGATCGATCTCCTAGTCCTAGCCACGCTGAGCCCCTCGCGCGGCCAGGCTCGCAAGGATATCGAGGGCGGCGGCATCTACCTGAACAATGTGCGCGTGGCGGAGGCCGGCCGGCAGGTCGCCTCCTCCGACCTGCTGTTTGGAAAGTACCTCCTGCTGCGCAAGGGCAAGCGCAGCTACACCCTGCTTCGGGTGGCCTAGAAGAACATCGCCTCACTGAGGGCGCTCTCGGGCGACAGGAGCGAAACGGTGGTCGTCATCGCGTTGCGGCCCGAGCCAAAGTCGGCCTCGAAGAGCGCGTGGGCCTGGTCAATGTCCGCCTTCCACGAAAAGAACCTCGAGTCGTCGTAGGAAAATGAAAGCTCGAAGGCCCTCGGGCCGGCCAGGGCGTCCGCCCCCATCCCGAGGGCCTCCGAGGATGCGCCGCAGGCGCCGATGCGATCGCCGACCCAGGCGAGAAGGACCTTGGCCTCCGCCGCCACGTCCTTCCCGTGCGAGAGATGGACCCCCTTCAGGCCCTTGGTCAGCACCCCCACCGGGTAGCGGGCAAGGAACTGGCCGATCGAGCGACGGGCCGGCAGCAGCCTTGCGAAGGCCAGGTCGCGCACGACCCCGGGCACCGGCCAATTGTAATGGTATTCTTCGGGAGGCGACGATGCGCTGTCGATCATGACCCTCTTCGCCGACGTGAGGAGGTACCGGTAGTCGGCGAGCTTTGAGGGATCGCTGAACTTGTGGACCCAGTAGTAGATCGGAAGGTCCGTGGAGACGCAGATGGAGACCTGGTTCTCAAGGAAGGCCCGGGCGTAGCGCGGGTAGCTCAGCATCACGAACTCGCAGCACCGCGTGTCGTCGGGCGACTTGCCGATCGAGCACTCCCCGTAGACCTTCGCGCGAATCTCGGAGGGCGAGGAATCGTCGGCGATCGGGCACAGCACCACAACCCGGCTTGGCGTGCGCCGCGAGAACTTGACCGCCGTGTCGAACTGCTGGACCGCGTCGGCGGCGTCCGTCATGAAGCCCAGGTGAAGGACCAGGTTCACCTGGATAGCCATCGCGGATTCCTCCTCGGGCGCGGGCTTACCCTCCGAGGCGGTGTTCTCCCACATGTGCAGGAGCCCTGAGGAGATCGACCCCACGGGGACCTCGATACCGGGCAGCGCCTCGAAAATTTCCGACATGGGCCCTTTTTTCGGCGGGATCAGGGCTTGCGCCAGGTGTGCCCGTGCGACGTGAGAAGCTCATCCGCGCAGGCCGGCCCCCACGAGCCCGCGGCGTAGGCGCCCATGCCCTTCGCGCCCTCGGACTGCCAGAACTTCAGGAGCGGCGTGTAGATCTTCCACGAGGTCTCAGCCTCGTCGCCGCGGATGAAGAGCGTGCCGTCACCGATCATCGCGTCGAGCACCAGCCTCTCGTAGGCCTCGGGCGTGTTGGAGCCAAAGGTCGTGGCGTACCGGAAGCTCATCTTCACCGGCTGCGTCCGGGTCTCCAGGCCCGGGATCTTCGCGTTGAGGATCATGCTCAGGCCCTCGTCGGGCTGTATCTGGAAGGACAGGATGTTGGGGGCCAGGTCGAACCCCTCCCTCGGGGGGAAGATGGTGCCCGGGGGCCGCTTAAACTGGACGGCAATCTCGGACACCCGTCGCGGGAGCCGCTTGCCCGACCTCAGGTAGAAGGGGACCCCCTGCCATCTCCAGTTATTTATCGAGAGGCGGATGGCGGCGAAGGTCTCGGTCGAGGAGTTGGGCGCGATTCCGGCCTCCTGAAGGTAGCCTGGGACGTCCTTGCCCCCGGTCATCCCGGGGCCGTACTGGGCGCGCGCCGCGTCCCCTCCGGGCCCGAGCCCTATCGGTTCAATCGCCCTGAGCACCTTCACCTTCTCGTCCCGCAGGGCCTCCGCGTCGAACGAGCCCGGGGGCTCCATCGCGGTCAGGGCGAGGAGCTGGGTCGTGTGGTTCTGGATCATGTCGCGCAGGCAGCCGCTCTGCTCGTAGTATCCCGCGCGTGTCCCTACACCCTGGTCCTCGGCGACGGTGATCTGCACGTTGTCGATGAAGTTCCGATTCCAGATCGGCTCGAATATGGAATTGGCGAACCGCTGCACGAGGAGGTCCTGCACCGTCTCCTTGCCGAGGTAATGGTCTATCCGATACACTTGGTTCTCGTCGAAGACCGAGCGGAGCTCGGCGTTCAGGGCGCGGGCGGAGTCGAGGTCCCTGCCGAACGGCTTCTCGATAATGACCTTCGAGTGGTGGGCCTTGCCCACATACTTTGAACCAAGCCCGCTCGCCCCAAGGTTCTGGATGATCGGCCCGAAGACGGAGGGGGGCGTCGAGATGTAGAAGAGGCTCTGGGCCTCGCCGCCGATCGACTTCTCTATCTCGGCGATGTGGGCCGCGAGCCGGTCGAAACCCGCCTTCTCGTCGTAGCCGCCCGACACGTAGCTCGTGTTAGCCGCGACCCTGCCCCAGACCTGGGGGTCGAGCTCGCGCCTTGAGAAGCTCTTTATCGCAGCCGCGGCCATCGTCCGGAACTCCTCGTCCGGGATCGGCTTCCTCCCGTAGCCCACCAGGTGGAAGTCGGCGGGCAGGAGGTTGTCGACGCTCAGGTTGTAGATAGCCGGGATGAGCTTCCTCGCCGTCAGGTCGCCCGAGGCGCCGAAGATGACGACCACCGTAGGCGGCGCGCCACGATGCTTGCTCAGCCCCTGAAGAAACGGATGCCTTTCTGGGTCGGCCATGAGACGGGGGATTTTTTGGCAACACGCGGCCTAGGCAAGGGAAATGGGTGGCCTAAACGGAACTCGGCACGGTTTCTCGTTGCGGGTTGCGCTTTACGATGGCAATGCGTTTGTAACAAAGAGTATGGCAGCCCCATCCATCGCGAGCGCCCTCAGGCGTTCCCTGCTGATAAAGATCATCTCGAAGCCGGCCCCGAGCAAGGAGGACGTGGCCTCGGTGATCGAGCTGACGGCCTCAAAGGTCGTCGAGGCGCTCCAGGCCCAGTCGATGACCCTCTACATGGTCGAGGGCAACGACATCGCCTTCAAGCAGATCTACTACTCCCCGTCCCTGTGGAGCGACGACCCGAAGAAGGAGTCGAAGTTCAAGGAGATGGAGAACAAGCTCCTGCAATTGAAGGTGCCGATCGGCACGGGCGTCGTCGGCAAGGTGATCCAGACCGGGGAACCGGTGTTCTTCAGGAACACCGAGAGCCAGGCGCCGATGATGACGTCCATGGCGAAGACAACCGGCTTCGAGGTCCGCTCGATGCTCACGGTCCCGCTTAAGACCACCATCACGCTCGGGGCCATACAGACCCTCAACAAGGAATTCTCCGCGGGCACGAACGGCGAGTTCACGGAGGCCGACCTCAAGCTCCTGACCGAGGTCGCCGAGTACTCGTCGGCTCTGATCCACCGGATGGTCGACCCGAAGTTCCAGCTCGGGGCCGACGACACCGCCCGGTTCGTCTCGAAGCTCACGGACCTGCCGCTCGTCACAAAGATCGAGGAACTCGAGATCGACGAGAAACTCGTCGAGACCACGGGGGACGCGATAATACGCAGGGAGGGCATCTTCCCCCACAAGAGCCTCGGCCCCGGATCGGTGGCGGTGGTGATGACCAACCCGCTCGACTACGCCAAGCGCGAGTCGTTCACGCAGGCGACCGAGCTGAGCATCGACGAGGTCAAGGTGGTCTCAGCGACCCTGTTTGAGACCCTCGTAAAGAAGTTCTTCAAGGATTCAAAGGCCGGCGGCAACGACGACGTCGACATCGGCTCGGTCACGAAGGTGATCAGCGACGCCTACGAGATCGACGCGGACGGCGTCGAGCACAAGGCGGTCGACCTGGAGAGCGAGGACTCCGCCCCGATCATCCAGCTGGCAAACCGGATCATCGAGGACGCCTACATCTCCGGGGCGTCGGACATCCACATCGAGCCCATGGAGAAGGACCTCCTGGTTAGGTACCGGATCGACGGCCTGTGCCAGGAAAAGCTTCGCCTCCCCAAGCAGGTCTCCACTGCGCTCGTCACGCGCCTGAAGATCATGTGCAACCTCGACATCTCCGAGAGGCGCCTGCCGCAGGACGGGCGCATCGTCTTCAAGAAGTACACGAAGAAGAACATCGACATCGACCTTCGCGTGGCGACCGGACCGATGAACTTCGGGGAGAAGGTGGTCATGCGCATTCTCGACAAGCAGAAGTCCACCCTCCCGCTCCCTGCCCTGGGCTTCTCCGAGGAGAACCTGGCCAGGTACCGCGAGTGCATCCGCCAGCCCTACGGGATGATCCTGCACTGCGGCCCGACCGGCTCCGGGAAGTCGATGACCCTCTATTCGGCGCTGGCGGAGGTGAACACGCCGGACATGAACATCCAGACGGCCGAGGACCCGATCGAGTACACGCTGCCGGGCCTCAACCAGATGCAGATGAACCGCCAGATAGGGCTCACCTTCGCCCGCGCGCTCCGCTGCTACCTGCGCATGGACCCCGACGTGATCCTGGTGGGCGAGATCCGCGACGAGGAGACGGCGGGAATCGCCTCCGAGGCGGCGCTCACGGGCCATCTCCTGGTCTCGACCCTGCACACCAATGATGCGCCTTCGACCGTGACCCGGCTTTCGGAGATGGGGATCGAGCCCTTCAACATCTCGGCGTCCCTGGTCTGCGTGTGCGCCCAGCGCCTGCTGCGGAGGGTCTGCAAGAACTGCAAGATGCCGTACGAGCCCGAGGGCAGGGAGAAGCAGATCATGGAAAAGGCCATCGGCTGGAGCGGCCAGATCTTCAAGGCCAACCCCCAGGGATGCCCGGTATGCAACGGCCTTGGCTACAAGGGCCGCGTGGGAATCCACGAGCTCATGGTGAACAACGAGAAGCTCACCGAGGGCATCAACAAGGAGATCGAGGTCGCCGAGCTAAAGAGGATCGCGATGGCGACCGGCATGAAGACGCTCCACCAGGACTCGATGCTCAAGGTGAAGATGGGGCTCACCACGGTCGAGGAGTCGCTGGCCAACGTTCCGCCCGACCTTATTCTCTGACCTGGCGCGGAGCACACGATGCCCCCCGCCCTGCCCTACAAGATCGCGGTCCTGGTCTTCCTGGAGAACACCGCCGGAGAGCACCTGCTCATCCTCAGGGCCAAGGCGCCCAACAAGGGGGCGTGGAGCCCGATCGGCGGCAAACTTGAGATGGCGAGCGGCGAGTCGCCCTTTGAGTGCGCCGTCAGGGAGACGCGCGAGGAGACGGGCTTCGAGATCGCCTCCACCGACCTCCACCTCTTCTCGGTCATCGCCGAGAAGGCGTACGAGGGGCAGTCCCATTGGCTCATGTTCCTTTTCCGCTGCATGAAGCCCCTGCCCGGGCTTCCGCCCGACATCTCTGAGGGCCGATTTGGGTTCTTCAGCAGGAAGTCGGTGGACAGCCTCTCGATACCGGAGACAGACCGCGCGGCCCTTTGGCCGATCTATGACAAGTACCGCGACCGCTTTGTCTCCCTCAAGGCCGACTGCCGGCCCGGAAAACCGGTCCAGGTCGAGATCGAGGAGGTCACACCCCGCGTGAATTGAAAACCGCGCTTGATTTCCTACGTATCCGGTTGGAAGCTGACCCTTTCCACTCACCGTGAGCAAGAAATCCAGTGCCATTGCAGAAGAGAAGGGCGCGTCAGCGGTTGCGAAATCGGCCGCTGCGGCGGCTCCCGTAAATGCATCCCTTTCGGCTGACCAGAGGATCGAACTCTATCGCTTGATGGTGCGCATCAGGAGGTTCGAAGAGCGCAGCCTTCGCGCCTACCAAGCCAAGAAGATCGGTGGATTCCTCCATCTCTACATAGGGCAGGAGGCGGTTGCAGTCGGCTGCTGCTCGCTGATGGGCAAGGATGACCACGTGATCACCGCCTACAGGGACCATGGGCACGCCATTGCCGTGGGGATGGAATTAAACCCCCTGATGGCAGAGCTTTATGGAAAGGCGACGGGGTGCTCGAAGGGAAAGGGCGGTTCGATGCATTTCTTCGACCCGTCGCGCAATTACTGGGGCGGCCACGGGATCGTGGGCGGCCAGGTTCCCCTGGGAGCCGGATTGGCCTACGGGTTGAAATACAAGGGCCTGAAGGGCGCCTGCATGACGTTCATGGGCGACGGCGCCGTGAACCAAGGCGCCGTCCATGAGTCCTATAACCTCGCGGCCCTCTGGGACTTGCCCGTGATCTTCGTGATCGAGAACAACGGTTACTCGATGGGGACAAGCCAGGCCCGCTCCTCAGCGGGCGACCTGGCACGTCGGGCCGAGGGCTACCACATGGCGTGGGGCCAGTGCGAGGGGCACGACGTCTACGAGGTGAGGGCCTGCATGGCGCATTTCCTCGAGGAGGCCCGCAAGAACAGCAAACCCGCCGTTGTGGAGATCCGCACCTACCGCTACCGCGGCCATTCCGTGGCGGACCCGGACAACACCTATCGCGCGAAGGCCGAGATCGAGGAGTACCGCAGGACCAAGGACCCGATCCAGGTTTTCCAGTCCATCCTCCTCGCCGAGAAGGTCCTAAATGCCGCCCTGATCGAGAAGATCGACGCCGAGGCCCGCGCCGAGGCCGATGTTTCGGCCGACTTTGCCGAGGCGAGCCCATTTCCCACCGCCGCCGACCTCCAAAAGGATGTCTACTGGGAGGCCGACAACCCCTCCGAGCGCAAGTCCGGCGGCAGGCTCTTCTTCAACTAAGCGATGCCCGTCCTACAATACCGCGAGGCCATCCGGCAGGCCCTCTCCGAGGAGCTCACCAGGGATCCCAACGTCGTCGTCCTCGGGGAGGAGGTCGGCCAGTTCCACGGCGCGTACAAGGTGACGGAGGGACTTCTGGCCAAGTTCGGCCCCAAGAGGATCGTCGACACCCCGATCAGCGAGGCCGGCTTCATCGGCATGGGCGTTGGCGCCTCCATGCTCGGGGTGCGACCCGTGATCGAGCTCATGTTCTGGTCCTTCTACTCCGTCGCCTTCGACCAGATCCTTAACAACGCCGCGAACGTCCGCTATATGTCGGGCGGACAGATCAACTGCCCGATCGTGATCCGCGGGCCGGCCAATGGCGGCACCAACGTGGGCGCCACCCACTCCCACACCCCCGAGAACGTCCTCGCAAACCATCCCGGCATCAAGGTGGTGGTGCCTGCGACGCCGTACGACGCGAAGGGCCTCCTTAAGTCGGCGATCCGGGACAACGACCCGGTCATGTTCCTGGAAAACACGATGCTCTACGGCGACCGTGGGGAGGTGCCCGAGGACGACTACCTGATCCCGCTCGGCAAGGCGGACGTCAAGCGCGCGGGCACGGACCTGACCATCGTGAGCTATGGCCGGGCAGTCATCCAGTCTCTTGCCGTGGCAAACCTCATCGAGCAGGAGCACGGAAAGAGCGTCGAGGTTGTCGACCTGCGCTCCATCCGCCCTCTCGACATCGACACGGTGCTGGCCTCGGTCAGGAAGACCCACAGGGTCCTCGTGGTCGAGGAGCAGAAGCCCTTCTGCGGCGTAGGCGCCCAGCTGGCCTACATGATCCAGAGCGAGGCCTTCGACGAGCTGGACGGCCCCGTGGCGAGGTTGTGCACCATTGACTCCCCCTCGATCTACAGCCCCCCCGTGGAGGTCGAGCAGCTCCCCAACACGGAGAGGATACTTAAGGCGGCCCTCGAGGCCCTGGGTTAACCCGACACGAGACGCTCCCATGGCCAACATCATCGAAATGCCCAAGCTGAGCGACACCATGACGGTGGGCACGCTCGTCAAGTGGCTCAAGAAGGAGGGCGACCCGGTGAAGTCGGGCGACATGCTCGCGGAGGTCGAGACCGACAAGGCCACGATGGAGCTCGAGAGCTTTTTCGACGGAACGCTCCTGTCCATCTTTGTGAAGGCGGGCTCCCAGGTGCCCCTCGGGGCCGCCCTCTGCGCCATCGGAAAGCCGGGCGAGAAGGTCGATGCCCCTGCGCCGAAGGCAGCCGAGGCCGCTGCGCCGCAGGCCCCCGCACCCGTGGCTGCCCCGGCGCCCACGCCCGCCCCCGCGCCTGTCGCCGCGCCCGTCCCGGCGACGCCCGCCGGCCCCGCGGGCAGGATCAAGGTCTCGCCCCTCGCGCGAAAGCTCGCCGCCGAGAAGGGAGTCGACCTTTCCGGAGTCAAGGGGAGCGGCCCCGGGGGCCGCATCGTCAGGGCCGACGTGCTCGCGGGCCCGGCAAAGGGGCCTGCCCCGGCGGCCCTCGCCCCCTCGCAGCTTCTGGCCCGGGGTCCCCTGCAGGAGGACAAACTGGTCCCGGTCTCAAACATGCGGGCCACGATCGCCCGCCGCCTGGTCGAATCAAAGACGCAGATCCCCCATTTCTACTTGGACGTAGAGGTCGACGCGGGCCCGCTCCTGGAGCTGCGCACCCAGCTCAACGCGGCCCTCGAGAAGGACGGCGTGAAGCTCAGCGTGAACGACTTCGTGCTGAAGGCCTCGGCCGAGGCCCTCCGGCGCGTGCCTGCCGTCAATTGCTCGTGGGAGGGGGCCGCGATCCGGCAGCACCCCGCGGCGCACGTCTCCTTCGCAGTCGCGATCGAGGACGGGCTCATCACCCCGGTCATACGCGACGCGCACCTCAAGACGATCTTCGCCATCAGCACCGAGGCAAAGGCGCTCGGCAAGCGGGCAAAGGACAAGAAGCTCACACCCGCGGAGTTCACGGGGGGCACGTTCTGCGTCTCCAACCTGGGCATGATGGGGATCGACCGGTTCTGCGCCATCATCAACCCCCCTAACGCCGCAATTCTGGCCGTTGGTACGACCGTCACGAAGCCCGTCGTCAAGGGCGGCGAGATCGTGGTCGGGCAGCGCATGACGCTCACCCTCTCCGCCGACCACCGCGTGGTTGACGGTGCCGTGGGCGCCACGTACCTGGCCGCCCTCCGCGATCTCCTGGAGAAGCCCGCGCTTCTCCTGCTCTAGTAGACCGATTCCCAGGCCTTCGGGGTTAGGGGATCCCGTCCCTCGTCGAAGTCGATGTAGTCGAAATAGGTCTCGATCTGTCGGCCCCCGAGCCCGGCTTTCGCGACCTGCTCCCTAAGGAATTTCACGTTGGCGGCCGGATCGTGCCATCCGCGCTTCATGAGGAACGAGTTCCAGACAAGGCATTCCTCGTCCGAGCGGCGGCCGCCCTCGGCCTCGACCCAGGCGAGGACCTCCTCGTCGCTTCCGCCCCCCAGCGCGCGGCGCGAGATGTCGGAGAATGGCACCCGGGTGAAGCTGCAGCACCTCGTGTCAAACATGCCTGGCTTCGAGTCGCCCAGGTTAGGCAGGTAGTCCTGAGGGAGCCTGCCCTGGGCGTGGAGGCGTATCTTGTCGAGCATCCGCCCGAAATAGACCAGGCGGCCGACCTTGATATAGGGACTGCGAAGGCCCGGGACGAGCGGCGTGGCGGATGGCCCCTCAGCTGTCGGCCCGCTTCCGGGCATCCGCCTCGATCAGCGCCTTAAGGCGCCCGAGCTCGCCGCGGACCCGCGCCTTCACCGCCGGCAGCTCGGAGGCGGAGCCCACCTTGTCCGAGGCGAAGAGGTAGAATTTCATCTTCGGCTCGGTGCCGCTCCCGCGGGCCGCGAACCGGTATCCGTTCGAGAGCGTGACCACGTAGAGGTCCTGCTTTGGAACCTCCTCGCCGTCGGCGTCCAGGATCCGCTCCCTGCCAAAGTCCTGGAACTGGGTGACCCCCACGTCCCCGAACGCCGCCGGCTTGGACGAGCGGTAGGTGTCGAGGATGCGCTTGATCTTGGCGCTCCCGCTCGCGCCCTCGTAGTAGATGTTGATCGTGTCCTCCAGGTAGAACCCGTACTTCAGGTAGAGGCTGTCGAGGTACTCGGGGACAGTGATCTCCTTCCCCGCCACCCAGGCGCACAGTTCGGTGAACATCAGGCATGCCGCGTTCCCGTCCTTGTCGCGGACATAGTCGTTGGGGAGGTAGCCGTAGCTCTCCTCGGTCCCGAACACGTAGAAGGTGCTGTGCTCCTGGAGGAGGCGGGCCCTTTCGAGGAAAGGGGTCCGGTCGTAGTCCCACCCCGCCCCCATGGCCCGCTTCAGGCGCTCCTCGTAGAACGCGATCTTCGCGGCGATCCATTTGAAGCCCGTCAGCGTGTCGATCACCTTCACGCCATGCCCGCGCCCGATGGCGTCCTGGAGCTGCGTTGTGACGAAGGTCTTTATGATGCAGGCGTTCTGCGAGCCCCCCTTCGGGATCCAGCCAAGTTCCTTGTACTTGAGGAGCCGGTATTCGGCGATCAGGGAGCCAATCTGGTTGCCCGTCAGGAGCTCCATCTTCCCGGACGGTCCGCGGACGGCGACCCCCATGCGGTCACAGTCCGGGTCGGTCGCCATGACGACGTTGCAGCCCCTGGAATCGGCCACCTTGACGGCGATCGAGAGCGCCTCCGCGTTTTCAGGGTTGGGCGACTTGACGGTGGGGAACCTCGGGTCCAGCGAGAGCTGCTCGGTGACCTCTATCACGTTGCAGCCCGCGTGGATCAGGAGCGGCACCGAGTGGATCGCGCCCGTTCCATGGAGGTTCGTGTAGACCACCTGCAGGCGCGCCTTGCGCAGCATCTCCTGGTCGATGGCCGCTGTTGAGGCGACACCAAGGTAGGCGTCGTCCGCCTCGCGGCCCAGGGTCGTGACCCCACTGAGGTCCTTCTGCAGGAATTCCGAGACGGCGCCGAGCGGCACGGATGCAACCCTGGCCACGATTCCCTTGTCGTGGGGCGGGATCACCTGGCCGCCGTCCACGAAGTAGGCCTTGAAGCCGTTGTCGTGCGGGGGATTGTGGCTGGCGGTGATGACGGCCCCCGCATGGGCCTTCAGGTGGCGCACGGAGTAGCTGAGCTGCGGGGTGGGCCTGGGCCCGTCAAAGATGAATGCCTCGCCCCCGAGGCGGGCCCAGACCGAGGCCGCCAGCTCGCAGAAGTGGCGCGAGAAGAACCTGACGTCGTGCGCTATCACCAGGCGGGGCCTCGCCGGGTCGCCCAGCCCCTCGAGATAGCCCTTCGTGTAGTGGAAAAGCCCGATCACGGCCCTCGCGAGCGTGAAGTCGTTGAGCATGTTGCTGCCCACCGCGGCGTGCTCGGGAACGCCGTACTGGCCGGGCGTCCCCGTCTCGGCCCTGGTGGCCACGGTCGCTATCGTCCTGCCGCGTATCCCGCCCGTGCCAAACTCGAGCTCGCGATAGAACCTGTCGTTGAGCTCGCCCCAGGACCCGTTGTCGACCAATTCGCCGATGCTCGACTGCGCCCAGGCGGGGAGCTTTGCCGAGAGGTAGGCGTTGATGTTGGCCGCGGCGGCGGGCATCAGCGCGCCCGAGGCGACCGCGGCTCTTAGCTTTTCGGACGGAGTCATTGAAGGGGGTTGTCGAGGCAGAGGCCTTCGGCGATCGCGGGCTTCGGGACCAGGCGGGCCCAGCTTTCGGTGAAGGTCTGCTCGTCATAGCCGAAGAGCGGGGAAACCTCTAGAGAGAAATCGGGCAGTCCCGTCCGGTCCGTGCGCACGGGGGCGCCCGCCGCCCTGAGCCAACGGGCGAACTGGCGCAGCTGGTCGGCGTGGCACGTGGCGGGTGAATCGACGCCCTCGGCGTTCTTTACCGGGGAGAAATCATCCTGCCTTGCCGTCTCCACCACGACCGGGTTGCCCGCCGAGGGCAGCGCGTCGAAGACGAATAGCTCGAACTTGACCCCGTTGGCCTTCGCGGGCTTCACCTCCTTGCCGTCTGCGTCCACGGTCGAGATCTTCTTGTCCGCCCGGTGGAAGGGAAGGCCGCCGGAGCCCGTCGCCATGCGCCGTATGAATTCGCGGTCGATCACGTGAATCGCGATGCTGCCGGCCTCATACCTAAGTCCCCCGCTCGCCGCATCCTTCTCCCTTTGGAGTTCCATGGGCAGGTCCGAATACTCGATCACGACGAGTTGCCCCCCGCGCATGCAAAAGTGCCCCAGCTTCTCCTCCGGGTAGGCCTTCGGCACCGTCTTGCTCGACATCTCGGATCCCCTACGGAGGTGCCAGCCGATGAACGCCGGGTCGACCGACCGCACCAGGGGGTTGTCGACCTGGAAATAGCTGAGGGTGTCGATGCCCTCGGAGGCCATCAGGTCGAGCGCGCCGCTCCTTGCAAGGGCGCGCAGCGAACCCCCGTGCCCGTCCGGGGACAGCGCGATCGCCCCCGGGCCCTCGAGGAGGATCTTCCCGGTAAAGTCGACGGCGGGCATCCGGCCCTGCCGGAAGAAATGGACGCGCGAGGGATCCAGCCCGAAATGCCGGTTCTCCGCGAAAAAGCCCTCGGTGGCGGCATGGTTCTGGTGGCTCGTCATGATGAACCAGTGCAGGGGCCGTCCATAACGCCTGCCCGCCGCATGCAGCTTCTCCGCGAAGACCTGGAAGAGCGAGCGGTGCCTGACCGGGGTCACCGGGAACGTCCCCTTGGGTCCGTTGTAGCCGAGGCGGGTTCCCTGGCCCCCGGCCACGGTGAACGCGGCCACCCTGCCCTGCCTGAGCGCGTCCTCCCCCTTGGTCCAGGCGGCCGCCCATGCCGACGCGTCCCCCCCGTGGGAGGGCAGGCGCTCGTAGGGGGCCGGGGACAGGCCCTTCAGGTCCACGGCATGGGCCCCCCCGGAAAGGACGAGCGACCTGACCAGGTGGTCCAGTTCGGGCAGGTCGACCTCGGCGGCCTCGGAAAGCAGCCGGTCCCTCGCCTCCGCGCCCAGGCGGTCGAAAAACGCGAAGACGTGCCCTTGGCCGGCCCTGCGGAAGGACTCAATCAAAGGGTTCGTGTCCGGGGTCATGGGGCGGCGGTGTCAGTCCTCGAAGCGGAATATGAACTCGTCGGGCTTGGCGTAGCCCAGCTTCTTCCTGATCACGCGGTCCACATACGCCGGGTCGTTCCTGAGGCGGTCGAGCACCCTCTCCTGGCTCTTGAGCCGCTCCTGGACCTCGGCCAGGCGGCCGCGGTTTGTCGCCTCCACCTGCTCCAGCCTGTTGTACTCGGCGCGCGCATCCATGAAGAGGTAGGCGCCCGTGACGCCCAGGCCGCCAAAGAGCAGGAGATAAAGGCTCACGATTACGCGACGAAGATTCACGGGTCCTTGAAGCTGATAAACAGCGTCCCACCACCGCTTCGCAATTCTTTTTGGGCAAACCGGCGCCCGGAGGGTTTTGGCGTGCGTTTTGCGGCGGGCCCGGGCTTACTCAGGGCCGCATATGTATCAGAGCTACTACGGATTCAAGGAGATGCCGTTTAACATCACTCCCGATCCGAAATTCCTCTTTCTTAGCCCGACCCACCAGGAAGCGCTTCAGCACCTCAAATTCGGGGTGCGCGAGCGAAAGGGATTCATCGTCCTTATCGGCGAGGTGGGTTGCGGCAAGACGACCTTATGCCGGCGGTTCCTCAACGAGCTCGATCCCGAGCATTTTGACACCGCCCTGATCCTAAACCCCAGGGTCACCGAGACCCAGATGCTCAAGGCGATCCTCGGAGAGCTGGGCGAGACCAAGCTCGCGCGGAGCCAGGTGGACCTGGTCTCCCAGATGAACCGCGTCCTCCTGGAGAGGATCCACCGAGGCCGCGACATCGTGCTGATCATCGACGAGGCCCAGAACCTCTCATTCGAGGTCCTGGAGCAGATCCGCCTGCTGTCCAACCTGGAGACCGACAAGCAGAAGCTCCTGCAGATCGTCCTGATGGGCCAGCCCGAGCTCAAGGAGGTCCTCGCCCGCGAGGAGCTGCGCCAGCTCCGGCAGAGGATCCTTGTCCATTACGAGCTCAACGCCCTCACGCACCGGGACATGATCCACTACATCCAGCACCGCCTGACCCTGGCGGGCGGAACCGGCAGGCCCTCCTTCACGCCGTGGGCGCTCAGGGCCATTCACAAGGCCAGCCGGGGAATCCCGAGGGTCGTGAACAACCTCTGCGACAAGGCCATGCTCTCCGCATTCATCCGTGAATCCGACGAGGTGAACTACTGGGACGCGCGCAGGGCCTCCCGCGACATGGACAACCTCACCAACTGAGCGCCCGAGCATGAGCCTGATCAACGATGCGCTGAAGAAGGCGGCCCGCCAGCGCGCGGAGGAGCAGGGAGAAGTCATTCCCCCGATGCCAGGGGGCGGCCACCGGCGCCCGTCACGGCCAGGGGAGCCGATGCGGGTGCAGACCATTGTCCTCATTGGTGCAGCGGCCCTGGCCCTGATCGTCGTGTCCGCCGTGGTCACGGGAATATTTGTGACCGGCAAACCCGACGTGAAGGTTGCCGCGGTGATCCAGTCGCCCACGCTTGCCCCGACGCCGGCCCCCCAGAAGGTCGTGGTCCAGGGGCCTTTAATCGCGGTTCCCCAGGCGCTGCCGGCAAGCGTCCCAACCCCGACCTCGGCCCCTGTCGCGGTCGTCAGGCCCGCTGTCGTGGCAGCGGTCGCGCCGACGGCTGCCCCAACTCCGCGCCCGGTTGCGACCGCCCCAGCTACCGCTCCCCAGAACCGGAACGAGCTCATCCAGGGCATCGTGGACAGGTACAGGGTTTCTGGCGTGCGTGCCGCTGGGGCAGATAGCAAGGCCCTGGTCGATGGGCACGTCTACAAGATCAACGAGGTGATTGACCGCACGATCGGCCTCAAGCTTGTCAAGGTGGAGGCCGACCACCTCACCTTCGTGGACGCCCAAGGCGACACCTACCTCAAGAGCTTCTGAGAGGAACGAACGGGATTCAAGCCAGGGCAACCCGGGTACCCGCGCGCTCGCAAACCTGCTCGGATCATTTGCGCCGCCCCTATAGGGGCGCGGATTTGCTGGATAGTAAGCGGTGGATCTCGTTCAAGAGCTCGAAGGATGTGAAGGGTTTCGAGAGGAAGGGAGCGGCCATGTCATCGGAAGAGGAGGTCCCGCTGCTACCGGTGAGCCCGCTTGTCACCAACACCTTGAAATCGGGCCTAGACTTGCGGATGAAACGGATCAGGCCGGTTCCATCGAGCTCGGGCATGTCCTGGTCGGTGACGACAAGCGCGATTTCTGAACATCTGGATTCGAAGATGGCACAGGCCTCAGCGCCGTTGGCAGCCGAGACGACGCGGTACCCTCCCTGTATCAAGATGCTGGTGGCAGTCTCAAGGATTTCTCGCTCGTCGTCCACAAGAAGTATCGTCTCGCCATTGCCGCGAGGAGCATTCTCCGCAAACGGATGCGTGGAATCCCTTCCCGGCGCCTCCACTGCGGGCAGATAAACGTGGAACGTGGTGCCGCGCCCCAGTTCCGTTTGGAGCGTGCAGAACCCATGATGGGCGCGCAGAATGGTCCCGACCGTCGACAGGCCCAAGCCCGTGCCCTTCTGGGCGCCCTTTGTGCTGAAAAATGGATCCCAGATCCTTGAGACGATCCCCGGTGGTATTCCCGATCCCGTGTCCGAGACATGCAGGACTATCCAAGCGCCAGTCTTCACATTCATCCCAGGCTGGCTCGCCTTAATGGCCTGCACGCTGCTTTCCTCCAGGATGCAATTGCCCGCGCGGAAGTGAAGGCTTCCTCCGGCCGGCATCGCGTCGCGTGCGTTAACCCCTAGGTTGAGAAGCACCTGATGGATATGGGTGGGATTCGCAAGGACCGGCCAGAGGTCTCGTTGCACGTCGCAGGTCACCGTGACGGATTTGGGAAACGTTTCACTGAGAACGCCAACCAAGTCGCGCATGACATGACCCACGTTCAGCACGCTCGGCTCCCCTCCAATTCCATGGACAAAATTGAGGATCTGGCGCACCAGCCCAGATCCTCGCCTTGTGCAACTTTCGACCGTGTTAAGCACTTGCAGATCGTCTTTCGTAAAAGCGTTTGCTCGCAGGAGCGGCACCGCCATGGCGATCGGTGAAAGAATGTTGTTGAGATCATGTGCTATTCCAGCAGCTAGCATTCCCAGGCTCTCAAGCCTCTGCGCACGGAGCAGCTGTTCCTCGAGCTTCTTTTGCTCCGTGACGTCGTGGACGACGCCGATGATATAGTCGCGGTCTAGCCTCACCAGCTTGACATGGTATTCGACGGGAAACACGGAGCCGTCCTTGCAACGGTGGCGCCCCTGGCCGACCTGATTGCCAGCCTTCCGAAGCATTTCCATGACACGAGGCCAGTCCGCCTGAGTTACGGTCGTTTCAATGTCCGAGACTCGAAGAGCGAGCATCTCGTCACGGGTGTATCCAAGTTTTTCACAGTGGCCCGCACTTATGTCCAGGAATCGCCCCGTCTCGGGATCGACTACCTCGAACGAATCCTCCGACGCGTCGACCAGGGTCCGGAAGAGGCGCAGCTCGTCCTCAGCGCGCTTGCGAAGGGTGATATCGTACTTAATCGCGATATAGTGCCTTACCACGCCGTTTGAGTCCCGGACAGGCGCCACGTTCACATCCTCAGTATATAGTTCGCCGTTCTTGCGACGATTGACGAATTCTCCGCGCCATGGCTCGCCGCTTGAAATAACGCGCCACATCTCGGCGTAATACTCGTCGGACTGCTTGCCGGACTTGAGGATTCGGGGGTTCTGGCCAATCGCCTCCTCAAAGCTGTAGCCGGTGTCCTTCGTGAAGGAAGGGTTAACCCACTTGATCACGCCCTTATCGTCGGTAATCACGATCGTGTTGGGCGCCGCATCAAGGGCCGCGGTCATCAACTGCACCCATTCTCTGGTGCTCGCGATAGCCGACCCGGAATCAGGGCTTTCAACGCTCGGGCTACCTTTCATGATTCTTGATCAACGAACAATTCCGGACAGGAGGATTTGGGCTCCAAAGAATAAATTGGGCCGCACTACGTTTAGGGAACCCCTTTCACCAATGGATCGAAGTCCAATGGAGCCGTAGAGAAAGTCGGGGCTAACTATAAGTAAATAGCTCACCCTGTTGCAGGAGACAGTGGAACCGTTGGAGCAAAATTGCCCGTTTGCAAATGACTTCGGTATATTTAGAAACCGTATATCCGTGGCACAATTATATAGCGGTCGCGGCGCGCTTCGCCGCGATGGCTGTCCCCGCGGGAAAAACGGGTTCTTCACGTTTTGTTGTGGGTAAGTGGCTGAAGGGTTAGTCGGGTGGGATGGAAGAATCCGTG
>Ga0302279_10003000_pt1 | contig 21584 bp, 21 predicted proteins | sample III_Bog_N3_3_FD_194541 | JGI IMG/M metagenome (GOLD analysis project Ga0302279, IMG submission 194541) | Peat permafrost microbial communities from Stordalen Mire near Abisko, Sweden - III_Bog_N3_3 | ecosystem: Environmental > Terrestrial > Soil > Wetlands > Peat | place: Sweden: Abisko...
TCCACGCCTGGCCGCTCAAGGACGGCGGAATCAAGCGGCTCATCAACACGAAAGCCTGACCACCATCGGATGGAAGCACTGGGCCTGGATGGTACATGTATTTCTGGCGGCCTACACTAGAACCTGGGACCTCTTTCAGCAGCCATAACGTGACAGGGCCCCCGGACGGGGGCCCTGTCACTTCTTGCCGTAGGTCTGGTCGTGCGGTTCGATATCGAGAAACACCAGGGTTTCCCCATCCACCAGGACCTTCGCCCGGGGGCCCCGGTCGAGCCGGATGAACTGGTAGGGGGGATTGGTCCGGATCGGTTCCAGGTGGATGCCTGGGGTTTGCCTCAGCTGCTGCTCGGACCTGGTTTCGACCTTCTCCACCAGCCGCCGGAACGCATTGATGATGGCGGCCTCCTGCTTGAGCAGTTTGAGCACGAAGGCATCCGGGAAGGACGGCTTCACGTGCCGCCTCGCTTCCCGATCCGGGCCGAGATCTTCCCGTCCAGGGCTGCAGTATCGATGGTCCGGCCGGCCCGGTAGTCCCGAAACGCGGCTTCCGTCTGGCCGGTGCTTTCGGCCGTCAGGGCCCAGGTCTCGTGCAGGGGGATCACCAGGACGGGTGAAATCAGCACCCGCCCGTCCGGGAGGACTTCCACCTCGGCCGGATCATTGGGCCCGATCGAGGCCTCCTTGGGCATGACGAACCGCCTTCGGCTGTCGGCCATCTGCAGCATCGCAACCCCCCAGGGCGAGTGGCCCATTGCACCAATGTTACGTCGGTACTTTGGTGCGTCAAGGGCGCCTCGTCCCGGGTTTCGGGGGGACCGTCGCTACGCCTGCTCCCCCGCCGCGAACACGCTGGGGAACCGGGCCAGGAAGGCGATGGTGTGCTGCAGCTCGCGCAGGTCCACGCATTCGCCGATCTTGTGGGTGTTCTGCTCGATGCCGGGGCCGATGCCGAACATGGCCGGGTGCTTGTAGGCACCGGAGACCACCCAGCCCTTGGCCGGGGTGACCGGGATGCTGGCATCGTCCTTGGGCACCGGATAACCCACCCCGTCGGTGGAGAAGATCCAGCGCGCCACCCGCGGCTCCTTGGGGATGATCCCGCCTTCGCCGCTGCGGCCGTCCACGTGCGGGGTGATGACGCCCCGGTAGGTGCCCACGGCGGCCTGGATGGCCGGATGCTCTTCGGGGGTGACCCAGCCCAGGTAGACCTGGGGATTGTTCAGCACATAGCCCTTCCAGCTGGCCTCGGTGTAGGTGGGCACGGACACCTCCACCTTCAGCCCGGCGGCCCGGGCGGCGGCCACCGCCTGCAGCCCGGTGACGTCGGCCACGGCCGCTTCGGGGGTCTCGCCCACGGTCAGCCGGCGGTCGAAGCGGAACACGAAGCGGTCGGGGACAGCGCAGTCGCTGGGGCTTTCCAGGGTGGCCCAGGAGGCGGTGCGGGTGCCGTGGCCCAGGAAGGCATTGTCCAGGAAGCCCTCCCGCCGCTCGTAGGCTTCGGCCGCCTCCTTGATGATGGCGGAGCCGAACTCCAGCGGGTTGAGGCCCTCCCAGGGCATGGAGCCGTGGCAGGAGCGGCCGGTGACGGTCACTTCGATCTGCATGCGGCCGCGCTGGCCGCGGTAGATGCCCAGGGCGCCCTTGTGGGAACAGCCGGTGCCCTCGGTGAGGATGACCACGTCGGGGATCAGCTCCGGCGCTGCTCCGGGCAGCACCCGGGTGCGCAGGTAGGTGGGGCCGGCGCCGTCGTTGTCCTCCTCACACACGGTGGCGTAGGCGCGCACCACGACGCCCCGGAGCGCGCCTTCGGGGGCCAGCTCCAGCAGGATCTTGGCCGCCACGGCCTCGGCGATGACGCCGCCCAGCTGGTCCGCGGAGCCGCGGCCGAACAGCAGGTGATGCCACTGGTCCTCGGCCGGCAGCCAGCCCAGTTCGCGCTTCAGGAAGGCCCGGTCCAGCCGGGCGGGATCGGTGAGGCCCAGGAAGCAGTCCACCCCGCCGCCGAGCTTTTCCTGCCACTGGGCGCGCAGGGGCCGGACCGTGTCGGAATGGCCGTCCAGGTAGACGATCTTCTTCTGCTCGGCGGGGATGCCGTCATCGGGATCCTCCACCTTCCACACCAGGTTGCCGAAGTCGTCGAACCAGACGTCGGCCGGCTGGCGCACGGCGCCGATGGCGATGAGCTTCTGCCGCAGGTACTCCAGCCGGGGGAACTCGTGGTTGGAGGTGCCGCACTTGGGATCGCCGCCCTGGTCCTGGGGTCGCTCCACGTAGTCGGCGGGGATGCGGATCACCTCGGCCAGCATCTCCGTGGCCAGGGGCCGGTACTTCGCCGCCAGTTCGGCCACATGGGCGTCCAGTTGGGTCAGCGAGGCTGCATGGGGCATGGGGGAACCTCCGGGGTGGCATGAAGCCACCTGGAGCATTGTGGGAACAATGCCCGCGGCCTTCCATAAAAAAATTGTACATCCCGGAAAAAAAAGAATCAGGATGGCCCGGGCCGGTGCGAGTAGGCGCCGGCCGTGGGCTGCGGAGGCTGCGGGGGCCGCGGCCGCGCCGGGGGCCGCTGGCGGGAGTGCCGGGTCTTGGCCGGGGTGTTGGCCAGGCCCGAGCCGATCCAGGCGGCCAGGATCACCGCCGGCCAGACGCTGTGCAGCAGTGCGACGCCGCCCCACTCCAGGGCCAGGGCCACGCCGGTCAGGGGCGCGTTGTAGTTGGCGGCCAGGTAGGCGCAGACCGCCACGGCGCAGGCCAGGTCCAGGCCGAAGGGCAGGAACGGCTGCAGCACGGCGCCCAGGACGGTGCCCACGGTGAGGGTGATGACCAGCACCCCGGCCACGCCGGTGGTGCCCAGGGTGGCGCAGACCGCCACCAGCTTGAGCCCCAGCAGGATCAGTGGCGCCCAGCCGTGGAAATGGCCAGCGAACATCTGCCGGGCCATGGGCAGTCCGGTCTGCAGGGTCCAGGTATCGCCGAACCAGCACCAGGCCAGCCAGGCGGTGGCGGCCACCACCACGCCGCCCAGGGGGCCGCGCAGCTGCCAGGGCAGGGGGTCGGTGGCCGCCCTGGCCCACAGGGCGCCGCGCTGGAAGCAGCGGGACAGGATGCCCGCGGCCAGGCCGATGGCGGCCGAGCCCAGCAGGGCCCGCCAGCCGCTCATCCCCACGTTGGTGAAGGGCAGGGGGCAGCTGGAGCCCACCAGCAGGCCGTGCACCCAGAAGGCCAGGAGTGCCGCCAGGGACGCGGGCAGGAAGGCGGTGGCGTCCAGGTCCCGGCGGAACGGGGTCTCCATGGCCAGGATGGTGCCGGTGAGGGGGGCGCGCAGGTACGCCGCCACCCCGGCGGCGGCGCCCACCATGAGCACCTGGCGCTGGCTGAGGCCCTGCATGGGACGGATCCGGCGCAGGTGGTGGCGCAGGTAGCAGGCCAGACGGGTGCCCAGCCACTGGCTGGGGCCGCCCAGGCTCAGGGAGGCGCCCAGGCCCACGGTGGACACGGTCGCCGCCATGGCCATGAGGTCCCGCCTGGGCTGGATGGCGTCGGGCGGGTGGTGGTAGTCCAGCACCACCTCGTTGAGCATGGCGATGCTGCGCTGGTTCAGCCGGGCCAGGATCCAGCCGGAGATGGACAGGCCCAGGATCGGTGCCAGCAGCCGCCAGGGCACCGCGGCGGCGGCGATATGCCACCACAGCACCCGGTTGCACAGGGTTTCCAGGGCACTGACGCCCAGCCCGGTGAGCAGGCCGACGGGCACCGCCATGAGGATCCAGTGCCGGAGCTTGACCACCTTGCGCGCCCAGCGCGGGGGAAGCCGCAGGCGCGGGGCGTGGGGCTGGGCTGGGCTGGGGCGCATGACAAAGACTCCTACGGCGCTGCGTAGGTGCCATCAGCCGGAACGGCGGTTCAATAGGTGGACACCATCACCCTGACTTGAACGAGGGGGGGACCGCGCGGTTGCTTCGCTCCCTCTCATGACACGCAGGCGTGTCATCCCCTCGTGCTCCTCCACGTGATGTCCGGGCAAAGCCCGGGCATCACGTCTGCTTCCAATGTAGCCGAGGGTGCGCGGCCTTGGCCAGGAACTAACCTTCCAGCACTTCCAGCAGGGCCAGGGCCACCGCCCGGGGACCTTCGGCGGCCATGCCGGGCACCGCCAGGCGGGTGCGGATCTGGCCCACGTAGACCCCGGCGGCGAAGGCCGCCTCGAAGGTGCGCCGGGCCAGGACCTCGTGCGGCTCCCGGAACTGGGGCGCGCCGAACGGGTTGGCGAAGTAGCTGCCGGTGAGGCCGGTGCTGCTGGTGGTGCCCTTGGACATGGCCTGGCCGGCGGAGAACACCGCCAGGGCCGTATCCAGGTCCGGGAACCGCTCCAGCACCGGCCGGTCCGCCTCCACGGTCTCGTAGTTGTTGGCGTAGAGCAGGAAGTCCACCTGGTATCCGGCGAGCACTTCGTCCAGGGTGGTCACCGGCAGCACGACCCGGGCGTTCACCTTCTGGGGACTCATGAAGATGGCCCGGTCCATGGAGCCGAAGGCGTAGCCCTGCTGCAGGTCGTCCAGGCGCACGAAGGCGCCGGTCTCGGTGCCGTAGCCCTGGAGGTGGCCGTCGGGGGCCACCCGGAGCGAGCCCATGTCGTCGGCGACGATGCGCATCTCCCGGATCCGGTCCGCGCCCAGGGTGCGGAAGGCCTCCAGGGACTCGGACTTGCCCGTGGCCGTGTCACCGATGATCAGCACCGAGGCGGTGCGGCCGTTGCGCAGCTGGATCCGCACCATGGCGCCGTGGTAGGGCATGCGGCCCTGCTTGATGGCGGCGATGTTGTGCAGGGTGAGGGCCATCTTCTTGAGGTAGCCGAAGTAGCCGAAGCGCGGCTCGGCGGGGACGGCCCCCACCAGGAGGCCGGACGGGTCCTCGTAGAACACCGTGGGCAGGGCGCCGAACGCGGCCATGGCCTCGCTGGGTGCGCCGTAGACGAAGACGCCGTGGGGACCGGCGGCGATCTGCCGATCGGTGGCCAGGGCGAACAGGTTGGCCAGGGCGCAGCCCAGGCCCACGAACTGCAGATGGAAGTAGAGGAAGATCACCGAGGGGCCCACCTGGGCCGGGTAGCACAGCCACTCCTCCGGGCGCAGGGCGAGGCCCGCCACCGGGTTCCGGTCCACGGCGGCGAAGCTGCCGGTGCGGGTGTTGCTGGGCGGATCCAGGATCATGGGCGGGTCCAGCCAGACCTGGCGGATGAAGGGGATGCCGGCCAGCACCTGGCGCAGCTCGGCCGGCATGGGACTGGCCTTGGGGGCGGCGATGAAGCCGGCGTTGCAGCCGGCCGCAACCTGGCGGTAGATGCGCGGATGGTCGCCGCTGATGTTCTCGCAGGCGTCCCGGTACAGGCCGCGCACCACGTGAGTGAAGGATTCGATGGAGGCGTTGAAGGCCCGGTACGGGCGGTGGTCCGAGCCGGCCGGGCCGGCCTCGGTGGACAGCACCATGAAGCGGTCGTGGGAGCGCCAGAAGTTGTAGAAGGCCTCCACGAACTCCAGCAGCGCCTTGCGCCGCTGCGGGGCCAGGAAGTCCACCGCGTGGGGCAGGGCCAGGGCGGCGTCCTCCAGCGGCTGCTGGCACAGGGCGGCGAACAGCTGCTGCCACTGCGGCACGCTCAGGGTGGCCGGGGCGTCTGGATCCTGCTGGCCCATCTGCTCCAGCACCGGATGGTCCTGGGTGCGCAGGTGTTCCAGGAAGGCGGCCAGGAAGCGCTGGAAGAAATCGCTGGCCACCAGCTCGCCGGCGCTGCCGCACATGCTTCCAGGCGTGTGGAACACGGCCTGCTTGCCATAGATCTGAAGCGATTTGCCCGACATCCAGCCCCCTTCCGTGGTGGTGCCTGGAAGACCGGCCGGGCCCGGATCCGATCCGGGCACCCCTGGCAAAAGGAAGACCTGGCCTCCCACGCTCGTGTGCGGCCCTTGCCGCGTGCTGCCGGCGCGGGCCTGGCGAGATTCTAGATGCCCGACCCGGAATGTCAACTTGTAATATCCCGGCTCTTGGCTGGGCCGGGGCGGCCTCGCGGAAGCCTCTGCGCCCGGCATCCGTTCGGCCCATCCCGGCGCGGCTGGAGTATCCTTGACTTCAATCCGGGGGCAGCCATGAAACCAGAAAAGAAACCAGCAGATCCCCGCCTGGCGGCGGCGGCGGAAGTGGTGCGCCTGTACCGGGCGTCCACCTTCCAGGACGTGCCCGAAGAAACCGCCAACCAGGTGTTCGACGACTTCGAGAACGCGCTGGAGAATCTGTCCAAGGTGTGGGGCGACGAGCCCTTCCCCAAGTGAGCGGCCGCGGTGGCCCGCTGGCGCGCGGCCTGCGCCTGGGATGGGGTTGAACCATGCGTGTTTCCCGTGTGGCCTGGATGCTGTTCCTGCTCGCCCTGCCCGGCGGACTGCGGGGGCAGGTGCCCGTGGAGCAGATGAGCCCGGCCAACCGCCTGGCGGCCTCGGAGATCCTGCGCAAGCCTGATTTCACCTTCCAGACCAACACCAGGCCAGCCAATGTCCGGCTCACCACCATGGAGCAGCTGTTCGACCATCCCCGGCTGGCGGCGGCCATGTGGCGGGAATGCCAGTTCGTGCCCAAGCTGTACGCCTTCGCCCTGCCGGCCCGGGGCCTGATGATCGATGACGGCCTCGGCCTGCGGGGTACCCTGACCCTGGCCTTCCGGGAGCCCGGCATGCGGGTCTACCTGATCGATGGGCGGGTGGATCGCTGGCGCATGGGCAACCCGTTCCCGGTGGGGGCGAAGATGCTGGTGATCTACAAGTACCAGGAGGGTCCCAGGGGCTTCCAGAGCCACCTGCAGACCTGGACCACCCTGGACAGCGCGGTGCTGGGGGTGGTGACCCGGCCGTTCCGCAAGTACATCCAGCGCCGGCAGGAGGAGTTCATCGCCTACATCATGGGCAATATGGCCATGGGCGGGGAATTCGCCGAAACCACCCACGATGACTTCCTGGGCCCGATCCAGCGGGAAGGGGACCCGGTGGCCGCCCGCCAGTTCGTGGAAGTGTTTCGCACCAAGTCTTGAAATCCGGGCCGCACCCTGGTGAAAATGCGGCACGGAGGTGGCGCGGGTGCTGGACAAGGTGATCGCTTCGGCGGATGACGCGGTCCGGGACATCCCCGATGGGGCGACCCTGGTGGTCGGCGGCTTCGGCCTGTGCGGCATCCCGTCGAACCTGATCGCTGCCCTGGCGCGGCTGGGGGTGCGCGGCCTCACCTGCGCCTCCAACAACGCCGGCGTGGACCACTGGGGCCTGGGCCTGCTGCTGCAGAGCCGGCAGATCCGCCGGATGATCGCCTCCTACGTGGGCGAGAACGCCGAGTTCGAGCGGCAGTTCCTGGCCGGCGAACTGGAGGTGGAGTTCGTGCCGCAGGGCACCCTGGCGGAGCGCATGCGCGCCGGCGGCAGCGGCATCCCCGCCTTCTATACGCCCACCGGCTGCGGCACCCCGGTGGCCGAAGGCCGGGAGATGCGGATCTTCCAGGGCCGGGAGTGCCTGCTGGAGCATGCGCTGGTGGGCGACTTCGCCCTGGTGGCGGCCTGGAAGGGGGACCGCCTGGGCAACCTGGTGTACCGCAAGGCCGCCCGGAACTTCAACCCGCTGGCCGCCGCCGCCGGCCGGATCTGCATCGCCGAGGTGGAGCAGCTGGCCGCGGTGGGCGAGCTGGACCCGGACCAGATCCACACTCCGGGGGTGTTCGTGCACCGGGTGGTGGTGGCGGCCCGGGACAAGCGCATCGAGCATCGCACCGTGCGGGAGCAGCCATGCCTTTGAATCGTGAGCAGATGGCGCGCCGGGCCGCCCTGGAGCTGGGCGACGGCGCCTGCGTGAACCTGGGGATCGGACTGCCCACCCTGGTGGCCAATGTGCTGCCGCCCGGGCTGGAGGTGCTGCTGCAGTCGGAGAACGGCATCCTGGGGCTGGGGCCGTTCCCGGACGAGGACCAGGTGGATCCCGACCTGATCAACGCCGGCAAGCAGACCGTGACCCTGCGGCCCGGCGCGGCCTGCTTCGACTCGGCCACCTCCTTTGCCATGATCCGCGCCGGCCGGGTCGACCTGGCCATCCTGGGCGCCATGCAGGTATCGGCGCGGGGCGACCTGGCCAACTGGATGGTGCCCGGCGCCCGGGTCAAGGGCATGGGCGGCGCCATGGACCTGGCGGCCGGGGCGCGCCGGGTGGTGGCGCTCATGACCCACGTCACCGCCCAGGGCGAGCCCAAGCTCCTGGAGGCCTGCACCCTGCCGCTCACCGGCCGGGCCTGCGTGGACCGGATCATCACCGACCTGGCCGTCCTGGATGTCACCCCGGAGGGGCTGGCGCTGGTGGAGCTGGCGCCGGGCCTCAGTCTGGCGGAGCTGCAGGCCCGCACCGGGACCCGGCTGGTCATCCCTGGGCCGGTGCCCCACATGGCGTTCTGAGGATCGGGTCCGGCCCGGCCTGCCAGCGGTTGCGCCCGGCGTGCTTGGCCTTGTAGAGCTGGCTGTCGGCCCGGGCCATGAGGGTCTCGAAGCTTTCGTCCGGGCCCATCCGGGCCACCCCGATGCTGACGGTGATCTGGAAGGGGCCGGCATGGCCGCTCATGACCGCGTCCGCGACGGCCACGCGGGTGCGCTCGGCCAGTTCGCAGGCCTCGGCCAGGCTGGTCTCGGGCAGGATCACCGCGAACTCCTCGCCGCCCGTCCGGCCCAGGGTGTCCATGGCCCGCAGGCCGGAGGCGCAGGCCTGCACGAAGCGGACCAGGGTGGCGTCGCCGACCGCGTGGCCATGGGTGTCGTTGACCTTCTTGAAGTGGTCGATGTCCAGGGCCAGGAGGCACAGGCCGCGCCGGGTCCGGAGCTCCCGGGTGTGCTCGTACTCGCCCAGTTCCAGGAAGCGCCGGCGGTTGTAGACCCCGGTCAGGGCGTCGGTGCTGGCCAGGATCCGCAGCTGCCGGGCCTGCTCCTCCAGCAGGCCGGACTTCTCCCTGAGCTCGCGGGTGGCCATGCGGAGCTGCTCCTGCTGCCGGTCCCCGGCCCGCATGAGCTGCCGCTGCTCCCGGGCGCTCTGGTCGAAGGCGCGCACCAGTTCGCCCACGATCAGGCGCAGTCCGGCGGCGTCCTCCGGGCGTTCCAGCAGGAAGTCCATGGCCTTGCTGATGACCGCCTGCTCGTTATCCAATAGATCGAAGCCCATGGACGGGGCATCGTTCAGGTCAGATCTGAACCCGCTGGAAGTCGACATGTGTAAGCTCCGTGGCGAAATCTTCGCCGAATTCCCGCATCACCTCGTCGCCCTCCTGCCAGATCCAGCGCAGCACCACCCGGGTGCCGCCCCGGGCCGTGGCCTCCAGGGTCTGGATCATGTTCATGAGGGCCTTGGCGCTGCTGGTGTTGAAATACTCCATCTGCAATTCAACCTGCAGATCCTGGCCGCGGATGGCTTCGCAGTACACCGCCAGCTGCCTCAGCAGCGGGCCGAAGAAGGCCGCGGCATCCTCGGGAAAGGCCTCGCCCCGCAGAGCCAGGCGGCGCTCCTCGAAACGGAAATCCACCTCCGGCGAGCGTTCTCCAGCGGCGATGAACAGGTTTTTCAAGGGGGCTCCCCGGTCAGATGAAGACTTTCAGGCAATAGAAGGTGGTGGCGTCGTCGATATCCAGGAAGTCGTACTGGATCGGCTCGCTGGCCCGGCGGGCGATCTCGATCAGTCCCAGGTTGGCGCCCAGGCTGGTGGGCTCCGCCTCGGCCTTGATCTTTTCCAGGTAGAAGGCCTTGATGGCGGCCGGGTCCAGGCCGCGCAGCTGCTCCAGGCGGGCCTGGAGCGGGCGGGCGTCATCCCGGCGCATGACGTTCCCGCAGTTCACGAAGAAGCGCCCATCCTCGCTGCCCACCGTGATCAGGCCGGAACTGATGCGGCTGTCCTCCAGGGCGTCCCGGTCCAGGGTCTCGCAGGAGTAGCGGATGATGTTCTGGGCCTGCTCCACGAACACCGAGAACACCCGCTTCATGGTGTTGGCGTTGATGGCGTCCAGGGACAGCTTGCGCTTCAGGGCCTTGCCCAGCGCGAACAGGATGCTCTCCGAGATGAACCCGTTGAACGAGAAGATGATGCCCCTCTGGCGGCTTTCGATCTTCATACGGTAGTGCTCCGCGGCCAGCATCCCGGCAACCTCCAGGTCCACTGCCCCAGCATGCCGGGCCGCTGTGACCGCGCTGTTCCAGGCCCGGCACATTCCTGCTTCCGGCCGGGGACGGCTTCGGCGGAGCCGCCCGCCTCTCATCCCTGCGCTCGGCCATGAAGAAGCCCCCGGCCATGGCGTCAGCCACGGACCGGGAGCCGGTTCAGGACCCGAAGCTCAGATGCCCAGGTAGGCCTTGCGGACCATGTCGTTGGCCTTGAGGTTGGCACCGGTGTCGGTGAGGACGATGTTCCCGGTCTGCAGCACGTAGCCCCGGTGCGCGATGGACAGGGCCATGAGCGCGTTCTGCTCCACCAGCAGGATGGTGGTGCCCCGGGCGTTGAGTTCCTTGATGATGTCGAAGATCTGGTCCACCAGCACCGGGGCCAGCCCCATGGAGGGCTCGTCCATGAGCAGGATCTTGGGATTGGACATGAGGCCCCGGGCGGTGGCCAGCATCTGCTGCTCGCCCCCGGACAGGGTGCCGCCCTTCTGCTGGGACCGCTCCTTCAGGCGCGGGAACAGCATGAAGGCGTTCTCGATGCCCTGTTCGATCACCGCCTTGTCGTCGACGATGTAGGCGCCCATCTCCAGGTTCTCCAGGACGGTCAGGCCCGGGAACACGCCCCGGCCCTCGGGCACCAGGCCCAGCCCGGCCTTGTGCACGATATGCGGCGCCAGGTGGCCGATCTCCTTGCCTTCCAGCAGCACGTGGCCCTTGCGGGGGTGCAGCAGGCCGGAGATGGCCCGCAGGGTGGTGGTCTTGCCGGCGCCGTTGGCGCCGATGAGGGCGACGATCTCCCCCGGCTCGACCTTGAGGGAGACCCCCATCAGGGCATGGATGTTCCCGTAGTAGGCATGAACATCGTCCAGCTCCAAAAGGCTCATGGCCTGCTCCTCACGCGGTCTGGGTGGCGGCGCCGGCGGCGCCCTTGCCCAGGTAGGCCTCGATGACCTGATGGTTCGATGCGATCTCGGACGGTCCCCCCTGGGCGATCAGCTCGCCGTGGTCCATCACGTAGATGTGCTCGGAAATGTTCATGACCACCTTCATGTCGTGCTCGATGAGCAGGATGGTGATGCCGAGCTGGTCGCGGATGCGCCGGAACAGCAGCAGGGCGTCCTCGCTTTCGGACGGGTTCATGCCTGCGGCCGGCTCGTCCAGCAGCAGCAGCCGCGGCTGGGAGGCCAGGGCGCGGGCGATCTCCACCCGGCGCTGGGCGCCGTAGGGCAGGCTGCCGGCCAGTTCGTTGCCGACCCCCCGCAGGCCCACGTATTCCATGAGCTCCTGGGCCCGCTGCTGGGCCTCGGCCTCTTCCGCCCGGAACGCCGCGGTGCGGAACACCGCCTGGATCGGGTGCTGCTTGAGGCGGGTGTAGGCGCCGACCATGATGTTCTCCAACACGGTCATGCCGCCGAACAGGCGGATGTTCTGGAAGGTGCGGGCCATGCGCAGTTCGGTGATCTGGTATGGCTTGAGCGCCTCGATCCGCCGCCCCTCGAACTCGATGGTGCCCTCTTCGCAGTGGTAGAGCCCGGAGATGGCGTTGAAGAAGGTGGTCTTGCCGGCGCCGTTCGGGCCGATGATGCTGACGATCCGGCCCTTCTCGATCTGCACGTTCATGTTGTTGACCGCGGTGAGGCCGCCGAAGCGCTTCACCACATGCTTGGCCACGAGGATGTTGCGGTCGTCAGACATGGTCGGCTCCATTCTCGGTCGCTTCCGGGTCGGCCTCGGTGCGCTCGGTCAGTTCGCGCTTGCGGCGGGCGGCGGGCAGCAGGCCGGTGGGGCGGTAGATCATCATGAGCACCAGGATCACCCCGAAGATCAGGCGCTGGTATTTGGATGGGTCCAGCTGGTTGGACAGGTTGCTCCAGTGGAAGTTGATGATGGGGATCACCGCGCCGCTCTGGCGCAGCTGGGAAAGGAACAGGGAGAAGCTCTGCAGCACCTGGATGTTCAGCAGGGTGACCACGGTGGCGCCGACGATCACGCCGGTGATGCTGCCGATGCCGCCCAGGATGACCATGGTGAGCACGCCCACCGACTGCAGGAAGGTGAAGGTTTCGGGGCTGACGAAGGTGCGGCTGGCGGCGAACAGCACGCCCATGGCGCCGGCGAACGAGGCGCCGACGGCGAAGGCGCCCAGCTTGAGCTTGTTGGCGTTGATGCCCATGGCGCCGGCGGAAAGCTCGTCCTCGCGGATGGCGGTCCAGGCGCGGCCCACCTTGGAATCATCCAGGCGGTAGGTGATGATGATCACCGTCACCACCACCAGCAGGGCGATGAGGTAGAACAGGATGTTGTAGGCCTGGCTGTCGGTGACCCGGTGTCCCACCAGGGGCTGGACCAGGTTGTTGAACAGCTTGAGCACTCCCTCGGGCATGGTCGGCCGCTGGATGGGGGTGAGGCCCTGGGGACCGTTGGTGAAGTTCAGGGGCTTGTCCAGGTTGTTGGCCAGCTGGCGGACGATCTCGCCGAAGGCCAGGGTGATGATGGCCAGGTAGTCGCCCCGGACCCGGAGCACCGGCAGGCCGAGGAGCAGGCCGAGGATGGCGGCGACGATCACGCCGAGGAAGATGAACAGGTAGAAGTAGTCCGGGGCCATGAAGAACGGCGTGTGCAGGGCCTTGGTGGTGACCGTGGCGTGCAGCAGGTTCGGCTGCTGCGAGCCGAAGAAGCCCCACAGGTAGGCGCCCACCGCGTAGAAGGCCATGTAGCCGAAGTTGAGCAGGCCGGAGAAGCCCACCACGATGTTCAGCCCCAGGGCCAGGGCGGAAAACACCGCGATCTGGAAGATCACTTCCAGGTAGAAGACGTTGCGGGCGCCCAGGATGGGCACCAGCACCACCGCGAAGAACACCGCCAGGCCCAGCTGGATGGCCCGGTTCATGCGCAGCCAGTAGATGGAGCTGGCGGAGAAGACGAACAGCAGGAAGCTGGGGATGGAGCGCGGATTGCCATAGACCAGGGCGGTGCTCAGCACGATCAGGCCGACGCACACCGCGTACGGGATCCGGCCCTGGTTGAGGAGGGCCGACAAGGCCCGGAGCTTGCTTTTCAGGGATTCGAGCATCGGGATCCTCCTATGCCTTCTGGGAGACTTGCTCACCGAGCAGGCCGTTGGGGCGGAAAATGATGACGAGGATCAGGATGAGGAACGCCACCATGTCCTTGTACTCGGCCCCGAAGGCGCCCATGGTGTAGGTTCCCAGGTAGGCACCGGCGAAGCTTTCGATCATGCCCAGCACCATGCCGCCCAGGAGCGCGCCGGTGAGGTTGCCGATGCCGCCCAGCACCGCGGCGGCGAACGCCTTGATGCCCGGCATGAAGCCGACGAAGGGATCGATGCGGGTGAACTTCAGGGCGTAGAGGACGCCGGCGGCGCCGCCCAGGGAGCCGCCCACCAGGAAGGTGAGGGAGATGATGGCGTTGACCCCGATGCCCATGAGCGCCGCGGTGTGCTTGTCCTGGGCCACGGCGCGGATCGCCTTGCCGACCTTGGTGGCCTTGACCAGGTAGTTGAGGGCCACCAGCATGGCCACCGCGGCCACGATGACCACCACCGACTTGACCTGGATATCGATGACCCGGCCGCCGATGCGCAGGAGCACCAGATGCGCGTCGAAGTTGCCGAAGGTCGGGATCACCCGGTAGAACTGGCCGGTGGTGAGGCTTTCGGTCATGCGGATGATGTCCTGCAGGGCGAACGAGACGCCGATGGCGGAGATCAGCGGGACCAGGGTCGGCGAGTTGCGCAGGGGCCGGTAGGCCACCCGTTCCACCAGCACGGCCATGCCGCCCGAGGCGGCCATGCCGATCAGCAGCGCCAGGCCGAAGTAGCCGAAGGAGCCGATGGTGCCGGCCTTGGCCAGGATGCCCAGGCCGTTCAGGGCGATGAGCGCCTCCACGCCGCAGAAGGCGCCGATGGCGAAGATCTCGGAGTGGGCGAAGTTGATGAACTGGAGCACGCCGTAGACCATGGTGTAGCCCAGGGCGATGGCCGCGTAGACGAAGCCGATGGTCATGCCGTCGATGAGCACCTGGGGCAGGTTGCCGACCGTGTAGGTGAAGATGCCGACCCCCTGGGTGGCCTGCAGCAGATGGTCGGCCCCCGAACCCCGGCAGAGCAGGGCGAGAATGACCATGATCACGGAACAGAGGGCGCCTGCGCCCACGACAAATATCGCCATCTGGCCGATGGGCAGCAATATCTGACGCAGGTCGACCGAACCCATGAACTTTCTCATCGGGTCTCCTGAAAAAATCCCCCCCTCCAGGATGCGGAGGGGGGAGCGTTGAAACCGAATTGGCTACTGGGGAGGAGCGATGTCGAGGGTCTGGTCGATGCGGTTCGCGGACCACTTGGCCGGATCGGCCGAGGTGACCTGGATGATGAAATACTTGGCCTTGGCCAGATCGCCCTTGGCGTTGAAGGTCATGGTGGCGGTGATCCCGTGGAAGTCCTTCAGGTCACGCACCGCCTTGGTGACGTCGGCGCGGGCGGGGAGCTTGCCCTTGTTGGCGACGGCGGCGTTCTCGATGGCCTTCAGCAGGATGGCGGCGCAGTCGTAGGACTGGGCGGCGAAGGGCTGCGGGTTGTTGCCGAACTTGGCCTTGAAGTCGGTGACGAACTTCGCGGTGTCGGGGTAGACGTTGGCCGGGCCGGACACGGTGGAGAAGTAGGTGCCGGCGCCCTGGAGCAGCGCGTCGCTGCCGATCTTGGCGGCGTCGCTGGAATCGAAGCCGTCATCGGAGAGGCACATGCCCTTGAAGCCCTTCTGTCGGGCCTGCTTGAACAGCACCGCGGACTGGTCGAACATGCCGCCGAAGTAGATGACTTCGGGCTTGGCGGCGATGATCGGCGACAGGATGGCGTCGAAGTTGGCCTTCTCCTCGGTGCCGGCGAAGCCGACCACCTTGATGCCCTGGGTGAGGGCTTCCTTCTGGAAGTATTCGGCGATGCCCTGGCCGTAGGCGGTCTTGTCATGCAGCACGTAGGCCGACTTGATGCCCTTGCTCTTGGCGAACTGGGCGCCCACGGCGCCCTGCACGTCGTCCCGGCCGCAGATGCGGTTGACTTCCAGGTAGCCGCGTTCGGTCACCTTGGGGTTGGTGTTGGCGGGGGACACGTTGCACAGGCCGGCCGAGTGGTACTCCTCGGAGGAGGGAATCTGCACGCCGGAGTTGTAGTGGCCGACCACGCCCAGCACGGATGGGTCGGAAACGATGGCCTTGGCGTTGGCCACGCCGGTGTCCGGGTTGCCCTGGTCGTCGAAGGGAGCCAGTTCCACCTTGAAGCCCATCTTCACCAGGGGGTCGGACAGCTGCTCGATGGCCAGCTGGGTGCCGCTCTTGATGTCGCTGCCGATCACCGACATGGCACCGGACAGGGGGCTCTGGGTCGCGATCTTGATGGTCTTGTTTTCCTTCTCGCAGCCCGCTGCCAGCAGCAGACAGAGCGAGGCGACCGCGGGTGCGATCATGGAAACATGTTTTCGCATTGGCTTCCCTCCTGAGATGGATTGAACGGGGTGCCTGGTGGCGGACGCCTCCGGCATTGTCAACACACAACCTGCCAACCCCATGTGGGTAGACCGGCAATGCTTCCTGTGGGGTGTTCGGGTGCAATTTCGTTGAATGAGATTTACTACGAGTATCTATGAAAGGAAAGGGATTATTCCCAATCCCCCGGGAATGCAACTGGAATTTTTGCATGATTTTAATAAGCTATATATCAAAAGCTTCAGGGAGCCGCACCCCACAGCCCGGGCCCCCTGGACAATCAGATCAAGTCGTTCTGGACCGGCGAGGTTAGACTAGGCCCGTCCGCATTAAGTATTAACTCATCAAAAATTGTGCTCTGGAACGGATGAATTATCTTTCATGGCCGAGAGGGCGGCCCCTTCCCGGGGCGACGCGCCAGGAGCAGCCTGCCACGGGTGCGCGGCCATGGGAAGGGGATTCCTGCCGGGGCCGGGTTCCGGGGGCGGGTTCCGGGGGCGGGTTCCGGGGGCGCGGGGGTGGCGGGAGGCCTGCCGGGCGCCGGCTACCTGGGGTGGCGTCGGGTGCTCACATCGAAGATCACCGCCGCGGCCAGCACGGCGCCCCGGACGATGTACTGCAGGGAAATATCGACACCGATGAGGTTCATGCCGGAGGTCAGGCTCATGTAGACCAGGGAGCCCACCAGCGCCCCAGTGACCTTGCCCACGCCGCCGGCCGCCGACACGCCGCCGATGTAGGCCGCGGCGATGGCATCCATCTCGAACAGGGTGCCGGCGGTGGGGGTGGCGGACTGGAGCCGGGAGGCGAACAGGATGCCCGAGACCGCCGACAGCAGGCCCATGGAGGCGAACACCAGGTAGAGCATCTTCTTGACGCTGATGCCGCTGGCCTCGGCGGCGTCGGGATTGCTGCCCACGGCGTAGATGTAGCGGCCGATGGGGGTCTGATGGGTCACGTAGTCGTACAGGGCGACCACGGCCAGGACCACCACCAGGGTCCAGGACAACCCCCGGGCCCCGGCCAGGACCCAGGTGATGGCCGCCAGCAGCAGGGACAGGAACACCTGCTTGACCACGAACAGGTCCGTGGGCGGCACGTCGAAGTGGTAGGCGGCCCGGCTGCGGCGGCTCCGCGCCATGCTGAGGTTGGCCCAGGCGATGGTGGCCAGGCCCAGCAGCAGGGTCAGCTTGTGCACGTGCGGCAGGATCGGCAGGCGGGCCAGCAGGTCCGGCACGTAGCCGCTGCCGATGGCCAGGAACAGCGGGTCCTGGATGACGATGGTGCCGGTGTCCCGGGTCACCACCAGCAGGCAGCCACGATAGATCAGCCAGCCGGCGATGGTGGCCACGAAGGCGGGAATGCCCACGGAGGCTACCAGAAAGCCGGTCAGGAGGCCGGCCAGGATCCCCAGCACCAGCAGCAGTGGAATGGCCAGCCAGGCAGACCAGCCCCAGGACACCATGGCGATGGCGCCGATGGCGCCCAGGAAGCCGGACAGGAATCCCACCGAGAGGTCGGTCTGGCGCATGACGATCACCAGGGTCACGCCCACGGCCAGGATGGCGATGTAGCCGGTCTGGTTCATCAGGTCGGCAATGTTGCGGGAGGAGATGAACACCCCCCGGGTGAGGACGGTGAACACCGCCATGATGGCGAACAGAGCGATATACATCCCGTAGTCGCGGATGTTGCTCTGGAGCTCTTTCTGTAGATCCTTGGCCTGCACGGCAGATTCTCCTCAGTTGCGGGTGGCGAGTTGCATGATGGTTTCCTGGGTCGCGCCGGCGCCGGCCACTTCGCCGGTGATGGCGCCCGCCGACATCACGTAGATCCGGTCGCTCATGCCCAGCACTTCAGGCAGTTCGGAGGAGATCATCAGGATGCTCATGCCCTGCTCCACCAGCTGGTTCATGAGGGTGTAGATCTCGAACTTGGCGCCCACGTCGATGCCCCGGGTCGGCTCGTCCAGGATCAGCAGCTCCGGCTTGACGAACAGCCATTTGGCGATGGACACCTTCTGCTGGTTGCCGCCGCTCAGGTGCCCCACCACCTGCTCGACGCTGGGGGTCTTGATGGCCAGTGCCGTCTTGTACTCGTTGGCCACCCGCACCTCGGCGTTGTTGTCCACCACGCCCCGGCGGGCGATGGCCTGCAGGTTGGCCAGGGTGATGTTCTGCTTCACGTCCTGGATCAGGACCAGCCCGTTGCGCTTGCGGTCCTCGGTGGCGTAGGCCAGGCCGGCCCGGATGGCGTCCCGGGGGTGGGCCAGGGCGCGGCGCTCGCCCCGGATGAACAGGTCGCCCCGCAGGCGGTAGTGGTCGGGATTGCCGAACAGGCTCCGGGCCAGTTCGGTGCGGCCGGAGCCCATCAGCCCGGCGATGCCGACGATCTCGCCCCGGCCCACGTGCAGGTTGATCCCCTTGAGGATCGGCTCCTGGAAGGCCTCCGCCCACCAGTCGCGGACCTCCAGGACCACCTCCGCGCCGCCCCGGGCGCCGGAGCCGTCCGCGGGCGCACCGCCAACCGACCATGCCACCGGCCCGCGCTTGGGGTAGATGTCGGTGATCTCCCGGCCCACCATGTGCCGGATCAACGCGGCCTCCGACACCTCGCCGGCCCGGGCGTCCAGGGTGCGCACGGTCTGGCCGTCGCGCAGCACCGTGACCTTGTCGGCGATGCGGATCACCTCCTTGAGCTTGTGCGAGATCAGGACGCAGGTGACGCCCTGCTGGCGCAGCCCGTCCAGGAGCGCCAGCAGGTTGTCGCAGTCGTCCTCGTTCAGGGCGGCGGTGGGCTCGTCCAGGATCAGCAGCTTGACGTCGCGGCTCAGGGCCTTGGCGATCTCCACCAGCTGCTGCTTGCCCACCCCCAGATCCTTCACCAGGGTGGCCGGGTTCAGGGCCAGGCCCACCTTGCGCAGCATCTCCGTGGCCCGGCGGATGGTCTCGTTCCAGTCGATGGCGATGCCCTTGCGGATCTCATGGCCGAGCAGGATGTTCTCGTAGACGGTCATGTCCGGGACCAGGGCCAGCTCCTGGTGGATGATGGCGATGCCGACCCGCTCGCTGTCGGCGATGCCCCGGAAGGTCTGGACCCGGCCTTCCAGCAGGATGTCGCCCTCGTAGCTGCCGTACGGGTACACCCCGCTCAGCACCTTCATCAGCGTCGACTTGCCGGCCCCGTTCTCGCCCACCAGGCAGTGGATGTCCCCCTCGCGCACCTGGAAGGTGACTCCGTCCAGGGCCTTGACGCCGGGAAAGGCCTTGCTGATGGCCCGCATTTCCAGGATGGTCCGGCTCATGCCCGCCACCTGTCTTTTGGGAATAACGACAAGTTTACTAATGTTAATTGACACGAATGCTCAGGGTATGGCCCCATCCGCGGCTCCTTTGTCAGAAGCCTATCCTTTACCGGAAGCCCGGGCCATCAGGGGGAATCCGCAATCGCTGCTGCGAGATTTTTCCCTCGGGCCTAGGGGATTCCCCTAGGCCGGTAAAGGTGGGTTCGGCAAGGCAATCGGCTTGACAGTCCTGAGGATGGACCCTATGATTGCGCCGGATCGCCAGTGTCATTCCCGCCGGAGCCTCAGAACGCCCATGGAACCACAACCTTTGCCCCAGGCTCCGGACGAGCGTCCACTGGACTTCAACGCGTTTGTTCATAAAAAAGTGCAGGAAATCGAGAATTCAGAAGAAGTCATCGGTTTTCTCCAGAAGGCGCTGCGGGAAAGCCACGACCGCTTCGATCTCCTGTGCCGGAACGCGCCGTTCGGCTACGACGCCCTGGACGAGCAGGCCCGCATCCTGGAGGTGAACAGCACCTGGCTGCAGGCCCTGGGCTACAGCCGGGACGAGGTGGTGGGCCAGCCCTACGTGAAGTTCATGACCCCGGAAAGCCGGCGCGCCCTGGAGGAGAACTGGGACTGGGTGAAGCGGGTGGGCTTCGTCGACGGGGTGCCGGTGCGGTTCCAGCGCCGGGATGGGTCGGTGCTGGAGACCGCCGCCTACGCCCGGGTGCTCTACGACGGCGATGGCAAGTTCATGCAGATCCATGGGATCACCTACGACCTGACCGAACAGAAGCGGATGGACGCCGCCCTGCGCCAGTCGGAGCGGGAAAAGGCCATGATCCTGGAGGTCATGTCCGACCGGGTGATCTACCTGGATCCGGAGCTGCGGGTGATCTGGGCCAACAAGCACTGCGTGGCGCCGTTCCAGCTGGGGCTGGCCGAGCTGCAGGGCAGCCACTGCTACCGCACCCTCTACGGCCGGGATACGCCCTGCGCGGCGTGCCGGGCGGTCAAGGCGCTGGCCTCCCGGCGCCCGGAACAGGGCGAACTGAGCTTCGGCGGCACCTGCCTGGAGGTGCACGCCTACCCGGTGCTGGGCCCAGGCGGGGCCCTCACCGGCGTGGTCCAGGTGTCCCAGGCCATCACCGACCGCAAGCGGCTGGAGCGCGACATCCTGGAAATCAGCACCCAGTCCCAGCAGAGCCTCGGCCGGGACCTGCACGACGGTCTGGGCCAGGAGCTGACCGGGCTGGCCTTTCTCAGCCGGGTGCTGCACCGGCGGCTGGAGGCCGAAGGGCGGCCGGAAGCGGGCGACGCCGCCCAGGTGGCCGACGTGGCCGAGCGCGCCCTGGCCCTCACCCGCAACCTGGCCAAGGGCCTGTACCCGGACGGGCTGGACAGCGACGGCTACCTGGGCGCCATCGCCGAACTGGCCCTGAACGCCGAGACCGTGTTCGGGGTCACCTGCACCTTCAAGCCGGCCACCGGGGCCTGCCGGGTGGACCCGGGGCTGGCCACCCACCTCTACTACATCGCCCAGGAGGGGCTGCTCAACGCCGTCAAGCACGGCCATGCCAAGAACATCCGCATCGGCCTCCAGCGCAGCGCGGGCAGCCTTGTGCTCACTGTGCAGGACAACGGCAAGGGCCTGCCGGCCCGGCCCCGGCCCGGCAAGGGCATGGGGCTGCGCACCATGTCCTACCGGGCAAGCGTCCTGGGGGGCAGCTTTTCCATCCAGAACAGCCCGGACCGGGGCGGGGGGGTGCTGCTCACCTGCACGTTCCCCCTGGCCCGTGGGGTGAAGCCATGAACCTGCCTCCGCCCCGCGCCCGGATCCTGATCGTGGACGACCACCCCATCGTGCGCGAGGGGCTGACCAAGCTGATCGAAGGGGAGCCGGACTTCGCCGTGTGCGGCGAGGCCGCCGACATCCGCGGCGCCATGGACCTGCTGACCCGGCTCACCCCGGACCTGGTGATCCTGGACCTCACCTTCCCCGTGGGCCACGGCACCGACCTGATCCGGCACATCCGCGCGGACGACACCCGGCTGCCCATCCTGGTGCTGTCCATGCACGACGGCCCGCTGTACGCCGAGCAGGCCCTGCGGGCCGGGGCCAACGGCTACATCACCAAGGTGGAGGCGCCCAAGACCCTGGTGGACGCCATCCGCAAGGTCCTGGCCGGGGACATCTACCTGAACGAGCCCACCGCCTCGGCGCTGCTCAGGCGCTCGCTGGTGCGCAACGAGGATCGGGACCCGCACGACGTGCTGCGCCTGAGCGACCGGGAACGGGAGGTGTTCGCCCTGCTGGGGCGGGGCCTGGGCACCCGGCAGATCGCCGGCAAGCTCGGGGTCAGCATCCGCACCATCGACACCCACCGGGAGAACATCAAGCACAAGCTGGACCTGAAGAACGCCTCCGAACTGCTGCAGTGCGCCATCGCGTGGACCCGGGCGGGTTCCTAGTGTAGGCCGCCAGAAATACTTGTAACAAATCCTCGCCTCGTGGCACCTGATACTGAGGGGCGACATGGCACATGCTGGGCGGGTTGACCTGACAGAGGACCAGACGAAGC
>Ga0302279_10003001_pt1 | contig 21583 bp, 15 predicted proteins | sample III_Bog_N3_3_FD_194541 | JGI IMG/M metagenome (GOLD analysis project Ga0302279, IMG submission 194541) | Peat permafrost microbial communities from Stordalen Mire near Abisko, Sweden - III_Bog_N3_3 | ecosystem: Environmental > Terrestrial > Soil > Wetlands > Peat | place: Sweden: Abisko...
CTCTATTACGGGCCGACCGGCAGGGACAGCTACGGATTCTTCGGCCGCTACGTGGCGCAGAAGGGGCAGGTCATCGACAACCCGCGCGACATGTTCGACCTCCTCAAGAAGCGCGAGGAGGAGGCGGTCGCGAGCGGGCAGTTCCCGGACAAGCCGACGGCGCGCTCGGCGGCGGCGGCGGCGTGGCGGGGGGAGTACTACCACCCCGAGAACCCCATCTATCGCAAGATGTACTCCGGGGCGCGCGAGCCCGGCACCCCCAGCGCCAGCCGCGCGCCGTCGCGGGCCAAGGTGCCCTTGCTGCGGCAGTTCTGGCTGCTCTTCCAGCGCTACGCGACGGTGAAGCGGCGCGACGTCTCGGGCACGCTGATCCTCCTGGCGCAGGCGCCGATCATCGGGGTGCTGCTGGCGGTGGTCTTCTCCAACCCCGCCAAGATGCCCAACCTGTGGTGCGAGCAGTTCGTGCAGACGGCCGAGGCGGCGGCGATGAAGAAGGGCGCGCCGATCCTGCCCGGCTGCAGCATCCAGGACATGAGCCGCTTCACCAAGGTGGCGGACTTCGGCGGGGCGGTCTTCTTCCTGGCCATCGCGGCGCTGTGGTTCGGCACCAGCAACGCGGCGCGGGAGATCGTCGCCGAGCAGGCCATCTACCGCCGCGAGCGGATGGTGAACCTGTCCATCTTCAACTACGTGATGAGTAAATTCACCCTGCTCTCGCTGCTCTGCATCGTGCAGTGCACGGTGCTCCTCACCATCGTCTTTTTGGCGCTGGGGCTCGGCGACTACAGCCCGGTGGCCTACTTCAGCATGCTCGGCTTCATGGTGATGACGGCGATGTGCGCGGCGTCGATGGGCCTGCTCATCTCCTCGGTGGTGGTCTCGAGCGAGGCGGCGATGGCGCTCACCCCCATCGCGCTCATCCCCCAGGTGGTGCTGGGCGGGCGCATGGTGCCGATGACCAGCAAGCCGTGGCTGGAGTATGTGATGGCCGTGGTCCCCTCGCGCTGGTCGTTCGAGGGCCTCTTCGCCGCCGAGCGCGTGGAGCTGGCCTCGAGCTGGAAGATCCAGTCCTGCGTGACCACCGGCAAGGGCATCGCCGGGGGCAAGTTCAACTGCGCCCTGGAGGAGCTGCGCAACAGCTCCGAGGGCCTGGGCGGGCTGGGGTTCACCACCTACGACCAGCCGTGGGTCTCGTTCTCGGTGCTCGCGGGGATCACCCTGCTCTGCGTGACCCTGGTGATGGTGCTGCTGCGCCGGCGGGACTCGGTCTGATGGGCAAGGTGCTGGTCTCCGCGCCGCTCCCCGGCCCCGCGGTCGAGGTGATGCGGGCAGCGCACGAGGTGGTCGTCGGCGCGGACCCCATCGGGCTCGGCCGCGAGGGGATCCTCGCTCGCGTGGGCCCCTGCGACGCGCTGGTGACGCTGGTGACCGATCGCGTCGACGAGGCGCTGCTCGCCGCGGCAACGCGCCTGCGCCTGGTGGCCAACTGCGCCGTGGGCGTCGACAACATCGACCTCGCCGCCTGCCGTCGCCGCGGCGTCGCCGTCACCAACACCCCCGACGTCCTCACCGAGGCCACCGCCGACGCCACCTTCGCGCTCCTCCTCGACGCCTGTCGCCGCGTCAGCGAGGGCGATCGCGCCGTGCGCGCCGGGCGCTGGCGCGGCTGGGCGCCGACCGAGTGGCTGGGCGTGCGGGTCACCGGGGCGACGCTGGGGATCGTCGGGCTCGGCCGCATCGGACGGGCGGTGGCGGCGCGCGCGCGGGGGTTCTCGATGCGGGTCCTCTACACCCAGCGGAGCCGCGCCCCGGGCGAGGTGGAGCGCGCCCTCGCGGCCGAGTACGCGCCCCTCGGCGAGCTCCTCGCGCGGAGCGACATCGTGGCGCTGTGCTGCCCGCTCAACGAGGACTCGCGGGGCCTGCTCTCCCGCGAGCGCATCGCCGGGCTCAAGCCGGGCGCGGTGGTGGTGAGCGCGGCGCGCGGGGCCTGCCTGGACGAGGTCGCCCTCGCCGAGGCGCTCGCGGACGGGCGCGTGGCGGCGGCCGGGCTCGACGTCTTCGCGCGCGAGCCGGCCGTGGCGCCCGAGCTGCTGGCCTGCGAGAACGCGGTGCTGACGCCGCACCTGGGGAGCGCCGACCGCCCCACCCGCGAGGCGATGGCGAGCCTCTGCGCCGACGCGGTGCTGGCGGTGCTCGCCGGCGAGGAGCCCCGGTTTCGGGTGGCCTGATTGGAAGCACGCCGCCGCGCGTGCTTTGATGTCCGGCGATGGATCCGATGCCGGTCGAGCGCCCCCCGCTGGTGGTGGCGAGCCCGCGGGTGCGGGTGCAACGCTTCGGCTCGCCCTCGGATGCGGGCAAGCTGCTGGCGCGGCTCCTGGCCTCGGCGGCCGTGGCCGGCGGGGTGATCTACCTCAGCTTCCTCGCCAACCCGAGCGAGAGCTTCGGCGGCGTGGTCGCGGTCCTGGGCTTCTTCTTCATCGTGGTCGCGCTGCTGGCGTCGGTGCCGCTCGGCGGTGCGATGGTGTGGACCTGGCTCTTCGCGCTCTTCTCCCGGACCCGCGGCGGCGCGCTCTACATCGGGCGGAGCCTCTGCGTCGAGCGCGGCCAGCGGCTGGACACCTTCGCGCCCGCCGACGTCGTCAGCGTGGGCGCCCCGAGGCTGGCGCCGGGCTGGATGGCGATCCGGCTGGAGAGCGGGGACGTGATCCGCGCCGAGATCTCGGACCCCGCGGACCGCGCGGCCATCGCCGAGGCCATCGCCGACGGCGGCGGGCGCGGGCCCTGGATCGCGCCGCTGTACGCGCCCCCTTCCCCGCGGTCCCTGGCGCGGCCTCTGGCGATCGCGGTGACGCTGTTCGCCGCGCTCGTCACGTTCATCGTGGCCGAGCTCTTCTCCAGGTCCGACGCCCTCGCCCTCCTCACCGGCTGGGCCGGCCTGCTGGCGTGGCTGACGGTGCTGCGCCCCGGCCCGGCCCGGCGCCACCTGGCCATCGGCACCGACGGCGTCGATCTCCGCGGCGAGGGGGCCAGGCGCTTCCTCCCCTTCACCCGCATCGAGCGCCTCGAGCCGACCCCGTACGGCGCGGATCTGGTGCTCGTGGAGGGCGAGCGCGTCCCCCTCTCCGTCGTGGCCCCGGAGGTGACCCTCCTTGGGAACGCCCGCAAGCCTTCCCCGACGGTCCGCGGCGGCCCCGAGTCCCCGGCGCTGTCGCTGGCGCTGCGGCGGCGCGAGGCTCTCCTCCAGCGCCTCCAGGCCGGGCTCGGCGCCGGCGAGGCGCTCGCCGGGGAAGAGCGGCTGGCCAGCCAGGGCCTCAGCCTGAGCGCGTGGCGCGAGGCGGTGCGGGGCCTGGTGAACGAGGGCGCGCCCGGGTACCGGGCGGCGCGGTTGCCGACGGAGCAGGCCGTCCGCATCCTCGAGCGGGGACGCGCCGCGCCCGAGGCCCGCATCGGCGCCGCCCTGGCCCTCGCGGGCTCCACCGACCAGGCGCTGCGGCAGCGGCTGCGCATCGCCATCGAAGACTGCGCCGACGAGCCGACCCAGACCGCTCTCGCGCTGGCCCTGGAGGATCAGCTCTACCCCTCGACCCTGGCGCGCGTGCAGCGGGTGGGCGAGAGGCGCTGAGGGTCGCGGCTCCGGTCGCGGAACGCTCTCGGGCGTTCCGCAGGATGTCGGGTCGCGGAACGCTCTCGGGCGTTCCGCAGGAGGGTCACCGCGCCGAGGACGGCGGCTCGTCGCGGGTCGCCTGCGCGCGCAGCCGCATCGTGTAGCCAGGGAACCGCGCCTGGATCTCCAGCTCGCCGCCGAGCGAGGCCACGATCCGGCGGAGCAGCGTCACGTCGAGGACCTCGCGCGTCTCGATCTTGGAGATGGCCGCCTGGCGCATCCCCAGCGCCGACGCGAGCTGCCCCTGGGAGATCCGGCGGAACTCGCGCAGCTCGCGCAGCCCCGCCTCCTGGGGGCGGAGGGTGGTCCCGCCGTCGCGGAGCAGCACCATGGCCCGCTCGAACGCGTGGTCGAGATCGCGAACCACCTCGTCGGGTCCCCCGCTGCGATCCTCGACCGGCGACGAGGAGAGGCCGAAGCCTCGCGAGGGCCGCCACTCGATGGCGAGGAGTCGGTCCTCGACCCTCGCGGTGAGCCGCCAGACGCCCTGGGGGCTTGCTGGAGGCTCCAGCTCGACCGAGGCGTCGCGGAGGTGGGTTCGAAGCCGCTGGGCGAGCAGTTCGATTCGGTTCATGGCTGTGTCATCCCTCCCCGGGATTCTCAAGCTCTAGGCGATGGTCCATGGGAGCGAGGATTCCGGGCCCGGAGAAAACAAAAGAGAGCACCGGAGGGAAGGCAGCTCACCAGGGCGACCCACCCTGAAGCAGCCCTGTGGGCTGCCCCACCGATTCAGCCTTGCCGGTCAGGGCACCGGCGAGGCGTCGAGCCAGGTGCGGAGGGCCTCGCGATCGGCGTCCGCCAGCGTCGGCCCGCCGGGCGGGGGCATGGTGCGGTCGACCAGCACGCGGGTGCGGATCTTGGCGCGGCGCTTCTCCCACGCCTCGCGGGTGCCGAGGGCGACGCCGGCCTCGCCGCCGGCGCGGTGGCAGCCCTCGCAGGCGCGGCGGAACACGGGGGCGACCGTGGCGTCCCAGGGCGGGCCGCCCTCGCCGGCGATGGCGAAGCGCGCCAGCGCGCCGCCGGTGAGGGTCCACACGTCGCCGGAGGGCGAGCCTGCCAGCTCGGCCGCCGGGCTGACCCGGGCGCCCTTGGTCTCGCGCACGTGGCCGCCCTCGATGACGCCGAGCTCGGGCCCGTCGGCGAACCAGACTCGGTTGGCCGCGGCGGCGAGGCCGTGGATGGTCATCCCCGCCGCCTCGAAGCGGAGGGTGAGATCGCCGCGCTCGTCCTCGGCCCAGATGGCGTCGGGGGTGGCGACGAAGAGCCGGCCCTCGGGCGTCACCGCGACGAAGGAGGCGCGGTCGGGCACGGTGAACGCCGAGACGCTCTTCTTCGCCACGTCGAAGACGCGCAGCGGGTCGCCGCCGAGCGCCGCCCGACCGCCGCCGCCGGTGAACGCCGGGAGCGGGCCGGTGGCATAGCGGGTCACCGCGGTGCCGTCGGCGACGGCGATGCCGTCGGCGAGGCGGAAGCCCGCGACCGCGCCGCCCAGGGAGGCGACCCCGACCACGTGATCGGAGGTGAGCCCGTAGCGCTCCGAGACCGGCTCCAGCGCGCTCTTGCCGAAGAGCCGGCGCACCCGCCCGTCGCCGTCGACGCCGACGATCCAGGTGCCGCTCCCGTCGGGCGCGGGGAGCGTGCCCGCGCTCACCCAGCGGGGCACCGAGCGATCGACGGCGACCACGCGCCCGCCGCTGAGCACGGTGGCCGCGCCGTCGGCGAAGGCGACCACGTCGCTGCCGGAGTCGGCCACCGCGCGCACCCCGGCGATGGGGGCGCTGCCCGGGTTCCACTCGACGGCGCGGAGCTGGAGGGGGGTCACGCTGCGGTCACCCGCGACGCGGGAGGGCGAGGCCGCGCAGCCGGCGAGCGCCATGCCGAGGACGATGGCTGCCTCTCGCCTCATGCCCGGAGCAGCTCCTTGACGATCTCGCCGTCGCGCATGTACCGGCGCGGCGGCACGCCGAACGCGGAGACGAACGTCGCCAGGAGATCGGGCGGCGCCACCGCTCGCTCGCCGTCGACGAAGCGGCCGGCCCGCGCGGGCAGCACCTGCTCCACGTCGCTCTTGCCGTAGACGAGGTTGCCGCGGAAGCGCGGCGAGATCACCAGCGCCGAGTTGTTGGGGTAGTGATCGCGCCCGCCCGCCATGTTGATCTGCGGGGTGCGGCAGAAGTCGCTGACCACCAGGATGTGGGTGTGGTCGGAGAGCTTCGCCGACGACAGCGAAGGGTGCGGCGTCCGGTCGAGCTTCTGCACCAGCGCGGCGACCAGCTCGAAGAGATCCTGCTGGACGTGCGCCTGGAAGCGGTAGTTGGCGTTGTGGGTGTCGAAGCCGCCCATGGAGAAGCCGACGCAGCGGACCACGTCGCGCTTGAGCGCCTCCACCACGAAGGCGGCGTTGACCGCGGCGTTGCCGGCGAAGCGCGCCTTGTAGTCGAACTCGGGGTGATCCTTGCGGAGCCGGTCGGCGGTGAACACGTCCTGGAGGTTGGAGCCGAGCATGCGCCGCAGCCCCTCGTACTGCACGGAGACGCCCTGGAGCACGTCGGTGTAGGTCGACCGCGAGGCCAGGGTCTGCGCCTCGTGGGAGAGCAGCGTGGTGACGGCGTCGCGGTCGGCGTCGGTGTCGTACTGCCCGGCGCGCACCAGAGACCGGCTGATGGTGCCGATCTGGCCGACGACGAGGGGCACCGCGCGGCGATCGAGCCCCGGCTCGCCGGCGTAGGTGGAGGGGAACTGCACGCTCACCGCGGGGAAGAGCGCGGTCTTGCCCAGCTCGCTGGCGAGGATGGTGTCGACGCTCGAGCCCGGCACGCGCGAGCCGTTGAGGTGGCGGCCGGTCGCCGAGAACGCCGTGCCGTCGGGGTGGCTCACGGTGTTCATGGAGAGGCCGTTGATGACGGTGAGCCGGTCGTACATGTCGGCGAGGTTGCCGATGCCGGGCCCGAAGGCGATGTTGGATCCGGTCGGGCGCACCAGCGCGAAGCTCTTCACGTCGCCGTCGTGGGGCGCGTCCACCCAGCGGTGGAGCGGCGCCACGTCGGTGTTGTCGGTGGTGGCGGGGTCGACGATGCCGCGCTTCTCGTTGCGTGGGTCGGCCCAGAGGGTGACGTCCCATCCCCCCGAGGCGTGGATGAACACGAAGAACTCGGTCTCGGCCGCGGGGGTGTCGGCGAGGGCGCGGGTGAGCGGGCTCGAGGCCAGCGCCGCGGCGGCGCCGCCGGCAGCGGCGTGGAGGAAGGTGCGGCGAGAAGGTCGGCGGGCGAGAGGGGACATGGCGCTCCTCGGGATCAGTACAGGTGGAACTCGGGGTGACGAACGAGGCCGTAGCAAACGGCGGCCCAGCCCGACTCGGACGGCGTGAAGCGGGACTTCACCGCGCCCTTCTCGGCGTGGCGCGCGGCGGTCTGCTGGTACAGCTCGAAGAAGGCCGCCTCGCGGCCGGCGGGCCCGAGGCGCGCCGGGTAGCCGAGGAAGGTGCGGTGGAGCACGTCGAACCCGGGCGCGAACGCCGCGGCGGTGACGGCGCCCCCGGGCGGCTCGAAGGCGAAGACCAGCCGATCCTTGACGAACGGCGGCGGCCTGCTCTTGAGATCGTGCTCCACCGCGCGGTCGCAGAGGGCCACGCCGAGGCGCTCGAACGCGGCCATCATCAGCGCGTTGGTCTGGGTGCCGCGCGGCAGGTCGAGGCGGTAGTCGGGGAAGCCCAGCGCCGAGAGGTAGTCGTCCCAGGTGTCGAAGAGCGAGCCCCCGTCGCCGCCGCGCGCCCGCCGCTGCACCTCCAGGGGGGCGAGCCCGCCGAAGAGCTGCAGGTAGGTGCGCACGTAGGCCTCGGCCGGCACCAGGCGCCGGTCCTGCTTGGGCGTGGTGTCGAGGGCGGTGTGGCCGCTCTCGGCGAGGGGCGCCGAGGGCATCCGCGGCAGCACCTCCGGCCGGGTGCAGGCGGTCGCGAGGGTCGCGACCGCCACCAGCGCGAGGCGCTTCACGGCGCCCCCATCGGAGGCGCCGCGACGGGGGCCGTGCCCAGGGTGACCGGCGCGCGCAGCGAGGAGCGATCGTCGTTGGCCGAGAGGTACGCCGACGACCGCACCAGCGCCTTCACCAGCGGGCGCATCCGGTAGCCGCTCGACACGAAGGTGCCCCGCAGCGACTCGAGCAGCCGGGCGTCGTCGTCGCGCACCGGCCTCCCCAGGAACGACGAGGCGACCCGCTCCACCGCGCAGGAGGCGAACTCGGGCTGCGCGGTCACGTCGGCGGCGATGCCCGCCGGCCCGCGCTCGGCGTGATCGGGGGCGGCGTAGGCGCCGCGGAGGCTGCCCGCCTTGGCGTCGGAGAAGGCGCCGTCGTAGAAGAAGTCGCAGAAGCCCGGCATCTTGCCTTGCGCGTTCTTCTTGCAGACCGGGTTCTCCACCGGGAACTGCTCCTTGGGAAGGAAGACCCAGTTGGTCTCCTCGACCCGGGAGAAGTAGGCCGCGAGCGGCTCCAGGGTGGCGTGGCAGGTGGAGCAGCCCTCGCGCACCATCAGGTTGGGCTCGGTGGAGGGCTTGAGGTCGACGTGATCGGCCACGAACGACTTGCACAGGAACGACGAGTACACCGCCGCCCCCCGCGCCCGTCGCGACGCGTACTTGGCGAGGAACGCTGGCATGGTGAGCAGCCCGGCGGCGTGCGGCCCGCGATCGGCGACGTCCTCCCACTTGTCGGTGTCCATGGGCAGCAGATCGGTGGGGACCGCGGCCGGGCGGAAGAGCGGCTCGCTCTCGTCCATCATCTTGAACTGGCGCTCGCGACCGCAGCAGCTCGCCAGCGCGCCCGAGCGGTAGAACTGGGCGAGCGGGCCGTTGACCGCCGACCAGCGGCCGGTGAGCACCTCGCGGAAATCGCGGTCGGTGCCGAAGAGGCGCGTGAAGAAGTGCCGCGCCTCCTGCGACCACCACAGCTTGTTCCACGACGACGCGTTCTGCGCGCCGGAGGCGAAGGGGAGGTCGAGCCCGAGCGGGATGTGGGTGGGGAAGGAGAACGCCCGGGGATCCTGGGCGAAGCCGTCGCCGGGCAGGCAGTGCTCGAGCCCGGCGCCGCAGCCGCAGTCGATGGTCATCGTCTCGGCGACCACCCCGCGGCACGACACCTCCTCGCCCTTGTGCTGGACGGCGTAGGGGTTGTCGCCGGGGGGCGGCTTGAGGCGATCCTGGAGAGCCGGGGGTTTGGGGGTACCCCCCATCGCGACCGGCGCCTTGGCGAGGCCCCCCATCCCGTCCATGGGCTTGGCGCCGTTCACCATCGGAGCCACCGGCGGCGGCACCGGCCTGGGCGGGGGCGGCGGCGGGACCTTGCCCGGCTTGGCAGGTGCGCCCTTCTTGGGCGGGGGCTTGACCGGCGCGCCGCGCCCGCTCGCGTAGATGTGCCCGATCTCGGCGGCCTGGGCCTCCTCGCGGCAGACGCGCACCTCGGTGGTGGGGGTGATCCCGTCGGGCTCGAAGACCATCTCCTTGATCAGCGCGTAGCCCGACGCCTCGCTCCCCCAGTCGAGCCCGTAGCGCTGCTTGGGCGAGGCCGCGCGGTAGTCGCGGTAGATCCACCACGGCCGCACCAGCACGGTGGCCGCGTCGATGGCCTTCTGCTTGACCGGGATGGCGGTGCCGCGGGGCGGCTGGTTGTTGGGGAAGAGCTGGCCGGTCTCCGCCTGGGAGAGGCAGAACTCGCCGTCGGTCTCCACCCGCGCGCGCCGCTGGTTCTGCCGGTAGTAGACCCAGATGGGCTTGCCGTCGGGGCCGAGGATGGTCTCGCGGTGCAGGGTGGTCGCCGGCGGCGTGAACTGGAACGCCGGGCCCACCTCGAGGCGGAGCTGGTCCATGTAGATGCGCTCGAGGCGCTCGACGTAGGCGGGGCCCTCCAGGTGGGCGTCGATCCACTTGTCGAGGTCGAAGCCGGGGGACTCCATCTCGGCGAGCTCGGCCCGGGTGGGGGCGCGCCCCGCCAGGTCGATCGAGAGCGCGCGGAAGCGGCGGTAGTCGTCGAGGCTGTGCTCCGCGCTGGCCGCGCGCGTGGGCGGGGCGACGGCGGCGACCAGGGCGGCGGCGAGGATGAGGAGGGGGCGTTGCTTCATGGTGCTTGGGCTGGGTGAGCAACCGGCGGTGGAACGGCGTTGTTGCAGGAGAGTACGTCGGGATCCTGCTCGGACCCAGCGGCGCTGCGGAACGGCTATGCGAGGGCTGGGCCACGCAGTTGCGAGCCTTGGTGGGGGCCCACGAGGCGGTCGCGGAGCCGCAGAATGGGAGCGGCCCCCCGCCGCGACGTGGAGCGAGGAGCCCCGGTGCGGGCCGCGACGCCCGTCACGGTTACGGCACGCGCGGTACGGTTACGGTCGCTGCGGTACGATCAACGAAGAGCGGTGCACGCCGCCCGGCTTGCCAGACGGTCAGCGGATCCGCGGTGCGGGCCGCCCGGTTTGCCAAACGGTCACCGGACCCGCGCGCGCGACCGGCGCTCGTTTGACCACGCAACGAGGATTCGCCGATGATGGTCCGATGCGATCGTCGCTCGCCTTTCCGTCTCGTCTCTCGTGCCTCACCCTCGCCGCCGGATCGTTGCTCGCCAGCGCGTGCAGCCTCGACGAGATGATCACGCCGTCGGGGAGAAGCACCTACACGGGGCCCGCGACGCTGACGATCGGGACCTCCCAGGCGAGCGTCGTGCTCCACCTCGACACCTTCGGGATGACCGTCGCGAACGCGGCGGGGACGGCCCTCCTCGCCAGCTTCGACGGGACCTCGACGGTCGCGGGCGACACGGCAGGGGCGTACGGCGCGCTCGGCGGCACCTACCACGACGTGACCCTCGGGCCCCCGGGCGCGAGCTACGGCTGGGACCGCGAGCAGGGGACGGACTACCCCTGGCGGCACGCGACCCAGGTCGCGAGCGCGAGCGCCACCGCCACCAGCGCGTCGGTCGATCTCTTCGACCCCGCGGACCCGAGCACCACCTTCCACCTCGACGTGAACGTGGACGGCGCCGACGTGCTCGTCGACGCACGCGTGTCCGTCGTCGGCGCGGCCGATCAAGGCGACGCCTCCGCGGGCATCGGAGCCTTGAACCAGATGGGCCAGTCGTTCGTGCTCCCGCCCGACGAGCACTTCTTCGGGCTGGGCGAGAAGAAGGGGACGGTCGACCACCGCGGTCAGCACTACGAGTCGTGGTGCGAGGAGGGCGCCGTCGGGCAGGGCGAGGGCGTGGCGCCGGGGCCGACCAACCCCTCGCCGAACGGCATCAACATGACCAACCTCCCGGTGCCGTTCTACCTCTCGTCGCGCGGCTACGGCGTCTACATGGAGACCACCTACCGCACCGGCTACTCGTTCGGCGCCGACGATCCCGGGCTCTACCGCATCTATGCGGCCGAGCCGCACCTCCGCTACCACGTCTTCGTCCATGACGACCCCAGGGACACCCTCGCCGACTACACCGCGCTCACGGGCCGAGCGCGCCTGCCCGCGCCCTGGGTGTTCGGCCCGCGGCGGCGCGTCGACGACGACGGCATGGTCAACGGCATCCCCGAGTACCAGGCGCTCCGCAACGCCCAGGTGCCGACCACCGTGGTCGACGACGCCACGCATTTCCTGCCCATCGGCTCCGAGGTCGGCGAGGAGTCGGTGCTCGAGCAGCGCAACCTGGCGCTCCACGCGCTCGGGTTCAAGTCGGTCGCCTACTACAACGCGTTCGTCTCCACGCAGGATCCGCGCGCCGCGGACCTCTACGCGTACGGCGAGGCGCACGACCTGTTCGTCAAGATGGACGACGGCACCGAGTTCGACTGCCCGGTGGTGTCGGCGGGCCAGCAGGAGGTCGCGACCATCGATCTCACCAACCCGGAGGCGGTCACCTGGTACGGCACCATCCTCCAGCGCGCGCTCGACCTCTCCTACGACGGCTGGATGCTCGACTTCGGCGAGTACATCCCGGAGTACGCGGTGATGCACGACGGGACGACCGGGTGGCAGGCGCACAACGCCTTCCCGGTGGTGTACCAGACCGCCACCTTCGACTACGTGACCGCGCAGCGCGGGAGCGACTTCATGTTCTTCGCGCGGTCGGGCTACGCGGGCACCCAGGCGGTCGCGCCGATCGTGTGGTCGGGCGATCCCGCCGCGAGCTTCGACCAGGCCGCGGGCCTGCCGGCGCAGGTGCGCGGGGGCATCAACGCCGGGATCTCGGGCCTCCCCTTCTGGGGGAGCGACATCAGCGGCTACACCTGCGTCTTCCAGCCGGCCGTCGACAAGGATGTCTACCTGCGCTGGGCCGAGTTCGGCGCCCTGTCCACCGACATGCACGACGAGAACGCGTGCTCGGGCAACCCGGCCGGCAACCCGCCCAAATGGACCCTGTGGAGCGACGCGGAGACGACGCAGGTCTACGCCCAGTACGCGCTCCTCCACACGCGGCTCTTCCCCTACACCTACGCGGCCGCCAACGTCGCGACCCAGACCGGGCTGCCGATCATGCGCCACCCGATCCTCCTCCACCCGACCGAGCCGAGCGCCGCCCTCACCCAGTACGAGTACTACTTCGGGCCCGCGCTCTACGTCGCGCCGATCGTCGAGCGCGCCGCCACCACGCGCACCTTCTGGCTCCCGCCCGGCACCTGGGTCGACTTCTGGACCAACGAGCCGGTGGTGGGCGGCGTGACCGTGACGCGCGACGCGCCGCTCGACACCATGCCCATCCTGCTGCGCTCGGGCGGCATCGTCCCGATGCTCGACCCCTCGGTGGTGACGCTCGCGCCGCACACGGCTCCGGGGATCGTGTCGATGGACGACGTGGCGGGGATCTACGACGTGCGCGCCGCCATCGACCCGTCGGCCGGGAGCGGGAGCCTGGAGCTCGCCGATGGGACGCTCTTCGCGACGGGGCTCGCGGACGGGCCGGTGTCGCTCCCCACGGGCATCGTGGCCGCGGTGTCCGAGGCGGACCTGGCCACCTGCGCGGCGTGCGGGCTCGTCGAAGCCGCCCCCGGCGGGGCGACCCGCGTGCGGGTGAGCGTCGCGGGAGTCGGCGCGGCCACGCTCCAGGCGGGGGCGCTCACGCTGCGGCACGATTCGGTGCAGCCGCTCCGGGTGCGGTGGGATGTGATCGTGGTGCCCTGAGGGCGGGGGCGGCGCGGGGGTGCTCGCGGTCTGATCCCAGTGCGACGGCGAGGCGAGAATTGCCGCCCATTTCGGCGATGTTGGTCGTGATTCCGCTGCGTCGGTCGTCGCCGCGCAGGAAGCACTGACAAAAACCGAGGGACATCGGTCCCCGCGCTTGGATGGCGCAGAAGGATTCGGCGCTGCTGGAGCGGTGGCTGGCGAAGGCTGCGGTGGTTTCCTCGCTCGGTGAAGTGATCGAGGAGCCTGGCTGACGCGTCCTCGATCGAGCTCGGGGCGCTCTCACGGCTCCTGCCGATACCCCACCACCCGCGCCACCACCGCCTCCACCACCTCCCGATCATACGACAGCCACCGGTTGCTCGGCACCGCCGCGAACGACGCCCGCGCCACCGGATCGAGCACGAGCTGCCGCTCCACGTCCTCGCAGACCGGCCGCCCCTCGGCGCTCGAGCACAGCGACGTGCGCAGGTAATACGTACACCCCACCGGCCCGAGGACCGCCTGCGCGTCCAGTGGCTCGCGCCCGTCCATCCGCGCGATGGCGTCCACCGCGAGCGGCGGCGACGCCGCGTAGGTGGGCAGGAAGAGGTTGCGCCGCCCGGCGAACGCCACGTACGCCACCCGGCACGAGGGCGGCATCCCGGCCAGCCAGCCCCGCGCCCAGCGGTACTCCTCGTGATCGGTGGTGCGGCCCTGGAGCACGCCGGGGGCCCGCCGGGCGAAGAGCGCGAGGAGCGCCGCCGCCGCCGCCGGCACCAGCGCCCGGGTGCGCGCGAGCGGGGCGGGGATCAGCGCCGCCGCCGTCACCAGCAGCGTGCCCAGGTAGAGGCGGTCGAAGCTCGCCTGCCAGAGCACGCTCTGCCCGTAGTTGTGCCGCGTCCCCGCCACCGCCAGCGCCGACAGCGCGCCCACGGCGAGCGGCCAGCGCGGCCGCGCCACCAGGACCAGCGCCGCGATCCCGGCGAGGGCGGCCACGCCGAGCCGCGGCGCCATCCAGGTCGCCTCCATCATTTCGCCGCTGAGGATGCCCTCGTAGACGTGGAGGAGCTGCGGCGCGCTGCTCAGGAGGACCGTCGCGCCGCAGACCGCCGTGACCGCGGCGCCGAGGCCGAGCCGCGCCCGCAGCGCGAGCCCGGGCACGGCAGCGGCCGCGAGCGGGGCGAGGGCGACGGGGATCCAGGCGACCGGGTGGACGCGCGCGGCCTGGGCGCAGAAGCAGCCCGCGGCGAGGGCGAGGGCCACGGCGCGACCGGTCTCGCGGCGGGCGGCGTGGATCACCGCGGCCGCCGCCGCGACCGACGCCGCGGCGGTCAGCGCCGCGATGACGGGCACGTACGACTCGGTGGCTGCGATGCGGATGGAGACGGGATCGAGGGCGAGCGCGAGGCCCACCACCAGCGCGCGCCGGCGGTCGACGCCGAGGAGCCGGGCCAGCGCGAAGAGGAGCGCCGGCAGGAGGGAGGAGATCACCGCGTTGGCGGCGAAGACGGCGACGTCGGGAGGGAGCGGCAGGTGCCGGACCAGGGGCGAGAAGATCTCGGCGTACCCGGGCCCGTACGCGCCCGCCTCCCCGGGGTTGACCGCGGCGGCCATGATCCACAGCGGCCCGAGCCCGTTGATGCGCAGCGGCCCCCAGGCCCCGAGCGCCATCCGGAGCGGGAGCGCGAGCGCCAGCAGGGCGGCCACCGAGGCGCGATCGCCGGACGCGGTACGGGGCGCTCGGAGGCGCGCCAGGACGGCGAGCAGGGCGGCGGCGAGGAGGAGCCAGGCGGCCCCGGGCCGGTAGCCGACCCTGGCAGCGGGCGCGCGCATCAGGGCGGGCAGCGCGCTGTCGGCGAAGGTGACCTGGTCGGCGTGCTCGTCCAGCCAGCGGGCGAAGCGCTCGAAGGGCTCGCGCCGGGCCGCGGGCACCTGCTGGAAGTCGTCGACCTGGAGCACGGGCGAGAGCCCCAGGCCGCCCACGCGCTGGAAGGCCCCCTCCGGCGAGCGGGTGATCTCGACCTGGAGGGGCTGGGCGCCCTCGGGCTCCAGCCGGAGCTTGAGGCGGTCGGGGGTGCAGGCGACGGCGCGGATCGGGACCCGGGCGCTCCGGCCGGCGTCCTCGACCCAGGCGTGGATGCGGGCCGAGCAGTGAGCCTCGGGATCGGCGCGCGCCACGCGCGCCGGGAACGCCAGCCCCACGAGGACGAGGAGCGCCCAGAAGGCCGCGCGCACGGCGCTCAGCTCACGATGCGGAGCGCCTTGCCGATCAGCACCTCGTTGTGGCTGCCCATGCGGTAGCCGCCGAGGTCGAGGGTGACGTAGCGAAAGCCGTGCTTCTTGCCGGCGGCGACGATGGCGTCGCGGACCGCGGGGTCGGTGGCGCGGGCCAGCTCGTCGGCGCCCAGCTCGATGCGGGCCAGCTCGGAGTGAGAGCCCTCAGCCGGGGGTTTGGGGGCGGAGCCCCCATCGTGATAGCGCACCCGCACCTGGCGGAAGCCGAGCTGCTTGAGGGCCGCCTCGAAGCCGCCGATCTGGGTGAGGCGCTCGCGGGTGACGGAGGTGCCGTAGGGGATGCGGCTGGAGAGGCAGGCGGCGGCGGGCTTGTCCCAGATGCCCAGGCCGACGAGGGCGGCCCCGGCGCGGACGTCGGCCTTGGTGAAGCCGGCGTCGATGAGCGGGCTGACCACGCCGGCCTGCTTGGCCGCCTCGAGCCCGGGGCGGTAGTCGCCGAGGTCGTCGAGGTTGGTGCCGTTGACGATGGCGGCGAGGCCCCAGGCCGGGCGCTGCGCGGCGGCGATGCGGTAGAGCTCGCTCTTGCAGTGAAAGCAGCGGTCGGCGTTGTTGGCGGTGTAGCTGGGGTCCTCGATCTCGCGGGACTCGACCAGGCGGTGATCGGCGCCGATCTGGGCGGCGACCGCGACCGCGTCGTCCTTCTCCGCGGGGGCCAAGCTGGGCGAGACCGCGGTCATCGCCACCGCGCGAGCCCCCAGCTCGGCGTGGGCGATGGCCAGCACGAAGGCGCTGTCGACGCCGCCGGAGTAGCAGACCAGCACCGACCCCAGCTCGCGGAGCCGGGCGCGCAGGCGAGAGAGCTTTTCCTCGATGCCCACGTCCATGAGGCCCTCTGTATCACGCCGCTCGGTCCCCGTCCCGCGCGGGGGCCCACTCGGGCGCTCCCCGGCGATGTCACCGCGAACTTGCAGTCCCCGGCCAGGTCCGGCACGCTATTTTTCACGATGAAGCCCAACGAGCGCTCCTCCCGCCGCGCGGCCTTCGCAGCGACCATCGCCATCGCGGCCATGCCGTTCGCCGCCGGCTGCGGGAGCAACGAGCTCCCCCTCATCCCCGTCCCCCGGAACGACGAGCAGGCCTCGCTCCCGCGCTGGTTCCCGGAGCGGCCCTGGACGGCCCGGGACGGGGAGAGCCGGATCTACATCGAGGGCAAGATCGTCTACGACACCGACAAGGACACCTTCCGCAACGGGCAGAGCGAGAAGGTGCTGCTGACGCTCCTCGCCTTCGCCACCGAGCACCCCGAGGTCACCCTCCTCCGCATCGAGGGGCACACCGACGACCGGGCCAGCGACGAGCACAACATGGATCTCTCGGCCCGGCGCGCGCTGCGGGTGTGCGACTGGCTGGTCGATCACGGCATCGACAACACCCGGCTCCTCGCCGTGGGCTTCGGCAAGACCCGCCCCATCGGCCCCAACGAACGCGCCGAGGGCCGGCAGGAGAACCGCCGCACCGAGTTCCACGTCGCCGAGGTCAACGGGCGGCCCTTCATCACCAAGGATCCGGCCAACGGCGGCTACGCGCTCATCGTCAAGTCGGCCGAGCAGCGCCGCCTGGAGCGCGAGGCCGCGCTGCACCCGCCCGTTGCCGCCAGGGCCAAGGCCTTCGTCGCCGAGGGCGACGTGGTCAAGCCCATCGACGTGAACAAGGTGCTGCGCACCCAGGCCAAGGACCGCGAGAAGAAGGACCGGATGCTCAACCCCCAGCCCGGCGACGAGGGCGGCGGCGGGAGCTGAGCCCAGCGGCGCGGCGGCTCAGAACTGGAAGTAGATGAACGCCACGTTGGACTTGTCGAACATGAAGACCAGATCCAGCGCCACCCCGTAGGCGAGCGGCCGGAGCCAGAAGCGCAGGCGGGTGTAGTCGACGGCGAGCGGGTCGCGGTCGACGAACCGCTTCAGGAGGGGCTCCACCGCCAGGTAGGCCCCCAGCGCCAAGATCACGACCAGGTAGTCGTTCACCGAGAACGCCGGCTTCAGCCCGCGCAGCGTGAACATGGTGCGCAGCATCCGCCCCGCCTGCCCCACGGTCGGCGAGCGGAAGAGGATCCACCCCGCGTTGACGAGCGCCAGCGTCGCCAGCCGCCCGGCGACGGCGAGGGGCTTCTCCGTCCACTCCGGCAGCCGTCGCGCCGGCCCCTGGAGGAGCCGGTGCCCGACCATGAGCGCGCCGTGCCATGCGCCCCAGAGCACGAAGCAGAGCCCCGCGCCGTGCCACAGGCCGACCAGCGCCATCACCAGCACCAGGTACACGTAGCGCAGCCACACCCGCCGCCCGGCCCGCAGGTTGAGCGGGAAGAAGACGTAGTCGCGGATCCACCGCGAGAGTGTCATGTGCCACCGGTTCCAGAACTCGGTGGGGCTGTCCGCGTGGTAGGGCAGGTTGAAGTTCTCGGGGAACTTGAAGCCGAGCATCCGGGCCGAGCCGATGGCGATGTCGGTGTAGGACGAGAAGTCGAAGTAGATCTGGAGACCGAACGCGAGGGCGAGGACCCAGTCGTCGATCGCGGAGTTGGCGACGGCGCCGTTGGAGAAGCCCTGGTCGACCAGCGGGGCCAGCGCGTTGGCGAGCACCAGCTTCTTCAGCCACCCGATGAGCAGGCGATCGATGCCCGCCAGGATCTCCGCGGCCCGCGCGGGAGTGGCCGCCTCGAGCTGGGGGGCGAACTCCTTGATGCGCAGGATCGGGCCGGCCACCATGTGCGGCCAGAAGGCGGGGAAGAGCAGGAAGCGCCGCAGGGGCACGAGCTCTTTGCCGCCCTTGTAGACGTCGAGCAGGTAGCTCACGCACTCGAAGGTGAAGAACGAGATCCCCAGCGGCAGCACCAGGTTGGGCACCGGGAGCCGCGCGAAGGGCAGGAGATTGACGAGCTCCACCAGCATCGTCGAGTACTTGAAGACGGCCAGCACGCCGAGGACGCCGGCGATGGACCAGGCCAGCCAGGCGAGGCGCCGCCTGCTCACCGCAGCGTCGCCGTCTCGCCTGGCGACGGCGTGGGCGGCGAAGTACGTGAAGACGCCCACCGCGAGCAGCACCGGGACGAAGCGCACGTCCCAGGCGGCGTAGAACACGAGGCTCAGGAGGAGCAGGGTCACCTCGCGGACCCGGCCCGAGGTGAGCCGCACGAGCACGACCGCGACGAGAAGGAAGGCGAGGTACGTGTAGCTGGTGAACGACATGCCTATTTCCACGCGGGGGCGCGGGCGCCCCCTCAGAATTCGTGAGCGAGCGTCGCCAGCTGCGGCCCGAAGGCCTCGTCGAGGCGCGCCGCGAGGACGCGGTGGCCCTCCTCGTTGAAGTGGATCGGGTCGGGGCCGTCGACCCAGTAGCCCCAGCGATCGCTGGGCACGGCCGCCGCGAGGTCGACGAACGCGGCGGACTCGGCGGCGGTGAGGGCGCGCAGGCGCTCGACGTAGGCGTCGTACTCGTCCTGGTAGAACATCGAGACGGCGGGGTTGACGGGCGCGTTGTAGACGAGCACCCGGGCGCCGGAGGCGCGCGCCAGGCGGAGCAGATCGGTCATCGCGGCGAAGCTCTGGGTGAGCGCCTGGCCGGCGATGTGCCGGCGGGTCGTCGGGCTGATGCCCAGGGCGAGCACGCGGACCGAGTAGAGATCGAGCAGGAAGTTCTCCTTCCGCGCCGCGCGCTCGCGGTAGAGGGGGAGGTGCTCGAGCGCGCCGCGCAAGCCGACCTCGGGCGTCCACCGCTCCTCTTTCGCGGTGACGACCTCCGTCTTGCGCACCTCGCGGTCGTGCTGCGCCGCGAGGAAGTCGCCAGCCCAGGGGGCGTCGGGCCGGTTGAAGGCGGCCAGGGCGGCGGCGAAGCGAGGCTCGACGAGCAGCTCCTGGTACTTCGGGCGGATGCCCGCCTTGCGGTAGCTGTCGAAGCTCGACTGCACGACGATCACGGCGGGGGTGACGCTCGCCACCTTGAACCAGTAGAGCGCTTGCCAGAGGACCTCGACGGGGGTCTGGTTGGGCGCCGACGCGTTGTAGACGGTGTAGGCGCCGGGAGCGCGGCGCTCGAGGGCCGCGCCGAACACGTCGCTGGCGATGGTGGCCTCGTGGTCGGCCACGACCGTGGCGCCGCGTGGCAGGGACGCGGTGTACTGCTGCGAGTTGCCAAAGAAGACGATGCGGTGCCGGCCCGGGTCCGGCGTGGGGACGCCCGCCAGCGAGCCGAGGAGGTCCTTCCCGCAGGTGACGTCCGCGTGGGCGGGATCGAGCCGCGTCGGCTGCATCCGCACCGTCTCGCCGCCGCCGCTGGTCCACCCCGCGAACGCCTTGAAGGGGTTCCCGGCGCCGAAGATGGCGAGGATCGCCAGGGTCGCCGCGAGGAGCCCGACGATCCGCGCGGAGGAGAGCTCGCCGGGCGCGCCCCTCATCGGTCAGCGGAACCGCGCGAGAGTCGCGGCGATCTTGCGGATGGTGTCGAAGTCGTCGGGCTCGACCTCGGTCACCGGGATGCGCACCCCCGTCGCGGTCTCCAGCTCGAGGATCAGGTCGACGATCGACATCGAGTCGATGAGCCCTCCGGAGACGAGCGGCGTATCGTCGTCGATGGCTCGGCGCTTGGAGAGACGGCCGGCGACGGCGCGGCGGATGGCGGGGAGATCATCTGCGGTCATGGCGTTCCTTTCACGGTCACGGCGGGATCGGGGCGCTGCTCGGCGGCCGCCACGAGCTCGTCCCATCGGGTCAGGAGCCGCGCCCTGGTCTCGGCGCGCGCGGGCTTGCCGGCGGTGCTCTTGACGATCCACTGCGGCGGCACGACGAACACCCTGGCGGGGGCCACGCCGGAGACCGCGAGGACGGTCCGGCGCGCCTCGGTCTCGATGGCGCTCGATCGCGCGAGGTCGGCCGGATCGTCGACCTCGGCGACGATCACCAACCGCTCGGTGCCGAGCCGCTCGTCGTCGAGCCCGATCGCGACCACGCGCCCGGCGTGGACGCCCTCCACGCCGGAGACGGCGGCCTCGAGATCCTCCGGGTGGACGTTGACGCCGCCGACGATGATCAGGTCCTTCTCTCGGCCGGTGACGTAGACGTGGCCGTCGACGAGGGCGCCCCTGTCGCCGGTGCGATAGAAATCGCCTGCGAACGCGCCCTCCAGGGGGGTGAGGTACCCGTCCATGACCGAGAGGCCACGCAGCCGGATCTCGCCGATCTCGCCGGGGGCAACGGCGGTGCCGTCCGGCCTGGCGACGGTCACCTCCATGCCCGGGAGGGGCGGGCCGCACGAGATCAGCGCGCGCCCCTCGACCGCGGGCTCGATCCGGCCCGCGCCGAGGGCCTCACGGCTGACCACGAGGCGCCGCGGCGGGTCGGCGGCGGTCGACTGGCTGACGGCGAACGTCGCCTCCGCCATCGCATAGCAGGTGTGCAGGGCTTCGCGGCGCAGGCCGTCGGACCGGAAGCGCGTGAAGAAGGCATCCATGCTGTCGGCGCGGACGGGCTCCGAGCAGTTGATCGCCGCACGCAGCGACGACAGGTCGAACGTCCCCGGGGGAGCGCCGACCTTGGCTGCCATGAAGGCGAACGCGAAGTTCGGCAGCCAGCAGAGCGTCGTGCGCAGCGTCCCGATGGACTCCAGGAAGGGCCGGGGGTCCATCACCCACTCGATGGGGGAGAACAGCGTCACGGGGAGGCGAAAGAAGAACGGGAGCAGCAGGCACGCGACGAGGCCCATGTCGTGGTAGAGCGGCAGCCAGGAGGCGATGCCGTCTCCCTCGCTCAGCCGCAGCGCGGTCGAGTAACCGGCGAGCTGGCGGCCGAGGAGATCGAGCGAGACGGGCACCGACTTCTGCACGCCCGTGGTGCCGCCCGAGAACTGGATGAAGGCGGCACCCTCGCGCCGGGGGGCCGGGGGCGGAGCGATCGCGGCCGGCTCGGGCGAGAACACCGCCGGGTCGACGACCCGGGCGCTGCCGACGGCGCCGCCGAGCTCCCGGGCCGTGACGGCGTCGGTGACCAGCCAGTCCGCGGCCAGGCTCTCCACCACGGCGGTGACGTTGCGGCGATACTTCTCGGCATCCATCTTCGTGGTGGGCCACGCCAGGATCGACGGGACGAACCCGCCGTGGAGGGCGCCGAAGAAGGTGGTGACGAGGCGGCCCGACATCGGCATGAGCAGCGCGATGCGGTCTCCCGGGCGGCAGCCGAGGCCGGCGAGCGCGGCGGCCGCGGCCACCGAGGCGACGCGCAGGTCCCCGTAGCTGAGGTCCGCGTGGCTCCGCCGGGGGCCTATGCGCAAGCGCAGGGCGGGACGGTGGCCGGTCGTGTCATCGTCCTCGAAGGCGAGGAGCGAGGGGAGGTCGAGATGCATGGGTAGCGCCGGTGCCGTCGCGCGGCAGGCTACCGGGCCCTCCGGGAGAATTCAACCGTTGGCGGCGACCGCCGAGAGCTGCGATCGGATGCTGTTCGTCTCGAACCCGGGCCGGCCACGGCCTGGTGAGCGCCCGTACCGGGCTGGCTCACACACGAAAAATCATTGTTGT
>Ga0302279_10003002_pt1 | contig 21578 bp, 20 predicted proteins | sample III_Bog_N3_3_FD_194541 | JGI IMG/M metagenome (GOLD analysis project Ga0302279, IMG submission 194541) | Peat permafrost microbial communities from Stordalen Mire near Abisko, Sweden - III_Bog_N3_3 | ecosystem: Environmental > Terrestrial > Soil > Wetlands > Peat | place: Sweden: Abisko...
CGGACTGGTGAGGAGGACGGCCCCGAGGGCCGCCACGGGGGCGAACAGGATGACGCTGTAGCCCCGGTAGGCTACGAACATCAGAAAAGCCAGGGCTGCCAGAACGATGAGCAAAGTCACGTCCGCTCCTTGAAGGAAGGGGTTGAGAAGGGAGAGAGATCGGAAGACGTGGTGGACGGGCTCCGCCCGGCCACCACGTGGGGGCCAAGGGGGAACATCGTGAGCGAAGCGAGCAGGCAGTTCCCCCTTTTCATGTCAGAAGCGGTCATCGGGTGAGCATTTCCAGCAGACCCATGGGTTCGGGCCGGAAGATGGCGGGGTGCATCAGCTTCAGGTCGGGGGCGATGGCGGGGGTGAACGCCATGTGGGCGAGGATGTCCCGGTCCAGGTCCACCCCGGGGGCGATCTCGACCAGCTCCAGCCCGCCCTCGATCAGCCGGAACACGCAGCGTTCGGTGATGTAGAGCACCCGCTGGCCCTGGCGGAACGCCACCGCGCCGCTGAAGGTGCGGTGTTCCACCTCGGCCAGGAACTTGCGGGTGGTCCCTTCCTTGACGATCTTCAGGAGGCCGTCCTCCAGGGCAATCTCCAGCCCGCCGGCGGTGAAGGTGCCGACGAACACCACGGTCTTGGCCGACTGGGAGATGTTGATGAAGCCGCCGGCCCCGGCCAGCCGGGTGCCGAACTTGCTGACGTTCAGGTTGCCCGAGCGGTCCGCCTGGGCCAGGCCCAGGAACGCCAGGTCCAGGCCGCCGCCGTCATAGAAGTCGAACTGGGAGGGCTGGTCGATCACCGCGGCGGTATTGGAGCCGGCGCCGAAGCTCAGCCCGCCGGCGGGAACCCCGCCGATGACGCCCGGCTCGGTGGAGAGGGTCATGAGCTCGGCCGCGCCTTCCTCCACCGCCACCGAGGCGATGCCCTCGGGCATGCCGATGCCGAGGTTCACCATGCAGTCCGGCCTCAGTTCCATGGCCGCGCGCCGCGCGATCACCTTGCGGTCGTTCAGCTCCATGGCCTCCATGGAGGAGATGGGGATCCGGATCTCGCCGCTGTAGGCGGGGTTGTACTGCTCCGCGAAGGTCTGCATGTGGTATTCGGGGCACTCCGCCACCACCACGTAGTCCACCAGGACCCCGGGAACCTTGACCTGGCGCGGGTTGAGCGAGCCGCGATCGGCGATCCGTTCCACCTGGACGATCACCTTGCCGCCGCTGTTGCGCACCGCCATGGCGATGGCCAGGGCCTCCAGGGTCAGGGCTTCCCGCTCCATGGTGACGTTGCCGTCGGCATCGGCCGTGGTGCCGCGGATGATCCCCACCTGGATCGGGAAGGCCTTGTAGAAGAGGTAGTCCTGTCCGTGCACCGTCATGTGCTCGACCAGGTCCTCAGTGGCGCGCCGGTTGATCTTGCCGCCGCCGAATTCCGGGTCCACGAAGGTGCCCAGGCCGATCCGGGAGAGCGTTCCGGGCTTGCCGGCGGCGATGTCCCGGAACAGGTGGGCAATGATGCCCTGGGGCAGGTTGTAGCCTTCGATCTGCTCGGCGAAGGCCAGCTGGGCCAGCTTGGGGGCCAGGCCCCAGTGCCCGCCCACGACCCGCTTGATCAGGCCCTCGTGGCCCAGGTGGTTCAGCCCGCGGCTCTTGCCATCCCCCTGACCGGCGGCGTAGACCAGGGTCAGGTCCCTCGGCCCCGCGGTCTGGAGGAAGCGCTGCTCCAGGGCGATGGCGACGTTCTCGGCGAAGCCGATCCCGACGAAACCGCCGGTGGCCACCGTGTCCCCGTCCCGGATGCAAGCCACCGCCGAGGCCGCGCCGACGACCTTGCTCCGGCGCGGAGCAGGCTTCGGTGGCAGGGCGGAAGGTACAGAACGGGTTGGGGTGTTCGACATGGCAGCTCCGTTGTCAGGGTGGATACGATCCCGATCGCAACGGTGATGCCAAGTTTAATATTTCAAATAACATCTTTTAGAATAAACACTTAAAAAACCACCCGGCCCGCCCCTCGTCTCCAAACGGAGATCCCGTTCCGGATCACCCAGGTCCAGGATGCCGTTTTTATGACAAGCCGGAACGGCCGGACAATCCGTCCCGGCCCCCGTCTCCAAGCGGAGACTCGTCTCTCTTTGGAGACGTCCGCTTCAGGGCGGCCATCCGCTTATAGAACGTGGCCCGGCCGATGCCCAGCCGGCGGGCCGCCTCCACCACCTTGCCGCCGCAGGCGCGCAGGGCCGAGTCCAGGATCTGCCGCTCCGCCTCGGCCATGGTCTCCACATAGCTCGAACCCACCGGGGGGAGTGCCAGGCTGACTGCCGGCCTGGCGGAGAGTTTCACCAGCCCACGGAAATCCGCCACTTCCAGCCGGGGCTCATCGGTGTTCATGGCGGCCCGTTCCAGGACGTTCTGCAGTTCCCGCACATTACCGGGCCAGGTATGGCGGCGCAACAGGTCCACGGCCGAGCCGCTCAACTCCCGGGCCCGGGCGCCGCTCTGCCGGGCGGTCTTCTCCAGCAGGAGTTCGCACAGCAGCTCGAGGTCCCCCGGCCGGTCCCGCAGGGGCGGCAGCGGAATGTTCAGCACATTGAGCCGATAATACAGATCCTTGCGGAAGCGGCCGTCGGCGGCCATGGCTTCCAGGTCCCGGCTGGTGGCGGCCAGGATGCGCACATCCACCCGGATCACCCGGTTCGAGCCCAGCGGTTCGAACTCATGCTCCTGAAGTACCCGGAGCAGCTTGGACTGCAGGGCCAGGGGCATGTCGCCGATCTCGTCCAGGAACAGGGTGCCTTTGTCCGCCAGTTCGAACTTTCCCGGTCTCGGCTTCCGGTCGGCCCCGGTGTAGGCCCCTGGCGCCACCCCGAAGAATTCCGCCTCCAGCAGGGTGTCGGGGATGGCCGCCACGTTCACGGTGACGAAGGGCTGGTCGGCCCTGGGCCCGGCCGCGTGGATGGCGTGGGCCAATAGCTCCTTGCCGGTGCCGGTCTCGCCCAGCAGCAGCACCGGAGCGCCCACCAGGGCGGCCCGCCGGGCCAGGCGCTTGACCTCCATGGTGGCCGGGCTGTTGCCGATGAAGGAGGAGAAGGTGTACTTGGTGCTGCGCGCTTCGGCCAGCTTCTTCTGGACCCGGGCCAGTTCGGTCTGGAGCAGGGAGAAGCGGCCGAACAGGGGTTTGAGGGCCTCGTAGTGGCTGAACAGGGCGAAGCCCACCGCGCCCACCACCAGGCCCTGCTCGTCCCGCACCGGCATGCGCATGACGACGAAGTTCTGGCCGGCGGCCTCCAGCAGATCGAGCAGGATCGGCTGGCCGGTGGCCACCACCTGGCGCATGAGGCTGTTAGGGATGATGGCCTCGATCTCCTGGCCGATGGCCAGGACCGGATCGATGTTGAGCCGGGCCGCGTAGCGGTCGTTGATCCAGACCACCCGGGCCGCCCGGTCCACGATCACGGTGCCTTCGCACAGCCCCTCGAAGCAGGCGAACATGGACTGCATGGCCTTCTGCTGGAGCAGGCCGGGGTCCTGGAGGGTGAGCTCTGGGCGGGTCACGGCCGGGCCGGCATCATTTCCGCCAGCGCCCCAGCCTGGAGGCCGTCCCCGTCCACGACGCCAAGGTCCAGCACCAGGCTGGTGACCAGATGGGCCGGGGTCACATCGAAGGCGGGGTTGAAGGCCGGGGTGGTTTCGGCGGCCCAGCATCTGCCGCCATAGCCGAGGACTTCCGCTGGAGCCCTCAGTTCGATGGGGATGGCCGAGCCGTCCGGACAGGCCAGGTCCACCGTGGACCAGGGCGCCACCGCATGGAACGGCACGTCATGGTAACGGGCCTGCACGGCCAGACCATAGGTCCCGACCTTGTTGGCGAAATCGCCGTTCCGGGCCACCCGGTCGGCGCCCACCAGCACCCGCTGGACCTGCCCTTCCCGCAACAGGATGGCGGCCATGCTGTCGGTGATGAGGGTGTGGGGGATCCCCAGCCGCGCCAGTTCCCAGGCGGTGAGGCGCGCGCCCTGGAGCAGCGGCCGGGTTTCGTCCACGAACACGTGTCGGACCCGCCCGGCCTCGAAGCCCCGGCGGATGACCCCGAGGGCGGTGCCGATGCCGGCGGTGGCCAGCCCCCCGGAATTGCAGTGGGTCAGCACGGCCTCCCCCGGGCCGAACAGGGCGACCCCCTGCCGGGCCATGGCCTCGCAAAGGGCCACATCTTCGGTGAAGATGGCCTCGGCCTGGGCCGACAAGGCTCCGGCGCCACCACCGGCATCCAGGACGGCGCCCATGCGGTCCATGGCCCACATGAGATTCACCGCCGTCGGCCGGGCCCGGCGCAACAGCGTCGCGGCCTCCCGCAGGGCGCCCGCGGAGGCGCCGGTTTCGCCCAGGCGGGCCAGGGCCAGGGCGGCGGCCACGCCGATGAGCGGTGCGCCCCGCACCGCTAGGCGCTGAATATGCTGGACCATGATCCGCGGATTGTCCGCCGCCAGCCAGACTTCCCGGCCGGGTAGCAGGGTCTGGTCCAGGATCAGCAAAGCTTCCCCGTCATGGCGCAGAGCCATGGATTCGAGCCGCATCAAAGGGACCTCCCGGAGCGGACGGTACTGACGGAAGACAAGGATACGGCGCTCATGTAGAATTCCAGATTAGCTGGAAGCCGCCGTCGGGGAAGCTCAAATAGGATCCGGCGACGATCCCCATGGCGGCATCGTCCCAGATGATCCAAACTACCCCATGACCCCGGGCGATCCTGCCCGGTGCGTGTCCAAGTACGGAAAATCCTTGTGGCCATCACCCTTTCTCCCCGCGGCGAAGCCGTTTTAAAATCGCTCATCGAGGCCTACCTGGTCCAGGGGGAGCCGGTGGGCTCCAGGTTGTTGTCCAAGTTGATTCCAGGCTCCCTATCTTCGGCCACCATCCGCAACGTCCTCACGGACCTGGAGGAGGAGGGCCTGGTCTACCAGCCGCACACCTCCGCCGGCCGGGTGCCCACGGAAAAGGCCTACCGGCACTATGTCGACCGCTGGGTCAAGCCGGCCGAACCCGGCCCGGCCCTGGGCGCCAAGCTGTCGGAGGCGTTCGAAGGCATGGGCGACCCCGAGGGGGAGGCCCAGTGGGTGCGGCACGCCAGCAAGGTGCTGTCCGAAGCCATGGAGGGAATCTGCGTGGCCCTGCCCACCCAGCTCACCACCAGCCGCATGGTGCGCCTGGAGTTCGTGCCCATCGGCGGCGGCAAGCTGGTGACGGTCTGGGTCGGGCTCAACGGCGACGTCGAACATCAGATCATGGACAATACCTGGGCTTTTCCGGCGGAGGTTCTGGTGGAACTGGGCAACTTCGCCACCGCCCATTTCGCCGGCTGTTCCCTGCCGGAGATGCGCGACCGCCTGATCGCCGCGGTGGAGGAGCAGGCCGACCAGACCCAGCAGATCCGCCTCAGGCTTTCGAATGTCGCCCATTGCATGAACCTGCCCGAGCAGCGCGGGGGGGGGCCGGTGGTGGTGTCGGGTCTCGGGCTGCTGGGCCGGATTCCCGAATTCGGCGATGCCTTCCGGTTCCGGAACCTGGTGGAAGCCTTTGAACAGCATGAACGCCTGGCCCACCTGCTCAACGCCTTCGCCCAGGCGGCCACCCGGGAGGTGCAACTGCTGCTGGGAACCGAAAACCCCTATTTCAACGAAATGCCTTTGGCGACCGCCCTGCGCACGGTCCAGGTGCGTAAAAATCAACATGTCACCTTCGCCTTGGTGGGCCCGTTGCGGATGGATTATGTAAAGCTGGTAGGAAGCCTCGCCTGGTGGTCGGATGAGTTGCAACGGCGGGAACCCTTCAGTGCTTGACCACCTCAATGCCTTTTTTTTAGGATTGAACGTTCAATGACCAACACTCCCGACACCAAGCCCCTGACTGACACCCCGGACGAGGAACTCCGCGAAGCGGACGTCACCCTCGAGATCAACGGGGATGAATTTGAAGAAGCGAAGGATCTCCAGGCCGAAGCGGACCGGATGGCGGAATCCATGGCCGAAGGCCGCAACGGCGCCGCCCCCGCCCCTTCCCTCGAAGAATTGGAGGACAGTCTGTTCAAGGCGCGAACCCGCATCACCGAACTGGAAAAGCAGGAGAAGGAAAACAAGGAAAAGCACCACCGCCTGCTGGCCGACTTCGCCAACCAGAGGAACCGCCTTGCCCAGGAGATCCAGCTGGCCGTGACCCTGTCCGAGAAGAAGCTCCTCCTGGAGCTGCTGCCAGTGGTGGACAGCTTCGAACGGTGCCTGGCCTCGAACTATCCGAACGTGGAGGATCTCCAGAACGGCATCGCCCTGATCCACAAGCAGCTCCTGGAGGCCTTGCGCAAGGCCGGCGTGGAAGGTCTGGAAGTGAAGGTGGGCGAGCCCTTCGATGCCCAGAACGCCGAAGCGCTCACCACCATCAGCCAGCCGGACCTTCCGGACGGGGCGGTGGCGGCGATTTTCGAACGGGGCTTCAGGCTGAGGGACCACCTTTTGCGCCCGGCCCGGGTGATCGTGAACCACAATCCCCCAGCCGAGGCCCCGGGTTCCGGCGGCTCCCAGGAGCAGTAGGACCATCACTATGGCATTCGCCCCGAAGACGTGGAGTTTTCAATGGCTGGCAAGCTGATCGGTATTGACCTGGGAACCACCAACAGCTGTGCGTGCGTCATGGAGGGTGGCGAACGGAGGGTGATTCCCAACCGGGAAGGCAGCCGGACCACCCCCAGCGTGGTGGCCTTCACCGGCAAGGGCGACGTCCTGGTAGGCCACATCGCCAAGCGCCAGGCCGTCACCAACCCCATGCGCACCCTGTTCGCGGTCAAACGCCTGATCGGCCAGCGCTTCGATTCCCCCCGGGTGCAGGACGCCCTGAAGCGGCTGCCCTTCCCGGTGGTGCGGGCGTCCAACGGCGACGCCTGGCTGGGGGTCGGCGAGCGGTCCTACGCGCCGCCCGAGATCTCGGCCATCGTGCTCAAGTCGCTGAAGGTTTCCGCGGAGGCCTTCCTGCATGAGGAAGTGACCGACGCCATCATCACCGTGCCGGCCTACTTCGATGACGCCCAGCGCCAGGCCACCAAGGACGCCGGGCGCATCGCCGGCCTGAACGTCCTGCGGATCATCAACGAGCCCACCGCGGCGGCCCTGGCCTACGGCCTGGGCAAGAAGGGGATCCGGCAGATCCTGGCCATCTATGATTTCGGCGGCGGCACCTTCGACTTCACCATCATGGAAATGAACGACGGCGTGTTCGAGGTCCTGGCTACCAGCGGCGACACCTTCCTGGGTGGGGAAGATTTCGACCAGGCCATCCTGCAGTGGCTGGTGGACCATTTCCAAGCCACCACTGGCATCGACCTGACCAAGGACCGGATGGCCCTGCAGCGACTCAAGGAAGCGTCGGAGAAGGCCAAGTGCGAGCTTTCCACCCTGGACCGGGTGGAAGTGCGGCTGCCCTTCATCGCCCAGGGACCCACCGGCCCCCAGCACCTGGAAGCCACCTTGACCCGGGAGCACCTGGAAGCCATGGTCACCGACCTGGTGGACCGCACCATGATCCCGGTCAAGGACGCCCTGCAGCACGCCAACAAACGTCCCACCGACGTCGACGAAGTGATCCTGGTGGGCGGCCAGACCCGGATGCCCCTGGTGCAACTCGTGGTCAAGGAGTTCTTCGGCCGGGAGCCCAACCGGGACATCAATCCCGACGAAGTGGTGGCCGCCGGCGCCTCCATCCAGGGCGCCGTGCTCACCGGTGAAGTGAAGGACCTGGTGCTGCTGGACGTCACCCCCTTGTCCCTGGGCATCGAAACCCAGGGCGGCGGCTACGTGAAAATCATCCAGCGCAACAGCACCATCCCCACCCGGGACAGCCGGGTGTTCACCACCGTCACCGACAACCAGGCCCGGGTGGAGGTGCACGTGCTCCAGGGCGAGCGGGAACTGGCCGAGCACAACAAGAGCCTGGGCCGGTTCGACCTCATCAACCTGCCGCCCCTGCCCAAGGGCGCGCCCCAGATCGAGGTGAGCTTCGACATTGATTCCAACGGCATCGTCAAGGTGTCCGCCAAGGACCTGCTCACCAACCTGGAACAGAGCATGAGCATGCGGCCCTCCTCGGGCCTGTCCGAGCTGGAGATCCAGGCCATGCTGCGGGAGGCCCAGACCAACGCCGAACAGGATTCCCTGCGTCGGGACGAGTTGAAGTACATCGCCTCGGCCGAGGGCCTGCTCTATTCCTGCGACAAGAGCTTCTCCGAGTGCGGCAAGTTCCTCAACCAGGACGACCAGACCCTGGTGCGGGACACCCTGAACGCCGTTCGCCTGGCCGTCAGCGGCAAGGACGCCGCGAGCCTCAAGGTTTCCGAAACCCATCTCCTCGAGGTCCAGAAGATTCTCACCAATGCGGTCCTGGCAGCCAGCGAGTCCATGATGTCGGCCCTGGACAAGGAAAAAGGCGCCCTCGAGAATTGACCGGGCCCTTGGCTGGACGAGAAACCCGGTGTCCACCGGCCCGGACCATCTGGTAATCTGAATTCATGAAGCGTGATTACTATGAAATTCTGGGAGTAGGCCGGGAGGCCCCCCTCGACGAGATCAAGAAAGCCTATCGGAAGCTGGCCATGCAGTTCCACCCGGACCAGAACCCGGGGAACAAGGCGGCGGAGGAGCAGTTCAAGGAGGCCGCCGAAGCCTACTCGATCCTTTCCGATCCCGACAAGCGCAGCCAATACGACCAGTTCGGCCATGCCGGGATGGGCAACAACGGCGGCGGCGCGGGCGGGTTCCAGTTCGACCCCAACCAGTTCACCGATTTCCAGGACATCTTCGGCGGAATCTTCGGCGACCTGTTCGGGGGCGGCGGTGGCCGGCGCCGGTCCGGCGGCGGAGAGCGGGGCTCCGATCTCCAGTACACCCTGCGCATCGGCTTCCAGGACACCCTGTTCGGGGTGGAGTCCAAGGAGATCGACATCCCCCGCATGGAGGGCTGCGAGGAGTGCAAGGGTTCCGGCTGCGCTCCCGGCACCAGCCCCCAGGTCTGCCCTCAGTGCCGGGGCAATGGCCAGGTGGCGGTACGTCAGGCCTTTCTGCAGATGTACGTGCCCTGCCCCCGCTGTGAAGGGCGCGGCAGGTTCATCCCCAGCCCCTGCGGCACCTGTCGCGGTGGCGGCCGGGTGCACAAGCGGAGCAAGGTGAAATTCCGCATTCCGGCGGGCGTGGACCGGGGCCAGCGGCTGCGGATCCAGGGCGAAGGCGAGGCCGGAGTCGGCGGCGGCGGCACGGGCGACCTGTTCATCGTGTTCGACGTGGAGAACGATCCCCTGTACGAACGGGACGGCATCGACCTGCACCGCAAGCTGGAAGTGCCCTGGCCGCTCCTGGTGCTGGGCGGGGAAATGCCGGTCAAGACGCCCTACGGCGATGACACCCTCAAGCTGGCCGCCGGCACCCAGGGCGACAAGATCGTCAAGATCCCCAACGCCGGCGTGCCCAGGCTGCGCGGCGCCGGCCGGGGCGACCTGCACCTGCACCTGCGGGTGGCGGTGCCCCAGAAGCTTTCGCCCGGACAGACCGAACTGGTGAAGCAGCTGCTGGAGGTCGAAGTGGCCAACGGCACGATTCCCGAGCCCAGCGAGGGGTTTCTGGCCAAGGTGTTCGGCGGCGACAAGGCCAAGAAAAAGAAGAAGCGATAGGTCATGAACGAGCGCTGGGGTTGGAAGATCAGCCTTGCGGTCCTGCTGGCGGTGCCGGCGGTGGTGCTGAGGGCCTCAGGGACCAGCCTGCCGGCCCTGGCCAGCGTGGCCACCTACGGCGGCGCCGTGGTGGCCTCCTCGTTCCTGCTGTGCTGGGCGGCGGAAGCGGTGCAGCACGACATCAGCGCCAGCCTGGCCACGGCCATCCTGGCGCTGATCTCCATCCTGCCGGAATACGCCATCGACCTCTATTTCGCCTTCACCTCCGGCCACCACCCGGCGTACGCGAGGTTCGCCGCCGCCAACATGACCGGCAGCAACCGCCTGCTGCTGGGCCTGGGCTGGCCGCTGGTGCTGCTGCTGCTCATGGTCTGGGGCCGGAACAGCGGCAGCCCGGTGACCGAGCTGGACATCCGGCCCAGCCGCCGGGTGGAACTGGGCTTCCTCGGCCTGGCCAGCCTCTATGCCCTGAGCTTCCCCATGCGCCGGGGCATCCACTGGACCGACGGGGTGGTGCTCATGGGCATCTATGGCCTCTACGTCTGGCGCCTGTCCCGGGAGGAACGGCAGGAGCCGGAGCTGGAGGGCGTGGCCCGGCACCTGGGACAGCTGCCCTGGTGGCAGCGCCGGCTGGCCTTGACCTTCCTGTTCCTGTGGTCGGCCTTCATCGTGGTCCTGGCGGCCAAGCCGTTCGCCAACGCCTTGGTGGACGGCGGCCGCGCCTTGGGCCTGGACGAGTTCCTCCTGGTGCAGTGGGTGGCGCCGCTTTCCACCGAGGCCCCGGAATTCCTGGTGGCGGGGCTGCTGGCCCTGCGCGGGGATGGGGACACCGCCCTGGGCACCCTGCTGTCCAGCAAGGTGAACCAGTGGACCCTGCTGGTGGGCGGCCTGCCCCTGGCCCACCTGGTGGGGGGCGGAGGCGGCCACCTGCCGTTCGACGCCCGCCAGGTGGAGGAATTCTGGCTCACCTCGGCCCAGACCCTCATGGGCTTCGCCATGCTCACCAAGCTCAACATGAAGCGCTGGGAGGCCGCCGCCCTGCTGGTGCTGTTCGCGGTCCAGTTCCCGCTGTCCGGCCCGCACACCCGGATGATCCTGGCCGGAATCTACTTCGCCTTGACCCTGGTTCTGCTGTGGGCGCATCGCCGGGAGCTGCCGGCCATGGCCCGGGCCCTGCGCCTGCCCAAGAAGAGTGCCGGGGCGAGCTGGTCGTTCTTTGCTCCGGGGCCCCGGCAGGACCGGTAGGGGCTGTCCCGGGATCAGGACGGGCCATACCAGGCCCCGCGACCTTAGCTGTGCTGATTCAGGTGTCCCCTTCGAAGGTCCTGATCTTCAAGTCGGACAGATGGAGGGATCCGGTCGGAGGAAGCAACTCCGGACGACCAGCCAGGGAGTGATGGCAAAGTCCCTCGCAAGGCCCGTGCCTGCGTTGCGGCACCTTTGCGGCGCTCCGCGCCTCGGGCTGCGCCCCCTCGCTGAGAAGGCGCTCGTGGGGGACCCGACAGCATCAGCCTTTCGGGACCGTATAGCTTCAGCGGGTCGTTCTTCCTGGCCCATCCCCTCGCGGTCGGGGGGATGGGCCGGGACCAGCACAGGAGGAACCCATCAGGGAGGGCCTGCCCGTTGCTCTGCAATCAATCGATACGAAAACGGATGCGTAGTCCTGGACCACGCTGGCGCAGGCCGTCAGGACCGGGCAGCCTCGGGCTTTGCCGTCAGCCTTTTGCCCAGGTCCATGGCCGGCTTCTCGATCCAGCGATGGGTCAGGGTCGCCAGACCAAGGGTCATGGCCAGCCCCAAGGCGAAGGCCACCGCCGGCGGCAGGCCGCCCGGCGCCAGCCGCAGCAGGGCTTCCTGGGCGAACGGGTGGATCAGGTAGACCGAGTAGCTGATCTCGCCCAGGAACAGTCCGGCCCGCTTCATGGGCGACATGGGGAAATCCCGGAACGCGAACAGGACCACCATGGCCGCGCAGAGGAAAACGAAGACGTAGCGGGGCGGGCCCTCCAGAACGGCGAAGTGGTCGTAGAAATTCCTCAGGTAGCGGCAGAACACCAGCGCCAGCACGCCACCCAGGACCAGGAACGACAGCCGGGTGAAGCGCCAGGAGATCCGGGCCCGGGCCTGGGCGGCCAGCCCCCCCAGGAAGAACAGGAAACCGTGGTTGCCCAGTTGCACGTAGGTATGGAACTTCATATCGCCCACCCAGGAGGCCCCGGGCACCAGATACAGGGTGTACGGCACCGACAGGAGGAACATGGCCAGGGTGGCCAGGGCCAGAAAGGGACGGTACCGATCGGCGGCCCAGGCCAGCAGGGGGAACACCAGGTAGAACACATACTCGATGCCGATGGACCAGCCGCCCACCACCATGGAATGGTTCGGGTGGAACAGGCCGAAGGTGAGAGTGGCGTTTTCCGCCAGCATGCGGGAGGTGGGCTGGGGCCCCACCACCAGGCCCAGGGCCAGGTTCAGGCCCACGGCCAGGTAGTAGAGCGGGGCGATGCGCAGGAACCGCTTGATGTGGAAATTTGCCAGGCCCCGGCCACGGAAACTTTCGGAGCCATAGATGTGGAAGAAGCAGAAGCCGCTGATGACAAAGAAACCCTCCACCCCATAATTCCCCGCCTTGGCCGCGGTGTAGGCCATGAAGCGCCCCGGCTGGAACACCGGGTACCAGACGGTCAGGTGGTAGAAAGCCACCGCCAGGGCCATGAGGCCCCGGAGGATGTCCAGGGACTCCACCCGGCTCGGACCATCGGCCACCGGCAGCACCAGGGCCTGGACCGTTCGCCGACCCCAGCCCGGAGCGGGTGGCGCGGCGGTAGGGCTACCGATAGCGCACCAGGCCTTGGCCTGGCACCAGTTCGCCCATGACCCAGGGGGCCTCGCCGGCGGCGGTCAGACGTTCGAGCACGTCCTTGACGTCCCCTTTCGCCGCGACCAGCACCATGCCCACGCCCAGGTTGAAGGAGCGGCGGGCATCGTCCAGGGGCAGATCGGCCTTGGCCATGAGGAAGCGGAACAGGGGCGGAATCTCCCAGGATCCGGTTTCGATGGCGGCATCCAGATGCTTGGGCAGCACCCGGGGCAGATTGTCGGTGAGGCCGCCGCCGGTGATGTGGGCCATGGCCACCAGTTTTTGCTCCCGGACCAGGGGCAGCACCGGCTCCAGGTAGCTCTTGTGCACGGCCAGGAGGGCCTCCCCCACGGTGCGCCCGGTCCCGGGCAGGGGATCCCCCACCCCCAGACCTTCCAGTTCGAAGCAGACCTTCCGGGCCAGGGAATAGCCGTTGGTGTGCAGCCCCGAGGACGGCAGGCCGATCAGCACGTCCCCTGGGACCATGGCGTCCAGCCGCGGCAGCAGGTCGTTCTCATCCACCACCCCGACGATGGTGCCCGCCACGTCGACCTCGCCTTCGGCATAGACGCCGGGCATCTCGGCCATCTCGCCGCCCAGCAGGGCGCAGCCGGAGGCCTTGCACGCCTCGGCCATGCCCTTGACGATCTGCTCGATGACCGCCGGCTCCAGCCGCTGGGCCGCCACATAGTCCAGGAAGAACAGGGGGCGGGCCCCCTGCACCAGGATGTCGTTGATGCAGTGGTTCACCAGATCGGCCCCCACCGTGTCCCAGGTTCCGGCCAGGCGGGCGACCTTCATCTTGGTGCCCACGCCGTCCATGGAACTCACCAGGATCGGCTTCGCCTCGGGAAACTGCGCGGAAAAGAGCCCGCCGAACAGGCCGATGTCGCTGCGGACCCCCAGGGTCCTGGTGGCTTTCACCAGCGGCTTGATGCGGGCCAAGGCGTCGTCCTGGCGGTTGATGTCCACGCCCGCGGCGGCATAGGTGACCTTGTTTTCACTCATGGATTCTCCCCTCTGCGATGATCCCATATTTTCGCTGTTGCCAAGCCTCCAGGATGCCGATGAACCAGAGGAAGGAACTGCCATGGACGTAGGGTCGGTATCTCCCCAGAGCTCATTCAGCTATCAAACGGCGCTGCAGGTCAGCGGCCCGCCTTCGGCCATGCTCCAGGCCCTGAACCAGACCATGAACAACACCGGCTCCGCGGATTCCGGCGATGACGGAACCCAGGCCTCCCAGGATGCCGCCTACGGCGCCATGGACAGCAACCCGGCCACGTCGGTCCTGGCCGGCCTGGGCTCCGGCAACGATTCCGGCCCCGCCCAGGCCGATCCCGCCGCCGGCGGCGGTTCCGCCCTGGCCATGGCCGCCTACCGGGCCCAGCAGGACTTCCCGGCTTCCGCCCCCGCCGCCCAGGCCAGCCCCTCTTCCACCCCTTCCACCACCATGGCCAGCCAAGCCCCGGTATGGGCCAATCCGGCCTCGGCCACCCCGAATCCCGCCAGCGCGGCCTATAGCCAGCAGGCGGTCCAGGCCATCAACCCGGCAATGGTCAGCCTGCTCGCCTGAGAGGGCCCGCTTGGATTTGCTCCCCGGCTTCCGCCAGTCGGTGGCACCCTGGAGGAGATCTGGGGGAAGCATGGCCTTCGACGGTGTGAGAGCGGCCCGGGCGGTTCGGGAACTACTGATAAGCCTGGGAATGGATCCCGATGCCGCGGAGCTGGCGGAGACCCCCGCCCGGGTGGCCGACTACTGGGCCGAGCGCCTGGTGGGCTATGCCATGGATCCCGCATTGGAGCTGCAGGCCCTGCCCGGCCTGCTCACCCCCTGTCCGGTGATCCTGGAACGGGTGCCTTTCGTGAGCACCTGCGAACACCATCTGGCCCCGTTCTCCGGATGCGCCACCATCGGCTACCTGCCGGGGGCCGGGGGCACCGTCGGCCTGTCCAAGCTGGTGCGGGTCCTCCAGGGCTACGCCAACCGGCTCCAGGTCCAGGAACGCATGACCCAGCAGATCGCCACCGCCCTGGAGGCCCACCTGCGCCCCGCCGCCTGGGGCGTCAAGCTGGTGGCGGTGCACACCTGCATGGCCCACCGGGGGGTCAAGACCCTGGATGTGCCCGTGAGCACGGTGCTCCTGGGCGGAAACTGGCGGCTGGATCCGCCCATGGCCTTCCGGTAGCTTGTTTATTTAATCATTCGGACCATTCCCGGGCAAACTTGGGTAGGATTAAACCGGCGCAACCGCGCATTGCGACGGAGGATTTCATGGCCTATGCAGTCAAGAACTATGATCACCTGAAGGGCGGCGCCCTCAAGGGTTTCAGCGACAGTCAGCTGGAGCAGCACTTCACCCTGTACAAGGGTTATGTGGCCAAGATCAACGAGATCGAAGAAAAGCTGGCCACCATCGACAACAGCAAGCCCAATTATTCCTACAACGAATACAGCGAACTCAAGCGCCGGGAGGCGGTGCCCTTCAATGGCTCCTTCCTTCATGAGCTTTATTTCGAAAACCTGGGCGCCAATTCCACCCTGTCCCCGGACCTGCTCAAGGCCATGGAAGCCCAGGGCGGCAAGGAGAAGCTCCTGGCCGACCTGAAGGCAGCGGCCCTCTGCGGCCCGGGCTGGGCCCTGCTCACCCGCAACCGCCGGGACGGCAAGCTCCACACCTACTTCATCGCCGAGCACCACCTGGGCCTGCCCATCGAGCAGGACCTGCTTCTGGTCCTCGACAGCTGGGAGCATGCCTTCATGGTCGATTACGGCATCAAGCGCCCCGACTACATCAACGCCTTCATGGAGAACATCAACTGGGGCGAGGTTTCCCGGCGGTTCGCCAACAAGTAGCCCGCATCACCGATGTCCGGTCCGGTCGCGCTGGGAGTTCCCGGCCGGCCGGACCGGCAGGTACCGGATCAGGAAGCGTGCTGGCCGGTCCAGGGATGAATGCTTGCCAATATTTCCCCCAGCTCGTCCTTGGCCTTATTGGCCTCGAAGTCCATCTGCAGCCCGGTCCAGAAGGCATCGGACATTCCGAAAAACCTGGAAAGGCGCAGCCCAGTATCAACCGTGATGGCCCGCTTGCCGGCGATGATCTCCCCGATGCGCCGCTGGGGCACATGGATCTCCTTGGCCAGCCGATACTGGGTGATCCCCATCGGCACCAGGAACTCGTGGAGGAGGATCTCTCCAGGTAGTGGATAGAGCACTTCACGCATTGGGCACCCCCTGGTGGTAGTCCACGATTTCGACGTTTTTCGGCCCAGCGTCCGTCCAAAGGAAGCAAATTCGCCATTGGTCCGAAATGCGGATGCTATGTTGATCCACCCGATCCCCCTTGAGGGCCTCCAGGCGATTGCCGGGTGGAATGCGCAGATCCATGAGGACCGCTGCTCGATGCAGCATTGCCAACTTTCGCATGGCCACCCCTTCGAAATTCACGATGCGCGGGACCCTCTTGCCATTGAAAATCGCCTCGGTGTCGGAGCACTTGAAGGACTGAATGGCCATGACTCAATACTAACGCGAAGCAGTAGTATTGTCAAGCGTCCCCGTCAATTGATCCAGATAATGCTCCAAGGCGTACTCCAGCCAGCGGAAACCCTCCAGGTTCCGGCTGAGGTAGCCCATGTGCCCGCCGGTGGGCTCCACGTGCAGGTGCACCGCCGCCGGAAGCTGGCATTTGAGGACATCCTCCGCCGGCGCGAACGGGTCGTCCAGGGAGGTGAGGATGACCGTGGGCACCCGGATGCCGGCCAGGTGTGGGCCGCTGGAACACTGGGCGTAGTAGGCTTCCCGGCTGGGGTAGCCGGCCCCGGGGGCGGTGTGGATGGCGTCCAGGACCCGGAGGGTGCGGGTGGGAGCGAGGGGCTGGGCCCCGGGCCGGGCCAGCAGTTCCCGCCGCAGCCGGCGGACGAAGTAGTGGTCATAGAACCGGTTGAACCCCACGACCAGCCGCCGGGAGCAGGCCTCCAGGTCCACTGGTGGGTTCACGGCGATGGCCCGGTCCGGCAGGTCCGTGCCGCCCCGGCCCAGGAGCAGGAGCAGCATGTTGGCGCTGATGGAAAAACCCACGGCCACCTGGAGCTGGCCGGGGAAACGGGCCCGCCCGAACCGCAGCGCCGCCTCCAGATCGCCGGTGGACCCGCTGTTGTAGGAGTTGCGGGCCAGGCCCGCCCCCTCCCCGGCGCCCCGGTGGTTCACCGCGAGCACGCCGTGGCCCAGGGCGTGGAACCGGGCCGCGGCGCGCAGCAGATAGTGGCCGTCCGCGCTGCCGCCCAGGCCGTGGAAGAGCAGCACGGAGACCCCGGTGCTGCCCGGGAGGACCCGCAGGGCCAGGGCATCGCCATCGCCCAGCGGCAGCTGGATCCGCTCCCAGGGCAGGTCCTGGGTCCTGCTGGGCAAGAAATTGGCGGCGATGGTCTGGAGATGGGAACCCCGGGCCCAGAACGGCGGCTCGCAGGCCAGCGCCGGCCGGCCCAGAAGCCCGCCGCCGGCCCTGGCGGCCGCCGGATCCAGGGCCGCCGGGGTCACCGCGGGGTCCCTTCCCAGCGCCTGGGATCCGCTTCGGTCAGGCCGAACTGGTCCAGGACCCGGGTGGCGAAGGCCTGGAACAGGTCCTCCAGGGATTCCGGATGGTGGTAGAAGCTGGGCATGAGCGGCATCACCACCGCCCCGGCGTCATGGACCCGGAGCAGGTTCTCCAGGTGGATCCGGTTGAGCGGCGTTTCCCGGAACCCCAGCACCAGGGTCCGGCGCTCCTTGAGGCAGACGTCCGCGGCCCGGCTCACCAGGGACTCGCTGACTCCGGAGGCGATCCGGCCGAGGGTCCCGGCGCTGCAGGGGATCACCACCATCCCATCCTGGGCTGCGCTGCCGGAGGAGATGTCGGCCCCCAGGTTGTGCTGGTCCAGATGGCGCAGCTTCGGCGACCAGGCCAGCAGCTGGTCCAGATGAAGCCCACATTCGTCCAGAAGACAGCGCCGGCCGGTGGGGGACAGCAGCAGGGTCACCTGGGCCACCCTCGCGTTATCCGCCAGGCGCCGGGCCACCGCCGCGCCGAACCCGCTGCCGGTAGCCCCGGTGATGGCCAAGGTGATGCGCTTGTCGTGGTTTTCGCCCATGCCTTCCAGATTAGCCCAAATGGATCGGTACACGATTTCAGATGGACCGTTCCGAAACTCAACTAGTATGGAGGTCCAAGTTCTGCCATTTCCGCACCCCAGCGGATGGACATCCATTGGAGGCATCATGCGCCGTTCCTCGCTTCTCGCCCTCACCGCCGCCGCCATGCTGGCGGTGGCCATCCCCTCCCAGGCCAAGCCGGCTTTCGTCAAGAAGGCCCAGGACCTGGGCTTCAAGGATGTGGTCAACTGCGCCTCCTGCCACCAGGGCGCGCCCAAGAAGACCGGCCCCTTCACCGCCCGCGGCCAGTTCCTGGTCGACCAGAAGGCCGCGAAGAAGGCCGCTGATATCGATCTCGCCTGGCTGAAGGACTTCAAGGGCTGATAGGCGCCCGGCCGCCATCGGGCCGGACCCTGTCATCGAGGCTTTGGCGCCGCGGAAACCCGCGGTTCCAAGGCCTCGATGATCGTCTGGCGGGAAGGAAGGCGGGACCTATAATTATTTATTATCCCCGCATCCCCAGGCCTTTCCCGGAGGCAGCCCATGGGTCGCACCCCGATGATCTTGCTCACCGCCGCCGCCCTGTTGGCGCTGGCGGTGCCCTCCCGGGCCAACGCAGCCTGGCTGAAGACGGTTCCCGACAAGGAGGTGGGAACCTGCAACGATTGCCATGAAAAGGGCAAGGACCGCACCGCCAAAGGCCCCTTCACGGACATGGGCAATTTCCTGGTCGCCGCGGCCAAGACCAACAATATTCCCCTGAACCCGGGGACCGATGCCAAGACGGTGAAGAAACTGCTGAAGGACTACAAGCCCAAGTGATCAGGCCAGATCCAGGAAGGCCGGGCCCACCGAGGTGATGCTGCCGGCCCCCAGGGTCATGACCAGGTCCCCGGGGCTGGTGATGGCGTCCAGCACTTGGGGCAGGTCTTCCACCCGGGGCACGTAGGTGGCATCCCGCTGGCCGTGGGCCAGGATGGCGTCCACCACCGACCGGCCGGTGAGACCGGGGATGGGCGGTTCGCTGGCGGCGTAGATGTCCGTGACCAGCACCTTGTCCGCGTCGAAGAAGGCCTGGCCGAATTCCTCCAGCAGGGCCTGGGTGCGGCTGTAGCGGTGGGGCTGGAACGCAACCACGATGCGCCGGTCCGGGAAGCCCTGGCGGGCGGCCCGCAAGGTGGCGGCGATCTCGGTGGGATGGTGGCCGTAGTCATCCACCACCAGGACCCCCTTGCGTTCGCCCCGCTTCTGGAAGCGCCGGTCGGCGCCGGTGAAGCTGGCCAGGCTGGCCCGGATCACCTCCCGCTCGACCCCCAGTTCGATGGCCACGCCGATGGTGGCCAGGGCGTTGAGCACCATGTGGTGGCCCGGAACCCCCAGGGAGAAGTCGCCCAGGTCCTCGCCGTAGGCCCGGACCTGGAAATGGGCGCGCCAGCCTTCCATCCGCAGGTTCATGGCCCGGATGTCCACCTGGGGATTGGTGCCGTAGGTGCGCACCTGGCGCTTGAGCCGGGGCCGCAGGGCGGCCACGTTGGGGTCGTCCATGCAGACGAACACCGAACCGTAGAAGGGCACCTTGTTGCCGAAGGTGGCGAAGGCGTCCATGATCTCGCCCAGGTCCTTGTAATGATCCAGGTGCTCCCGGTCGACGTTGGTGATGACGCCGATGGTCGGGGACAGGAGCAGGAAACTGCCGTCGCTTTCGTCCGCCTCGGCCACCAGGAACGGTCCCTTGCCCAGCTTGGCGTTGCTGCCGATGGCGCCCAGCTTGCCGCCGATGACGATGGTGGGGTCGATCCCGCCCTGGCTGAGCACCTGGGCGATCATGCTGGTGGTGGTGGTCTTGCCGTGGGACCCGGCGATGGCGATGCCGTATTTCATCCGCATCAGTTCCGCCAGCATCTCGCCCCTGGGGATCACCGGAATCTTGGCCGCCCGGGCCGCCACCACCTCCGGGTTGTTGCCCTTCACCGCGCTGGAGATCACCACCACCTGGGCGCCCTCGATGCATTGGGCGTCGTGGCCGATGCTCACCTGCACCCCGAGGCTGCTCAAGCGCTGGGTGGTGGGGCCCTCCCTCAGGTCGGACCCGCTCACCTGGTAGCCGAGGTTCACCAGCACCTCGGCGATGCCGGACATGCCGATGCCGCCGATGCCGACGAAGTGGATGTGCTGAATCTTTCCAAACACCGTATGCTCCCAGGTAATGTTCTCAGAATACCTTCAAGCGAGGCGGAGCACCGGATGAATGCACGGATCGGGCGGAAGCGGAGCGGCTGCGCGGCGGTCCTGGCCCTGGCCCTGGGTCCGTGGCTGGCGGCCCAGGGCAGTCCCTACCTCATGGCGCACTATGACAAGCAGGAAGTGATGCTGCCCATGCGCGACGGGGTCCGGCTGTTCACGGCGATCTACGCACCCAAGGACCATTCCCGGGTCTATCCCTTCCTCCTGGAGCGCACCCCCTACGGGGTGGGTCCTTACGGTCCCGGCGCCTTCAAGGAGGTCCTGGGGCCGTCCCAACGGTTCGGCACGGAGGGGTTCATCTTCGTCTACCAGGACGTGCGCGGCCAGCGGATGAGCGAGGGGACTTTCATCGACCTGACCCCGGCCCTGCCCCACACCGGGGCCCGCTCCCGGGTGGACGAGAGCACCGACTGTTTCGATACGGTGGCCTGGCTGCTGAAGCACGTGCCCGGCAACAACGGCAAGGCCGGCCAGTGGGGCATCAGCTATCCCGGATTCTATGCCGCCGCCGCCCTGATCGACGCCCACCCGGCCCTGGTCGCGGTGTCTCCCCAGGCCCCCATCCTGGACTGGTTCGCCGGGGACGATTTCCACCGCAACGGCGCCCTCTGGCTGCCCCACCTGTTCAATTTCATGGCCGTGTACGGCCGGCGGCGCCCGGTTCCCACCACCGAAGAGCCCCCGCCCTTCAGCCACGGCACCCAGGACGGCTATGCCTTCTTTATGGGCCTGGGCCCCCTGGCCAACGCCGACGCCCGCTACTTCAAGGGCGAGGTTCCGTTCTGGAGCCAGGTCATGGCCCATGGCGCCTACGACGGCTTCTGGCAGGCCCGGAACCTGGGCCCGCACCTGCGGGAGGTCCATCCGGCGGTGCTGACCGTGGGCGGCTGGTTCGACGCGGAGAACCTCTACGGCTCCCTGCAGACCTACCATGCCCTGGAAACCCAGAGCCCGGCCACCGAGCAGCGGCTGGTCATGGGTCCCTGGAGCCACGGCGGCTGGAGCGGCGGACCCGGCGACCATCTGGGAGCCATCGGTTTCGGCAGCGACACCTCGGAGTTCTTCCAGGCCCGGATCGAGTTCCCCTTTTTCATGGAACATCTCAAGGGAGCCCCGGACCCGGGCCTGCCCAAGGCCTACCTGTTCGAGACCGGGGCCAACCGGTGGCGGCGCATGGACGCCTGGCCGCCCCGGACCGTCCGGCCGGTGAACCTGTATTTCCAGGGCGATGGGAGACTGGGGTCCGGGCCGGACCGGGAGGGGGCCGACCCGTACCCCAGCGATCCGGCCCGGCCGGTGCCGTACTACAACGGGATCGCCATCGGCATGGCCCGGGACTACATGACCGCGGACCAGCGCTTCGCCGGCCAGCGTCCGGACGTGCTGACCTACTCCGCCACCCCCCTGGACGCCGACCTCACCCTGGCCGGCCCGATCCAGGCCGATCTGTGGGTGAGCACCACCGGCACCGATTCGGACTGGGTGGTGAAGGTGATCGACGGCTACCCCGACCGGGGACCGGAAGGCGTGGACAATGATGGCGCCCCGCCAGAGGCGACCACCCTGGGCGGCTATGAGCAGCTGGTGCGGGGGGAGGTGATGCGTGGCAAGTTCCGCAATCAGCTCGATCGCCCCGAGCCCTTCACCCCC
>Ga0302279_10003003_pt1 | contig 21577 bp, 20 predicted proteins | sample III_Bog_N3_3_FD_194541 | JGI IMG/M metagenome (GOLD analysis project Ga0302279, IMG submission 194541) | Peat permafrost microbial communities from Stordalen Mire near Abisko, Sweden - III_Bog_N3_3 | ecosystem: Environmental > Terrestrial > Soil > Wetlands > Peat | place: Sweden: Abisko...
CCATCAAGCAGGGTGAATTCAAGCTCGGCGTGAATTGATCGTCGCGCCCGGCAGGGAATCGAGATGCTGGCAGCCCAGGTTCTGATCAATGCGCTGGTGCTGGGTTGTCTTTATGCCTGCATCGCGATCGGCTTCTCGCTGGTTTGGGGCGTGCTCAACGTCATCAACCTGATTCACGGCTCCTTCATCGTGCTCGGCGCCTATCTGGCTTTTGGCGCGTATCAGTGGCTCGGAGTGCCGCCGTGGTATGCGCTGGTGGTCGCGGCGCCGCTGTTTTTTGCGTTCGGCTATCTGCTGCAGCGGTTGTTGCTCAACCGCGTCATCAGCGCGCCGGTGCTGGTAACCCTGACGCTGACCTTCGGGCTGGACCTGATCCTCAACAACGCGATGATTTATTACTTCAAGGCCGACTACCGCAAGCTGACGCTCAGCCCGCCGACAGGCTCAATCTCGCTGTTCGATGTGGTTGTGCCGGTCGATCGTCTGATCGCCACTGTATCCGCGCTGGCCTTGACCGGTCTGCTTTATCTGCTGCTGCGGCGCTCGAGGGTCGGCCGGGCCATTGTCGCGGTACGGCTCGATCGCGATGCCGCCGTGCTGATGGGCGTCGATGTCAAATCGATCTACGCCATTGCTTTCGGTCTTGGTGCCGCGCTGGCCGGATGCGCGGGCGTGCTGATGGCGTTGATCTTCCCGATCTCGCCGCTGACGTCGTCGGTCTATCTCGGCAAGGCCTTTGTGGTCTGCGTGCTCGGTGGTCTCGGCAGCGTGTCCGGCGCGCTGGCGGGCGGCCTGTTGCTGGCGCTGGTGGAAGGCATCGGCTCGACCCTGATCGGACCTGCGCATGCCACCACGCTGTCCTTCGTGCTGTTGATCATCTTCCTGGTCGTGCGCCCGCAGGGCCTGCTTGGCCGAAAGGGTTTTGAATGACCCGGGTCAATCTGGCGCTATTGATCCTGATCGCCTGCGTGGCGTCGCTGCCGCTGTTCGGCGGCGCCTATGCGTTGCGAATCGGCACCATCGCCTGCATGTATGCGATCCTGGCGCTGTCCTGGAATATCGTCGGCGGCTTTGCCGGCTATCCGTCTTTTGCCACCGCGGCATTCTTCGGATTCGGCGCCTATGCCACCGCCATTCTGCTCGACAAGGGTGTGCCGCTGAGTGTCGCGGTGATCGGCTCGCTGGTGATCTGCTTCCTGCTCGCCGCGGCGCTTGGCATTGTTCTGCTGCGGCTACGCGGGCACTACTTCGCGATCGCCAGTCTCTCGCTGGTCGAGGTGTTTCGCGAACTGGTCAACAATGCCACGGATCTGACCGGCGGCGGGATGGGGCTGAACATTCCGCTGGCCTCAGGCTCCGGTATTCTCGCCGACGCGACGTTCTTCTTCTATGCGATGTGGGGCCTGCTGCTGATCACGGCGGTGGTGGTGATGATCGTCTCGGGCTCGAAGCTCGGTTTCGGCCTGAACTGCATCCGGCAGAACGAGACGGCGTCCAATATGGTCGGCCTGAATTCCACGCTCTACAAGAGCGTGGCCTTCGGCCTGTCGGCATGTTTCGTCGGCGCCGCAGGCGGGATCTATGCGGCATGGGTGCACTACATCGATCCGTCCGACGTGTTCGATATCCTGTATTCGGTGAAGCCGATCGTGATGGCCCTGATGGGCGGGCTGGGGTCGCCGTTGGGTGTGGTCTGCGGTGCTTTCGTATACCTCGGCCTGGAGGAGGTGGTCTGGCGCAACTACATCCAGATCCATAGCGGCATGCTCGGCTTGCTGATCATCGTGCTGCTGCTGTTCCTGCCCCATGGCCTGATATCGCTGCGCGCCGGCATGTTCTGGCGAAAGGCGAAACATGTCTGAGATCCTCCACCTCAGCAACGTCTCGCGCCACTTCAGCGGCCTGCAGGCGCTTCGCGACGTCACGATATCCGTCAACAAGGGCGAAGTGCTGGGCCTGATTGGGCCGAACGGCGCCGGCAAGACCACGCTGGTCAACACCATCTGCGGCGTGACACCGGCAAGCTCGGGGATTGTAACGTTCGACGGCAAGGACATCACCCGGGTGAAGACCTATCAGGCGGCGCGACTTGGCCTGTCGCGCACCTTCCAGATCGTGCAGCCGTTTGCCGAATTCACCGCGCTCGACAATGTCGCAGCGGCCGCCTTGTTCTCGCAGCCCGGCGAAAGCCTCAGATCCGCGCGCGAGGAAGCCCGCGCGCATCTTGCCTTCGTCGGCCTCGATGCGCAGGCCAACCAGTCGGCGGCGACGCTGACGCTGGCGATGCGCAAGCGGCTGGAACTGGCGAAGGCGCTGGCGATGAAGCCGAAGCTGTTGTTTCTCGACGAGGTCAATGCCGGCCTCAACAGCGCCGAGGTGGAGCGCGCCACAGGACTGATCCATCAGCTTGCCGCCGGCGGCATCACCATCGTGATGATCGAGCATCTGATGAAGGTGGTGCTCAACGTCTGCACCCGCATCGCCGTGCTGCACAACGGTCAGCTGATCGCCGACGGCCAGCCGCGCGACGTCATCAAGAATCCGGCCGTGGTCGATGCCTATCTCGGCCAGCAATATGCACAACGGAATGCTGCCCGTGGCTGATCCCCTGATCCTCGAACTGCAAGGTCTGCATGCCGGCTACGGCGAGATCCAGGTGCTGTGGGGCATCGACATGGCGGTGCGCCGTGGCGAGATCACTGCGCTGATCGGCTCCAACGGCGCGGGCAAGACCACGCTGATGCGGGCGCTGTCCGGACTGATCCCGGTACAGGATGGCCATTACTTCTCCGAAGGCGCGGATCTGACGGGGAAGTCTCCCGCGCAGATTCTCGCCCATGGCATCGTCCACGTACCCGAAGGCCGGCGGCTATTCGGCGCCATGAGCGTCGAGGACAATTTGCTGATGGGCGCCTATTCGCGCAAGGCCAGCCGTGCCGAAGTCGCACGAGGAATGGAGCGGGTCTACACGATGTTTCCGAAATTGTCGGAGCGCCGCGACCAGGCCGCCGCAACGCTGTCCGGGGGTGAGCAGCAGATGTGCGCCATCGGCCGGGGGCTGATGGGCGCCCCGCGACTGCTGATGATCGACGAGTTGTCGCTCGGCCTGTCACCGTTGCTGGTGGAGCAATTGGTCGCGGCGTTGCGGACGCTGAACGCCGAGGGCATGTCGATCTTGCTGGTGGAGCAGGATGTCACTACCGCTCTCGATCTCTGCCATTCCGCCTGCATCATGGATATGGGCCGCATCGTCCGCACCGGCCTCGGTCCTGAATTGCTGGCCGATCCGAGCATTCGCGACGCCTATCTCGGCGTCCTCGCCGACTGACTATCGTCATTGCGGCGAATACATTTCATTCCATTCCAAGGAGGCAATCATGATCCCGACCGTCGAAGCAAGCAACAGCGGCTATCGTTTCATGCCGGGCGTCAGCCAGTATTCCTGCGGCGTCGGCGCGCTGCCCGGTTTCACCCTCGAGCGCGTGCGCTTCTCCAGCGTGATACCGCTGAAGCAGGGTTTTGCGAAGATCGCCGAAATCATCAAGAAGGCGGGCCGGCCTTTGACGTCCTTTGCCGCCTGCGAGCTTCGTTCTCCGGCGCCGTTTACCGAAGACGGCTTCAGGGCCTTCAATGAGATCTACATCAAGACCCTGATCGAATGGGGCGTCATGAAGGACGGCGTCAATCCCGTGGCTCGGAGCAACGTCTGTCCGAAGCTCGATCCGCCGTCCGAGCCGGGCTTTCACGCTTTCTCGTTCACGACTGTCGCGCCGGATGCGCCGACGTCGTTCGTCGTCGCCGGCAGCGGCGAGTCCGTAGAAGGGAAGGCGAACTACCGCGACTATATCGTCCGGCTCGGCGATACCAGCCCGTCCGGCATGCTGGAAAAGGCCAAGTGGGTACTCGACGAGATGGAGCGTCGCATGAGCGCGTTCTCCGGCGACTGGAGCCAGACTACCGGCGTTCAGCTCTACACCGTACAGAACGTGTTCTCGGTGCTGGAGAGCGAACTTGGCCGCCGTGGCGTGTTCCGTAACGGTCTGACCTGGCATTTCAACCGCCCGCCGGTGGTCGACCTCGAATATGAGATGGATTGCCGCCGCGTCCACGTTGAACGCGTAATCGAAAGCTGAATCGATGGAAACTCCGGCAATGGTCGTTAACGACGAGATGCGCGTCGCGGTGGTTGGCCTGGGAGCGATCGGACGGAGGGTCGTCGAAGCGCTGGATCGCGGCCTCGACGGGTTGGTGCTGGCTGCGGTCTCGGTTCAGGACCCCGGGAAGCATCGGGACTTCCTCGCGACATTGTCGAAGCCGCCTGCCATTCTGCCGATCGAAAGCCTCTCCGGAGTGGCCGACCTGGTCATCGAATGCGCGCCAAGTTCCTTGCTGAGGTCAATTGTGCTTCCGTTCGTCAGCAAGGGAAAAACGGCGGTCGTATTGAGCGCCGGGGCGCTTCTGGAGCACGACGATCTCATTCAGATCGCGAAACAGTGCGGCGGTCAGATCGTCGTACCGACGGGAGCCGTGATCGGCCTCGATGCCGTTACGGCCGCCGCTGAAGGGACGATCCATTCGGTCCGCATGATCACGCGCAAGCCGGTCAGGGGGCTGGCTGGCGCCCCCTATCTCGTCGAGAACAATATCGACATCGAAAGCATCACCGAACCGCTGAAAATCTTCGACGGCACGGCGCGCGAAGCGGCGAGGGGATTCCCGGCCAACCTCAATGTCGCCGTCGCGCTCTCGCTCGCCGGAATCGGCCCGGATCGGACCCGACTTGAAATCTGGGCGGATCCCGCGCTCACGCGCAATACCCATCGTATCGAGGTGGAGTCGGATTCTGCTGATTTCACGATGTCGATCGAAAATATTCCGTCGGAGAATCCGAAGACTGGCCGGATTACGGCCCTGTCGGTGATCGCCTATCTTCGCAAGCAACGATCCCCGCTTCGTGTCGGGACGTGAAGGAACCTGAAGACAGGGATTGGTCGACCGGCGGCGTGATGTTCGTCCTGCCGTTGGAGCGCTGCGCATGAAAACGCCCGGCGGTGGAATGCTCCAGCCCGCCGGGCACCCTGAACTCCGATAGCTGAGGCCTAGAACACGCCGAGCACGATGGCGCCGACAAAGGCGAATGCGACATACGCGGTGACAACGCACAGTCTTCGAAGGAAAGGACCGACGAAAGTCATCGAAGGAAGCTCCCTGGTTCACGTCGCTGCTGCCCGCGATTTCAGGCTAGCAAGGCGGCGGAAAGCGAAAAAGTCAGCCTTGCTGACGCTCCGTCCCCTCGCGGCCGCGGCCGGCATGGTTAAAGAAGCGTGAAATCAAGGCGTTGATGAGTCCTTAAATAAATTCGCCGAACCTGCGCCGATGACGCGCGGAGTTCGTTTGTATCTCGTCGGCTCCTTCGTCCTTGTATCGCTCGCGGGCTGCGGACGCGGATTCTTTCAATCCGCGGAGCGCGAACCGTGGCGGGCCGAGGCCGAGATCGCATGCCTGAAATCCGGCGCGGTCAAGGAGAACACTGAACTGGTGCGGATCGACCCGATCTCGGGTCCCGGCGTCTGCGGCGCCGAATTCCCGCTCAAGGTGGCGGCGCTCGGCGAGAGCAGCGGCAGTTTCGGTTTTGCCGACGACGATCTGCGGCCGCCCGGCACGATCGGCAATCAGCCGCGCTGGCCGGTGTCGCAGCCGGCTCCATCCCCGCCGCCCTATTCGAACAGCGCCCTGCGGCAACCAGCTTACGGCAATGCTTCCCAAGGCCCGATCTCGCTGACCGCCCCCGGCGTCGCGCCCGAGGAGGACGATATCGAACTGCCCCCCGAGGGCACGCCCGGCATGAGCCCGCCGGCGGCCAATCGACCCTATCCCGGATCCTATCCGGCAGCGCCGGCCTATCCGCCGCGCGACCGCGCGTCAGTGCCCTATTCGCAACATCCCGATGCCGGCACGGCGGAGCCGCTGCCGCGGCTCGGGCCGGCGCAGGGCAATCCGGTCGACGCCTTCGGGCCGGTGGCGGTGAAGCCGGCGGCGACGCTGGCCTGTCCGATCGTCTCGGTGCTGGATCACTGGCTCGCCGAATCCGTGCAACCGGCGGCGATGCGCTGGTTCGGCGCGCGCGTCGTCGAGATCAAGCAGATCTCCGCCTATTCCTGCCGCGGCATGAACGGCAATTCGAACGCCCATATTTCCGAGCACGCCTTCGGCAATGCGCTCGACATCGCCGCCTTCACGCTCGCCGACGGCCGGCGTATTTCGGTCAAGGACGGCTGGAAGGGATTGCCGGAAGAGCAGGGTTTTCTGCGCGACGTGCAGGCCACCGCCTGCCAGCAGTTCACCACCGTGCTGGCGCCGGGCTCCAACGTCTATCACTACGATCACATCCACGTTGACCTGATGCGCCGCGCCACGCGGCGGCTGATCTGCCAGCCGGCGGCGGTGTCGGGCGAGGAAATCGCGGCGCGCGCCGGCGGCCGCAACCCCTACGCCTCGCGCGAGACATCCGTCACCGGATCGCTCGGCGGCCACAAGGCATCAGCGCATCCGCGCCGGCCGAAGGTCGACGAGGAAGACGAGTTCGAGGACGAATAGGTAAGGCGCCATCGATGTTGCGCTGCCATGGGCCGGTCCGAGCGCAGACAGCCCGGATCGATTTACCTCTCGGCGCAGAAATAGGTGCGTGGGATGACGCGCCAGGCGGTGTATCGATAGAACGGCCGATAGGCGTAGCCGCGATAGATCGCCGGCGGCGCGTCGTAATAGGCGCCATGATAGAGATTTTGCACCGGCCCGTCGGCGCAGCGCCAGGGAATCCAGCCGCCGTGGCCGATCGGGCGCGGGCGCGCCTCTTGGGGAACGGCAGGCCAAAAGTCGCCGGCGCGCGCCGGTCCGGTGAAGGACAAGGCGATCACTGACAGAGCGGCAATGGTGAGAGCCAACGCGCTTCGCATGGGTCTTGCCCTGATTGCCCGGAGATTGTCAGCCGCTGATGTCGGCCTGTCGAGTCTGAAAATTGATTCGCCGAGCATGATCGCACCGCACTGTGTGTCGTCCCCGCTTTCGCCGGACGACATGCTTTGCGGGGAAATGCCGGCGCGCTTCGCTCAGTTCGCCCTGACCCGATACGCCGCCAGAAACATCTGCGTGGCGCTTTCCACCACTTCCGCGATGCGTTCGGCTGAGGGCGGCGGGGCGGCCTGAAAAATGAACGGCAGGAACAGCGAGGCCTGGCACATCATCATGAATTGCGACGCCGCGAGGTGAGAATCCGGAATCGCAACCGTCGCCCTCTGCGCCTCGAGATAGCCGGCAAAACGGCCGATGGTCTTCTCCAGCACCTCGCTGTAGTAGCGCCGGCCGACCTCCGGCATCCGTTCTGCAATCGCCATCACCGTGCGGATCGCCGATCCGCCGGCCGGCCGGCACAGCAACTCGATATAGGCCCGGCCGAATTCCCGGAGCGTGGTGACGACGTCGCGTTCGGGGTCGAAATTGAAAGCCACCTTGCCCTGTTCGAGCGCCTCCTCCTGGACGATGGCCTCGAACAGGCGGTTCTTGTCGGCGAAATAGACGTACAAAGTGCCCTTGGAGACGCCGGCGGAGCGGGCGATTTCGCCCATGCTGGCGCCGTCGAAACCGAGATCCATGAAGACCTTTTTGGCGCCGTCGAGGATTTGCCGGCGCTTGGAACTGTCCTCGTCGCCGATGACGTGGAGCGGGGTGCGAGGGGCTGCAACCATTGATTCACTTTTCTGCAAAGATTTGGGGCACGGAAAGGTCACGGAAGGAACTGGCCGGCTAACGTCGGTGTGCGTGAATATATCTTGACCGAACCGTTCGGTCAATGTTAATTTGTAACTGGGCGATGCGGCGAGGCCTGATTTTGGCTGGGCGGGCATCGCAATATTTTAATGGGGGGCCTTAATGGCCGCAGTGAGAGACCAGACCGCACGTATCGTTCGCACCGAGCCGGATTCGGCGGAAGGCGCCGCCGCCGTGCGCGACGCTGCCGCGGCTCTCGCCGAACAGCTGCGGACACGTATTTCCGAAGAGACCGCGCGCCGCCATGTCGAAGCGCCGTCTGGTCCGGTGATCGAAGCGCCGGACGTCGAAACGCCGGCCGCACCGCCGGCGCAGGCCTCCGCCGCGCGGAAGCCCGGTAAACGCCGGCTGGTCGTCATCGGCATCGGGGCGCTGCTCGCGCTCGCCGCCGCGGCCTACGGCGTGAACTACATCCTGGTCGGACGCTTCTACGTCTCCACCGACGACGCCTATGTGCGCGCCAACAACACCACGCTGGGCGCGCGGGTTTCGGGGCACATCGCCACGATCCTCCCCCGCGACAACGCCGTGGTCCATACCGGCGACGTGATGTTCCGGATCGACGACGGCGATTATCGCATCGCGGTCGACGCCGCGCGCACCAGGATCGCAACCCAGCAAGCCACCATCGAACGTATCGGCCGGCAGGCCACCGCCATGGAAAGCGCGGTCGCGCAGGCCGGCGCGCAGCTGGTTTCCGCCGAGGCCGCCCAGAAGCGGGCCGAGCTCGATTTCGACCGCCAGCAGGCGCTGAACGCCAAGGGCTTCGCCTCGCACGCCACCTTCGAAGTCTCCGAAGCCGGGCGCGACCAGGGCGCGGCGGGCGTGAAGGCGGCGCAGGCGGCCTTCGACGCGGCACGCGACAACGTCGAAGTGACCAAGGCGCAGCAGGCCGAGGCCCGCGCGCAGCTGGCGGAATTGCAGACCTCGCTCGCCAAGGCCGAGCGCGATCTCGAATTCACCTCGGTGCGCGCGCCGGTCGACGGCACCTTCTCCAACCGCCTGGTCTCGACCGGCGATTTCGTCGTGGTCGGGCAGCGGCTCGGCAACGTGGTGCCGCTCGATGACGTCTTCATCGACGCCAATTTCAAGGAAACCCAGCTCAAGCGGATCCGTCCGGGCCAGCCGGTGACGATCTCGGTCGACGCCTATGGCCATCGCAAGTTCGCCGGCGTCGTCGACAGCATCTCGCCCGCGGCAGGCTCGGTGTTCACGCTGCTGCCGCCGGACAACGCCACCGGCAACTTCACCAAGATCGTGCAGCGGCTGCCGGTCCGCGTCCGGGTGCCGAAGGAGGTCGCGAGGCAGAACCTGCTGCGCGCCGGGATGTCGGTCTACGCCACCGTCGATACCATCAACGGCGCGGCCGACGCCGAGAGCGAAACCGACCTCGATTCGCCGGCCATGATCCATCCGCAATAAGTGGGCCGCGCGCCCGACCGCGAGCATTTCAGATCATGGCCAACGCCACCGCCGCCCCGCCTGCCATGATGGCCGCCCCAGCCGTGGCGTCCGAGCGCATCCCGCCGCGCCGGCTGATCGCGTTCCTGATCATGGTGTTCGGGATGTTCATGTCGATCCTGGACATCCAGGTGGTGTCGGCCTCGCTCACCGAAATCCAGGCCGGCCTGTCGGCCTCCTCGAGCGAAGTGTCGTGGGTGCAGACCTCGTACCTGATCGCCGAGGTGATCGCGATACCGCTGTCCGGATTCCTGTCGCGCGCGTTCGGCACCCGGCTGTTGTTCGCGATCTCCGCCTCCGGTTTCACCATCGCGAGCTTCCTGTGCGGATTCGCTTCCTCGATCGAGCAGATGATCCTGTGGCGCGCGATCCAGGGCTTTCTCGGCGCCGGCATGATCCCGACCGTGTTCGCGTCGGCCTATACCGTGTTCCCGCGTTCGAAATTCTACATCGTCGGCCCGATCATCGGCCTGGTCGCCACCCTGGCGCCGACCATCGGCCCGACCGTCGGCGGCTTCATCACCGACCTGATGTCGTGGCACTGGCTGTTCTTCATCAACATCGTGCCGGGCATCGGCATCACCATCGGCGTGCTGGCGCTGGTCGATTTCGACGAGCCGAATTTCGCGCTGCTCGACCGTTTCGACTGGTTCGGCCTGTTCACGATGGCGGGGTTTCTGGGCGCGCTGGAATATGTGCTCGAGGAAGGGCCGCAATACGAGTGGCTGCAGGACACCTCGGTCGCGGTCTGCGCCGCGGTCTGCGTGATCTCGGCGGTTGCCTTCTTCTACCGGGTGCTGACCGCGGAGGAGCCGATCGTCGACATCAGGGCCTTCAACGACCGCAATTTCGGCATCGGCTGCCTGCTCTCGTTCTGCGTCGGCATCGGCCTCTACGGCCTGACCTACATCTATCCGCGCTACCTCGCGGAGGTGCGCGGCTACAGCGCGATGATGATCGGCGAGACCATGTTCGTCTCCGGCATCACCATGTTCATCACCGCGCCGATCGTCGGGCGGCTGATGCTTCGCGTCGACATGCGCCTGATCATCGCCGCCGGACTGATCATCTTCGCGCTCGGCTCCTACCAGATGACCTGGATCACCCGCGACTATGATTTCTACGAGCTGATGGTGCCGCAGATCCTGCGCGGCATCGGCATGATGTTCGCGATGGTGCCGACCAACACCATCGCGCTCGGGACGCTGGCGCCGGACCGGGTCAAGAACGCCTCGGGCCTGTTCAACCTCACCCGCAATCTCGGCGGCGCGGTCGGGCTCGCCATCATCAACCAGGTACTGAACGAACGCACCGACCTGCATATTTCGCGGTTGCAGGAGCGGGTGACCTGGGGCAACGCCACCGCCGTCGAGACGCTCAACAACTTCACCCAGCGCCTGCAGGGCATGGGCGATGCCGCGCTGATGGCGATGAAGCAATTGTCGCAGATCGTACATCGCCAGGCCGTGGTGATGGGATACGGCGACGCCTTCTTCATGTTGACGGTGTTCTATCTCGGTCTCAGCCTGCTGGTCGCGCTGCTGAAAAAGCCGGCCTCGGCGTCCACCGAACCGGCGCATTAGAGCGTTTTCAAGCGAACTCCGGCGCCGCGCATCGGCGCGACCGTGGCAGAATTGCCACCGTCGCACGCGATTTGCGCCGTCATATTGCAAATCAGCCCTGTTGCAATTATAAGCGACGCATCGTCGCTCGAGCCGGGGAGGGATTTGCATGATTTCGATGTATTCGCAGATCGCGCCCTCGCGTCCGACGTTCATGCCGGGCGCCAGTTCAGGCCTTTGAGGCCGCGTCCGTCAGCAGCGATCGGGCCCAACGTCCCGGTCAGCCCAAGCTTCCCAGTCAGTCACTGAAATCTTTCAACGACGCCTGCGTTCGGCCCGATGCCGCCGCCGCGTCATTCAAAGGAGCCGGCGTGCGCGCGAGCGCAGCCGGATGACGCCATGACCGCCTCTGCCAGGATACGCCCCGCCGCCATCCGCGTGGTGCTGCCCTTCGTGTTCCGCCACTGGCTCGCGCAGCCGGTCGGCGCGGCCGTGGTCGCCGGCGGCCTGCTGGGCGCCACGGTGGCCGACCTGTTCATGCCGGTATTCTCGGGCCATCTGGTCGACGCCATGGCCTCGGGATCGTCCGACCCGGCGGCGCGCCGGGCGGCGCTGACGGCGTTCGCCGCGATCGTGGCGCTGGGGCTCGCCTCGATGGTGCTGCGCCTGATCGGGCTGCAGGCGATCGTGCCGTTCACGCTGCGGATCATGTCCGACGTGGCGCGCGACGCCTTCATGCGCCTGCAGCGCTTCTCCACCGACTGGCACGCCAACAGCTTCGCCGGTTCGACCGTGCGCAAGATCACCCGCGGCATGTGGGCGCTCGATCTGCTCAACGACACCATCCTGATGGCGTTGTTGCCCTCGCTGGCGGTGCTGTTGGGGTCGATGATCCTGCTCGGGCTGCACTGGCCGTCGCTCGGCCTGGTGATCGCGATCGGGACCTCGATCTACGTCCCGATGATCGTGGTGTTCTCGACGCGCTATATCGCGCCGGCAGCAGGGGTCTCCAATGCCTGGGACACTAGGGTCGGCGGCACGCTGGCGGATGCACTGACATGCAATGCTGTCGTGAAATCCTTCGGCGCCGAAGCGCGCGAGGACAACAGGCTGGCGCGCGTCGTCAGCCGGTGGCGGGCGCGCGTGCGGCGGACCTGGCTGCGTTACAATTACACCAGCGCAGCCCAGCTCTCGGTGCTGTTGTGCCTGCGCGCCTCCGTGATCGGGGGCGCCCTGCTGTTGTGGATGGCGGGCCGCGCCACGCCCGGCGACGTCACCTACGTGCTGACCAGCTACTACATCATCCACGCCTATCTGCGCGATGTCGGCATGCACATCAACAACCTGCAGCGTTCGGTCAACGACATGGAGGAGCTCGTCGCCATCCATGACGAGGCGATCGGCATTGCCGATGCCGCCGACGCCTCGCCGATCGACATTCACGGCGGGCACATCGTGTTCGCCGAGGTCACGTTCCACTACGGCGGCCACCGCGCGCCGCTGTACGACGCGCTCTCGGTGGACATCCGCGCTGGCGAGCGGGTCGGCCTGGTCGGCCGCTCCGGTTCCGGCAAGACCACGTTTGTAAAACTGGTGCAGCGGCTGTACGACGTCTCCGGCGGCCGGATACTGATCGACGGCCAGGACATCGCGCACGCCACGCAGCACTCGCTGCGCAGCCAGATCGCCATCGTGCAGCAGGATCCGATCCTGTTTCACCGCTCGCTCGCCGAGAACATCGCCTATGCCCGGCCCGGCGCCAGCATGGCGGCGATCGAGCAGGCGGCGCGGCTGGCCAACGCGCACGACTTCATCCTGCGGCTGCCGAAGGGCTATGGCACGCTGGTCGGCGAACGCGGCGTCAAGCTGTCGGGCGGCGAGCGGCAACGCGTCGCGCTGGCGCGCGCGTTCCTGGCGGACGCGCCGGTATTGATCCTCGACGAGGCGACGTCGAGCCTCGATTCGGAATCGGAAGCCCTGATCCAGCAGGCGATGGAACGGCTGATGAAGGGCCGGACCTCGATCGTGATCGCGCACCGGCTGTCGACGGTGCGCAGCCTCGATCGCATCCTGGTGTTCGACCGCGGCGAGATCGTCGAGCAGGGCACCCATGCCGCGCTCGCCAACCGCGCGGGCGGAATCTATCGGGGGCTGTTCGAGCGTCAGGCGACCGAGTTCGCAGGCAGCTCGGCGGCGGAGTGAGGGCGCAACATGAGAGACCTGACGCAAGGCTCCATCGTCAGCCATATCCTGGCCATGGCGCCGCCGATCTTCGCCGGCATGGTCATGATCATGCTGTGCGGGCTGGTCGACCTGTATTTCGTCTCCAGCCTGGGTGACGCCGCCGTCGCGGGCGTCGCCGCCGCCGGCAATGCCGGATTCCTCGTCAACGCGCTGATGCAGGTGCTTGGCGTCGGGACCGCGGCGCTGATCGCGCACGCCGTGGGACGCAAGGACCGGGCCGACGCCAACCTGGTATTCAATCAGTCGCTCGGCCTGTCGATGCTGTGCGGGGGGCTGACATGGGTCGCCGGATCGGTCCTGGCACGCAGCTACATGCGCGCGGTCGCCGCCGACGACGCCACCATCGAGGCCGGCACGACCTATCTGCACTGGTTCATGCCGGCGCTGGCGCTGCAATTCGCGCTGCTGGTGATGTCGTCCGCGCTGCGCGGCACCGGAATCGTGCGGCCGACGATGATCGTCCAGGCGCTGGCGGTCGCCATCAACATCGTTCTGGCCCCGGTCCTCGTGGCGGGCTGGGGCACCGGCCATGCGTTCGGGGTTGCCGGCGCCGGCCTTGCGAGTTCGATCGCGGTCCTGCTCGGCGTGGCGATGCTGTGGCATTATTTCCACAGGCTGGAACGCTATGTCGCCGTCAATCGGAGGTTATTGCGTCCGCAGCTTGCGCAATGGAAGCGCATCCTGAACATCGGCCTGCCGGCCGGCGGCGAATTCGCGATCATGTTCATCTACATGGCCGTGATCTATTACGCGCTGAGGGATTTTGGTCCGGCCGCGCAGGCGGGCTTCGGCATCGGTTCGCGCGTCCTGGGGCTGATCCAGGTGCCGGCGATGGCGGTTGCGTTCGCGGCCGGACCGATCGCCGGGCAGAATTTCGGCGCCGGGAACGGGGCGCGTGTGAGGGAAACCTTCAGGAAAGTCGCGCTCATCGGCACGGCCGTGATGATGGCCTTCACCGTCATCGCGCAATGGACGCCCTTTCTGCTGCTCGGCGGTCTCGTCAGGGATTCCGAGACGATGGCCGTCGCCGGATTGTTCCTGCAGATGGTCTCGCTGAATCTCGTCGCGCAGGGATTGATCTTCGTGTGCTCGAGCATGTTTCAGGGCCTGGGCAACACCAGGCCGGTGCTGTGGAGCTCGGGCGCCCGTCTGCTCACCTATGCCGCGCCGGTGATCTGGCTGTCGGCGAGACCCGGTTTCCGCATCGAGCACGTCTGGTACCTGTCGATCGCGACCACCACGCTGCAGGCGGCGTTGAGCCTGTGGCTGCTGCGCCGGGAGTTCGGGAAGCGGCTGGCGCCGGTCGCGCGGTAAAGATGGAGCATCCTTTCGCGGCGAAACGCGCGCGGGATGCGCCGCTTCAGTGCGCGCCCAGACTGCTCCAGACCAGGCCGATGCCCGACAGAACCAAGAGACCGAGCACGACATCGCGGAAATGATGATCGCTGAGGGCGTGATAGGTTCGCGCGCCGAGCCAGGCGCCGAGCAGCGTTGCCGGAAACGCTAGCAAAGCGAGCCAAAGCACTTCCGTGCCGATCAGGCCGCTGCCAGCCTGCAGCACCAGCGCGGCGGTCAGGATGGTCCAGTTGAAGGTCTGGAAGATGCCGCGCCGCTCGTCCTTGCCCCAGTCGCGCAGGTTGGCCCACAGGATCGGAAGCGGGCCGGACAGGCCCGCCAGCCCGCCGAGAATGCCGCCGGCAAATCCGACCACGCCATCGGCCAGCTTGCCGCCGAAGCGCGGGGCGATCGGGCTGCGGTTGAAATACAGCGCGGTGGGAAACACCAGCAGCAGCACGCCGATGCTCAGCTTGAACACCCGGGGATCGGCATGGGCGATCATCAGCGTCCCCAGCGGCACGCCGGCGAGGCCGCCGATCAGGAACGGCCACACCAGGCGAAAGTCGATCGTCCGCCAGATCGAGGGCAGCGTCGAGGTCTGGGCGATGATCGAACAGATCAGCACCAGCGGCACCGCCAGCGAAGGCGGCATCGCGTAGAGCCAGATCCCCAGCGCCATCAGCGCGGTGCCAAAGCCGGCGAGGCCGGACACGAAGCCGCCGGCCAGCGCACCGAACAGCAGAAGGGCATAGGCGAACGTGGTCATCACTGTTCGGGATTTTCCTGGTCATTCCGGGGCGCATCGCAGATGCGAACCCGGAATCTCGAGATTCCCCGATGTGCGATTGCACATCGTGGTTCGATGCTCCGCATCGCCCCGGAATGACGGCTGCTGAGTTGGCGAGGGCTCGTTTTTGTGCCTTATAACGTTCCAACAGCCTTAGCCAGCGGGGAAACATCATGGCAGCAACCTTTCTCGTCTGCCACGGCGCGTGGTCGGCCGGCTGGGCGTGGAAGAAGATGCACCCGCTGATGCAAGCATCCGGGCACCGGCTGGTGACGCCGACCTACACGGGCCTGGGCGAGCGGGCGCATCTGGCGAACCCGTCGATCGATCTGGAAACCCACATCGAGGACGTCCTCAACGTCATCACATACGAGGACCTGCGCGACATCGTGCTGGTCGGCCACAGCTATGGCGGCATGGTTGCCACCGGCGTCGCCGACCGCGCGCGCGACCGCGTCGCGCAATTGATCTATGTCGACGCCTTCGTGCCGAATGAAGGGCAGTCCCTGCTGGATTTCCTCAACGAGTCCGAGCGGCAGCGCATGCTGCAGCTGGCCGCATCCGGCGACGGCTGGCGGGTGCCGCCGAATTCGACGCCGCCGGATACGCCACCTGACGACGTCGCCTGGCTCGCGCCGCGCCGCGTCGACATGCCGATAAAATGTTTCGAGAGCCCGCTGAAGCTTCATGGCGGCGAGCTGACATTGCCGCGCAGCTACGTCTACGCCACGCGGGTGTCGCCCGTCGATGCGTTCGCGCCATTCGCGAAACTTGCCCGGATCGCGCCCGGTTGGCGCACTTTCGAAATCGACGCCAGCCATTCCCCCAACGTCACCGCGCCGGAAGCGCTGATGGCGTTGCTGGAGAAGATCGCCGACGAGCGGCGCGCCTTCTAACTGGCCTCGACGAAAGCCTTGAACAGCCGGTCGCCGGGATGCTCTGCGCCGAGCAGAAGCTCCTGGTGCCACTGGATGCCGATCGCGAAGCGATTGGTCGGAATTTCGATGGCCTCGATGATGCCGTCGCCGGCAAAAGCGCTTGCGACGACCGACGGCGCGAGCTGTGCGACAGCCTCGCGGTGAAACGAATTCACCTCGATGGTGCGCTCGCCGATGATCGCCGCCAGACGCGAGTTTGCCGCAAGCTCGATTCTATGGAGCTGGCCGCGCCGGTCGTGCTCCAGCGCGTCCGGCATCATCACTCGCAGATCGGGGGTCAGGCGGCAGCCGTTGAGGCAGGCGAGCATCTGCATCCCGGCGCAGATGCCGAGGATGGGTTTGTCCCGCGCCAGAAAGCCTTCGACGATGGCGCGTTCGATGGCGAGGCGTTCGGACGACGGCGCCCTGGAGATCTCGCCGGGAAGGTACCACTCATCGGGATAGGCGAACCGTCCGCCGACGGACAGCAGGCCGTCGAACTCCTCCAGCACCACCGGGACGATCTCAGGCAGATAGGGAACGCCGAACGGCAGGCCGCCGGCATCGCGCACCCCTGCGAAATAGCCTTTCGCGGCCTCGTAGCGCGTGCCGTCGCCGCTCGTGTTTTCATCCAGAATGACGGCGATACGGGGTTTGCGCATGGCGGGATACTACGACAGGGCGGGAGAGCGGCAAAGGTCGGCTGAAATGCTTGCACCAGAAATGGCGAGGGGTCCGGCGCGTCACGCCGAACCCCTCATTCGAAATCGCTTCTCCTTAGAAGCATCAGCCAGCCTGTAAGCCGGGTTCTGTAAGGCACCGTCCGCTTGCGCGGGCGATACGTGACGGCCATTCCTCTGGGACAACGTTTGCACGTTGCCTCGAGCAACCTACCCGGACGGCGAGCCTGACATCGCCCTGCGGTGTTTTCGCTCTTGCGAGCGAACGACCCGCGTTGCCGTCCCTATTCGGTCTTGCTCCCGGTGTGGTTTGCCATGCCGGTTCCGTTGCCGGACCCGCGGTGCGCTCTTACCGCACCTTTTCACCCTTGCTGCCCCGCCCTTGCGGGTGGGGAAGCGGTTCGTTCTCTGTGGCACTGTCCCTGGGGTCGCCCCCGCCGGATGTTATCCGGCACCGTATGTCGATGGAGCCCGGACTTTCCTCTCCCGCAGCCTTTCGACCGTAGCAGGAGCGGCCGTCCGGCCGACTGACGCTCCCTGCATGGGGGCTCACGGCTGTCGCGTCAAGCGGATAACGTCCGCTCCGGGAGCCCAAAATAAATTATCCTGAAGATGTCGTTTTGCGGTTTCGCCGTTCGACTGGATGCCGGCGATCACGCCGATCAAAGGGAGATACCAGATGCAATATTTGCTGATGATCTATGCCAACGAGGCCGAATACGCCAAGATCGATCCCGCGACACTGCAGAAAGTGTTCGAGGAATACGGCGCCTTCACGCAAGGCATCGTCAAGAGCGGCAACTTCAAGGCCGGCGACCGGCTGCAGCCGACCACGACCGCGACCACGGTGCGCATTCGCGACGGCAAGACGCTGATGACCGACGGCCCGTTCGCGGAAACCCGCGAGCAGCTCGGCGGCTACTACCTGGTCGACGCCAAGGATCTCGACGAAGCGCTCGCCATCGCGGCGAAGATTCCGGGCGCGAGATTCGGCTCGATCGAGGTGCGGCCGATCTGGGTGTATAATTAGCGTTGGAGTCATTCCGGGGCGTCCGAAGGACGACCCCGGAATCTCGAGGTTCCAGGTTCGACGCTTTCGCGTCGCCCCGGAACGACGGTGAGTGAATGGCCCGCTACATGACCCCCAGCGAAATCGAAAAAATATTCCGCGACGAGGCGGGCAGGTCGCTGGCGACGCTGATCCGCCTGGTCGGCGATTTCGATCTCGCCGAGGATGCGTTGCAGGACGCCTTTGCGACCGCGCTGGAACGCTGGCCGGCCACGGAGCTGCCGTCCAATCCGCGGGCCTGGCTGGTCAATGTCGGACGCAACAAGGCGATCGACCGGGTGCGCCGGCAGATCGCGTTTCGCGGCAAGCAGGGCGAATTGACGCACGAGTTGCTGCTCAACGCCTCGGCCGGCGACGAGACCAGCGACGCCTTGCTCGACGACGACATGCTGCGGCTGATCTTCATTTGCTGCCATCCGGCCTTCGCCGCAGAGGTTCAGGTCGCATTGACCTTGCGCACGGTGTGCGGGCTCTCGACCGCGCAGGTCGCGCGCGCCTTCCTGATCGGCGAAGAGGCGATGGCGCAACGGCTGGTCCGCGCCAAGCAGAAAATAAGGCTGGCCGGAATTCCCTACGAGGTGCCCGGCCGCGACGCGCTGGGCCTGCGGCTGCGCGGCGTGCTGGCGGTGATCTATCTCGTCTTCACCGAAGGCTATGTCGCGACCTCCGGCGAGGATTTGATGCGGCCGGATCTGGCGCGCGAGGCGATCCGGCTCGGTCGTCTGCTCGACGCGTTGATGCCGCAGCGCGGCGAGATCAAGGGATTGCTGGCCTTAATGCTGCTGCACGACGCGCGCCGCGCCGGGCGCCAGACCGACGGCGGCGACATCGTGCTGCTGGAAGAGCAGGACCGCTCGCTGTGGGACCGGGGCCAGATCGCCGAAGGATCGCTGCTGGTGGAAGACGCGCTGCGGCTGCCCGGCCGGCCGCAGGCCTATGCGGTGCAGGCCGCGATCGCCGCCCTTCATGCGCGCGCGCCGAGCTACCCCGACACCGACTGGCCGCAGATCGCCGGCCTCTATGAAGTGCTGCTGCGGATCAGCCCGTCGCCGGTGATCGAGCTCAATCACGCCGCGGCGCTGGCGATGGTCGACGGACCGGCGCGCGCGCTCGATCTGATCGATGCGCTGGAGGCCCGCGGCGGATTGGATGGCACCGAATTGATGTCGGCGGTGCGCGCCGATCTGTTGCGCCGGCTCGGCCGCCTTGATGCGGCCCGCGAGGCCTATTGCGCCGCGACCGCGGCGACGCAGCTGGAACCGCTGCGCCGGCTTTACGCACGGCGGCTAAAGGAGATCGAGATCGGGAATTGAATTCGATTCCGACGCGCCTTCAGGACACCGCGCTGACCCCGCCCAAAGCAATGACGGAGTTCGACCTATCTCGCCGCCGCCCTGGCGGTCGAAGGAAGGCTCGCCAACAGCGCCTGCAGGGTCGACAGTGTCGAGCGGTCGGCGACGCCGTCGACGCGGGCGGGGCGGAAATGCCGCTGGAACGCGGCGATGACCTCCATGGTCGGCCCGTCATACTTGCCGTTGACCGGAACCCCGTAACCGTATCTTGCCAGCGCCTGCTGCAGATGGCCGACTTCGTCAGAGATGGCGCCGAGCTTGAGCGCCTCGCCGCGCACGATCGGCGCCGGCTGCACCCAGTGCCCGACACCGGAATTGGCCAGCGAATGCCAGGGAAATTTCTCGCCAGGGTCTTTCTTGCGCGATGGGGCGACGTCGGAATGCGCCAGCACCCGGTGCGACGGAACCTCTCGGCGGAGCATGATGCCGCGGCACAGCGCGATCACGGCGGCAATCTGCCGCGACGGATAATCCGGATAGCCCCAGTCATGCCCGCGGTTGACGATCTCGATGCCGATCGAACAGGAATTGACGTCGGCCTCGCCGGCCCAGGACGCGACCCCGGCATGCCAGGCGCGCTTGGCCTCCGGCACGCACTGCACGATGCGGCCATCTTCCAGCACGACATAATGCGCCGATACCTCGGTGCCCGCCGTGCACAGCTTCGCGATCGCGCCTTCCACATCCGGCATGCCGGTGTAATGCAGCACGATCATGTCGGGCGCACGGCCCTGGTTGCGCTCGCCAAAATTGGCCGACGGGATGACGTCGGAAGCGATCGAAGAATCGGGCGTGAATGTATTCATATCCGCATTGGGCTTGGGGAGCGGGACGGCGCGCCGCTTTGCTTCAAGACCAGCCGATGCAAACGGACCTGATGGCATAAGGCAATCCAAACGCGGCAGCAGAACGGCAATAGCACGACCATAAGACCACGTTCCGGCACTATTCTCCTATCGCGACCGGCACGCAATGCTGGCGCCGGCCATCGTTTGCAATTTTCTAACGAAAAATGTGGGCGCGACGCCTCAGTGAGACCGCTCCGGGAACCGGCCAGCACCGGCTGCGAGGGATTGTAGCAGTCTCGTCAACACTTTCTTAACGCCAAGTGACGTTACTGAGGTGTGAACAGGCCAACCGGTCGGAGGACGGCCGAAGCCTCCTTTGACGCTCGAAAATCCCATGGCAGCCCAGCAAATTCCATCGGGAAATCGGGGTTTGCGTCGGGGTCCAGAGGGTATCGGCAAGCGCGCCTCGCAGCGGATTTTCGGGCCGGAAAGTCCGCCGATGCGCAGATATTTGAGGCGCAATGGGCTCGTTGGCGTCCGATTTTCTGATCCCGGCCGGCACCCCCGGAGCCGGCGCATGAACGCGCCGGGCCAACGCCATATTCCCGTGCTCGGCCGCCAGGCGATCGAACTGCTGGCGCCCCGCGCGGGCGGCCTCTACATCGATGCCACCTTCGGCGCCGGCGGTTACAGCCAGGCCATTCTCGATACCGCCGGAACCCGGGTTGTCGGCATCGACCGCGACCGGTCGGCCGTCGCAGCCGGCTTCGAGCTCGCCGACCGTTCCGACGGCCGGCTGACGCTGGTCGAGGACCGGTTCTCCAATCTCGCCGATATCTGCGCCGCGCAGGGCTTGGACGCGGTCGACGGCGTCGTGATGGATGTCGGCGTTTCCTCGATGCAGCTCGACCAGGCCGCGCGCGGCTTCTCGTTTCGCCTCGCGGGTCCGCTCGATATGCGGATGGGGCAGGATGGCCCGACCGCGGCGGACGTGATCGCAACGGCGTCGGAGACCGATCTGGCCGCCATCATCTACATCTTTGGCGAGGAACGTCACTCCCGCGGTGTCGCCCGCGCCATCGTCGCCGCGCGCAGCCAGGCCCCGATCCTGACCACGCGGGCGCTCGCCGACGTCGTCTCCAGGGTGGTGCGGTCGAAGCCGGGTGAGATCCATCCGGCGACACGGACCTTCCAGGCATTGCGGATTTTCGTCAACCAGGAGCTCGACGAATTGCATCTGGCGCTGGCGGCAGCCGAGCGCGTGCTGAGGTCGGGCGGTCGCCTGATCGTGGTGTCCTTTCATTCGCTGGAGGACCGCATCGTCAAGAATTTCATGGTTGAGCGCGCCAAGTCAGGCGGCGGATCGCGGCATCGGCCGGAGCTGGTGCAGGCCGCGCCAAGTTTTTCCATCCTGACCAAGCGTCCGGTCACTGCTGATGACGACGAGATTTCGGCCAACCCGCGGGCGCGCTCGGCAAAACTTCGGGCCGCCGAGCGCACCGCTGCGCCCGCGCATCCCGCCACGGCGTTGCCGGCATGGCCCGTTCTCGCT